>MLJW01000311.1_pt1 | contig 28290 bp, 27 predicted proteins | sample 888231 | NCBI WGS metagenome assembly MLJW01 (sample SAMN05788063, study PRJNA343431) | mine drainage metagenome | isolation source: sample collected from the inflow into an acid mine drainage treatment plant... | place: Germany: Lusatia, lignite mining district
GGCCGCCGTCATCGTGCTGCCGATGGTGATGGACCAGGAGCCCAAGCCGCTCACCCGGGACATCCAGATCCGCATCCCCGGCCAGGATACCGCTCCCATGCACCCGGTCGTCGCGCCGCCGCCGGCTGCCGCAGCTCAGTCCGAGAGTGTGAACTCGCCTGCCGCGCTTGCCGCTCCGGTGAAGCCCGAGACGGTGCCGCCCCCTGCCTCGGGCACAGCAGCGCCGACGCCTGCCAAGGCGGCCGCGCCGGCCGATGCCAAGCCCAAGCGCGTCGCGGCGGCGCAGTGGATACTCCAGCTGGGGGCCTACGAGGACCAAGCCAACGTCCGGCTGCTGCTGGCCAAACTCAAGGAACTGGGCTATCCGTCCTATACTGAAAAGGTGAAGACCGCCCAGGGTCCGAGAACGCGGGTGCGCGGCGGGCCGTTCGCCACGCGCCGCGCCGCGGAGAAGGCGCAAGCGCAGTTGAAGAAGATCGGCGCCGGCGGGCCGCCCGGCGGCGTCGTGGCGCAGAAACAGTAAGGACGCATGACCGGTTTCGATTATGCGGTCTTATCGATAATCGCGCTATCCTCGCTGCTCGGCCTGTGGCGCGGCGTGGTGAGCGAGCTTCTGGGACTGGCGGCGTGGGTCGCGGCGTTTTTTGCCGCGCGCGCCTGGGGTCTGGTTGCAGCCGCGAGTCTGGCGCGCTGGATCAGCGAACCGGCGTGGCGGGCCGCGGCCGGATTCACCGCGGTGTTTTTGGTCACGCTGCTGATTTTCGCGGCGGCGCGCTTCGTGCTGTCGCGCTTGCTGCGCGCGGTCGGACTGGGGTTTGCGGATCGCTTGCTCGGCGCCCTGTTCGGCGTCATGCGCGGTGTGTTGGTGGTGTTGGCGGCGGTACTGGTCTGCGGCATGACCGCTCTGCCTCGCCAGCACTGGTGGCGGGAGGCGTCGCTGGCGCCGCCGCTGGAAACGGCGGTGCTGGCGCTCAAGCCCTGGTTGCCGAAGGCGGTGGCGCAACGGATTCGTTACGGATAGGCGGTAGCTCATGTGCGGAATTATCGGTGTAGTGGCGACGACACCCGTCAATCAACTGCTCTATGACGGGCTGCAGGTGCTGCAGCATCGCGGTCAGGACGCGGCCGGCATCGCCACGGCCGACGGCGGCCGCTTCCACATGCACAAGGGACCGGGGCTGGTGCGCGACGTCTTTCGCACCCGCAACATGCTGAACCTGGTCGGCAACTGGGGCATCGGCCACTGCCGTTACCCCACCGCCGGTTCGGCCTACAACGCCGCCGAGGCGCAGCCGTTCTATGTGAACTCGCCCTTCGGCCTGACCCTGGCGCACAACGGCAACCTGACCAATACCGCGCAGTTGAAGCAGGACATCTTCCTGCAGGACCTGCGCCACATCAACACCAACTCCGATTCCGAAGTGCTGCTGAACGTGCTGGCGCACGAGTTGCAGGCGGCCTCGACCAAGTACCAGGTCGATGCCGAGACCATCTTCAAGGCGGTGGCCGGGGTGCATCGACGGGTGCGCGGCGCCTACGCGGTGGTGGCGATGATTTCCGGCTACGGTCTGCTCGCCTTCCGCGATCCCTACGGCATCCGGCCGCTGATCATCGGCAAGAACGACACCGAGGCGGGCTGCGAGTATCTGGTGGCCTCGGAGAGCGTGGCCATCGACACGCTCGGCTTCAAGATTCTGCGCGACGTGGCGCCGGGCGAGGCGGTGCTGATCGACACCCGCGGCAACTTCGTCAGCCGCCAGTGCGCCGAGCGCACCGTGCACGCGCCCTGCGCCTTCGAGTTCGTCTATCTGGCAAGGCCCGATTCGCTGATCGACGGCATTTCGGTGTATGAGACGCGGCTCAAGCTGGGTGAATTTCTCGCCGAGAAGATCAGGCACACCCAGCCGCACCTGGTGATCGACACGGTGATGCCCATTCCCGACTCCAGCCGGCCCTCGGCGATGGAGCTGGCCAAGCGCCTGAACCTTCCCTACCGCGAGGGCTTCGTCAAGAACCGCTACATCGGCCGCACCTTCATCATGCCGGGGCAGGCGACGAGGCGGAAATCGGTGCGCCAGAAGCTGAACGCCATCGCCCAGGAATTCAAGGGCAAGAACGTGCTGCTGGTCGACGACTCGATCGTCCGCGGCACCACCAGCCAGGAGATCGTGCAGATGGCGCGCGAAGCCGGCGCGCGCAACGTCTATTTCGCCTCGGCGGCGCCGCCGGTGCGCTACGCCAACGTCTATGGCATCGACATGCCGAGCCGTTCCGAACTGATCGCCAGCGGCCGCAGCGACGACGAGATCCGCCGCGAGATCGGCGCCGACGCGCTGATCTACCAGGATCTGGATGGACTGAAGGCGGCGCTCGCCGCGGTCAATCCGGGTATCAGCTGCTTCGAGACCTCCTGTTTCGACGGCCACTACATCACCGGCGACGTTACTCACGAATATCTGTCGAGCATCGAATCGGCGCGCCGCGACGGCGCCGCCCATGCCGATGATGACGGCGAGGGCGCCCAGCTCGACCTCAATCTGGTGACCTCGCAATGATTCAAGGAACTGTCGCATGAACGATGAATTTCAGTTGGAAACCCTGGCGGTGCGCGCCGGACAGCAGCGCAGCCAGTTCAAAGAGCATTCCGAGGCGCTCTACCTGACCTCCAGCTTTGTCTTCGACAGCGCCGCCCAGGCCGCGGCGCGCTTCTCAGGCGAGGATCCGGGCAACGTCTATTCGCGCTTCACCAATCCGACGGTGAGCATGATGCAGGACCGCCTGGCGGCGTTAGAGGGCGCCGAGGGCTGCGTCGCCGCCGCTTCGGGCATGGCTGCGATCCTGGCGATGGTGATGGGCCTGCTGAAGGGAGGCGACCATGTCGTCGCGTCGCAGAGCATTTTCGGCGCCACCCAGCAGTTGTTCGGCAGCATCCTGCCGAAGTTCGGCGTCGCCGCCACTCTGGTCGTCGGCACCGATCCCGCCGCTTTCCGTGCCGCACTCCTGCCCAATACCAAGCTGGTGTTCATCGAGACGCCCTCGAACCCGCTCACCGAGGTGTTCGACATCGCCGCCATCGCCGAGATTGCGCACGGCGCCGGCGTGCTGCTGGCGGTGGACAACTGCTTCTGCTCGCCGGCGCTGCAACTGCCCTTGCCCCTGGGCGCCGATCTGGTGATCCATTCCGCCACCAAGTATCTCGACGGCCAGGGCCGGGTGCTGGGCGGTGCGGTGCTGGGACGCAAGACCCTGACCGACGAGGTGCTGAAGTTCCTGCGCACCACCGGTCCGACGCTCTCGGCGTTCAACGCCTGGGTGATCCTGAAGGGCCTGGAGACACTGAAGATCCGCATGCAGGCGCAGTCGGCCAACGCCCTGGCGGTGGCGCAGTGGCTGGAAGACCAGCCGCAGGTGCAACGCGTCTTCTATCCCGGCCTGCCCTCGCATCCGCAGCACGCGCTGGCGATGCGCCAGCAGGCCAGCGGCGGCGCCATCCTGTCCTTCGAGGTCAAGGGCGGACGGGAAGCCGCCTGGCGCGTCGTCGACCATTGCCGCTTGCTGTCGATCACCGCCAATCTTGGCGACACCAAGACCACCATCACCCATCCGGCCAGCACCACCCACGGCCGCATCAGCCCGGAGGCGCGCGCCGCCGCCGGCATCGGGGAGGGCCTGCTGCGGATCGCGGTGGGGCTGGAGGCGGTCAGCGACATCGAGGCTGACCTGGCGCGCGGCCTGGCCTAGGCGGCAGGGGGCCGGGTCGGCCGGCCGAGGATGGCTCCCGTTGCCCTAATCCGTATAACTATCTATCATACGTCTGGTCGGTGCGCGTGCTGCGCCGCCAGTCAGACGGAAGAGAGATCGTGAACCGGATCGACCGTAAGCTGTTGCGGGATCTTTTCGTGGTGGTGGCGCTGAAACTCGTCGTCCTGTCCGTTCTGTGGTTCGCCTTCGTGCGCGATCAGCGGGTGAGCGTGGATGCCGGGCGGGTCGCCGCACTCATGACCTCACCGGCAGCCTCCCAGGGAGAAGACCATGGTCAATGAGCAACTCGTCGATCTGTCGCGGCTGCAGTTTGCCGTCACCGCGCTCTACCACTTCCTGTTCGTGCCTCTGACCCTGGGCATGGTCTGGCTGCTGGTGATCATGGAGAGCGTCTATGTGATGACCGGCAAGACCATCTACCAGGACATGACGCGCTTCTGGGGCAAGCTGTTCGGCATCAACTTCGCGCTCGGCGTCACCACCGGCATCACGCTGGAATTCCAGTTCGGCACCAACTGGGCCTACTACTCCCACTATGTCGGCGACGTCTTCGGCGCGCCGCTGGCGATCGAGGGCTTGATGGCGTTCTTTCTCGAATCGACCTTCATCGGCCTGTTCTTCTTCGGCTGGGAGCGGCTGAGCCGGCAGAAGCACCTGCTGGTCACGCTGCTGATGGCGGTCGGCACCAATCTGTCGGCGTTGTGGATCCTGATCGCCAACGGCTGGATGCAGAATCCGGTGGGCGCCGCCTTCAACACCACCACGATGCGCATGGAACTGGTGAATTTCTGGGCCCTGGTGTTCAATCCCGACGCCCAGGCCAAGTTCGTCCATACCGTCTCGGCCGGCTACCTCACCGGCGCGATGTTCGTGCTCTCGATCTCGGCCTGGTACCTGCTCAAGGGCCGCAATGTCGAGTTCGCCAAGCGCAGCTTCCGCATCGCCGCCGCCTTTGGCCTGGCCAGCGCCTGCTCGGTGATCGTCCTGGGCGACGAGTCGGGTTACACCGTGGGCGCAGCGCAGCAGACCAAGATGGCGGCGATCGAGGCGATGTGGCAGACCGAGCCGGCGCCGGCGCCGTTCACCCTGATCGCCTGGCCTGACCAGGCCAGGGAGAAGAACGACTGGGCGGTCAAGATTCCCTGGGTGATGGGCCTGATCGGCACGCGCTCGATTAGCAAGCAGATTCCCGGCATCGAGGAGATCAAGGGGCGCAACCGCATCCGCATCGTCTCCGGTATCCAGGCGGTGACGGCACTCACGGCCTTGCGCGAAAATCCGCAGGATGCCGCGGCGAAGGCGGTGTTCGGGCGCCACCAGGCCGATCTGGGCTTCGGCCTGCTGCTCAAGAAATACGTCGCCCCGGTCGCGGCCGCGACGCCCGCGGACATCCAGAGGGCGGTGGATTCGACCATCCCGCGCGTGGCGCCGATGTTCTGGAGTTTCCGCATCATGGTGGGCCTGGGTTTCGCGATGCTGGCGCTGTTCGCGCTGTCCTTCTGGAGCACGGTCAAGGTCGAGTGCGTGCAGAAGCCCTGGCTCTTGAAGTGGGCGCTGTGGATGCTGCCGGTACCCTGGATCGCCTGCGAGCTGGGCTGGTTCGTCGCCGAGTACGGTCGCCAGCCCTGGACCATCTACGGCGTGTTGCCCACCGACCTGTCGGTGTCGACGCTCAGTGCCGCCAACCTGTACGGCTCGCTGGCCGGATTCGTGGCCTTCTACACGGTGCTGCTGATCGTCGAGATGGTCCTGATGGTCAAGTTCGCGCGCCAGGGTCCGGGCAGCCTCGGTACCGGCCGCTACGACCAAGAAGCCGGCGTTCACGCCTGAAGCCGAGGAGAAGACCATGTTCGATTATGCGACCCTGAAGCTCATCTGGTGGCTGCTGATGGGCGTGCTGCTGGTCGGCTTCGCCGTCATGGACGGTCACGACATGGGGGTGGGCACGCTGCTGCCCTTCGTCGGCCGCAACGATCTGGAACGCCGCGTCGTGATCAATACCGTCGGTCCCCACTGGGACGGCAACCAGGTCTGGTTCATCACCGGCGGCGGCGCAATTTTCGCGGCCTGGCCGCTGGTCTATGCCACCGCTTTCTCGGGCTTCTACTGGGCGATGATGGCGGTGTTGTGGGCGCTGTTCTTCCGGCCGGTGGGCTTCGACTACCGCAGCAAGATCGACAACGCCGCCTGGCGCAGTACCTGGGACTGGGGCCTGTTCGTCGGCGGCGCGGTGCCGCCGCTGATCTTCGGCGTGGCCTTCGGCAATCTGCTTCAGGGCGTGCCCTTCGGTTTCGACGGCGACATGGTGTCCACCTATACGGGCAGCTTCTGGCAATTGCTCAATCCGTTTGCGCTGCTCTGCGGCTTGGTCAGCACGGCGATGATCACGCTCCACGGCGCCGTCTATCTGGTGCATCGCACCGAGGGCGACATCCAGCGCCGCGCCCGAGGTGCCGCCTTCCTCTTCGGCGCGCTGCTGCTTCTTTGCTTCACCGCCGCCGGTCTGTGGCTGGCTCATGGCATCGACGGTTACGTCATCACTTCGGTGGTGAATGCGTCCGGCCAGTCCAACCCGCTGGACAAGACCGTGGTGCGCGAGGTCGGCGCCTGGCTCGCCAATTACCACAAGGCGCCGGCGACGCTGGCGCTGCCGGCGCTGACCTACGCCGGCGTCGTGGCGGCGGGCTTTCTGGTCAGTGGCCGCCATACCGCCCTGGCTTTCGTCGCCTCGGCCATCGCGATCGCCGGCGTGATCGCGACCGCGGGGGCCTCGATGTTTCCCTTCCTGATGCCGTCCTCGACCATGCCCGATGCCAGCCTCACCGTGTGGGACAGCGTCTCCAGCCATCTGACGCTGGCGATCATGTTCTGGACGACGTTGATCTTCATGCCGCTGATCATTTTCTACACCTCTTGGGCCTACAAGGTGATGGCGGGCAAGGTGACCGAGGCGCAAATCCGCGCCAACGAGCACGGCGCCTACTGAGCGGGCCCGATCAAGTTCAAGGAGCGACACGATGTGGTACTTCGCCTGGGTACTCGGTATCGGTTTCGCCGTGCTGCTGGCCATACTCAACGCGATGTGGGGCGAGAACGCCGAAGCGCGGAAGGAATCCGACGCCGGCGGCGGCGATAAATAGCCGAGCAGTAACCGCGGCGAGCTGTTACACTGCGCGCCGCGTGGCCTCCCCATCAGTCTGTCTGCCGCGCGCCGCGATTAGATTCTCTTTCCGCGTCTCACCCCGTAAGCGATTCCGTCCAGACTGGTGCGTGGCCTAGCCCGCAGGGCGGATTCCAGGAGTCATCCATGAGTTTTTCCCAACTCGGCTTGTCCGCCGAAATTCTGCGCGCCATTGCCGATCAGGGCTACGACACGCCCACCCCGATCCAGGCTCAGGCGATTCCCGTCGTCCTGGCCGGTCGCGACCTGATGGCGGCGGCCCAGACCGGCACCGGCAAGACTGCCGGCTTCACCCTGCCCATCCTGCAACTGCTCAGCACGCGCGCGGCCACTTCAAAGGCCAGGCCGCGCGTGCTGGTCCTGACCCCGACGCGCGAACTGGCGGCGCAGGTGGAGGAGAGCGTGCGCACCTACGGCCGCCATCTGTCGATGAAGTCGCTGGCGATCTTCGGTGGCGTCGGCCTGGTGCCGCAGATCCGGGCACTGAAAGCCGGCGTCGATATCCTGGTGGCGACACCCGGCCGCCTGCTCGACCATCTCAACCAGAGGAACGCCGATCTTTCCGGCGTCGAGATCCTGGTTCTGGACGAAGCCGACCGCATGCTCGACATGGGTTTCATTCCCGACATCCGCAAGATCATCGCGCTGATACCCAAGCAGCGGCAGACCCTGTTTTTTTCGGCGACCTTCTCCGACGACATTCGCGGGCTGGCAGCGGGCTTCCTGCGCGAGCCGAAACTGGTCGAGGTGGCGAGCCGCAACGCCACCGCCGACAACGTCGTGCAGCGCGTCTATCACGTCGATAAGGCCAGGAAGCGCGATCTCCTGATTCAATTGATCAAGGAGCACAACTGGCACCAGGTACTGGTGTTCACCCGCACCAAGCACGGCGCCAACACCCTGGCCGAGAAGCTGGAGGGCGCCGGTATCCGTTCCGCGGCGATCCACGGCAACAAGAGCCAGGGCGCGCGCACCAAGGCGCTGGCCGACTTCAAGAGCCTGAAGCTTCACGCCCTGGTGGCCACCGACATCGCCGCGCGCGGCCTGGACATCGACCAGTTGCCGCACGTGGTGAATTACGAGCTGCCCAACGTGCCCGAGGACTACGTGCACCGCATTGGTCGTACCGCCCGTGCCGGTGCCAGCGGCCAGGCGGCATCCCTGGTGTGCGTGGACGAGCACGGCTTGTTGCGCGACATCGAGCGCCTGTTGAAGCGCGACATCGAGAGGGTGGCGGTGCCCGGCTTCGAGCCCGATCCCTCGATCCGTGCCGAGCCGATCGAGAACGGCCGTCGCGGCCAGTCCCGGCCCTCAGCCGGATCTCGCGGCGGTCAGCGCAGCCCCGGTGCCAATCGCGGCCAGCCCTCGCGCCAGAATGCCCCGAGCCACCACTCGGGGTTTCGGGGCAGGTAGCAGCTAGACCGCTGCCCCGATCAATTCGAGCAGCGCGGCGCCGTAGCGCGCCGCCTTCGCCTCGCCGATGCCGCCGATCTGGAGCAGCGCCGCCGGGCTGTCCGGTTTGGCCTCGGAGAGTTCGCGCAGCGTCTTGTCGTGAAGGATGACGTAGGCCGGCACGCCCTGCTCGCGCGCCAGCTCGGCGCGCCAGGTGCGCAGCGTCTGGTAGAGCGGATCGTCTGATCCCTGACTTGACGAGCTTGGCCGCGGCGCCCTCTTGCCCGACGAACCCGGGCGCGGCGCCTGCCGGCGCAGCATCAAGGTGGTCTCGCCGCGCAAGACCGGCCGTGCCGCCTCGGTCAGGGTCAGGCCGCCGTGGCGCTGGGCGTCGGCGTGGAGCAGGCCGGCAGCCAGCAGTTGTCTGGCCACGGCGCGCCAGCCGGCGTCGTCGAATTCGGCACCGACACCGAAGGTCGGCAGTTGCTGATGACCGCACTGGGCCACCTTTTCGGTCTGCCGCCCGCGCAGCACGTCGATCAGGTGCCCGGCACCGAAGCGCTGGCCGGTGCGCAGCGCCGCCGAGAGCAGCTTCTGCGCCGCCACCGTGCCGTCCCACAGTTGCGGGGGATTCGCGCAGGTATCGCAGTTGCCGCAGGCAGCCGTCGTCTCGCCGAAATAGTTGAGCAGCACGACGCGGCGGCAACCCGCCGTCTCGCAATAGGCCAGCATGGCGTCGAGCTTCTGGCGTTCGATGCGCTTTTGCTCATCGGGTGCCGCCGATTCGTCGATGCGCATGCCGTGGACCACCACGTCGTTCAGGCCATAGGTCATCCAGGCCTCGGCCGGTTCGCCGTCGCGGCCGGCCCGACCGGTCTCCTGGTAGTAGGCTTCGAGACTCTTGGGCAGATCGAGATGGGCGACGAAGCGCACGTCTGGTTTGTCGATGCCCATGCCGAAGGCGATGGTCGCGACCATCACGATGGCATCGGCACGGACGAAGCGCTGCTGGTTTTCGCGCCGATCTTCCGCGCTCATGCCGGCGTGGTAGGGCAGGGCAGCAATGCCCTGCTTCTGCAACCACTGCGCCGTGTCATCGACCTTCTTGCGCGACAGGCAATAGATGATGCCCGACTCGTTCCGGTGCTCGGCCAGGAAGTCCTGCAACTGCTGGCGCGGCTGGCCGATGCCGCGCGGCACGATGGTGTAGCGGATGTTGGGCCGGTCGAAGCTGGCGAGGAAGGTCCGTGCCGCAGCGAGGCCGAGCCGGGAGCGGATCTCGCCCTGCGTCAGGCTGTCGGCGGTGGCGGTCAGGGCAACGCGCGGCACGCGCGGATAGCGGCCGGCAAGCTCGGACAACTGGAGGTATTCGGGGCGGAAATCGTGACCCCACTGCGACACGCAGTGTGCCTCGTCGATGGCGAACAGGGCGATACTGCCGGCCGCAGCCATGCGGTCGAGGAGCAGCAGGAAGCGCTCGGTCATCAGACGCTCGGGCGCAACATAGAGCAGGTCGAGTTCGCCTGCCAGCAGCCGCCGCTCGGTCGCCGCTGCGGTCCCGAAATCCTGCGAGGAGTTCACAAAAGCGGCGCGCACGCCGGCTTGCAGCAGGGCGTCGACCTGGTCCTGCATCAGCGCGATCAGCGGCGACACGACGATGCCGCAGCCGGGCCGGAGCAGGGCCGGAATCTGGTAGCACAGCGACTTGCCGCCGCCGGTGGGCATTAGCACCAGGGCGTCATTGCCTGCCACCAGGTGATCGACGACTTCGGCCTGGGCGCCGCGAAAGCCGGCGTAGCCGAACACCGAGCGGAGCAGGTCGAGCGCGCTGGGCATGTCTGGCCTATGCCGCCGGCGGCCAGACGAGTGTGCGGCAGCCTTGTTCGTCGCAGGCGAGGAAGCTGCCGCCCTCGTACCAGTCGCCCAGCACCCAGCGCTCGCAGCGACGGCCGTCGACGACATGCTCGTGGCGGGCAAGGCGATGGGTATGGCCGTGGATCAGGCGCGGATAGCCATTGGCGCGCAGCAGAGCGGCGACGGCAGCGTCATTGACGTCCATGATCCCGGCAGACTTGATCTGTTTCTGCGCCTCGCTCGTCCTGCGCAGCGCCTCGATCTGGGCGCGGCGCTCGGACAAGGGTTGCGCCAGGAAGTCATCACGCCAGCCGCGGCTGCGCACCTTGTCCCGGAATCGCTGGTAGGCAATGTCGTCGGTGCACAGCGTGTCGCCGTGGAGCAGCAGTGTCGGGGTGCCGGCAATGTCCGTCCGGTGCGGTTCTTCGAGCAGAATCACGCCACTGGCGCGAGCGAAGTCCGGGCCGATCAGAAAATCGCGGTTGCCCCTGATGAAGTAGAGCTTCGTCCCACGCTCGGCGAGCGCCTTCAGCGCGGCCGCGATAGCGGCGTTGAAGGGAGCGTCCAGGTCGTCGTCGCCGGCCCAGTATTCGAACAGATCGCCGAGAATGTAGACGGCGTCAGCGGCGACGGCGGGGCCGGCGAGAAAGTCCGTGAACAGTTGGGCGACCGCCGGCCGGGTCGGACACAGGTGCAGGTCCGAGACGACCAGCGCGGCGGACATGCCACGCGCCCCTCAGACGACTTCGGCGCGCTCGATGACCACGTCCTCGACCGGCACGTCCTGCTGGAAGTGCTTGCTGCCGGTCTTGACGCCCTTGATCCGGTCCACCACCTCCATGCCTTCGACCACCCTGCCGAAGACGCAATAGCCCCAGCCGTTGCCCGAAGGCGAAGTGTGGTCGAGGAAGGCGTTATCGGCGACGTTGATGAAGAACTGCGCGGTGGCCGAGTGCGGGTCGGAGGTGCGCGCCATGGCGAGGGTGCCGCGGCTGTTCTTGAGGCCGTTTGCCGCCTCGTTCTTGATCGGTTCCCGGCAGGACTTCTGCTCCATGCCCGGGGTGAAGCCGCCGCCCTGGATCATGAAGCCGTCGATCACCCGGTGGAACAGGGTATTGTCGTAGTGACCGGCCTCGACGTAGGCGAGGAAATTGGCGGCGGTCTCGGGCGCACGCTCGGTGTCGAGTTCGATAGCGATGACGCCGTGGTTGGTGTGGAGCTTGATCATGGGAGTTTCCTGGTTGGGTTATTTCTGCTCGGGCAGAAGCTTCACCGACTCGATGATCACCGGCTGGATCGGCACATCCTGGAACATGCCGGCGTTGCCGGTTTTCAGCTTGCCGATCTTCTGGACGATGTCGAAGCCCTGGGTGACCCGCCCGAACACCGCGTAGCCCCAGGCGTTGCCGGAGGGCGCCTTGAAGTCGAGAAAGGCGTTGTCGGCGAGATTGATGAAGAACTGCGCGGTGGCGGAGTTTGGATCGGAGGTGCGGGCCATGGCCAGCGTGCCGGCGGTGTTCTTCAGGCCGTTGTCGGCCTCGTTGGCAATCGGCGCCCGGGTGGCCTTCTGCTTCATGTCCGGGGTGAAGCCGCCGCCCTGGATCATGAAGCCGTCGATCACGCGATGGAATACGGTGCCGTTGTAGAAACCGTCCTTCACGTATTGCAGGAAGTTGGCGGCTGTCTTGGGCGCCTTGTCGGCGTAGATTTCGGCGACGATCCTGCCCTGGTTGGTCTTGATCTCGACCAGCGGATTGGCGGCGAGCGCGGAGATGCTGAGGAGCAGGCCGGCGGCCAGGAGGAGCAGTCTGTTCATGGGTTTTCCAGGTTGGTCGGGGTCGCGGGCCGCTATGCCGGGCCCTCGTAGGCTATTTTCCAGTGTCCGTTTTCCTTCAGCCAGTACTGGCGCTTCTTCATCACGTTGGAGAGGTTGTTGCTGCGGTACACCTGATCGAAGGTGACGACGACCATCGGTTCCTTGCCGGGATTGCGGAACATGCTGAGGTTTTCCGCCGAGACCTTGATCCAGGTCTTGCCGCGATTGATCAGGCGCTTCTTCGCCGCCCACTGCGTGAAATTCTCGCCGTCGGCGCTGAAGTTCTTCGAGTAGTGAGACAGATAGCGATTGACGTCCAGGCTCTCCCAGTCGGTCTGCCACTGCGCGATATCCTTCTCCAGCGTCGCCCGTTCGGCGTGCCAGTCATCGAGCGACAGCCATTCGATGCTGTCGCTGATGATCACCGGGGTCAGCCCGACCTGCAGATCCTTGGAGATCGCGTCGAGGTCCTGGTTGGCCAGCACCACGCAACCGTCGGAGTCACGGGGCGGACGCGAGTAAGTGTTTGAGGGCGTGCCGTGCAGCCAGATGCCGTGCCCGTTGCGGCCGTGGAGTTTGTCCCATTCGTTCGGATAGCTGATCGGGAAGGCGCCGCTGCCGTACAGGTCGCTCAGGGTCCGGGGCGACAGGCTGCTGGTGACGTGGTAGACGCCGATCGGCGTTCTCATGTCGCCTTCACGCCTCTTGTCGGCGCCGAGTTTGCCCTGGGTGATGTAATAGTCGGCGACGAAACGCGGTGTGCCCTTGTCGTTCTGATAGAGATAAAGGCGGGACTTCTGGGTGTCTACGACGATGGCGTACTTCTGGTCCGGCGGCATCTGCAGCAGATAGCGCGGCACGAAGTTGGCGCGTGGCTTGTCGTGGTAGCCCTTGAGTCGGACGATGGCTTCGTCGCGCAACTGCGCCAGCTTTCCCGCCGGGGCATTGGTGGTGTTGCCGAAGGTACTGATCGGGCCGGCGCGCGCGAGCAGCAGATCGCCCTTGATCAGGTAGGTGAGACGGAACTTCGGATAGGCCTTGATCAGCGCATCGGCCTGTTCTAACGCGACGTCGAGGTGATTCTGTTCGATCTGCTCGAAGATGCGCGACAGCAGCGGCTCGGGGCCGGCCGACTGGGCAGCACCTGCCGGCCCGAGCGCGAGCAGGAAAACGGTCGCCGCGACCATCCGCAGCAGCCCGCTGCCGATGCGGCCCAGCCGCCGCCGAGTTGCCTTCATTTACCGACCCGCTCCTGCTGGATCAGCCATTTCCCTTCATGCTTGGCCAGCACGATCACCTTGTTGCTGCTGGTCTTGAACGAGGCGGAGCGGTAGTGCTGGCGGAACTTGGCGACGGCGCGTCCGGCGCCGTCGGTGGTGATGCGCAGATGCTCGATGCCGACCTGGATCTGCCCCGGCTTGTTGATGCGCATGGCCCTTTCCTTCTCCCAGGCGGCGCGACTCATGCCTCTCGGCGTCTTGAAGTCGCGGGCGTAGAAGGCGAGATAGGCCTTGACGTTCTTCCGCGACCAGGCCTGTGCCCAGGCCGCCAACACCCGGTCGACCTTGGCGTCGGGTGCGGGCTTGGCTTCGGCGGTCGGTGCGGCTGCAGGCTTCGCAGCGGCGGGCTTGGTTTCAGTCGGCTTCGGGCTCGCGGGCTTGGTCGCAATCGGCGCCGATCTGACCGGCTTGGCCGGCGGCGTGGCAACCGCGACGGCGATTCCGGGCGTCTTGACGACCGGCTGACCGGGGCGGGTCGGTGTGCTCATCAGCTCGCGGATCAAGGCCAGCTTGGTCTGCGCGCTGGTGTTGGAGGAGTCGATCTGCAACGCCTTGTCATAGGCCTGGCTTGCCATGCGCGCGTAGATGTCGCCTAGGTTCTCGCGCGCCGTGGCATAGGAGGGATTGGTGCGGATGGCCGTCTCCAGCGCTTGCCTGGCCTTGTCGTACTGCTTTTGCTGGGCGTAGATGACGGCGAGGTTGTTGTAGGGCTCGGGCAGTTGCGGGTAATCCTCGGTGAGTTTGGTGAATACCGCGATCGCCTCCGGGTTACGGTGCATCTCGGTCAGGATCAGACCCTTGAGAAAGCGGCCCTGGGCATCCTTGGGGTGACCGCTCAGATACTGGTCGGTTTTCTCCAGCGCCTCGGCCTGCTGGCCTTGCTTCAGCAGGCGGGAGGCGTCCTGCAGTTCGTCGGCCCGGGCCGGCAGCGCGAGCGCCGCGAGCATGAAGCAAACGACGATGGAGAGCGGATAGCCGAGGCGGTTCAGGATGGGACTCAGAGTGCAGGCAATGCGGCGGCTTAAGCTCATGTTATACTGGGTTCCAGCGCGGATTCGGGTGCGATTCAGTCCGCGATTCTAGCAAGAAGGCGATAGCCTTCACAACACGAAATAGGGGCAGTTTCTCCCGTTCCTCAAGGAGATCACGCTCCGTCGCCCGCCAGGCCCGAGATGCTGAAAATCCACAATACGCTGACCCGCCAAAAACAGGCGTTCGTTCCGATCGAGCCCGGCCGGGTCCGAATGTATGTCTGCGGCATGACCGTCTACGATTACTGCCACATCGGGCACGCCCGCGTCCTGGTGGTGTTCGACATGGTGGCGAGATGGCTGCGGGCGATCGGTTACCGGCTGACCTATGTGCGCAACATCACCGACATCGACGACAAGATCATTCGCCGTGCCGCCGAGAATGGCGAGAGCATCCGCCAGCTCACCGATCGCTTCATCGCCGCAATGAACGAGGATGCCGCTGCCCTGGGCGCTCAAAAACCCGACTTCGAGCCGCGCGCCACCGAATTCGTGGCCGAGATGCAGACGATGATTTCGGCACTGGAGGGCAAGGGTTACGCCTATCTCGCGGCGAACCGCGACGTCTGCTATTCGGTCAGGAAGTTCAAGGGTTACGGCAAGCTCTCGGGAAAATCGCTGGAGGATCTGCGCGCCGGCGAGCGCGTCGATGTCGCCGAGGGCAAGCAGGATCCGCTCGACTTCGTGCTCTGGAAGCACGCCAAGCCGGAAGAGCCGGCCGAGGCGCAGTGGCCATCGCCCTGGGGTGTGGGCCGGCCGGGCTGGCACATCGAGTGCTCGGCGATGAGCTCACGCTTGCTCGGCAACCACTTCGACCTCCACGGCGGCGGCCAGGATCTGCAGTTCCCCCATCACGAGAACGAGATTGCCCAGAGCGAGGGCGCGCACGGCGAAACCTTCGTCAATTACTGGATGCACAACGGCTTCGTGCGCATCGACGACGAGAAGATGTCGAAATCGCTGGGCAACTTCTTCACCATCCGCGACGTGATCAAACGCTACGACGCCGAAGTGCTGCGTTTCTTCATCCTGCGCGCCCATTACCGCAGCCCGCTCAACTACTCGGACGCCCATCTCGATGACGCGAGGCAGGCGCTGACCCGGCTCTACACGGCGTTGAAGAATGTCCCGGCCGGGACCGCGACGATCGACTGGCAAGCGCCGCACGCGGCCCGCTTCAAGGCGGCGATGGACGACGACTTCAACACGCCGGAAGCCATCGCCGTGCTCTTCGAACTGGCCAATGACGTCAACCGCGGCCGGGACGCGAAGCTGGCCGGCCAGTTGAAGGCACTGGCCGGGGTGCTCGGCCTGCTCACGCGGGATCCGACCGGATTCCTGCAAGCCTCGCCGGCAGCCGGACTAGCCAACGATGAGGTCGAGGCGAGAGTCGCCGCGCGGGTCGCCGCCAAGCAGGCCAGGGATTACCAAACAGCTGACCGCATCCGCGCGGAACTGCTGGCGGCGGGCATCGTGCTGGAGGACACTCCGCAAGGCACGACCTGGCGAATGGCCTGAACCCAGGGCGCGTCCTCAATGAACTTTTGAGGCATCCTTGTTCAGCAAGGGACAGCATTCCAGCGATTGTCCGTCACACTCGTGCGGTCTCACCTTGAGGCGGCGGCACATCGAGCAGAACAGAGACTCGACATTCCTGACGCTGGTCGGAAAAGGCTGGGCATGCCGGCTCCTGCTCAGCCCCGTGGTCAGACGGTGGAGGTGCTGGGACATGTAGCGGATCGAAGCCGGCAGGATCGGATCGTTCGCCCAATTCTGGCTGACGGCGGCGACCCGCTCCAAGTGCTCCCTCAACCCAACTTTAGTCATAAGCGAAGAGTATTCCCCAGAATTCCGCTTGTCAACGCGATAATATATTGATACTTAAACAGTTAATGTCTGATAGACAACGACTGGCGGCGGCTGGTCGCAATGGGATTTGCGCTCCGCTGTTCCTCGTGCCGCCGGGAGCCGCCGAAATCATGGCAGAATGGCAACATGCCATGAAGACACGCAGCTTTTACCTTCCGCTTGGGCGCCTGCTGCCGGGCATGATCGCCGCGGCCGACATACTCGGTAAGCAGGGCGAGAAACTGCTGCCCGCCGACTGCGTCCTTGATGAACCCCAGATCGAGCGTCTCCGGCGGCGTGCGATCAGATCCGTGCTCGTGAAGCTTCCCGACGAGCGCGACGACGAAACCATCCGCCGCGAGACAGAAGCGGCAGAGCAGCGCCTCGCGCACATTTTCCGTGGCGCCGGCAGCGACGCGCGCGCGGACTTGTACCGGGCGGTGGCGGCCTACCGACGCAAGCAGCTGGCATGAACGGCGTCTCGCTCGAAGAAATCCTGTCCCGCGTTTCGACGCTGCCGACCTTGCCAGAGGCAGCTCGCTACGTCATCGCCACGATCGACGATGAAACCGCGAATGCCGACAGCCTGGTCGATCGCCTCAACACCGACCCGATCGTCGTCGCCCGCATACTGGCAGCGGCGAATTCGAGCGCTTTCGCCTTGAGATCCCGCATCGACTCGATGCGCCAGGCGATCCTCGTCCTCGGTCTCAAGGAAATCCGCACCATCACCCTGGCCACCGCGGTGATCGACCGACTCAATCTCGGGTCCGGAGCCTTTGATCCGCGCATACTATGGCGTCACAGCCTCGGGGTGGCGGTATGCGCCCGTGCCATCGCCGAGGATCTCCGCTACAACCCGGAGGCCGCATTCACCGCCGGACTGTTGCATGACATCGGTCAGATGTTGCTGTTCGCGGCGGCGCCGGAGCTGTTCGAGGAGGCGCTGCGTCGCTGCCGGGAACTCGACGAGCCGATCGTCGAGTCGGAGCAGGCGGTGTTCGGTTTTGATCACGCCGTGGTGGGCGCCGAGTTGGTCCGGCACTGGCGCTTGCCCACCGAGATCGCCGACGGCATCGGCGGCCATCATGATCCGGAGGGTGGCCACTTCGGCGAGATGGGCGACCTGATCCATGTCGCCGAAGTGCTCAGTCACGCCCTCGACCTGGGCAAGCTGCCGGACAACAGGGTGCCGGCAGTGTCGTCGCTCGCCTGCGCCAGGCTGGGCATCGACTGGGCGGATTTTTCACCCCGGATGGCCGACATCGAAGCCGCTTACGACGAAATTCTCCTGGCCCTGAATCTTCATTGACGGCGGGCGCAGGTCAGGGTCCGTGCCCGGCCTTCCTGCTGCATGACAGTGGCCGCCGCTCGTTATACACTGCGGCGGCGACCCGGAATGGCTGGCCCGCAAGCTGGTTGCGGTGGTCCGGGAGGTCTGCCCGCAGGGGCGACTGCCCGGTTTTTGAAAACTAAAATATCGGAGGAGACTATGAAGAGGAACAACATCGTTAAGCCGACAATCGGCGTGGTGGCGGCGACGGCCCTGTTTGCGGCCGGTCTGCCCGGGGCGGCGGCGGCCGGAAGCGGCGACGACTTCCATGGCGCGGCGGCAACCAAGGCGCAGTATGGAGTCATCTTTCAACTGGACTCCGGCGGCAACGCAGCGATCAAGAAGACGCTGAACAACATCGAAAATATCTTGCACGACCCTCGTCTGGCCAAGAAGCTCAAGGTGGAACTGATCGCCAACAGTCACGGTTTCGACGTGTACGTCAAGAACAACGGCTTCGAGGACAAGCTGCGGCACTTGCAGCAGCAGGGCGTGATTCTGGCGCAATGCAACAACACGCTGAAGGAACTGAAGGTGAGCCGTAACGACCTCTATCCGTTCATCAGCATCGTCCCCTCGGGCATGGGCGAGATCACGATAAGGGAAGCGGAGGGCTGGGCCTATATCCACCCCGCGGCGCCCAACCCGAACCGGCTCTGAGCCTCAACGCGTAAATCCCGATGCGCGCGCAGCGCATCGGGGGGGCCGGCGGGTCGGGCTGAGGCCGGTCAAGGACTCGCGAAGAAGTCCTTGACCTTGTCCATCCAGGACTTGGCGCGGGGATTGTGGCGGCCGGCGTCGGTCTGGTTGATGGTCTCGAACTCGCGCAGCAGCTCCTTCTGGTGCTCGGTCAGATTCACCGGCGTCTCCACCACGACGTGACAGAGCAGGTCGCCGTGGCTGATGCTGCGCACGCCCTTGATGCCCTTGCCGCGCAGCCGGAACACCTTGCCGGTCTGCGTCTCCGCCGGGATCTTCAGACGCGCCACGCCTTCCAGGGTCGGGATCTCGATTTCGCCGCCCAGGGCCGCCGCGGCGAAGCCGACCGGCATTTCGCAATGCAGGTCGTCGTGATCGCGCTGGAAAACCGCGTGCGCCTTCAGGTGGATCTGCACGTAGAGATCCCCGGGCGGGCCGCCATTGACGCCGTGCTCGCCCTCGCCCGAGAGGCGGATGCGATCGCCCTCGTCGATGCCGGCGGGAATCTTCACCGACAGCGTCTTGTGCTGCTTGACGCGGCCGGCGCCGTGGCAGCTGGTGCAAGGTTCGGCGATGAAACGGCCGGTGCCGTGGCACTTCGGGCAGGTCTGCTGGATCGAGAAGAAGCCCTGCTGCATCCGCACCTGGCCGTGGCCGCCGCAGGTTGGGCAGGTCTTGGGTTCCGTGCCCTTCTTGGCGCCGCTGCCGTGGCAGGAATCGCACTCCTCCATGGTCGGGATGCGGATGCGCGTTTCCGAGCCGCGCGCGGCGTCCTCCAGCGAGATCTCCAGGTTGTAGCGCAGGTCGGCGCCGCGATAGACGTTGGAGCGGCCACCGCCGCGGCCGCCGCCGAAGATGTCGCCGAAGATGTCCGAGAACGAGTCGGAGAAACCGCCGAAGCCCTGCGCACCGCCGCCCATGCCGGCCTGCTGATCGATCCCGGCGTGGCCGAACTGGTCGTAGGCGGAACGCTTCTGGCCATCGGAAAGGATCTCGTAGGCTTGCTTGGCCTCCTTGAACAGCTCCTCGGACTTGGGGTTGTCCGGATTGCGGTCGGGATGGTGCTTCATGGCCAGCTTGCGATAGGCCTTCTTGATCTCTTCGTCCGATGCGTCGCGATTGACGCCGAGGATTTCGTAGTAGTCGCGTTTTGCCATTGCGGTTCGCTATTCTGTCTATGGAGTGCGAAGGCCGGATCAAACGCATGACGTTTGATCCGGCCGGGTTTTAGCCTTTGGCGGCGTTGGCGCGACCGGCTTAAGCCTTCTTGTCCTTCACCTCGGTAAACTCGGCATCGACGACGTCGCCCTGCTCCTTCTTGGCTTCACCCGCCGGGGCTTCGCCCGCTGCGCCGGCCGCGCCCTCGGCGGCCTGCTGCTGGGCATAGACGGCCTCGCCCAGCTTCTGCGAAGCCTCCATCAGGGCCTGGGTCTTGGCCTCGATGTCGGCCTTGTCGGTACCCGACTTGAGTGCCTCCTCGGCGGCCGCAATCGCGGCCTCGATCTTGCCCTTCTCCTCTGCACCGACCTTGTCGCCGTGCTCCGTTAGCGCCTTCTTCACCGAATGGACCATGGCGTCGCACTGGTTGCGGGCATCGACCAGTTCGCGCGTCTTCTTGTCGTCCTCGGCGTGCACCTCGGCGTCCTTGACCATGGCCTGGATCTCGGCCTCGTTCAAGCCTGAATTGGCCTTGATGGTGATCTTGTTCTCCTTGCCGGTCGCCTTGTCCTTGGCCGAGACGTGCAGGATGCCGTTGGCGTCGATGTCGAAGGTCACCTCGATCTGCGGCATGCCGCGCGGCGCCGGCGGGATGTCGGTGAGGTTGAACTGGCCCAGGCTCTTGTTGCCGGAGGCGACCTCGCGCTCGCCCTGGAGGACGTGGATGGTCACCGCCGACTGGCTGTCGTCGGCGGTGGAGAACACCTGGCTCTGCTTGGTCGGGATGGTGGTGTTCTTCTGGATCAGCTTGGTCATCACCCCGCCCAGGGTCTCGATCCCCAGGGACAGCGGGGTGACGTCGAGCAGCAGCACGTCCTTGACCTCGCCTTGCAGCACGCCGCCCTGGATCGCGGCGCCGATGGCCACCGCCTCGTCGGGGTTTACGTCCTTGCGCGGCTCGCGGCCGAAGAACTCCTTGACCTTCTCCTGCACCTTGGGCATGCGCGTCATGCCGCCGACCAGGATCACGTCGGCGATGTCGCCGACCTTGAGGCCGGAGTCCTTGATGGCGATGCGGCAGGGCTCGATGGTGCGCTCGACCAGCTCGTCGACCAGGCTCTCGAACTTGGCGCGGGTGATCTTCAGCGCCAGGTGCTTGGGGCCCGTCGCATCGGCGGTGATGTAGGGCAGGTTGATCTCGGTCTGCTGGGCGGAAGACAGCTCGATCTTGGCCTTCTCTGCCGCTTCCTTGAGGCGCTGCAGCGCCAGCACGTCGTTCTTCAGATCGACGCCCTGTTCCTTCTTGAACTCGGCGATGATGTAGTCGATCAGGCGCTGGTCGAAGTCCTCGCCGCCCAGGAAGGTGTCGCCGTTGGTCGACAGCACCTCGAACTGGTGCTCGCCCTCGATCTCGGCGATCTCGATGATGGAGATGTCGAAGGTGCCGCCGCCCAGGTCATAGACCGCGATCTTGCGGTCGCCTTCCTTCTTGTCCAGGCCGAAGGAGATCGCCGCCGCGGTCGGCTCGTTGATGATGCGCTTGACTTCCAGTCCGGCGATGCGGCCGGCGTCCTTGGTGGCCTGGCGCTGGCTGTCGTTGAAGTAGGCGGGCACGGTGATCACCGCCTCGGTGACTTCCTCGCCGAGGTAGTCCTCGGCGGTCTTCTTCATCTTGCGCAGCACCTCGGCCGAGACCTGGGGCGGTGCCATCTTCTTGCCGCGCACCTCGACCCAGGCGTCGCCGTTGTCGGCCTTGACGATGCGGTAGGGCATCAGGTCGATATCCTTCTGCACTTCCTTTTCCTCGAAGCGGCGGCCGATCAGGCGTTTGACCGCGTAGAGGGTGTTCTTGGCGTTGGTCACCGCCTGGCGCTTGGCGGCGGCGCCGCAGAGGATCTCGCCGTCCTCGGTGTAGGCGACGATCGAGGGGGTGGTGCGGGTGCCCTCGGAGTTCTCGATGACCTTGGGCTTGCCGCCTTCCATGATGGAGACGCAGCTATTGGTGGTGCCCAGGTCGATGCCGATGATCTTGCCCATTTCAATTCCTTTCGGTGATTATTTTGAGGGGTGAGCAGGCGAGGGGGAAACCGCCCAGGCACCACTCGTTGGCTTATTCCTTAGTTTGGGATTTTTGCTGTGATTTCAAGCCATCATGCCTCGGTCGGCTTGGCGATGATCACCAGCGCCGGACGGACCACGCGATCGTGCAGGGTGTAGCCCTTCTGCAGCACCTGGACAACGTGGTTGGGCTCGGTCCCGGCCGCCTCGATCTGGCTGATCGCCTGATGCCGGTGCGGGTCGAATTTCTCGCCCTGCGGATTGATCTCGGCGACGCTGGATTTTTCGAATACGCCGGCCAGCTGGCGCAGCGTCAGCTCGACGCCGGCGCGCAGACTCTCGGCGCTCTGGTTGTCGTTGGCCAAGGCGGCCTCGAGACTGTCCTTGACCGCCAGCAGTTCGGCGACCAATTTCTCGCCGGCGAACTTGTGCGCCTTGACCACATCCTCCTGGGCGCGGCGACGCACGTTCTCGGTCTCCGCCTTGGCGCGCAGCCAGGCGTCGTGGTGCTCGGCGGCCTGCAACTCGGCGCGCTTCAGCAGCTCTTCGAGGCTGGGCATGGCCTCGGCCGCTTGCGCCTGATCGCCGGCCGGGGCCGCCTCGGCGTCTGGGGACTGCTCGGGCTTGTTGCTCGGTTGATTATCCTGCATGGTTCGCTCCCTAACAAACTCAGGACATAATTGGGATGAAACGGACGGTTTCAAGGCGTCCAGCGGAAATTTTTTTGCAGCGCGGAGGCTCTCCTGGGCAACGCTTGGGCCGATCCCCGCGAAAAATGACAGGGGATTAAGCTAAGATGTCGCGTGCCCTCAGATGGCACGGACCGGACGCAATCATGACTGACACCATCGGCAAGTACCGGGTCATCCGCGAGATCGGCAAGGGCGCGACGGCGACCGTCTATCTGGTCGAGGATCCCGAGCGCGGCGAGCGCTTCGCGTTGAAGCGGGTGCGCTTCGGCATCGACGACGAGGGCCAATGGACGCGGCGCCTGCGCAAACTGTTCCAGACTGAGGGGATGCTCGCGGGCCGGCTGGAACACCCGCACATCGTCAGGGTGTTCGAGACGGTGGTCACCGACGAGGAGGCCTATCTGGTGATGGAATACGTCGAGGGCCGGGCGCTCGCCGACTTCATCGCGGTCGATCGGCTGCTGCCCGTCCATCGCGTCATCGGCATCGTCTTCAAGTGCTGCCTGGCGCTCGACTACGCGTACCGCCAGGGGGTGGTGCATCGCGACATCAAGCCCGCCAACATCCTGATCGCCGAGAACGACCAGGTCAAGATCGCCGACTTCGGCCTGTCCCTCGACGTCACCAAGAAGAGCGAGCGCGACTCGACCTTCATCATGGGCGTCGGCTCCCCGGCCTACATGTCGCCGGAGCAGATCAAGGGCCACCCGCTCAACCAGAAGACCGACCTGTACTCGCTCGGCGTGGTGCTCTACCAGTTGCTGACCGGGCGGCTGCCCTTCCGCGGCGCCAACCAGAGCCAGCTCATCTACAAGATCATCAATGCCGATGCACCGGCTGTGTCCTCGCTCAACCCCAACGTCCCGGCGGTACTCGATCGCATCCTCGGGAAGGCGCTGGAGAAGGACCTCTATTCGCGCTACAAGAACGGCGCCGAAATGGCCCAGGATCTCGCCGCGGTGCGCTATCAGATCGTGGATGACGACTATGTGCCGGTCGACCGCTCGCGCTTCACGGCGCTGCGCGGCTTGAGCTTCTTCAGGGACTTCGCCGACGTCGAACTTTGGGAGGTGCTGCGCATCAGTACCTGGCGCGAGATCGACGGCCGTGTCGCGTTGATGCGGGAAGGCGACGAGGACAACCGCTTCGGCGTGATCATCAGCGGCGAGGTCGAGGTCTCGCTCTCGGGCAGGCGCATCGCCCGGCTCGGCGCCGGCGAGGTGGTGGGCGAGATGGCTCATCTCGACAGCGGCAGCCCCAGGCGCTCGGCGACGGTGACCACGCTGGCGCCGCTCACCTATCTCGAGGTGTCCAATTCCGCGCTGGCCTTGTCCTCAGAGGAATGCCTGGAACACTTTCGCCAGGCGCTGGTATCAAAGGTGGTGCGCCGCCTGGCGCTGGCCAATGCCACGCTGGCGAAGGCGGGCGAGCCGGCGGCGATCGCGGCCCACGCCGACCAGTTGGAGCTCGCGCCGCTGGATGGCCCGGTCAAGCCTGCGACTTGATCCAGCGGATCAGGCTCGCCTGGTCCATCGCGCCGGCCTGGCGCGCCACCTCTTTGCCGTTGCGAAACAGCGCCAGCGTCGGGATGCTGCGGATGCCGAAGCGAGAGGCCAGCTGCGGTTCGTTTTCGGTATTCACCTTGGCCAGCCGATACTGCGGTTCCAGCGCGAGAGCCGCCTGCTCGAAGGCCGGCGCCATCGATCGGCAGGGGCCGCACCAGGGCGCCCAGAAGTCCACCACCAGCGGCAGGTCGGAGCGGCCGACATGGGCATCGAAATTGCCGCCGTTCAGCTCGATCGGGTGGCCTTCGAACAGGGGCCGCTTGCACTTGCCGCAGCTGCCGCCCTCGCCCAGGCGCGCTGCCGGCACGCGGTTGGCTGCGGCGCAATGGGGACAGACGACGATCAGGGATTCTGACATGAGGCGCTCCATTCTCGATATGCCTTCAAGATGGGCGCGGTCCCGATGAATTCAAGAGCTAGCGCTTTGCTCCCAGCGCCTTGGCGCGCTCAGCGGCTCCCGGGTCGGTGGCGGGCAGCGCCAGCCAGTTGCCCAGATGCGCTCGGGCGAGCCCGGCCAGGGCGGCGATCCAGTCGTCGCGCTCGTTTACGCAGGGGAGGTAGTGGAACTCGCGGCCCCCGGCCTGGAGGAAGGCGGCGCGGGCTTCGATGGCGATCTCTTCGAGCGTCTCCAGACAGTCGCCGACGAAGCCCGGGCAGATCACGTCCACCCGCCCGATGCCGGAGCGGCCCAGCGCCTCCAGCGTCGGCTGGGTGTAGGGCTGCAACCACTCGGTGCGGCCAAAGCGCGACTGGAAGGTGAGCTGCCACTGGTGTTCGGCGAGGCCCAGCGCCTCGGCCAAGAGTCTGGCCGTCTTCTGGCATTCGCAGTGATAGGGGTCGCCGCGGTCGAGCGTGTAGCGGGGCAAGCCGTGGAAGCTCATCACCAGCTTGTCCGGCCGGCCGTGCTTTGCCCAGTATTCCTCGACGCTGGCGGCCAGCGCCGCGATGTAGCCGGGATCGTCGTGGAAGCTCCTGAGGAAGCGCAGTTCCGGGATGTTGCGGCTGCGCTTCAGCCAGTCGGCAACCGCGTCATAAACGCTGGCGCTGGCGCTCGCGGCGTATTGCGGATAGAGCGGCAGGATCAGGATGCGGCTGGCGCCTTCGGCCTTCAGCCGGTCCAGGACGGCCGCTATCGCCGGTTCGCCGTAGCGCATCGCCCAGGCAACCACGATGTCCCGGTGGCCGATCTCGCCCAGCGCGCCGGCCAGCAGCTTCGCCTGGCGCTCGGTGTGCAGTTTCAGCGGCGAACCCTCGGCGGTCCAGATCAACGCGTACTTCCTTGCCGATTGCTTGGGCCTCAGCCTGAGGATGATGCCGTGCAGGATCAGCCACCACAGCGGGCGCGGAATCTCGACCACGCGCGGGTCCCAGAGAAACTGCCCGAGATAGCGTCGCAGTGCCGGCGCGGTCGGCGCCTGCGGCGTGCCGAGGTTGGCCAGCAGCACGGCGGTTTTCCTGACAGCCCCGTGGGTGTGCGCGGGCTCGGGCCGGTAGCGCGTCATGAGGTCCCTATTGCGCGGAGAGCGCGCTGGAGAGCAGCTTGGCGGTGATATCCACGATCGGGATCATGCGCTCATAGGCCATCCGCGTCGGTCCGATGACGCCGACCGAGCCGACCACCTGGCCGCCGACCTCGTAGGACGCCGCGACCACGCTGCATTCGTCCAGCTGGGCGATACCCGACTCGCCGCCGATGAAGATCTGCACGCCGTCGGCGCGGGTGCCGATGTCGAGCAGCTGCACCAGGCTGGTCTTCTGCGCGAACAGATCGAACAGCTCGCGCAGCCGGTTCATATTCGAGGACAGATCGGCCACTTCGAGCAGGTTGCGCTCGCCCGAAATCACGTATTGCGACGAGGTATCGGAAATCGCCTGGCCGCTGGCGTCGAGCGCGGCGGTCATCAGCTCGGTCATGCTCGCGCGCAACTGATGCAGCTCGTCGTGGATGCGGCTTTTCACCTGGGCGAAGTCGAGGCCGGTGCAGTTCTGGTTGAGATAGTTGGTGGCTTCGGTCAGCTCAGACGGGCTGTAGATGCGCTGGGGAAAGAGGATGCGGTTTTGCACGTCGCCGTTCTCGGTGACGATGATCAGGAGAATGCGCTTCTCGGACAGGTTCAGGAACTCGATCTGGCGGATGCGCGGCTGCTGGCGGCGCGGCGAGATGACGACGCCGGCGAAATGGCTCAACTGGGAGATCAACTGGGAGGCCTGGCTGATCAGGCGCTGCGGCTGATCGGGCTGGATCGCGCCCTCGATCTCCGAGAGTTCGGCCTCGGCCAGCGGTTGCACGGTGAGCAGCGAGTCGACGAACAGGCGATAGCCGCGCGGCGTCGGCACGCGCCCGGCCGAGGTGTGCGGGCTGCTGATGAAGCCCAGCTCCTCCAGGTCGGACATGACGTTGCGGATCGTCGCCGGCGACAGCTCCAGGCCGGAATGCCGGGACAGGGTGCGCGAGCCCACCGGCTGACCTTCCGCGATGTAGCGTTCGATCAGGGTCTTGAGCAGGGTCTGGGCGCGTTTGTCCAACATGGCTTTGGTTCTATTTTATCGCGACTGCCGGGTAAGGGCGCTGCTGTTTGTGGTTTAATTTGCCGCATGGACAAGCAATTCCGCACGGTGGCGCTGATCGGCAAGTATCAAAGCCCCGACATCTCCGCTCCGCTGCTGGCGCTGGCCGCCTTTCTGGAGGGCCGCGGCGTCGCGGTCCTGATCGAGGAGGGCACGGCGCTCTCGCTCGGCGCCGATGGCAAGCCGGCTTCCTACGAGACCATCGGCACCCGCGCCGACCTGGCGATCGTCCTGGGCGGCGACGGCACCATGCTGAACGCCGCACGCCGCCTGGCGGAATATCGCGTGCCGCTGGTCGGAGTGAACCAGGGACGGCTGGGTTTCATGACCGACATCGCCCGCGAGGACATGATCGCCGGCATCACCGCGCTGCTGGGGGGCGAATTTTCCAGCGAACAGCGTTTCCTGCTCGACATCGAGGTGCTGCGCGGCGGCAGCCGCGTCCTGCACACCCTGGCGCTGAACGACGTGGTGGTGAACAAGGGCGACATCGGCCGGATGATCGAGCTGGAGGTCAAGGTCGACGGCGAGTTCATCTACGTGCTGCGCGCCGACGGCATCATCGTCGCGACGCCGACCGGCTCGACCGCCTACGCGCTCTCCGCCAACGGACCGATCCTGCACCCGGCGGTGCCCGGCATCGCCCTGGTGCCGCTGTGCCCGCACGCGCTCTCCAACCGGCCGATCACCCTGTGCGACCAGAGCCAGATCGAGATCACGCTGATGCCGCCGCACGACGCGCGCATCCACTTCGACGGCCAGATGCGTTTCGACGCCCGCGCCGGCGACTGCGTCCGCGTGATGCGCTCCCGCCATGCGATCACCCTGCTGCATCCGCCCGGCTACAGCTATCTGGCGATGCTGCGCGAGAAGCTGCACTGGAGCTCGAGTCCCCGCAACTGAGCACCCCGAGCCAGAAAACCCCGCCCAATGCTGCGCCGCCTGTTCATCCGCGATTTCGTCATCGTCGACCGCCTGGAGCTGGAATTCTTCAAAGGCTTCGGCACCCTCACCGGCGAGACCGGAGCGGGCAAATCGATCCTGGTCGACGCCCTGTCCCTGGCGCTGGGCGAACGCGGCGATGCCGGCGTGGTGCGGCCAGGCTGCGAACGCGCCGAGGTGTCCGCCGAGTTCGGGCCGTCGCCCGGTTCGAAGATCAACGAGTGGCTCTCAAGCAACGATTTCGAGGCCGATGGCGATACGCTGCTGCTGCGCCGCATCGTCGATGCCGGCGGACGCTCGCGCGCCTACGTGAATGGCGCGCCGGCGACCCTGGGGCAGTTGCGCGAGGCGGCGGACTTCCTCACCGACATTCACGGCCAGCACGTCCATCATTCGCTGCTCCGCCCCGAGGCGCAGCGCGCCTTGCTCGACGAGCACGCCGGCCTGACCCAGGTGGCGCGCGAGGTGGCGGAGCGCTATCGCCTCTGGCACAAGCTGAAAGAGGCGCGCGCCGGCGCCGAGCGCGATGCCGAGGCTGGTGCGCGCGAACGCGAGACGCTGGCCTGGCAGGTCGAGGAGCTGCGGGCGCTGGCCCTGGCGCCGGCCGGCTGGGCCGAGCAGTGGCAGGAGCTCAACCAGGAGCACCGCCGGCTGTCCCACGCCGCGAGCCTGATCGAGGGCGCCGGGGCGTCGCTCGCTGCGCTCGACGACGGCGATCTGGCGCTCTTGCCGCAGCTCGAAGCGATCCGCGCGCGCCTGTCGGCCCTGGCCGGCATCGATGCCGGGCTGAAGGAGGCCGCGGAGCTGTTTGAGGGCGCGCAAATCCAGTTGAGCGAGGCCGGCCACGCGCTGCGCCGCTACCAGGACCGGCTCGAGCTCGAGCCGCAGCGTCTGGCGGCGCTGGAGGCCCGGATCGCCGCGGTGATGGCGGCCGCGCGCAAGTATCGCGTCGCGCCCGAGGACTTGCCCGAGCAACTGCGTCTGCTGGCGACGCGGCTGGACGAACTGGGGCTGCAGGCCGATGCCGCCGCCCTGGCCGAGCGCGAAGCGGCGGCGGAGCAGGCTTACCGGCAGCTCGCCGGCCGGTTGAGTCAGGGCCGGGCCAAGGCCG
>MLJW01000312.1_pt1 | contig 28143 bp, 29 predicted proteins | sample 888231 | NCBI WGS metagenome assembly MLJW01 (sample SAMN05788063, study PRJNA343431) | mine drainage metagenome | isolation source: sample collected from the inflow into an acid mine drainage treatment plant... | place: Germany: Lusatia, lignite mining district
GGGGCTGGCCGAGGGCTGGGACTGCCCCTTCGCCTACATCCTGGTGAGCATGGCCTCGCTGTCATCGGCCACGGCGGTGGAGCAGTTGCTCGGGCGCGTGCTGCGTCAACCCGGCGCCAGCCATCGGCAGGCCAAGGCGCTGAACCAGTCCTATGCCTTCGTGGTGTCGCGCAACTTTGCCGAGACGGCAGGCGCGCTGCGTGACCGGTTGGTAGCGGGCGCCGGCTTCGAGCGGCGCGAAGTGACCGAGTTCGTCACTGCCGCGAAAGCCGAGCAAGCGCGGCTGGACCTGGAGGGGCACGCGGGGCGTGTTGTGGTTCGGCCGGTGGCGATTACGTTGTCCGAGAAGCCCGACCTCAAGAGCGTGCCGAAGCCGGTGCGGGACAAGGTGAGCTGGGACGGCAAGCGGGGCACGCTGACCATCAGCACGCCGCTGACCGAGGATGAGGCCGAAGTGCTCAAGGCCTCGGTCACATCAGAAACCGCTGCGGCGGCCATCGTCGAAGCCGCCGAGATCAGCCGCACCACGGCCATCGAGTTCTTCCAGACGCCGGCTGAACTGGGTGAGCGCTTTCGCGCGCCGCAACTTGCCTTGCGGGTACAGGGCGAACTGCAATTGTTCGACGACCCGGAGGTGCTGGATTACCCATGGGATTTGTCCACCTACGACGCTGCACCGACTGGTGACGACCTGACCGCGCTGGGTGCCGGCCTGAAGGTATCCGAAGGCGGCGAGATCGATGTCGACGATGAGAGCGGCAAGGTCGTTTCGCGTTTCCTGCCCGATCTACAACGCGATCTGGGGCTGGTCTATCAGCCCGAGCACTGGGACGAGGTGCGCCTTGCCACCTGGCTGTGCCGGAACCTGCCCGAACCATCGCTCACCCACGCCAGCAAGCAGGCCTTCGTGGCCAAGTGGCTGACCGAACTGTTGCGCCTGGATAGCTTCACGCTGGCGCGGGCCAATCTGCAGAAATTCCTGATCCGCAATCTGCTGGAGGCGCGCATTCGTGAGCTGCGCAGGCAGGCGGTTGGCAAGGCGTTTCAGCAGACGCTGTTCGGCGACGATGCGGCATCGCGCGTTGCGGTGACCGATCAGTACGCTTTCGAGTTCCACGCCCAGGCCTACGCGCCCAGCCGCGACTACGACGGCCCGAGGTCGCCTTATGGGCACTTCGACTTCCGCAAGCACTTCTATGGGCGTATCGGCGACTTCGACAGCAAGGAGGAATTCGAGTGCGCCTGCTGGCTGGACATTCATGCGCAGCAGGGGCGCATTCAGTTCTGGGTGCGCAACCTCGTGCGGCGCGAAGGCAGTTCGTTCTTCCTGCAGAAGGCTGATGGCCGCTTCTACCCGGACTTCCTGTGTCAGCTGTCCGGCACCACAAACCAGCCCGGCCCGATCCTGGCAGTCGAATACAAGGGCGCGGATCGCTGGGCCGGCGCCGAGGATGACCGGCTGATCGGTGGCCTGTGGGCCAACCTGTCCGAGGGGCGCTGCCGGTTCGTGATGGTCAGGGACAAGCGTTGGGAGTGGATCGAGGAGGAGCTGCCCCAACCGCCGGTTCCGAAGCGCTAAGCCCGCGAGTTCGTCTCTGTGGACCACGCCACCCTCGCTACGCTGCGCGACCGCCACCCCGCCTGGCGGCTGCTGGCCTCGCCGCATGCGCCGCTGGTGGCCAGCTTCCTGCGCCGGGTGTTCGTGATCCCGAACGTGCGCGTGATGAGCGAGGCGCATCTTGCAGAGGCGCTGGAGGACGAACTGTTTTCCCTGCGCGAGCAGATCGGTACCGACGCGTACCCGAAGGGCGCGCCCGAGTACCTGAACGACTGGGCCGCGCCCGATAAGGGCTGGCTGCGCAAGTTCTACAAGCCGGGCACGGACGAGGCGCAGTTCGATCTGACGCCGGCCACCGAGAAGGCCATCGCGTGGCTGCTGTCGCTGACCGAGCGGCCGTTCGTGGGCACCGAGTCGCGCCTGCTGACGCTGTTCGCGCTGCTGGAGCAGATCAGCGCCGGCACCGAGGCCGACCCCATCAAGCGGGTGGACGATCTGCGCAAGAAGCGTGACGAGCTGGACGCCGAGATCGCCCGCGTGCTGGCCGGCGACGTGCCGCTGCTGGACGAAACCGCGGTGAAGGACCGCTTTCAGCAGTTCCAGCAACTGGCGCGCGAGCTGCTGGCCGACTTCCGCGAGGTGGAACACAACTTCCGCCTGCTCGACCGCAAGGTGCGCGAGAAGATTGCCTTGTGGGAAGGCGCCAAGGGCGCGCTGCTCGACGAGATCATGGGCGAGCGCGACGCCATTGGCGACTCCGACCAGGGCCGCAGCTTCCGCGCCTTCTGGGACTTCCTGATGTCCAGCCGGCGGCAGGAGGAACTCTCCGAGCGGCTGGACCAGGTGCTGGCGCTACCCGCCGTGGCCGCGCTGAAGCCCGAACCGCGCACCCGCCGCGTGCACCACGACTGGCTGGAAGCCGGCGAACACACGCAGCGTACCGTGGCCCAGCTGTCCCAGCAGCTGCGCCGCTTCCTGGACGATCGGGCCTTTCTGGAAAACCGCCGCATCCTGGATCTGTTGCACGGCATCGAGAGCAAGGCGCTCAGCATCCGCGATGCCACGCCCTCCGGCATGGTGATGGACATCGACGCAATGGGCGTGGATGTGGAGCTGCCGCTGGAGCGGCCCTTGTTCACGCCGAGCGTGAAGCCGCGCCTGGCCGATCTGGCGCTTGTGGCCGGTGAGGACCACATCGACACCGCGCGCTTGTTCGACCAGATCGTGGTGGACAAGGCGCGCCTGCGGTCGGCCGTGCAACGCGCGCTGCGACGCCAGCCGCAGATCACGCTGCGCGAGCTGCTGGATGCCGAGCCACTGCATCAGGGCCTGGCCGAGCTGGTGGCCTACCTGGAGCTGGCCCATGCCGGGAGCGGCAGCGATGCTCTGGACGGTCTGCGCGCCCTCGTCGACGAAGCCGTGGAAGAACCGATCCGCTGGCAGGCCAGCAACGCAGCGGGCGAAGCCGTGACGCGCGAAGCTCGCTTGCCCCGCGTGATCTTCACGCGCTGAAGGCTTGCGTGTCCGGGAGAGAAGAACATGAACGACACGCAGCGCGAGAACGATTCAGTCGAGAGCCTGCCCAGTGCGCTGCCGGCCGTGCCCGAGCTGTCGCAGCTGATGGTGCACCTGCTCAAGGGCGTGCTCTACCGCGACGACGACGAGCGCCTGTGGGCCAGCCTGCTGCGCCTGCAAGCGCGGGTGCGGGAGCAGTCGGCGGTGCTGCTGCTCGACCTGGTGCTGGACGAGGCCGAGGGCCACGCCTTCCTGAAGAGCCGCCCGGACCCGGACGAGTCCGAGGGGGTGCCGCGCCAGCCAAGGCTCGTCGCACGCCGGCCGCTTTCTTACCCGGTCAGCCTGATGCTGGCGTTGCTGCGCAAGCGCATGGCCGAGTTCGACGCCGGCGGTGGCGACACGCGGCTGGTGCTCTCGCGTGACGAGATCGCCGAGCTGATGCGGGTGTTCCTGCCCGATGGCACCAACGAGGCCCGGCTCGTCGACCAGGTGGACGCGACGATCACCAAGGTGGTCGATCTGGGCTTTCTGCACCGGCTCAAGCCCGCGACCGGCGGGGGGCAGGACAGAGGCCATTACGAGGTTCGGCGCATCCTGAAAGCCTTTGTCGACGCGCAGTGGCTGGCGGACTTCGACGCGCGGCTGGAGGTCTACCGCACGGCGCTGTCCGTAGCAGGTGCTGAATCGAGCGACAAGGCGGGAAGCAAGGGGGCAGCCGATGCTTGAGGCGCCGACGCTCGCCCTGGACTTCGTGGCCGACGACAGCCGGGTGGGCTTTCGGCTGCAGCGGCTGGAAGTTCTGAACTGGGGTACCTTCGACAAGCGTGTCTGGCGCTACGAGCTCGACGGCCGCAACGGCCTGCTCACGGGCGACATCGGGTCGGGCAAGTCCACGCTGGTCGATGCCATCACGACCTTGCTGGTGCCGGCGCATCGCGTGGCCTATAACAAGGCCGCAGGGGCGGATGCCCGCGAGCGTTCTCTTCGCTCCTATGTGCTTGGCCATTACAAGAGCGAGCGCAACGAGGTCACGGGCAGCGCCCGGCCCGTGGCGCTGCGCGACGCGTCGAGCTACTCGGTCATCCTCGGCGTCTTCCGCAACGAGGGCTATGACCAGGCCGTGACGCTGGCCCAAGTCTTCTGGCTGAAGGACCCGCAGGGCGCGCCCGCGCGCTTGTTCGTGGCGGCCGAGCGGGCACTGACCATCACCGATGACTTCAGCGGCTTCGGCAGCGACATCACCGCCTTGCGCAAGAAGCTGCGCGGCGCAGGCTGCGAGCTGTTCGACAGCTTCCCGCCCTACGGGGCCTGGTTCCGGCGGCGCTTCGGCATCGAGCACGAGCAGGCATTGGAGCTGTTCCACCAGACCGTCTCGATGAAGTCGGTCGGCAACCTCACCGACTTCGTGCGCAGCCACATGCTGGAGCCCTTCGACGTGGGCAGCCGCATTGAGGCATTGATCCGCCACTTCGACGACCTGGACCGTGCGCATCAGGCGGTGCTCAAGGCCAAGCGTCAGGTCGAGTTGCTTGCGCCGCTGGTCGAGGATGGCCACCGGCACACTGCGCTGGTTGCGGAGATCCAGGGCTGGCGCGACGGGCGCGACGCGCTGCGGCCGTACTTCGCCCGGCTGAAGGGCGAGTTGCTCGACCGCCGCCTTGCCCTGTTGGAGGAGGAGGCCGCCCGGCTTGATACCCAGATCGAGCGCTTGGATGCGCAGCGCGACGCCGAACGCACCGAAATCGCGAAGCTGGAGCGCGACCTGCGTGACAACGGCGGCAACCGCCTGGAAGAACTGGCCGCCGACATCCGGCGCTTGGGACAAGAGAAGTCTCAGCGCCAGCAGAAGGCCGACCGCCACTCGGCCTTGCTCGGTCGCATCGACGAGGCGCCGCCGGCTGATGAAGCGACCTTCCTCGCTCAGCAGCAGACCATCGCCACCCGCGCTGAAGGCTTGCGCGAGCGCATCGCCGACCTGGTCAACCGCGAGCGCGAGGAAGACTTCGCGTTCCGCAAGGGCCGTGAAGAGCACACAGCCTTGTCGGAGGAGATCGACAGTCTCCAGCGGCGCAAGAGCAACATCGACGCCGCCCAGGTCCGCATCCGCGATGCGCTGTGTTCGGCGCTGTCGATTGATGAGGACGAACTTCCCTTCGCGGGCGAGCTCATCCAGGTGCGTGACGATGAGCGCGAGTGGGAAGGCGCCGCCGAGCGGCTGCTGCGCGGCTTCGGTCTCGCGCTGCTGGTCCCGGACGCGCACTACAAGGCCGTTGCGGAATGGGTAGACCGGCAGCACCTGGGCGCGCGACTGGTGTACTTCCATGTGCGGCAGAAGAAGGCTGTACAGGGCGCCAGCCTGCATCCGCAGTCGCTGCTCCGAAAGCTCGTCATCAAGCCGGATTCGCCGCACGACGAGTGGCTGGAGCGGGAACTTCGGCAGCGCTTCGATGTGGCCTGCTGCGACACCGGTGAGCAGTTCCGACGAGAGGCCCGCGCCATCACGCGCGCTGGTCAGATCAAGGACCCGTCGGGACGTCACGAGAAGGACGACCGCAGCCGCATCGACGACCGCAGCCGCTACGTTCTCGGCTGGAGCAATGCCGACAAGCTGCGCGCCTTGCGGGACCAGCGGGAGCGTGTTGAGGGGAAGCTGGCCACACTGGGGCAGCGCATCGGCGATGTTCAGCAGGCGCGCAAAGAACTGGAAGGCCGACTGGAGACACTCGCGCGGCTGGAGGAGTTCACGCGCTTCGCAGACATCGACTGGATGAGCCTGGTACGCGAGATTGCGGCGCTTGCCGAGGAACGCGCACGGCTCGAAGCGGCTTCGAACACCCTGCAAGAGCTGGGGCGCCAGCTGAAAGCGGTGCAAGACCGGCTGGGTGAGACTGAAAGCAAGCGTGGTGAGGCGCTGGGCAAGCGTGGAGAGGCCAGAGCCAAGCGAACGGCGGCTCAGGAACTGCGGGATCAGGCCAGCGCTGTCTGCGAAGCAATGCCTCTCGACGAGGCCCAGATGAAGCGCCTGGAGGGCTGGCGTGCCGAGGCACTGGGCGAGCATCAGCTGTCGGTCGAGTCCTGCGACAACCGCGAACAAGAGGTGCGCAAGTGGCTGCAGGAGCGCATCGATGCGGAGGACAAGCGCCTGGCCCGTCTGACCGAGCGCATCGTCAATGCCATGCGCGGCTTCAAGGAGGAGTTCAAGGCCGAGACGGTTGAGATGGACGTCGCTCTTGCGGCACTGCCGGAGTACGAGCGGATGCTCAACGGCTTGAAGAGCGATGACCTGCCGCGGTTCGAGGCGCGCTTCAAGGAACTGCTCAACGTCAACACCATCAACGAGATCGCCAACTTCAACGCCCAGCTCGCGCGCGAGCGGGAGACGATCAAGGAGCGTGTCGACTTCATCAACCAGTCGCTTCAGGCGATCGACTACAACCCTGGCCGCTACATCAAGCTGGTGGCGCTGCCCAGCCCGGATGCCGAGATCCGCGATTTCCAGCAGGATCTGCGGGCGTGCACCGAGGGCGCGATGACGGGCTCGGCCGACGAGCAGTATTCGGAAGCCAAGTTCCTGCAGGTCAAGGCCATCATCGACCGCTTCCGTGGCCGTGAAGGACTGTCGGATGCCGACCGGCGGTGGACAGTCAAGGTCACGGACGTGCGCAACTGGTTCCTGTTCTCGGCCAGCGAGCGCTGGCGCGCCGATGGGGCCGAGCACGAGCATTACTCAGACTCTGGCGGCAAGTCGGGCGGCCAGAAGGAGAAGCTGGCCTACACCGTGCTCGCCGCGAGCCTGGCATACCAGTTCGGGCTGGAGTGGGGTGCCGTGCGTTCGCGGTCGTTTCGCTTCGTGGTCATCGACGAGGCTTTCGGGCGCGGGTCGGACGAGTCGGCGCAGTACGGGCTGCGCCTGTTCCAGCAACTCAATCTGCAGTTGTTGATCGTCACGCCGCTGCAGAAGATCCACATCATCGAGCCCTTCGTGGCCAGCGTGGGCTTCGTGCACAACGAGGGCGGACGGGACTCACGGCTGCGTTGTCTGTCGATCGAGGAGTACCGGGCTCAGAAGGCGGAAGGGATGGCCGAAGCAAAGGCAGCCGGAGGCGGCGCGGCACCATGAGCTGGACCACGGCTTCGGACCTGCGCGCCCAAGTGCAGCGCCTGTGGGATCGCGGGGACTTGCTGCGGGCAGCCGTATCGAATGCCATCTCGTGGCCCTTGCGTCTCAGCCTGAAGGCCCCCAGCGCTGCGGACCTGTCCGACCGTTTCGAGGCTGTGCGTGACTGGGTGCGCGCAGTTGCGGACACCCCGCAGGTTCGGATGGAATGGCGGGAGTGGAATCACCGCGTCCAGGGTACGCAACGGCTGCCGGCAGCCGTATGGATCGACACGCTGCCGGGCGCCTTGGCCTTCATCGGCAAGGCTCGACAGGCACAACGATTCGAGGCCTTGTGGCAGCATTCGGCTGCCGCGCAGCCAGCGCTGCTGGCGTGGATATCCAGGCGCCCGCTGCAAGTCCTGGATCTGGCTGATCGCTGGGAGCGTCTCCTGGCTGTCGTTGCGTGGCTACAGGCTCATCCTCGCCCAGACGTATACCTGCGCCAGGTTGATGTGCCCGGGGTGGACAGCAAGTTCATCGAGGCCCACCGCGGCGTGTTGACCGAGCTGCTGGACATGGCCCTGCCGCCCGGGGCCATCGAACCTTCAGCGAACGGCGTGGGTCAGTTCGCGCGCCGATTCGGCTTCCTGGACAAGCCGGTCCGGATTCGGTTTCGTCTCCTCGACCCGGCGATGCCCAGCCTGCCTGGCTGCGAGGGGCTGCCCGACGTCACGCTGGACGCTGCGAGCTTTGCCGACCTGGCGCTGCCCGTGGAGCGCGTGTTCATCACCGAGAACGAGACCAATTTCCTCGCCTTCCCGCAGGCACCCCGTGCCATCGTCATCTTCGGCGCCGGCTACGGATGGGACGCGCTGGCGCGCGCTGCGTGGCTGCATCGATGCCGTCTGCACTACTGGGGCGACATCGACACCCATGGTTTCGCCATCCTCGACCAACTGCGTGGCTACTTTCCGCACGCGACGTCGTTGCTCATGGACCGGGAGACGCTGCTTGCCCATCGCTCGCACTGGGGCGAGGAGTCCGAGCCTGCGTGCCACGACTTGTCTCGTCTCACGACTGAGGAGGAGGCCGTCTATGATGACCTCAGATTCGATCGGCTCCAGCCAAAGCTACGGCTGGAGCAGGAGCGCGTGGGTTTTGGCTGGTTGAGCGCGCAGCTGTTCAGCAGGTTGAGACAAGACCGATAAAGGACTATATTCAGTCCTAAACGATCTCAGGAACAGAGCCATGCGCTACTCATCCCAAGTCAAGCCCATCAGCTACCTCAAGGCCCATGCCGCCGAGGTGCTGACCCACCTTGCCGAACAGCGGGAGCCCTTGGTCATCACGCAGAACGGGGAAGCCAAGGCCGTGCTGCAGGACGTCGCCTCCTTCGAGGAAACTCAGGAGACCTTGGCCCTGCTGAAGATCCTGGCACTCGGCCAGCAGGACGTCGAGGCCGGTCGGCTCAAGCCGGTCGCCGATGTGGTGGCGCGCCTGCGCGCGAAGCGGGCAACGGCCTGATGGCCGGCAGGCCGACGCGTCACGAGGTTCTGCTCACCCAAGGCGCAGAGCAGGACCTGGAGTCCATCTACGGCTCCATCTCCGAGTTCGACAGTGTGGCCAAGGCCAACCACGTTCTCGACCGCTTGATGGAGAACGTGGAGGGTCTCGCTCAGTTCCCTGAGCGTGGCAGCTACCCCAAGGAGCTCGCGGCACTGGGCATCAAGGAGTACCGCCAGGCGGCGTTCAAGCCCTACCGGGTGATCTATCGCGTCCTGGGCAGCCGGGTCGTCATCTACCTGATCGTCGATGGCCGCCGGGACATGCAGTCCGTGCTGGCACGTCGGCTTCTGGGCGCTTGACCCGCAGCACCCCGCGCCAGTGCTCATAAGCTCGGGAGGCCAGTCGGCACATGGTCAACTGGCCCACGCACGATTGCTGGCGGAGTTTGGCCCCAATCTGGGCCGCCCTACGGTGGATACGCTGAAGGGTTCGCGGCACACCAACATGAAAGAGCTGCGCTTTTGCTATGACGAGCATCTGGGCACACTGACCCAGCAGAGTAAGGAGTCCCATCATGGCAAGAAAACTCGATGACGTAATGGCCGCGCTGCCGAAAGAGCGCCAGCAACGGGTGGAAGCGCGCGCCATGGAACTGGCCACCCTCAAGGATCTGCGCCTGGCTGCCCAGCAAACTCAGGAGCAACTGGCTGCCACGCTGGGCGTTGGGCAAGACACCATCTCGCGACTGGAAAAGCGCAGCGACATGTTGCTGTCGACCCTGCGCCACTACGTTGAAAGCATGGGCGGCAAACTCGAACTCGTGGCCCAGTTCCCGAACCGGCCACCAGTGGTGATCGAACACCTTGGGGTGGAAGCGGTTACTGGCAAAAAGACTCGCGCCATGGCTTGAACACCACCACATGACGCGGCCCGCGGCCGTCGATTCATATAACTTGTCATGACGTTGTCCGGACAACTACAATAAAAATATCCAAGCTTAGTCCGGAGGGGCACCATGGGCACCCTGAATCTATCCAAGACCGAACGCATTGACGTCCGTGCCAGCACGCCGGTCAAGCAACTGCTGCAGGAAGCCGCGCGCGCCTGCCACAAGAACGTCAGCGAGTTCCTGCTCGACGCGGGCGTGACAGCGGCGGCCCAAACGCTGGCGGATCGTCGTCAGTTCGTGCTGGACGAGGCGCAGTGGCAGGCGTTCCAGGAAGCGCTGGATCGTCCGGTAAAAGCCAAGCCGCGTCTGAAGAAGTTGCTGCGTGAACCCGGGGTGCTCGGTTGAGCAATGGCTACGCACCCGTTCGCAAGCTGCTTGCTACGGATCAGGTCGATGCTTTCGATTGCGGCCAAGCCGCGTTGAACCAGTTCCTGCAGCGCCACGCGCTCGTCAACCAGAAGGCCAACAGCGCGCAGACCTACGTCTGCTGTCAGGATGACGTGGTGGTCGGCTTCTACAGCCTCGCCGTCGGCAGCGTCGATCCGGAAGCCGCGCCGTCGAGAGTGATGAAGGGGCTGGCACGTCACCCGGTGCCGGTCATGATTCTGGCCCGGCTCGCGGTGGACAAGGAGCATCAGCGCAAAGGCCTGGGCCGGGCCTTGCTCAAGGATGCGCTGCTGCGCACGGCACAGGCCGCCGACATCGCCGGCATTCGCTGCCTGCTGGTACATGCCAAGGACGATGCGGCGCGGCGCTGGGACGAGTCCTGGGAATTCGAACCCAGCCCGACCGATCCGTATCACCTGTTCCTGATGCTCAAGGATCTCAAGGGCATGTTGAAATGAAAGGAGGCGAGCTGCCTCCCACCCGATCGGTGAACCCACGGCACTGCCGGTGACGCTCATACGCTCGGGAGGCCGGTCGGCATATGGTCAACCACCATCACACGAAACCCCAACCGTTCTCGGCGTAGCATGCAGCACTGCACGCTGCGGCGCAGACCACAATATCCCATTGCATCGTCTCTGTCTTGCCCATGACTTTCCCTAGCGATCCCGATTACACCCTGCTGTTCGACAACAACCACCGTTGGGTGGAGCGGGTCAACCAGAGTCGGCCTGGTTTTTTTCAGGCCTTGGCGCGGCAGCAGGCACCAAAGTATTTTTGGGTGGGGTGTTCGGACTCGCGTGTGCCGGCCAATGAGGTGATCGATCTGGCGCCTGGTGAGGTGTTCGTGCATCGCAACGTGGCCAACGTGGTGCCGCATTCGGACCTCAATGCCCTGTCCACACTGCAATTCGCGGTGGACATTCTGCATGTGGAGCACATCCTGGTGGTGGGGCATTACGGGTGCTCGGGCATCCGGGCGGTGTTGGACAACACACGGGTTGGGCTGGCCGACAATTGGCTGGGCCATGTGGGCGACGTGATGGAGCGCCACCGGGCGCAACTCGACGGACTGCCCGACGCGCAGACCCGGCACGACAAGCTGTGCGAACTCAACGCGCTGGAGCAGGCGCACAACGTGTGCCGCACCACCGTGCTGCAGGATGCCTGGGCGCGCGGCCAGAAGGTCACGGTGCATGCTTGCGTCTACGGTTTGAAGGACGGTCTGTTGCGCGACCTGGGGTTCAATGTGCGCGAGCCGCAGAGCGTGATGGCCCAGTTCGCCGACGCGCTGCACGGTCTTCGCCAAGCCGTCTGAAGCAGGTTTCGCGTACGAATCAGCGTGGCGCGAGCACCTTGTTCGCCGCTGCTGGCGTGCCGCCCGGTTCTGGCATGAAGGCGGGAATCTGCGGCAGGTAGCTGCGCGCCATGGCCTGGCTTTCCGTGCGCAGGAAGTCGAGAAATGTTTGCGCGACCACCGAGAGTTGCTTGTCGGCCGGGCGCAGCACATACCACTGGCGGCGGATGGGAAAGCCCTGCACGTCCAGTACGGTGATCTCGTCGCTGTTGCGCTCCAGTGCCAAGGTGTGGGCGGACAACACAGCCAGCCCCAGGCCGCCTGCCACCGCCAGCTTGATGGCTTCGTTGCTGCCCAGTTCCATGCGTACCTTCAGGGCCAGATTCTGGTCCTTGAAGTGGTTCTCGGTGGCTAGCCGTGTGCCCGAACCGGGCTCCCGAATCAGGAAGAATTCCTCGGCCAGGCGGGACAGGGTGATGTTGCGTTCGCGCGCCAACGGATGGTCGTGCGGCGCCACCACGACCAACGGATTGTCGAGAAAGGACTCGGCCTGCACGTCCATGTGCTCGGGTGGCTGGCCCAGCACGTAGAGGTCGTCGGCATTGTCGGCCAGGCGTTGCAGTACCTTGCCGCGGTTGGTCACCTCCAGCGCTACCTCGATGCCGGGGTAACGCGCGAAGAAGCTGCCGAGCAGGCGCGGAATGAAGTATTGCGCCGTGGTGATGACCGACAGCCGCAGGCGCCCGGCCTTGGTGCCCTTGAGATCAGACACCACCATTTCGAAGCGGGCGAGGCTGTCGAACATGGACTGGCAGACCTTGAGCAGCTCGCGCCCGGCATCCGTGAGGTACAGGCGCTTGCCCACTTGTTCCAGCAGCGGCAGGCCGACGATGTCGGTGAGCTGTTTGAACTGGATGGACACGGTGGGTTGCGTCAGGTGCAGTTCCTCGGCGGCGCGGGTGATGCTGAGATGCCGGGCGATGGACTCGCACACCTTCAACTGGCGCAATGTGGCATGTCGCATAGACGCGTTTGCTGCGATGCAATATTCAACATAGATTTACGTCTATGGTAGCAAGCCGAAAAAACAATTATTTTTTGGACATGAAGGCGACTACATTTCGTTTGCTCGTTCGGGCATCACGCCATCTCAACCCTGTCGGGAAGGCCCTCGTTTCAATCATGCAAGGAGTTTTCAATGGCCACTAAAACCTACAACGCCGGTGTGAAAGAGTACCGGCAGACTTACTGGGAACCGAATTACACCCCGAAGGACACCGACATTCTGGCGTGCTTCAAGATCACCCCGCAACCGGGGGTGGACCGCGAGGAAGTGGCCGCTGCCGTGGCCGCCGAGTCGTCGACCGGCACCTGGACCACGGTGTGGACCGACCTGCTGACCGACCTCGACTACTACAAGGGCCGCGCCTACCGCATCGAAGACGTGCCCGGCGACGACACCTGCTTCTACGCCTTCGTGGCCTACCCGATCGACCTGTTCGAAGAAGGCTCCGTGGTCAACGTGCTGACCTCGCTGGTCGGCAACGTGTTCGGCTTCAAGGCCCTGCGCGCCCTGCGCCTGGAAGACGTGCGCTTCCCGATCGCCTACGTGAAGACCTGCGGCGGCCCGCCCCAGGGCATCGAGGTCGAGCGCGACAAGATGAACAAGTACGGCCGTCCGCTGCTGGGCTGCACCATCAAGCCCAAGCTCGGCCTGTCGGCCAAGAACTACGGCCGCGCCGTGTACGAATGCCTGCGCGGCGGCCTGGACTTCACCAAGGACGACGAGAACGTCAACAGCCAGCCCTTCATGCGCTGGCGCGACCGCTTCGCCTTCGTGCAGGAAGCCACGCTGAAAGCGCAGCGTGAAACCGGCGAGCGCAAGGGCCATTACCTGAACGTGACCGCCCCGACCCCGGAAGAGATGTACAAGCGTGCCGAGTTCGCCAAGGAAATCGGCGCGCCCATCATCATGCACGACTACCTCACCGGCGGTCTGACGGCCAATACCGGCCTGGCCAACTGGTGCCGCGACAACGGCATGCTGCTGCACATCCACCGCGCCATGCACGCCGTGCTCGACCGCAATCCCCACCACGGCATTCACTTCCGCGTGTTGACCAAGGTGCTGCGCCTGTCGGGCGGCGACCACCTGCACACCGGCACCGTGGTCGGCAAGCTCGAAGGCGACCGCGCCTCCACCCTGGGCTGGATCGACCTGCTGCGTGACGAGTACGTCAAGGAAGACCGTTCACGCGGCATCTTCTTCGACCAGGACTGGGGCTCGATGCCCGGCGCCTTTGCCGTCGCATCCGGCGGCATCCATGTCTGGCACATGCCGGCGCTGGTCACCATCTTCGGCGACAACTCGGTGCTGCAGTTCGGCGGCGGCACTCTGGGTCACCCCTGGGGCAACGCGGCCGGGGCCGCGGCCAACCGTGTCGCGCTGGAAGCCTGCGTGGAAGCCCGCAATCAGGGCGTGCCCATCGAGAAGGAAGGCAAGGCCGTGCTGACCAAGGCGGCAGCCCACAGCCCCGAACTGAAGATTGCCATGGAAACGTGGAAAGAGATCAAGTTCGAGTTCGACACCGTGGACAAGCTCGACGTCGCCCACAAGTAAGCATCAAACCTCCGCGAATGCACGCGAATCAAAACCAGCCGGGTGCTGGCTTGATCGATGCCATGCGCATCATTCGCGGACAACACTACTTTTGAGGAATAGCCATGAGTGAAATGCAAGATTACAAAAGCCGTCTGAGCGATCCCGCAAGCCGCAAGTTCGAGACTTTCTCCTACCTGCCGGCCATGAAGCCTGAAGAGATCAAGAAGCAGGTCGAATACCTCGTGAAAAAAGGCTGGAACCCGGCCATCGAGCACACCGAGCCCGAGCATCTGATGGACTCGTACTGGTATATGTGGAAGCTGCCCATGTTCGGCGAGACCGACGTGGACAAGGTGCTGGCCGAAGCCGAAGCCTGCCACAAGGCCAACCCGGACAACCATGTTCGCCTGGTCGGCTACGACAACTTCAAGCAGTCGCAAGGCGCGTCGATGGTGATCTTCCGCGGCAAGACGGTGTAATGCGTGAGCCCCTTGGGCAGGAGTCCTGCGCCTGCCCGCTCCCCGAGGGGGGTCAAGGAAACTTGGGGCGGCCCCGCGTTTCCTTGAATTCCCGCGACGGGTGACCGGTCGAGCCCCCGTCGTCCGCGCAGGCGCGGCAGCTTTTCGTTTGTCGGCGAATGGCGCGCATCGCGTAGCCAATCGGGGCGTTTTGCGCGCCATTCGCGGACGAATCATGTTCTGTTTCGAGGAGCCAATATGAGTGACGTCATCGACCAGTACCGCATCACCAAGGAACCGTATTACCGCGCCGTCGCCGACGAGGTGGAGCTTTTCGAGGCCGCGTATTCGGTGCGCATGCCCATGATGCTCAAGGGCCCCACCGGCTGCGGCAAGACCCGCTTCGTCGAGTCCATGGCGTACAGGCTGGGCAAGCCGCTCATCACGGTGGCCTGCAACGAGGACATGACCGCATCCGACCTGGTCGGCCGCTTCCTGCTCGACGCCCAGGGCACGCGCTGGCAGGACGGTCCGCTGGCCATCGCCGCGCGGCGCGGCGCGATCTGCTATCTCGACGAGGTGGTCGAGGCGCGCCAGGACACCACCGTGGTCATCCATCCCCTCACCGACAACCGCCGCGTGCTGCCGCTGGAGAAGAAGGGCGAGCTGGTCCACGCCCACCCGGATTTCCAGATCGTCATCTCCTACAACCCGGGCTACCAGAGCCTGATGAAGGATCTGAAGCAGTCCACCAAGCAGCGCTTCGGCGGGCTGGACTTCACCTACCCCGAGCACGCCGTCGAAACCGAGATCGTGGCGCACGAAACCGGCGTGGCCGCCGACGTGGCCGGCAAGCTGGTGTCCATCGCCGAGCGTTCGCGCAACCTCAAGGGCCATGGCCTGGACGAGGGGCTGTCCACCCGCATGCTGATCTATGCCGGCAGCCTCATCAAGAAGGGCGTGGATGCGAAGTCCGCCTGCCGCGTCGCCCTGGTGCGCCCCATCACCGACGACCCCGACATGCGCGACGCGCTGGACGCCGCCGTGACCACCTTCTTCTGATGGCGGCTTCCCCAAGCATGGAGGCATGAGCCATGGCCATCAATCTCGACGATTACGCCGAATACATCGAAGACCTCTCCGAGCACAGCCAGAATGCGCTCAAATCCGCCTGGCACGATGCAACCAAGATCCTGAGCCCGCGTGGGCTGGACAACTACATCAAGGGCGCCGCGGCGCTGCGGCGCCTGGGCAAGGGCGACTCGCTGGTGGAGACATGGATCGAGCACGCTCCGCTCGTGGCCAAGGAGGTGAGCGAGGACGTGGTGGGCGAACTCGCCACCGCCGCGCTGACGCTGGCGTCCAAAACGTCCGGCGTGGTGATCGAACTGCTGCTCGCCACCGCGCCCACGGCGGCGAACCGTCTGGGCGACGCCGAGCTGTTCGTGAACTACCTGCAGTTCATCAACACTCTCATCGCGCAGGCGCCGCGCGGCGTGCGGCCCATGCTGGAGAAGCTGGACGTGCTGTTCCAGCAGCTCACCCTGGGCGGCCTGCGGCGCTGGGCGCTGTGGGGCGCGCATGCCCATCGCACCGACTACGAGGCGCAGATCCAGTACTTCGGCCTGGAGTCGAAAGAGTCGCTGGCCATGCTGCAGAAGGAGCGCAAGGGTACGCTCCTGGTGGACGTACAGCGGCGCATCAATATGTACTTGCGCGCGCTGTGGGGGCGCGACTTCTTCATGCGCCCCACCTCGGGCGACTTCGAGCGCCGCGAGGGTTACAAGCCCTTCATCGAGGACTACCTGCTGTTCCTGCCCGACGCCTTCGACGACTTCGAGGGCGTGCCGGGCCTGGAGCTGTACCGGGCCGCCGCCGCGCACTGCGCCGCGCACATGGTGGAGACGCGCACACCGATCTCCGCCGAGGCGCTCAATCCCCACCAGATGGCGCTGATTTCGGTGATCGAGGACGCGCGGGTCGAGACGCTGTCGATCCGCCGTTTCCCCGGCCTGAAGCAACTCTGGTCCAAGCTGCACACGGCCACGCCGGCGATGAACACCAGCACGGGCGATTACCTCGACCGCCTGGCGCGCGCGTTGCTGGACGACAGCTACACCGACCCCGACCCCTGGATCGCCGAGGGCAGGGCGCTGTTCGCCCAGGCGCAGGACGCACTGCACGACAACCAGATTTCCTGGGACATCGGCGTGACCCTGGCGCACAAGCTGCTGGACAAGCGGTTGCCGTTCAATCCGCGCAGCGACGTGCTCACCGCCCCTTACCGCGACGACAACCGCTATTTCTGGGAGTTCGAGGAGTTCGATTTCGACAAGGCGGCCAACGCCGGCTACGACGCCGTCAAGCAGGTGCGCAAGCATGTCAGCGTGATGGAAATGGCCAACGAGGTCGACGTCGAGAACGCCGGCGACGATGCGGAGGAAATCTGGGTCCTCGACACGGAGATGTTTCCGTACGAGGACATGGGCAAGAGTTTCAACGACATGTGGGGCAAGGAGCCGCAGTCGGAGCCTTACCACTACGCCGAGTGGGATTACCAGATCCAGCTGGAGCGCCCGGCCTGGGCCACGGTGCAGGAGCGTCGCGGCAAGTCGGGGGATCTGGCCGTCATCGACGCCATCGCCGCGCAGTACAAGCGCGAGATCCACCGCATGAAATTCCTGCTGGATGCCATGCAGCCGCAGGGCGTGCAGCGCATCCGCAAGCTGGAGGACGGCGACGAGATCGACATCAACGCTGCCATCGCCGGCTTCATCGACATGCGCATGGGCCAGCAGCCCGACCCGCGCATCATGATGCGCAGCGTGCGCAAGACCCGCGACTTCTCCATCATGGTGCTGCTCGATCTCTCCGAGTCCACCAACGAGAAGGTGGCCGGGCAGGACTACACCGTGCTCGACCTCACGCGCCAGGCCTGCGTGCTGCTGGCCGACGCCATCAGCAAGGTGGGCGACCCCTTCGCGATCCACGGCTTCTGCTCGGACGGGCGGCACGACGTGCAGTACCTGCGCTTCAAGGACTTCGACCAGGACTGGAGCGACGAACCCAAGGCCCGCCTGGCCGGCATGACCGGCCAACTCTCGACCCGCATGGGCGCCGCCATCCGGCATGCCGGGCACCATCTCAAGCAGCAGCGCTCGGCCAAGAGGCTGCTCATCGTCATCACCGACGGCGAACCGGCCGACATCGACGTGCGCGACCCGCAATACCTGCGTTCCGACACCAAGAAGGCGGTGGAAGACGTGGCCAAGGACGGCGTGATCACCTATTGCATGAGCCTGGATCCGCGCGCCGACCAGTACGTTGCGCGTATCTTCGGCCAGAAGAACTACATGGTCGTCGACCATGTGCAGCGCCTGCCGGAGAGGCTGCCTCTGCTCTATGCCGGATTGACCCGATGACCTCACCGCAAACCTATGTCGGACTGAACGCCGACAAGCACGGCATCACCCAGCTCGGCCGCGTCGTGCTCGACGCCCGCGTGTTCGGCTTCATCGCCGAGACCGAGGACTGCGCCGGCTGGGATCTGGGCCGCATGCAGGCCCTGGTCGAGCGCGTGGACCGCGAGTGGGACAAGCACGGCAACCTGCCGAGTAGGCTGCCTCCCGAACTCGGCGCGCGTCACACCCGCTTCTACGCGGAGGCCATCGCCCGCGCCAGGGAACACGGCTGGGATGCTGAACTGGGCGACGACGAGTAGGCCGGCGCAAGCCTACCCGGCTTTCGCAAGTTGAATCGGCGGGCGTCGCCACGGGACTCAGCGTGCCAAATCCGGATAGAGCTTGGCGGCGATGGCGATCAGCACGGTGAATACGGCCAGCATGACGCCGAAATCCACCGCCAGGCTGTGCGCCGAACTGCCACCGACGATCATGGCGCCGCGCAGGGCATCCACCAGATAGGTCAGCGGATTGAGCAGGGCGAAAGTTCTCAACCAGCCGGGCATGAGATCGAGGGGATAGATCGCGTTGCTGGCGAAGAACAGGGGCATGGTCAGAACCTGCCCGATGCCCATGAAGCGCTCGCGCGTCTTGACCACGCAGGCAATGATCAGGGAGAAGGTGGCGAAGATCGCAGAACCCAGCATCACGGCGGCGATCACCGCGACGATGGGCATGGGCTGCCACAGGATGCCTATGCCCAGCAGCAGCGCGATCAGATAGACGATGACGGCCTGAATCACACCCCGCAGCGCGGCCGCCAAGGCCTTGCCGAGCACCAGAGCGCTGCGCCTTGCCGGAGTGACCAAGAGTTTGTGGACGATGCCGAGATCGCGTTCCCAGATCACGGCAATGCCGTAGAAAATGGCACTGAACAGCACGCTCTGCGCCAGGATGCCCGGCGTCATGAAGGCCAGGTAGCTCACCTGGCCCGTCGGAATGCCGCGCACGCGGCTGAATACCTGGCCGAAGATGACCAGCCAGAGGACGGGCTGGACGGCGCGCGAGAACACTTCGGTCGGGTCGCGTAGCAGCTTGCGCAATTCGGCTTGCGTAATGGCCAGAGTCTGACGCAGGAAGGCGCGCATGCGAGGGCCTATCCGAGGCGGTGCGCAGCGTTGCGGCTCTGGCGCACGTCGAGGTAACTGCCGCCGGCGTCGATCGTGCCGCCGCTGTGGGCGGCGAAAACCATGTCCAGCGTGGCGTCAGGCCCGAGCGCAGCTTTCAGATCGGCGGGACGGCCCGTGACGGCCATCCGACCTTCATGCAGGATGCCGAGTTCATCGCAAATCGCGTCCGCTTCGTCCATGTCGTGCGTGGTCAACAAGATGGTCATGCCGAATTGGGCGCGCAACTGCAGGAGGTGGTCCCATACGCCATGCCTCGCCACGGGGTCCAGGCCGATGGTGGGCTCGTCGAGAAAGAGTACCGAGGGGCGGTGCAGCATGGCCTGGGCCAGCTCGAGTCGGCGGATCATGCCACCCGAGTAGGTCTTGACCAGACGATCGCCGAAGGTATTCAAGCCCATGAAGCTCAGGGCCTCGCCGATGCTTTCCTTTGCCGATGCAGGATTCATCCCGTAAAGCGCCGCTGAAAGCTGCAGATTCTCGCGGCCTGTCAGGCTGCTGTCTGCCGAAAGCATTTGCGGCACGTAACCGATGTGCTGCCGGACTTGTCGTGCCTCGGTCACGATGTCGAACCCCGCGACACTGGCCCGTCCCGAGGTCGGTTCCAGCAATGTGGTCAGCATCTTGACGATCGTGCTCTTGCCGGCCCCGTTCGGGCCAAGCAGTCCGAACACGGTGCCATATCCGATACTCAGGCTGAGACGATCCACGGCGACGAAGGCGCCGAAGCGCCGGCTGAGTTCGAACGTCTCGACGGCGTTGGATTGGGTTTCAGGCATGGCGCGCGTGCCGCGTGGGCGTCCAATTGGTGGGGTTGGCCATGGTGGACACGATCATAGGCTACCGTACTGCCGTGGTCTGTGCATATCATTGGTGATCGAATGCCGGCGCAAGATTCTCCGACCCGGTTCATGACCCATGGACACGCATGCGACGGATAGACCGATGCAGTGGAATGGCCTGAGCGGCGCCGAGGCGCAGGCACGACTCAAGCGCGACGGGCCCGACCAGATCAGGCCGAAGCCGCAGCGGCGGCTCGTCCTGCAATTTCTGGCGCGGTTTCAAACCGTGTACCCCGCGTGCCCGTCGCCTTCACGCGCCTTGCACGACGTCCAGATAGGCGTGCTCGAGCGAGACGCGCTGCAGGCTGATCGACGACGCGCCGACGCCGCGCAGGGCCTGCGCGGTTTCCTCCAGCGATGACTGCCGCGGCAGCAAACATGCCATCCGGCCGGCATAGTCGCGCAGCGCCCATCCCAGTTCCCGCGCACGCGCCCGCACCTTTTCCGGGTCGGCGGCATCGATCAACGCAATGGCCTGCGCGGGAACCAGCGCCAGAATCTCGGGAATGGTTCCCTCCCTGGCGAGGCGCCCGTCTTTCAGGATGCCCACGCGCGAGCAGAGTCGCTCCGCTTCTTCGAGGTGATGCGTGGTCAGCAGAATGGTCATGCCCTCCTTCTTGAGGGCTTCGATGATCAGCCAGAGTTCCTGCCGCGCCTTGACGTCGACCGCAGCGGTCGGTTCGTCGAGGACGAGCAAGGTGGGTGCATGCACCAGCGCCACGGCGATGTTGACGCGCCGCTGCCATCCGCCCGACAACGCCGAAACCGGTGTGCGCGCGAAAGTTTCGAGGCCGAAGAGCCCGACCAGTTCAGCGATGCGGCGCGAGGCATGGCTCGGCGCCAAACCGTAGATCTCGGCGAAAAACCGCAGGTTCTCGGCCGGGTAGAGATCCCGGTAGAGCGCGATGTCCTGCGGGCAGATGCCTAGCGCAGTTCGCGCCGCCGCCGAGGCCGGCCTGCCGTCGATTTCCACCGTGCCGCGATCGGGGTCGAGCAGATTGCAGAGGATGTTGATGGCGGTGGATTTTCCCGAACCGTTCGGCCCGAGCAGGCCGTAGATCTCGCCTTGTTCGATCGTCAGATTCAGTCCATCCAGGACGCGCCGCGCTCCCAGGGTCTTGTCGATGTCGGCCAGGCGAAGGGCACTCATGCGCGTTTTTCTGCGGCGAGCATGCGCCTGTAGGCGGCGACGCCGAGCCCGAGCGAGGCTGCCGCGAAGGCGCTCAGGAATGCGAGGCTGGCCGAGACATCGGCCCAGCCGAGGCCTTGGCCCGCCACGCCCTTCAAGGCTTGGTTCATGTGGAAGATGGGATCGAACCATGCGACCCGCAACAAGAACGGCGGCAGCAGGCTGACCGGGAACCAGGTTCCTGCGAGCACCAGAAGTGGGACGCCGAACGCCGCCACGGGCCCGTTGACATCCTCGGCCCGTTTGGCGAACAGGGCCCCGAAAAAGAACCCCAGGCCCACGAAGGCAAACACCGAGAGTGCGACGATGACTGCCCCCAGCAGCACGCTGCCGTGAAAGCGCGCGCCGATGCTGTGAGCTAGGCCATACACGATCAGGGTTTGCAGGCCGGCGACGACGGATAGCGCGAGCACGATGCCGAGAAAGTAGGCGGCAGGAGACAGCGGGGAGACCAGCAGGCGCCGCAAGGTGCGGCGCTCACGTTCGGCGACGATGATGGACACCGTTCCCCCAAGGCAACTGAAGAACAGCGCCGCGCCGATCAGGATGCCGGCAGGGGTCGTATCCCGGCTGGCGGCCATGGCCGTCTTGTTGGCGTAGATGAGGTCGAACAGCAGCAGCATGAGCGCCGGAAACACGACCCAGAAGATCAGCGTCCGGCGCTGTCTGCGGTATTCCGTCAGGATGCGCCGGGCGACGCCGAAGGTCTGTCGAAAGAAGATCATGTCTTGCGCCTTGACGAAAGCAGCGGGGCCGGTTTGCCGCCTAGCCAGACTTTTGCGTCGGCCCGTGGACGATCAGCACCGGCGCGCCGCAAAGCCGCGCCGTGCCTTCGGCCACGCTGCCCGAAAAGAGCCGGGTCAGGCCGCGTCGGCCATGGCTGCCCAGGACCACCAGGTCCGCGGCGATCCCCTGCGCCTTGTCCGCCAGCATTTCCGCCACGCGCGGACCGCCGGCGCGCGTTTCCAGCAGGGTTGAGGTGGCGCTCAATCCCGCCTGTTTCGCCGAGGCCACGGCACGGGCAAGGATGGTTTCGCCTTGCTGGCGATAGAACGTCAGCATGTCCTGGATGTCGACCTCTTCCCACGGCATGCCCACGATGTCGACCACGTGGATCGCGTGCAGCTTGGCGCGCTGATCCTGCGCCAGCCGGATGGCATGGTGCAGCGCCGCATCGGAGACCGCGCTGCCATCGACCGCGACGAGGATGTTGGTGTACATGGATGACGTCCTTTGATGTTGGTCTGTCCAGGCCGAGGTCTCGCCGCGCTTTCGCCAGGCATGCCGGCGGCACAGGTTCGAGATGTGCCCTCGTCAGGCTTTGGAAGCCTGTCGAAGGCCCACGATGCTTCACGCCACCTTCACCTCGATGGCCTTGGGTTGGGCTGCCGCCGTCTTGGGAATCTGCAGGCTGAGCACGCCGTCCTTGAACGTGGCCTGGGCGGCGTTCGCGTCGATGTTGTCGGGCAGCGAGAAGCTGCGGCTGAAGCTGCCGTAGAAACGCTCGATGCGGTGGAATTTCTTGTCCTTCTCTTCTTTTTCCTGTTTGCGCTCGCCCTGGATGGTGACGACGCCGCTGTCGATCGAGACCTTCACGTCTTCCTTCTTCACTTCCGGAATTTCGGCCTTGATGGTGAACTCCTTGGGCGTTTCGGCGATATCCACCTGGGGCGACCAATCCGCGATGCTGGCGATTTCGCCGGTGATGGATTTGCGCGGAAAACTGATCGCCCTGGTGTAGCGGTCGAACATGTCTTCGATTTCGCGCCAGGGATCAAATTTGACGATAGCCATGATGTTTCTCCGTGATGGCGGGCAGACTGACAAGCGCCGCTTACACCTTGCCCGCATGAGGTGGTGACGGTTGGTCGTTCAGGTCGTGAATTTGTGCGCCGACCTCGCGAATCGCGATCGGAGGTCATGCCTCCATTTGATTTGGCGCCGTTCCGGGCCGGCCTTGCTCTCGGGCAAACCTCGGCGTCGACAGGTTCACATAGCCGTGGTCCACGGCCTTGCGCAGCCAGGAGGCGGCCTGCTCGTCGTCCCGTGGCACGCCATGACCACTTTTGTAGAGGATCCCCAGGCAATACTGGGCCAGGTTGCTCCCCTGATCGGCTGCCAGGCGGAACCAATGCGCGGCCTGCGCGAAGTCTTGCGGTACGCCGCGGCCATCGCGATACAGCGTGGCGAGGCAATACTGCGCGGCTCCACAACCTTGCTCCGCAGCCTGGCGAAACCAGTGCGCGGCCTGCGCGAAGTCGCAGGGCACGCCCAGACCTTCCTGGTACAGGTCGCCGAGGTGATACTGGGCGGTGCCGTGCCGCTGTGCGGCGGCTTCGCGCAGCCATCGCACGGCCAGCGTGAAGTCCTGCTCGACGCCCTGGCCATGCTTGTACAGAATGCCCAGGGCACATTGCGCGCGCGCATGTCCCTGGGCCGCGGCATGGCCGTACCACATGGCAGCCATGGCGTAGTCGCGGCTTACGCCCTGGCCATGTTTGTACAGGGAACCCAGGTGGTACTGGCCATTGCTGCTGCCGCTTTCGGCGGCTAGGCGCAGCCAGGAAGCTGCCTGGGCGTAGTCCTTGGCGGCCTTGTAGGCCAGGCCGACCGCAAGCGCATCGGCCGAGCCAGCAGGCAACCCGACCCCGAACGCATCAGGGGGATCAAACTGACGGGCGTGCGTCGATGTCGAACCGATGTTGTGCTCTTCAGCCATGTTGCATCCTTCTCGCCCGGCGCTCAAATGGAGGATTAAAAGACGGTCGAACGCGGCATCGATGCCTGCTGGAGACGCCGCAAGTCCCCAACGCTACGGCTGTTTTTTCAGGGGAAGGCGGGAATGTCGGGCTCCAGGCCTTCTGCCTTGGCCTCGGGGTGATGTTTCCTGATGAGGGCGTTGACTTCATCGACGCGTTCTGGCTGCGTATCGACCATCATGAGCAGTTGTCCCTGCTGGATGGCCTGTTCGTATTGCTTCAGGCGTGGGCTGTCGACGCTCACGCCGATCATGCTGCTGAGCCATGCGCCCATGGCCGAACCCACGAGGGCCAAGCCCACCACCAGCGCGCCGGCGGAAATCACCGCCACGCCAGGAATTGAAAGCGCGACGAGACCGGCGAGCGTGCCGGTGACGCTGCCATAGCCAAGCCCGCGCTCGATGGAAGGGATGAGATCGGTCTTCTGCGCCAGTCCGGCTTCGGGAAGATTCTCGAGTGGCGTGCCGTCGCGCGCGATGATGTGGATATGTTTTTCAAGCATGCGAGCCAGCAGCAGATCATCGACGATCGCCTTGGCCGTGGGAACATCTGGAACCAGAAAGTACAACCTGCGCATGGTGGTCTCCTCGATCGTCCGGGGGCTGAATCGCCGCCTTGCGGCGGGCTGGCGTACACACGCTTCGCGTTGGTGCGGGATCTGGCGGTGGATGCACGTCTTGGTGAAAGCTATTGCGCCAAGAGATCCAATTGAAATCTCACATCAAACCGCTATAAACGTGAAAAACTGCAAGTATTGTCAATGCAGATGTGCAAAAAATCATTGATGTGCATCAGGCAAAGTCCAGGGGGATGTCACCTGCCACCCTGCCGCCTACGCAAGGTTGGAGTCCGAGCCGCCCGCCCTGGCCTGCATGCAAGGTCGTCGATACGCGCGTGGTCAACAAATACGGCAGTTCGTGCTCGAAGTCGTGGCGGCCTGGGTGGACACGGCGCAGAAAAATCCGCGGACGCCGCATCACCGTGGACGTGGGGCATGGTCGCTGGCGACACGCTTCGCCTGCCGTCGCGCATGAAATGAGGTTGAGCCGGATCCCGCGCGGTTGCGGCTTCGTTTCAACGATGCCAATCAGGGCTGCCGTCGGTGCGGCGCCTGGCGGAGAACTTCAGCACCTTGGCCGGACCGTCGACATGCTGTTTTGCGGCCAGACCTTCCAGTGCAAGGTGGAATTCGTGTGGCAGGCGGCGTATGGCGTCCAGGCCGGCGGCCTCGTAGCACACCGATTCAAACGCGATGGGCTCGTCCAGCGCGGTGCGTTCACCGGCCAGGAATCCTTGCCAGACCAGCATGGCCCAGCTTTTGTCGTGGCTGTCCAGGAACACGAACTCGGTGGCGTCCAGAATGACCAGGATCTGCATGGAGCGGATCGGCACGAAAGCCACGCCCTTCGGGCTGCGTGACTGCAGGGTTCGCGCCAGGTTGTAGGTGCTGGCGGGCATGCGGCGAAATTCCCGCGCAATCGGCTGGGCACGAAAGACGGTGATGTCCATGGGGCCTCCGAAAATGAGGGCATGGTGCATATTCTGGCCGAAACCGCGGGCCGGCGTGACCATGCCCGTTTTGATGCAAAACCATGTCCCGGAACTGCGCGTCGCTGCGCGCACAAGTGCGTAGGTCGACGCGCAATTCGGGTTTGCAACGCGTCATGCTTCGGCCGCCAGCAGGCGCTCCAGGGTCAGCGCGCGCTCCTCGTCGCTGACGATCTGCGCCAGCAGCGGTGAAACCTGGGACGCCGCGGCGTGGTCGAGCAGCAGGACGTCCACCAGGGCGGCAACGGGCGTTTGCGCGGGGTCGGCCAGCAGCGCCCAGCGCACGCCTTTGCTGCGTCCCCCGGGTGCCACGCGGCCGATCCAGCCGATGCCCTCCAGGGCGTTGAGCAGGGGCTGCAGGTACAAGGGATCAAGCCGCAGGCTGCGCGCGAGCGCGAGGGTGTCGCGCCCGCATTCGGGGGCGCTGCGCGCCAAGGCGAGTTGGCGCAGCAGTCGCAGGGCGAGCAGGAAATCGGCGCCGGCTTGCGGTCGCACCGGCAGCGCGCGCACGCGCAGCAACGGCAGGAAGGCGGCCAGCATGGCGCCCAGCAGAAGCACCATCCAGCTCCAGTAAATCCACATGAGAAAGATCGGCAGGGTGGCGAAGGTGCCGTACACCGCGGTGAAGGTGGGCATGCTGGCCACGTACCAGGCGAAGGCGCGACCGGCGAGGTCGAAGCCCACCGAGGCGAAGATCCCGCCCGCCAGGGCGTCGCGCCATTTCACCTCGGTATTGGGCACGAAGCGGTACAGCGCGCCCAGGGCCGTGCCCATGAATCCCCAGGACAGCAGGGTGAGCAGCACGTCGGCGCCTCCGGGGATCTGGCGCACCCAGCCGCGATGCGCGGCCATCAACGCAGTGGATGCGGCCAGCCCGGCGCCCAGCACCAGGGGGCCGAGCGTCATGCCGGCCCAGTACAGCAGCACGCGTTGGGCCAGCGGCCTGGGGCGCGCGGTGCGCCAGATGGCGTTGAGGGCCTTGTCCACCGTGAGCATCATGGAGGTGGCGAGGAAGATCAGGCCGGCCACGCCCACCGCGCCCAGGCCCTTGGCCTTGGCCGCGAACTGGTTGAGGTAGCGGAACACCGTCTCGGCGATGCTCTGGGGCAGCAGGGCATGGGCGAATTGCTGCTGCAGGTGCTCCTGCATGCGGTGGAAGGCCGGAAAGGCGGTGAAGATGGACAGGCCCACCGCCAGCAGCGGCACCATGGAAATCAGGGTGGTGAAGGTCAGGCTGCCCGCGGTCTGCGCCAGGCGCTCCTCGCCAAACCGCTTCAGCAGCAGGCGCAGGCTTTGCGGGATATCGGGCGGACGGTAGCGGGGGCGCATAGGATTGCTGCATGCGAGACATTCTGGTGTTGTATTACAGCGTACATGGCGGCACGCGTGTTTTGGCCGAGGCCATCGCGCGGGGCGTGGCCGAGGTGCCCGGCATGTTGCCGCGCGTGCGCACCGTGCCGAGGGTGGCCACCGTGGTCGAACGTCCCGAGCCGCCGGTGCCCAGCGATGGGCCGCCCTATGTGGAGCTGAGCGACCTCGAGGAATGCGCCGGCCTGGCGCTGGGGTCGCCCACACGTTTCGGCAATATGGCGGCACCGATGAAATATTTCTGGGACCAGACCTCCGGTGCCTGGCTGTCCGGGGCGCTGGCGGGCAAGCCGGCCTGCGTGTTCACCTCCACCGGCAGCCTGCACGGCGGGCAGGAAAGCACGCTGCTGTCGATGATGTTGCCGCTGCTGCATCACGGCATGTTCATCGTCGGCCTGCCTTTCGCCGGCCAGCCGGACGTGATGAGCACGCGCAGCGGCGGCACGCCTTACGGCGCGAGCCACCATGCCGGGCACGACTCCGGACTGGACACCACGGCCGAGGAGCTGCGCCTGGCGACGGCGCTGGGGCGTCGCCTGGCCGAAGCGGCGCGCAAGCTGGCTTGAGGGTGACATGGGGCAAGCGACCGAACTTCCGCTGCGTACCGCGCCCCCGCCGCCGCGGTTTGCCGCTCCGGCCTGGCGCCGTGCCAATCTGCTGCAGTGGCTGGCCCTCGTCGCGCTGTGTCTGGGCTGGGAGCTGTGGTGGGCGCCGCTGCGCCCGGGCGGCTCGTGGCTGGCGCTGAAGGCGCTGCCCCTGCTAGCCGCGGCGCCGGGGATGTGGCGCGGGCGTCTTTACACCTACCAGTGGATGAGCATGCTGGTGTGGTTCTACATGACCGAAGGCGTGGTGCGGGGTTTGACCGACCCTTCCCCGCTGTCGCGCGCGCTGGCCTGGAGCGAGTGCGCCCTGGCGCTGGTGTCCTTCGGGGTGATGGCGGCCACGCTGCGCGCTCATGCGCGCGGGCCCGTGTCCTTGCAGGCCGGGCCGGCCTTGCCGGGCGCGGCACCCGCAGGACGCAACGGCGGCGCCCAGCCATGAACAAGGCCGAACGCATCCGTTTTCTCGACGCCTTGCGCGCGCTGCTCGGGGCCAGCCATGTGCTGGGCGAGGCGGCCGACCTCGCTCCTTATGCCACGGATTGGCGCAAGCGCTATCACGGCAAGCCCATGGCCGTGGCCATGCCGGGCGACACGGCACAGGTCGCCGAGGTGGTGCAGTTGTGCGCCACGCACCGCGTCCCCATCGTGCCGCAGGGCGGCAATACCGGCTTGGTGGGCGGCGCCACGACGGATGCCGGCGGCACCCAGCTGCTGCTGTCGCTCAGGCGCATGAACCGCATTCGCGACATGTCCACGGCCGATGGCGTGCTGGTGGCCGAAGCCGGCTGTGTGCTGGCCGCCGTGCAGCAGGCCGCGGACGGCGCCGGCATGCTGTTCCCCCTGAGCCTGGCGGCCGAGCGCAGCGCCCCTGTCGGC
>MLJW01000313.1_pt1 | contig 28087 bp, 30 predicted proteins | sample 888231 | NCBI WGS metagenome assembly MLJW01 (sample SAMN05788063, study PRJNA343431) | mine drainage metagenome | isolation source: sample collected from the inflow into an acid mine drainage treatment plant... | place: Germany: Lusatia, lignite mining district
GGCCAGCGCCGCACCGGGCGGCGCGTGGCGGCCGCGCGCCGCGGCCACCGCGAGCGCCGCGGCGACCGCGTGCGCGTGGCCGCACAAGGCGTACAACCCACGGACCCGACCGGGCAGCTGCCCGGCCGGCGTGCCGGCCATCGACGGCGCCAGCGTGCGCGCGGCGTCGATGCATGCCGCGTCGATACGCCCGGCGCGCAGGCGCACGCGCACGACGATCGCATCGGCGGGCAGCGCTGGCAGTTGGCGCGGCACTCGGCGCGGCCCTCAACGCAGACCGAGAAAGCTTCGGCGCGACGCTTGCGCACGACGCGGCGGCGGCTCCACCGGAGCCCACAACGCGCCGATCGCGTCGCGCGCGGCACGCACGGCGTCGGCCTGGCTGGCGAAAATCCGCATGTCGGCGAACAGCGCCGCGCTCAGGTATTCACCCAGATCGACGTCCTCGTTGCCGAGAAAGGCGATGTCGCCGACCGGGAAGCGAACGGGCAGGCGCGCGTTGCCACGCGGCATGCGCCACGGCGCGCCGGGGCCGGGCAGCAGCAACAGCGCCAGCGACCACGGCGTGACCAGAGCGCCCAGCCAGTGGCCGTGCCACGGTTGCACGTCGACGGCCTCGATGCGCAGCGCCGGATGCGCCACCGCCGAGCCGACGAAGCGCTCGCGCTCGATGCGCGCGTAAGCGCGCTCGATCGCCTCGGCGGGGTCGCTGCGCCACACCACGGTCAACTCCGGCCGAGGCGGGCGAACGCCGCCGCGCCGCCGGCAGAAAGCAACTCGGCCGCTTCGCGCAGGCGCTGCTGCGCGGTCTGCGCGTCGAGTCGTTCGACGGCGAAGCCACCCGTGTGCAGCAGAAGGTAGTCGCCGACGGCGACCTCGTCGGCCAGCAGCAACAGGCTGACTTCGCAGCGTGCGTCCTCATGCTCGACCAACGCGACGTCGGCGTCGACGCTCAGCACGCGATGGGGCAAGGCGATGCACATGGCGCGCTCGGGTGGAGATGCTCAGTGCGCGGCCGCGCGCGAGCGCAACGCGATGCCGCGTGCGGCCAGCTCGGCGACGGCGAGTTCGGCCAGCCGCGGCACGCGCTGACGCACCGCATCGGTCAACTCGAGCCCGAGCTCCAGAGTCGCCGGCTCGACGCCGAGCACGACGACTTCGGCCGGCAGGTCGCCGCTGAACTCCAGCGCCGCGAGGACGTCGCACAGCCCGATCTGGTGCGGCGACAGCTTCTTGCGAAAGAACACCGGGACATGCTCGGCGCTCAGGCGCACGATGCTTCCCGCCGGACCTCCGGCCTTGACCGTGTCGAGCACGATCAGCAGGTCGACCCCGGCGATGATGTCGAGCAATTCCATGCCGGCGGTACCGCCGTCGACCACGCTGACCCCGTCGGGAATCGCGTAGCGTTCCTGCAGCGCCGCCGCGGCGCGCACGCCGACCCCCTCGTCGCTGAGGATCGTGTTGCCGATGCCGAGAACGATCGCGCGCATCGCCGCCCCGCTCAGCACGCGCGCACCGCGAACGCATCCTCGCCGTCGGTGAGGTGGATCGCGCAGGCGATGCATGGGTCGAACGAGTGCACCGTGCGCAGGACCTCGAGCGGCTTGGACGGATCGGCCACCGGGTTGTCGAGCAGCGAGGCCTCGTACGGGCCGGGCTCGTCGGCGTCGTTGCGCGGACACGCGTTCCAGGTCGACGGCACGACGCACTGGTAGTTGCGGATCTTGCCGCCGTCGATCACCACCCAGTGCGACAGCGCGCCGCGCGGCGCTTCGTGGAAGCCCACGCCCATGATCTCGCCCTTCGGAAACTCCGGCTTGTTGTACGTCGTGTAGTCGCCGCGACCGATGTTGTCGATCAGCAGCTGCCACTGCTGGGCCAGCTGGTCGTTGTTGAGCGCGCAGGCGATCGCGCGCGCGGCGTGGCGCCCGATGGTCGAGTGCATCGCGTCGAGCCCGACCTTGACGTGGCCGATCGAGGCGACGCGCTCAAGCGTGAGCTGAGCGTAGCGCTGCGCCGGCTCGTACCCCGCGGCGAGCATGTTGAGCACCCGCGCCAGCGGGCCGACCTGGGCCACCTGGCCGTAGAACGTCGGCGACTTGAGCCAGGAGTACTTGGCGTCGGCGTGAAAGTCGGTGTATTCGGGGCGCGTTTCGCCCTTGTACGGGTGCAGCGGGCCCGCGGTGTCGTAGCTGTACCAGGAGTGCTTGACCGCCTCTTCGACGCCCTTGGCCCAGTATGCATCGTCGAAGCCTTCGATCGGCTTGCGCTGTTTGAGGTCGCGTCCGCCAATGTAGCCTCCGGGAAACGCGAAGGTCTTGCCTTTGCCGTCGAGCGGTATGTCCGGCACGCTCAGGTAGTTGGTCACGCCGGCGCCGTAGGTGGTCCATTCCGGGTACATCGCGCCGATCGCCGCGACGTCGACCAGGTAGACGTTCTTGACGAAGTCGTCCAGCGCGTCGATGTGCTCCTTGACCGCCATCAGGCGCTCGAGCGTGAGCGTCTCCGGCGAGTCGAGGTTGATCGGATTGCTCACTCCGCCGACCGCCAGGTTCTGGATGTGCGGCGTCTTCGAACCGAGGATCGACACGACCTTGTTCGCCTGCCGCTGGATCGACAGCGCCTGCAGGTAATGCGCGACGGCCATCAGGTTGACCTCGGGCGACAGCTTCATCGCCGGATGGCCCCAGTAGCCGTTGGTAAAGATTCCGAGCTGGCCGCCGTTGACGAAGGTCTTCAGCCGTTCGAGGGTCGATCGCATCACTTCGGGGCCGTTGAGCTTCCAGCTCGACAGGCTTTGCGCCAGCACGGCCGCCTTGTCGGGATCGGCCTTGAGCGCGCTGGTGACGTCGACCCAGTCGAGCGCCGACAGGTGGTAGAAGTGCACGATGTGGTCGTGGACCGCGTGCGCCAGGATGATCATGTTGCGGATGTATTGAGCGTTGACCGGAATTTCCAGCTGCAGCGCGTTTTCCACCGCCCTGACCGACGCGATTGCGTGCACCGTCGTGCACACGCCGCAGATGCGCTGCGTGATCGCCCAGGCGTCGCGCGGGTCGCGTCCGAGCAGGATCAGCTCGACGCCGCGCCACATCTGGCCCGACGACCAGGCCTTGGCGACCTTGCCGCCTTCGACGTCGACGTCGATGCGCAGATGGCCTTCAATGCGCGTGATGGGATCGATGGTGACGCGTGTCATGGACATTCTCCGGAAATGGGGGTCAGTGGCTCGCGACTTCGCGCGGCAGGACGGGAAAGCGGCGGGTGACGACGATGTAGCCAAGCACTTCGATGGAGAACATGCCCAAGGTCACCATGAGTTCGGCGGGCCTGGGGAAGTAGTGGAAGCCCGGCACCAGGCGGGCGACCAGATAGCCGTCGATGCGCAGCAGCGAGGCGCCGATCATCAGCGCGACGCCTCCGAGAAACAGTCGCGCCGGACGCCGCCGCTGCGCTTCGCCGCGCAGGATCAGCAGGGGCGCGGCGAAGCACGCCGTCTCCAACCAGAACATCGCGGCGCGCAGCGTAGGCCGCAAGGCTTCAACGAACACCCCACGCACAAGCAAGTCGCCCAAGCGCACGACCAGATAGGCGCCGATCATGCCCAGCATGACTTTGGACAGCGGCGTGAGCAGATGGGTCTCGATGCGCCTGCGGTAAGCCGACGACGCCACGCAACTCTCGAACAGCACGACCGCGTAGCCGGTGCCGATGGCCGACAGCAGGTACAGCAGCGGATTGAGCGGTGTCTGCCAAAGCGGATCGATGCGCGGGCCCATGACGACGAGCATCGTGCCCAGCGACGACTGGTGCATCATCGGCAGCACGGTGCCCAGCGCGATGAACACGAACAGCACGCGCTGAAGTCGCGACCGCGCCCTGGCGCGGCCCAGCCGTTCGAGAAAGGCCGGTGAGAACTCGATCCACATCACGACGATGTAAGCCGAGATGCACAGCGCGACTTCGAGCATCACCGAGCTCGGATTGGCGTAGCGCGGATCGAGGATGTGCCAGAAATTCCACCAGCGGCCGAGGTCGAAGATCACTCCAGCCCCGGCCAGGGTGTAGCCGAACAACGACGCCAGCAGCGCGGGTCGCACCAGCGCGTGGTACTCGCCGCGGTTGAAAATGTAGACCAGCATCGCAACCGAGAATCCGCCGCAGGCGAAGGCCGAACCGATGACCACGTCGACGACGACCCAGATGCCCCACGGGTAACCGTTATTCAGGTCGGTCACCGCACCGAGGCCGAGCACGAAACGCGCGGCGAGCACGGCCAGCATGATCGCGATCAGCACCGCGCAGATCACGCTTACCGCGTTGAGCACCTGGCCCCCGACCGGAGCGGGACGGCTGTCATGCGTCATGATCGTTCTCCTTGCCGGCGCCGTGTACCTGAGCGTTGCGCGCCTCATCGTTCGCCTCATCGGGCGCCTCGTGCTGCGCTTCATCGGCCGCTTCATCTGCCGCCTCGTCGGGCGGCACGTCGGGCGGCACGTTGCGCTTGGCCGCGTAGAGCATCACGCCCAGCACGCCGATCGGCATCGCCATGTGCTGGTACAGCGCGTGCTGAAGCGTTTCCGACTCGGCAGCCGAAGACGTGTCGCCCAGCTTGGGCAGGCCTTCCTTCTCGAAGTCGACAGCCGAAAGACGCAGCAGTTGCAGCCCGCCGTACTCCTTTTCGCCGTAGATGTGCTGCAGATAGTGGCTGATGTGCCCGGGGTAGCTCTCGTCGGGGCCGCCCAGCCGCCCGCGCGGGAAGATCGTCGGGGTTCCGGCGGGCAGCGCCAGACGGCGGTGCGCCTCGTCGAGCAGGTCGTCGGTGCGACCGAACAGCGTCGCGCCGGTCGGGCAGACCTCGGCGCAGGCGGCGTAGTGGCCGTCCTTCATGCGGTGGCGGCAAAGCTGGCATTTGCCGATCTGCCCGGTCGGCGAGTCGTATTCGTACTTCGGGATGCCGAACGGGCACGCCGCGACGCAGTAGCGGCAGCCGATGCAGCGATTGGGGTCGTAGGCGACGATTCCGGTGCGCGGATCCTTGTGCATCGCGCCGACCGGGCACGCCGACACGCACGACGGGTCGGCGCAGTGATTGCACGATACCTTCATGAACGCGTAGCCGTTGATTTCGCGGTCCTTGCGCGCCTGCGTGCCGTTGCGGTAGACCTTGATCACGTTGTAGGTCGTGGCCGAGGTATCCAGCGGCGTGTCCCACAAGTGATCGGGGGTCGAGAATTCGGCGGGCAATCCGTTGGCCACCTTGCACGCGTTCACGCAGGCCTTGCAGCCTATGCACAGCGTGGCGTCGTACAGCAGACCGACAGCGTCGGCGGGTCGGTGCCGCGTCGATCGCGCCGAGGCCTGGCGCACGCCCAGCGTGCTCAGTGCGGCGCCCGCGGCCAGCGCCTTCTTGAGGAAGCGGCGGCGTTTTGTTTGGCTCGTGCCCATGGTCACTCCCGGGGATCGTGCCGCGACGCCGCAGCCTGGTCGGGCGCGGGCGGCTTCGCCGCTTCGTCCGGGCCGTGCGGCTGCGCGTCGGCGCGCGCGTTGCGACCGAGGTTGCGCGCCAGCATCGCTCCGGCTCCGGCGGCGCCGCCGCCGACCGCGGCAACGATGGCCATCGCCCCCAGCGAAGCGCCCTTGCCCTGCTTTTCGTGGATCGAGGGATAGCCGACCGGCGGGTGGATGTAACGCAGTTCGGAAAGCTCGTAGATGCCGGTCTGGAAGCCCACGCCCTGTTCACTGCAACCGATGCAGGGATGACCGCAGCCGACCGGCCAGTTGACTTCGCCGGCGTCACCGAAGCCGATGGTCGGGCAGTTGTTGTAGGTCTCGGGACCCTTGCACCCGAGCTTGTACAGGCAATAGCCTTTGCGGTGACCTTCGTCGCCGAATTCCAGCGCGAAGCGACCGGCGTCGAAGTGGGCGCGGCGCTCGCAATTCTCATGAATCAGGCGGCCGTAGGCGAACAACGGCCGCCCCTTCGCATCGACGTCGGGCAGCCGCTTGAACGTCAGCAGGTGCACGACGGTGCTGAGGAAGTTGTATGGATTCGGCGGACACCCCGGGATCGTCACCACCGGCTTGCCCAGCACCGTCGCGATGCCGGTCGATCCGGTCGGGCTGGACGTGGCCAGCGGCGAGATCGTCGACGGCATTCCACCCCACGATGCGCACGAGCCGATCGCGATGATGCCGGCAGCGTCGGCGGCGCACTCGGCCAGCATCTGCTGCGGGGTCTTGCCGCCGACCTTGCAGTAGATGCCGTTGTCGTGCGTAGGCACCGCGCCTTCGACGACGAGCAGATAGCGCCCCTTGTATTTGCGCATCGCAGCAAGGCGCGCGTCCTCGGCCTGCTTGCCCGCGGCGGCCATCAGGGTCTCGTGGTATTCGAGCGAGATCACGTCGAGAATCAGCTTCTCCAGCGTCGGGTGCTCGGCGCGAAGCAGCGTCTCGGTACAGCCGGTGCATTCCTGGAAATGCAGCCAGATCACCGCCGGCCGCGGCGCGGTCTCGACCGCCTTGGCCACCGCGGCTTCGGCGCCGACCGGCAGACCCAGCGTCGCGGCGATCGCCGAACACAGCTTGAGGAATTCCCGGCGCGGCAAGTCGAGCCGACGCTCCAACTCGACGAGGCTCGAGCGTTCGGTGTCGAAAATCTCATTCGAATCAGTCATGGTCTCCCCTTGGCCCGCGTTCTTCCGATGCGGCATCGGCGCGTTGCTAGCGGCCGGCCGATCGTGCCTGGGCCCTGCACACGCAAACCCTGTGCCAGTGCTCGACCCCCCCCTCGCCAGAGGGCGGCACAGTGCCCGCGACCCCGCCGAGGTGGTCGCGCGCTTGACGCCGGTGGCTGCTCGCGCTTTCTACAATCACGCGATTCACGCGCCCAGCGACGCCGAGCCCCGGGGCGCGGACGTGCCCTTGACCGTTAGCGCGGATCTTGCATGGACCACCGGACCTGGCAAGGCGCCGGAGGAGAGATCGAGGGTGAGTGCGTCGCTTGAAGTCCCCGCAGGTTCGTCCGCGTCGCTTTCGCGAGGCGACCGCCGCGCGATCGCCGGCTACGGCGCCGCGGTCGCGCTGCTGCACGTCGCCGGCTGGGGGCTGTGTCTGATCGACGTTCCCAGCCGTGGCACCATGCTCGGCCTGGGCCTGGCGGCGTACATGTTCGGCCTGCGGCACGCGTTCGACGCCGACCACATCGCAGCGATCGACGACACCGTGCGGCTGATGCTGCAGCGTCGGCGGCGACCGATCGGAGTCGGCTTCTTCTTCTCGCTGGGGCACTCGACCGTCGTGTTCGTGCTGGCCCTGCTCGCGGCGTGGATCGCCGGCGCGATCAGCCACGATCTGCCGGCCTTGCGCGCGTTCGGCGCCGTGCTCGGCACGCTGGTCTCGGGAACCTTCCTGTGGCTCATCGGCATGCTGAACCTGCTGGTGCTGCTCGACATGCTGAAGATCTGGCGGCACCGTCACCGGCACCGCCATGATCACCAGCTCGACGCGCTGCTGGCCAGACGCGGGCTGCTCAATCGGGTCCTCGGGCCTCGCGCCAGCGCGCTGATCAGCCGCAGCTGGCATATGTACCCGGTCGGCCTGCTGTTCGGCCTGGGTTTCGACACCGCATCCGAAGTGGCGCTGCTGGCGCTGACAGGAGGCGCGGCGGCAAGCCGCTTGCCGCCGCTGGGCGTGTTCGCCCTGCCTCTGCTGTTCGCCGCCGGAATGTCGTTGCTCGACACCGCCGACGGCGTGGTGATGACCCGCGCCTACGGGTGGGCGTCAACCAGCCCGGCGCGCCGCATTCTCTACAACATCACGACGACCTCGCTGTCGGTCGCGGTCGCGCTGGCGATCGGCACCGTCGAAATCGTCCAGGTACTGATCGGAGAATTCGGCTTGCAGGGGCGCGTCGCGCGATCAATCGCGGCGCTGTCCTTCGATCGTCTGGGCTTCGCCATTGCCGCAGCGTTCGTGCTCGCCTGGGGCCTGTCCTACCTGAGCTGGCGACTGACCGGCGACGCGCACTGAACCTGCGCGCGCACGGCGCTGCAGACCGCAGGAACGGCGAGTCAGGCGCGATCGGCGCCGTGCGCCGGCCGCGGCGCATCAGATCCCAGCGCCAGTTGCTCGCGGGGCGTCTTCAGAATCAGGATTTCAACGCTGGCGAGTTCGCCGGCCGCATCGCTGACCACGCCAGCCACCGAAGCGGCCAGCGGCGACATCTGGCGCGTGCGCACGTCGATCAGCACCTCGGTATCGGCCGCCACCGGGCGTTTGAAGCTGCATTTGCGCACGCCCGCGAGCACGCCGACGTGGTCCGCTTCGAGACCAGCCGCACGCTCGTCGCCGACCAGCATGCCGGCGCCGGCCACCTGCGCGACGGCCTCGATCAGCAACACCCCCGGCACCATCGGAAGCCCCGGGAAATGCCCTTGCAGGACGTGCAGCTCCGACGACCAGCTGGCCTCGCCGACAAAATGCTCGGGTTCGAGGACGACGACGCGACGCACGAACAGGATCTCGCCCCGATGCGGCAGCACCGCCTGGATCTCCGGCAGATCCAGCGTGATTGGAAACACGCGCTGGGCTGCGGGGCTCATCGACCCGCCCTCGGGCCCATGCGCGCCGAGCGCAGCCAGAGCGCGGCGCGGCGTGCCGAGCGACTTTGCGCCCACCATGCGCCGGCCAAGCCCAGCAGCGCACCGCCGGCGGCGTCGAGCAGCACGTGCTGCTTGACGGCCATGGTCGAATAGACGATCAACGCGCACCACAAGGCGTTCAGCGATCGCCAGCGCCAGCCCAGGCCCAGTCGGGGCAGCATGCGGTCGAACCAGCTTGCGGCGAACACCGCGCTGGCCACGTGCAGCGAAGGGCAGGCGTTGCCCGACGCGTCGATACCCCGCAGCAAGCGGAAATCCGGATGGGTGGCGAAGTCAGCCGCCATCGACGGGACCTGAGTCGGCCACAGCGCGAACACGCCCAGGCCGACGAGGCATACGGCGCTGATGCCGACGCCGAAGCGCACGAGTTCGCCACGCGACACCATCAAGGTCGGCGGCAGGCAGACGTAAAACCACAGCGACAGATAGATCGGCAGCGCCCACGGCTGGAAGCCGATCCAGCGGTCGATCGCGGTCAGCGGCATCGTCGTCACCGGCCCGTCCGGGTGGCGCAGCAAGTGGAAATAAGCGACGAAAAACACCGTCATGATCGCCGTCGTGCCCAGGCTCTTGAGCCAGAAGTGCGCGACGACGCGACGGCCCGCGCGCAGCACGGTGTCGGCGACACGTCGCCGGGCGTGCGCGCGCGCGACGACACTCATGTCGGGACCGTCGCGCGCTGCCCGTCGTCGTCGGCAACGCGCCTGGCGACCAGGCAGGCATTGCTGCCGCCGAACGCGAACGAATTCGACAGCACCGCGTCGACACGGCAGCCAGTCCGCGCCTGGCCGATCACCAGGTCCAGCGCGCAGCGCGGGTCGGGCTCGCCCAGATTGGCCGTCGGCGGCAGCGTGCCGCGACGCATGGCCTCGATGGCGAGAATCAGCTCGACAGCGCCACCGGCGCCGATCAGATGCCCGTGCACCGCCTTGGTCGAACTGACGGCAGGGCCCCGATCGGCAGCGCCGAACACCTCGACGATCGATTCGGCCTCGACCACATCGCCGGCCTCGGTCGCGGTGCCGTGGGCGTTCACGTAGTGGATGTCTCGGGGAGTCAGCCGCGCGTGCGCCAGCGCCTGCCTGATCGCCGCGACCTGCCCCTGCACGCTGGGCGCGGTCAGGTGGTGAGCGTCGCTGCTCGCGCCGTAACCGGCGAGCTCGGCCAGCGCCTGCGCGCCGCGCTCGCGCACGCGCGCTTCGGACTCCAGCACCAGCGCGCCGGCACCCTCGCCGAGCACGAATCCGTTGCGACGTCGATCGAACGGCCTGCAGCTTGCCGCCGGGTCCTGCGCGTCGGGCTTGGCCAGCACGCGCAGCGCGTTCCACGCGACCATCGCCCCCGGCGTCAGCATCGCTTCGGCGCCGAGCACCACCGCGGCGTCGAGATAGCCATGCTCAATGGCGCGCAACGCTTCGCCCGCAGCGATCGCCGACGAGGCGCAGGCCACGGAATAGGTGTTGCCCATGCCGCGCAATCCATAGCGCATCGACACCAGCGCGTGCGGCGCGTTGGCCATCAGCCGCGGCACCGTCAGCGGATGCACGACGGTCGCTCGCCGGCGCCCGGCCTCGTCGCCGAACAGCAAATGGAAATAGCGTGTGAACATCGCGTCCAGCGACGCCGCGCCGCCGAAACCGATGCCGGAGAAAACGCCGAAGCGCGCATCCCCGTCCGGGTACGGCGAAATGCCCGCCTGGGCCAGCGCCTGCGTCGCCGCCAGCCAGGCGAACTGCGTGGCGCGGTCCAGCCCGGCATCGGCGGCCTCCAGCGCCGCCGCCGGCTCGGCCGCGGCGGCAGCTGTCAGGAGATTGGGCAGGCCAGCGGTGAGCTCGGCGCGTGCCGGCCGAATCGCACTGCGCCCGGCCGCGGCCGCGTCGAAGCTGCTCGCGACGTCGACGCCCAGCGGGCTCCACATGCCCATTCCTGTCACCAGCACGCGACGCGGCAGCGTCGCATCGGCGCCGTCGATCACTTCGCGGCCCATCACGAGTTGGACGGAAAGCCGAGCGCGTCCAGTTCTGGCAATTCGCCGCCGTTGTGCTCGCGGATTTCGGCGTCGACCGCGTTGACCATGTCGCGGAAAGTCATGACCTGGAACTTCATCGGATCCGAGAGCTGGAAGCCGAACCTGTCCTCGATTTCGAACAGCATTTCGACCAGCCCCAGGGAATCGAGGCCGAGGTCGGCCACCATCAGTTCAGGGTTGTCGAACTTGACCGGATCGACCTTGGCCTGGCCGATCAGATAGTTCCGGATGACTTGCTCCAACATACTCGTACCTTTGATTCGCGATGAAGTGCCGCAGCTTGAATCCGGGATTCGTCACATTACGCAACAAACCAAGAAACCACGACGGTCGCACCGTGCTGAACTGATGCTAGCAGGCAACGCGCGGCCGGCCACGGCGCCGGAGCCCCCCGGCACGGGGCAAGGCATCGCGCCCCGCGGGGCTGGCGACGGCGGGCGCAAAAATACGCCCTTTCCCCGTGTATGATCCGCGTGTTATCGGGTTGGCATTTTTTTGTCATTGAGTTGCCTTATGTCTTCAGAACTTGTCACGCAGCCGCAGGTTGACCCGGCGTTCCTGCTGGAACTTGGCGCGCTGATCGTCGACACGCTCGGACTGGACGTCGTCGCCGCCGACATCGACCCCGACGCGCCGCTGTACGGCGACGGACTCGGCCTGGATTCGATCGACATCCTGGAAATCGCGCTGGTCGTTTCCAAGCAATACGGCGTGCAGCTGCGTGCCGACGACGCCGACAATCAACGCGTATTCAGCTCGCTGCGCCAGCTCGCGGTGCGCGTGAAAATGCCCAACAAGGCGTGAATTCAGGGCGGTTCATCGGCGCCGCACGGGCGCTGGCCACGTTGGCGTGCATTGCCTATCCGCTGGTCTCGTACTGGGCTGCGCGTGCCCCGGATCTGCGTCCGCTGGCGGTCGTGCTCGCCTGGGCCCCGTTGATGCTGGTCGGCGCGTGGTTGATCTGGCGCAGTCCGCTGCGGCGCTGGGCCGCTGCGCTGGCCGTGCTCGCGCTGAGCGTGCTGTGGCATCAGCGCAGCCTCGTCGCGGCGCATTTCGACTGGGCCTATCTCGCCGAACATGCCGGCAGCCTGAGCTTGCTCGGCGTCATGTTCGGGAGCACGCTGCGCGCCGGAGAAGTGCCGCTGATCACGCGTTTCGCCTCGATGGTGCACGACTCGATGCCCGAGCCGGTGCTGCGCTACACGCGCGGCGTGACCTGGGCGTGGACCCTTTTCTTCGCGACGATGGTGGCGTCTTCGCTGACGCTGTTCGCCCTGGCCCCGCTGCGGCTGTGGGCCGTGTTCGCCAGCGTGGCGACGCCGCTGCTGGTTGTCGCGATGTTTGCCGGCGAGTACCTGATCCGCCGCCGCGTGTTGCGCGACGAAAGGCATGCGCACCCGTTCGATTCGATTCGCGCCTACTGGCGCTATACCGCGGGGAACCCGCGTACCGTCGCCGCCGCGACCCCGCCCTCGCTCGGAGGCCGCGGATGACGCAATCGATCCCGCTGCTGGCCCACGACGATCTCGAGGCCGTTTTCGCGTGGCGCGAGGGCAAGGCGGTACCGGTCCGTGAATTCCTTGCCGACGTGGCACGAGTCGCCGCGGCGATGCCGCCGAACCGGCATGTCTTGAACGCCTGCACCGACCGCTACCACGTCGCCGTGGGATTTGCCGCGGCATTGTTGAGCGGCAAGGTCAACCTGCTGCCGTCGACGCGCACCGCCGACACCATGCGGCACTTGCGCGCCACGGCGCCCGATCTGTTCTGCCTGGTCGATGGCGCGTGCGAGCTGGAATTGCCGCAGATGGTCTATCCACCTGCCGGCGGCGACGCGGCGACGCCGGCGCGCATACCCCGGATACCCGCCGATCAGCTGGTGGCACGCGTGTTCACGTCGGGATCGACCGGAGCGCCGATTCCGCACGACAAGACCTGGGGCTCGCTGGTGCACTGCATACGCTCCGGGCAGCGGCGCCTGGCGTTGCCCATCGGGACCACGCTGGTGGGCACCGTGCCGGCGCAGCATATGTACGGCTTCGAATCGACCTTGCTGATGGCCTTCCACGGCGACGTCGCGCTCAGCGCCGGGCACCCGTTCTACCCGGCCGACATTGCCGCCGAACTTGCCCGGGTGCCGGCGCCGCGCCTGCTGGTGTCGACGCCGGTGCACTTGCGTGCGCTGCTGGCGGCCGACGTCGCGCTGCCGCCGCTGCAGTTGGTGCTGTGCGCCACCGCACCGCTGCCGGCCGAACTGGCGCACGCCGTCGAAGCCCGCCTGGGCGCGCCGCTGGTCGAGATCTACGGCTCGACCGAGACCGGGCAGATCGCGACGCGGCGAACGGCTCGCACCGACAGCTTCAGCCTGTTCGACGGCGTCGAGCTGGTGCCGGCCGGCGACGGCGTCGCGCTGGCCTCGGGCGGTCACCTGCTGGCGCCGACGCCGATCCACGACGTGATCGAGAGAATCAATGACGTGGACTTCCTGCTGCACGGCCGCAGTGCCGACATGGTCAACGTCGCCGGCAAGCGCAGCTCGATCGCCCACCTCAATCACCAGTTGTGCGCGGTGCCCGGCGTGCTCGACGGCGCCTTTTTCGCGCCCGACGCATCGTCCACCGATGCCGTGCCTCGGCTGATGGCGTTCGCGGTCGCGCCAGGGGTGTCGGCGGCGACCTTGCGCCGCGCGCTGCGCGCGCGCATCGACCCGGCCTTCATGCCGCGTCCGCTGGTGCTGCTCGACGCGTTGCCGCGCAACACGACCGGCAAGCTGCCGCGCGCCGCGCTCGCGGCATTGGCGGCCGAGCACGCCGACGCGGCCGAGGTCGTACGCGATGAAGACTGAGGCCCCTATCCCCGCCTACCGGGCCGACCACCCGGCGTTCGACGGCCACTTCCCCGGCAACCCGATCGTGCCGGGGGTGCTGTTGCTAGACGCCGCGGTGCATGCGGCGTGCGGCGATACCCCGCTGCGCATCGACAGCGCCAAATTCCTCGGCGTGGTACGGCCTGACGAGCCACTCACACTGCAGCTCACGCAGCGCGGCGAGCGCCAGGACTTCGCGCTGGCTCAAGGCGAGCGCGCGGTGGCCGCCGGCACTTTCGCGCCGCTGCCGGCGGCGCCCTCGTCGACGTGAGCCCGACGGACAGCTCAGGCGCGCCCGCCGATGACACCGCCGGCCGCGGTGGGCGGCGGAGTGCCGCGTGGGCGCAGTTCGGCGAGCGCGGCAGCAGCGTCATGCTGCGGGTGATGGTCTGGATCTCGCTGCGCCTGGGCCGCCGGCCCGCGCGCGCGGTGCTGCTGGGCATCGCCGGCTATTTCCTGGTGTTCGCGCCGAAGGCGCGACGCGCATCGGCCGCGTTCCTGACCCGCGCGCTGGGGCGACCGCCGACGTGGCGCGAGCGCTTCCGCCACATCCACACCTTCGCCTCGACGATCCACGATCGCGTCTTCCTGCTCAACGATCGAGCCGACCTGTTCGACCTCGAACTGCGCGGGGTCGAGCACATCGAAGCAGCCCTCGCGCAAGGTCGCGGCGCGCTGCTGATGGGTGCGCATTTCGGCAGCTTCGAAGTGCTGCGCGCCGCCGGCCGACTGCGCGGGAGGCTGTCGATCGCGCTGCTGATGTACCCCGACAACGCGCGCAAGATCAACGCGGCACTTCACGCCATCAATCCGGCGGCCGAACAGGAGATCATTGCGCTGGGACGCGCCGATTCGATGCTGCGCGTCAACCAGGCGCTAGACGCCGGCAGCGTCGTCGGCATCCTCGCCGACCGCGCGGTGCGCGACGACGCGATCGCCCACCGTCGCTTCCTCGGCGCCGACGCGCCGTGGCCGCTGGGTCCGCTGCGCATGGCGGTGCTGCTGAAGCGCCCGGTGCTGTTCGTCGCCGGCATCTACCGCGGCGGCAGCCGCTATACGATCACCTTCGAGCCGCTGCCTGACCTGACCGGGGCCGGCCGCCAGCAGCGCGCGGAGGCGGTGCAGCGCAGCCTCGACCGCTACGTCGAGCTGCTCGAGCAGCACTGCCGGGAGGCCCCCGACAACTGGTTCAATTTCTTCGATTTCTGGGACTCCGGTTCGCGTGGCGGCGCCGCGTCGACCGCGCCCTGCCCCCCACCGCCATGACCACGCGTCAAACCCACAGCATTCCGGATCGCGTCGGCCGCCGCGGAGCCGTCGCCCTCATCGCCGTCGCGTGCCTGGCGCTGAGCGTGCCGGCGCGCGCGGCGGCCTGGGACCTCGAGTCGCTGATGCACGAGCTGGCGACGCGCAAGGCCGGCCGCGCCCGCTTCGTCGAGACCAAGCAGCTGGCGATGCTGTACGCACCGCTCGAGTCGTCCGGAACCCTGCGCTTCGCGGCGCCCGATTTTCTCGAAATCCGCACCCTCAAGCCCAAGCCGCAGACCGTCGCGGTGCGCGGCGGGCAGATCACCATAGACGCCGACGGCACGTCGCGGCAGTTCAGCCTGGCCGACCACCCGGAAGCCGCGGCACTGATCGACGGCATCCGCGCGACGCTCAATGGCGACATCGCCGGATTGCGCCGCGTCTACACCACCTCGTTCACCGGCAGCCGAAGGCTGTGGACACTCAAGCTGGTGCCGCGACTCGCCGCCGCACGCGCCCAGGTCAGCGAAATCGACATCAGCGGCAGCGGCGCCTCGGTGCTCAGCATCGTCATCGAACAGGCTGACGGCGACCGCTCGCTGATGACCATCCACGAGGTGGGCCCGCGGTGAGGCAAGGTCGTCTCGTCGCGCTGCTCGCATGGCTCGTCGCGCTTGCCGCGGGGCTGCTGCTGGTCGCACGCGCGCATTTCTCGACCGACATGTCGGCCTTCCTGCCGCGCTCACCCGACGCGCAGCAGCGCGTGCTGGTCGACCAGTTGCGCTCAGGGCTGGTGTCGCGACTGTTGATGGTCGGCATCGACGGCGCCGACCCGCGGCTGCGCGCCGAGGTCTCGCGACGGCTGGCCGGGCGGCTGCGCCAATTGCCGGACTTCGCCTCGGTCAACAACGGCCAGGCGGTGGACGCGGCGCGCGACTACGCGGTCGTGTTCGCGCATCGCTATCAACTCGACGACATCAACGCCAGCACGTTCAGCGCCGCCGGGCTGCACGCGTCGATCGGCGACGCCATCGCGCAGCTGGCCTCGCCGATGGGCGGCGCGTTCAAGCAACTGTTCGTCACCGATCCGACCGGCGCGACGCTGGGCTTCCTCAAGCAGGCCACGCCGGCGAGCCAGCCGCGCATGATCGACGGCGCCTGGGCTTCGCCCGACGGCAAACGCGCGTTGCTGCTCGCCATCATGCACGCCGCCGGCACCGACATCGACGCGCAGCAGCACGCGCTGCTGGCGCTGCGCGCCGCGTTTGCCCAGGCTCAGCGCGAAGCCGGGCCCGCGGCCGGCGCGACCCGGCTGGTGGTCAGCGGCCCGGCGGTGTTCGCGGTGCAGTCGCGCAGCACCATAGAGCACGCGGTCACGCGCATCAGCCTGGTCGGTGCCACGCTGATCGTGTTGCTGCTGTGGCTGGTCTATCGCTCGGTCCCGGTCCTGGTGCTGGGGCTGCTGCCGGTGCTGAGCGGCGTCGTCGTCGCGACGGCCGCGGTCAGCGTGGCCTACGGCGTCGTGCAAGGCCTGACGCTGGGTTTCGGCACCACGCTGATGGGCGAGGCGGTCGACTACTCGATCTACCTGTTCGTGCAGTCCGGCGCGCGAGTCGACGCCGACCCGCGCGCGTGGCTGGACCGCTTCTGGCCGACCGTGCGCCTGGGCATGCTGACCTCGGTGATCGGCTTCGCCAGCCTGTTGCTGTCGGATTTTCCCGGGCTGGCCCAGATCGGCGCCTACTCGATGGCCGGGCTGGTCACCGCGGCGCTGGTCACGCGCTTCGTGCTGCCGCTGCTGCTGCCGGCGCGCTTCCAGGTCCGCGACCTGAGCCCGATCGGCGAACGGCTGCTGCGCCTCGTGCGCGGCCTGCGCCGGCTGCGTTACGCGCTGCTGGTGCTGGTCGTCGCCGCGACCGCGGTGCTGGTCACGCAGCGCCACCAGCTGTGGAACGACCGGCTGGCCGCACTCGGCTCGATGTCGCAGCGCATGCTCGATACCGACGCGCAGCTGCGCCGGCAGATCGGAGCGCCGGACTCGGGCGATCTGGTCGTGGTCGGCGGCTCGTCGCAGGAAGACGTGCTGCGCAAGGCCGAAGCGATCGCGCCTCGGCTGCTCGCGCTGACCCGTTCCGGGGCGATCGGCGGCTTCGACAGCCCGGCGCGCTACCTGCCCAGCGCGAAGACGCAGCGCGCACGACAGGCGCTGCTGCCCGACGCCGCCGCGCTCGACGCGAAGCTGGCGGCGGCGGTCGTCGGACTGCCGGTGCGCCCGGCGACCTTCGCCCCGTTTGTCGAGCAGGTACAGGCGGCCCGCAGCGCCCCGCTGCTGACGCGCGCGGACTACGCCCACACCTCGCTGGCGCTCGCGCTCGATGGCATGCTGGTGCACGGCGCCGACGGCCACTGGTCGGCGCTGCTGCCGCTGCGCGCGCCCGCCGACGGCACCGTCGACGCCCAGCGCGTCGTCGCCGCGCTGCAAGGCAGCGACGGCACCTTCGTCGACCTGGGCGCGACCAGCAACAATCTCTACCAGGGCTACCGCCGCACCGCGACCTGGCTGTCGCTGGCCGGAGTCGCGGCGATGGCCTTGCTGCTGGGGCTGGCGCTGCGCTCGCTGCGCCGCATGGCGCGGGTGCTGGCGCCGCTGCTGGCGGCGGTGCTCGTCGTCAGCGCCGGCCTGGTCGTCGCCGGCGTGCAGCTCAACCTGCTGCACCTGATCGGCATGATGCTGGTCATCGCGGTCGGCTCCAACTACGCGCTGTTCTTCGATCGCGGAGCCGCGCGCGGCGGCATCGCGCCGCGCACGCTGGCGTCGCTGGTGTTCGCCAACCTGACCGCGGTGGCCGGTTTCGGCCCCTTGCTGCTCGCCGGGGTACCGGTGCTCACCGCGCTGGGGGCCACGGTCGCTCCCGGCGCCTTGCTCGCCTTGCTGTTCTCGGCGGTCTTGTCGGCCCCGACGCCCGATGTCCCGGCGGCCGACTGATCCCGACGCGCCGGCTTGGCGCCTGCCGCCGGCGTTGACCGGCGCCGGCGCCGTGCATGCCGCGGCGCTCGCGACGGTGCTGGCGGCGCCTACGGCGTGGCCGTGGGCGCTCGGCGCGGTGGCGCTGAGCCACGGCGTGATCACCGCGCTGACCCTGCGCCCGCGCACCCAACTGCTCGGCCCCAACCTGGTGCGGCTGCCGCCGCACCAGTGCAGGCACGGTGAAGTCGCCATCACACTCGACGACGGTCCGGACCCGGAAGTCACGCCGGCCGTGCTCGACGTGCTCGACGCCCACGCGGCGAAAGCCAGTTTCTTCTGCATCGGCGAACGCGTCGACCGCCATCCGGCGCTCGCGCGCGAGATCGTCCGCCGTGGTCATACGGTGGAAAACCATAGCCAACGCCACCGGCATCACTTCGCCTTGCTCGGGCCAAAGTCGTATCGGGCTGAATTGAACAGTAGCCAACAACGCATCGCCGCGGCCACCGGCCGTGCGCCCAGCTATTTCCGCGCGCCGGCCGGATTCCGCAACCCCTTCCTGTGGCCGCAGCTCGGCGCCGCGGGGCTGCAGCTGGCGTCGTGGACGCGTCGCGGCTTCGACACGCGCGACGGCGACGCGCAACGCGTCCTGCGCCGCTTGACCCGCGGCCTCGCCGCCGGCGACATCCTGCTGCTGCACGACGGCCACTGCGCGCGCACGCCGCAGGGCGACCCCGTCGTGTTGCAGGTGCTGCCCGCGCTGCTCGACGTGCTGCGCTCGCGCGGATTGCGTGCCGTCGCGCTGCCCGATGCCGGAGCCGCCTGAGATGGCGGCAACGCGTCCGCCCGAAGGCCATTGGGTGCGCCGGACCGCGGTCGCGGCGGCCGCGCCCTACCGCACGAGCAGCCGCTTCGCCTGGCATTTCGCGCGGGCCAAGCTCAAGCGCGACCCGGTGTTTGCCGGCATGCTGCGGCTGGGGCTGATTTCGGGCTCGTCGCGCATCGCCGACCTCGGCTGCGGCCAGGGCCTGCTCGCGGCCTGGATGCACGCGGCGCTGGCGCGCTTCGACGCCGGCGATTGGCCGCCCGCGTGGCCCGCGCCGCCGCGCGATGCACGCTGGCACGGCATCGAACTGATGCCGCGCGACGTCGCCCGCGCTCGCGCCGCGTTGGGCGACAAGGCCGACATCGAGCAGGGCGACGTTCGCGTGGCGCCGCTCGGCACGGTCGATACGGTGGTGATCCTCGACGTGCTGCACTACTTCGACAGCAGCGCGCAGGACGCGCTGCTGCGCCGCGTTTACGCCAGCCTCGCCCCGACCGGCGTGCTGCTGCTGCGCGTGGCCAACGCGGCGGCAGGCTGGCGCTTCCGCTTCGGCAACTGGGTCGACCGTACTGCCGCACGCCTGCGCGGCCACCGCGCGCCGCCGGTGCATTGCCGCGCGCTGCCGGATTGGCTGCAGGCGCTGCACGCGCTGGGCTTCGCGGCCGAAGCGGTGCCGATGAGCGAAGGCACCCCGTTCGCCAACGTGCTGCTCGTCGCGCGCAAACCGGCCCTCGCATCTTCGCCACATTCTTGATACGGTAGCTCGAATCATGTCCGCCAGCTCATTTCCCGCCGCCCCGCTGCGCCTGCGCGCCGCCACCGCGACGAGTTGCCTGGGCGCTGGACTGGCCGCGCACCGCGCCGCGCTGCGCGCCAACCGATCGGGGCTCGCGCCGTGCGACTTCGATCGGGTCGACCTGCCGACCTGGATAGGCGCGGTCGACGGCGTCGACGCGGTAGACCTGCCCGAAGCCTTGAGCGCGTTCGACTGCCGCAACAACCGCCTCGCCGAACTGGCCGTGCGCCAGGACGGCTTCGCCGACGCGGTCGCCGATGCGATCGCCCGCCACGGCGCCGATCGCGTCGGCCTGTTCGTCGGCACCAGCACGTCGGGCATCCTGCAGACCGAGCTGGCCTATCGGGCCCGCGACGCTCGCGGCGCGCTGCCCGCCACCTTCGATTACGCCGGCTCGCACAGCGTGGCGTCGCTGGCCGCGTTCCTGCGCGAGCGCCTGGGGTTGCGCGGCCCGGTCAGCGTCACCTCGTCGGCCTGCTCGTCCAGCGCCAAGGTGTTCGCCACCGCGCAGCGCATGATCGCCGTCGGCCTGGTCGACTGCGCGGTGGTCGGCGGCGTCGACAGCCTGTGCCTGACCACGATGTACGGTTTCAACTCGCTGGAGCTGCTCTCGACCGAGCCGTGCCGCCCCTTCGACGCCGCGCGCAGCGGTTTGTCGCTCGGCGAGGCCGCGGCCTTCGTGCTGCTCGAGGCCTGCCCCGCGCAGCGCGCGCCCGACGACGTGCTGCTGCTCGGCGTCGGCGAGTCTAGCGACGCCTACCACATGTCGTCGCCGCGCCCCGACGGCCTCGGCGCAAGGCTGGCGATGCAGGCGGCGCTGGCCCAGGCCGGACTGCGGCCCGGACAGATCGACTACATCAACCTGCACGGTACCGCGACGCCGAGCAACGACGCCGCCGAAGGCGGCGCGGTCAGTGCGCTGTTCGGCGCCACGACCCCGTGCAGTTCGACCAAGGGCGCGACCGGCCACACGCTGGGCGCCGCCGGAGGCATCGAAGCGGTGCTGAGCCTGCTGGCCTTGCAGGACGGCATCATGCCGGGCAGCCCGGGAACCGCGGCGCTGGACCCCGCGATCGCCGGCACAGACGGGCTGGACTACCGCACGAAGCCGCACGCCGCGCGGATCGGCCTCGTGCTCAGCAACTCGTTCGGTTTCGGCGGCACCAATTGCAGCCTGGTGCTGGGCCGCGCCGACGCCTGGAGCGAACTCCGATGAGCCACGCCCGCGCTCCCATCCGCGCCCACATCGACGGCATCGGCGTGCTCGGCCCGGGACTGGCCGATTGGCCGAGTGCCGCCGCCGTGCTGCGCGGCGCGCAATCCTATGTCGCGGCCAGAACCGTGCTTCCGGCGCCTCAGTTGCTGCCGCCGGCCGAGCGCCGCCGCGCCACCGCGGCGATCAAGCTGACGCTGGCCGCGGGCCTCGAAGCCTTGGCGATGGCCGGGTGCCAAGCCGACGAAAACCTGCGCACGGTGTTTGCCGCGTCGGGCGGCGACGGCGCCAACTGTCATGCGATCTGCGAGGCGCTGACCGGCGACGACCGCCTGATCTCGCCGACCCGCTTCCACAATTCGGTGCACAACGCGGCGTCGGGATACTGGGGCATCGCGACGCACGCGATGGCCCCGTCCGCGGTGATTTCGGCGCCGCACGACGGCAGCTTCGCCGCCGGACTGATCGAAGCGCTGACCGAGGTCGCCGCGACCGGCGAAGACGTGCTGTTCATCGCCCACGACACCGAATACCCCGAGCCGCTGCGATCCGTCCGCCCGATTCCGGACAACTTCGCGGTCGCCATGCTGCTGTCCGCGCGTGGCCGCGCGACCCGCGTCGCATGCATCGAGCTCGACGTGCGGGCGCCGTTCACCGATGCGCCGGCTGACGCGCTCGACCACGCCGAACTCGACGCGCTGCGCACGGCGATTCCGGCCGCGCGTGCGCTGAGCCTGTTGCAGCGCGTGGCCACCGGCGTCGCCGCCACGGTGGTCGTCGACCACATGCCCGGCCCCGCGCGGCTGGCGCTGTCGATCGCGCCATGCTGAACCGCGAGGCGTCGACGCGCGACCACGACTGGATCGCCGCGCACATTCCTCACGCCGGCCGCATGTGCCTGCTCGACCGGGTCGCCGCCTGGGATCCGCACCACGTGCTGTGCACCGTGACCAGCCACCGGCTGCCCGACCATCCGCTGCGCCAGTTCGGCCGCCTGGGCGCGGCCTGCGGGGTCGAATACGCGGCGCAGGCGATGGCGGTGCACGGCGCGCTGCTCGCCGGAGCCGATGCCGACCGCATCGGCCGCCCGGGCATGCTGGTCGGCATGCGCGGCGTGACGCTGCACGTCGCGCGGCTGGACGACGTGGCCGAGACCTTGCTCGTGCGCGCCCAGCGCCTGGGTTCGAGCGACGCCATGCTGCTCTACGGCTTCAGCATCAGCGCCGGCGACCGTACGCTGCTCGACGGCCGCGCCTCGGTGCTGCTGGCCAGCGCCCCAGATCGCTCCACCAACCCGAACCGATGATCCGACAAGCCGCCCCGCAGCATCCGTCCGCGCCGCGTCGCGCCCTCGTCACCGGAGGCAGCGGCGGCATCGGCGCGGCCATCTGCACGGCGCTGGCCAAGGCGGGGCTGCACGTGACCGTGCACGCCAACCGCAGGCTCGACCAGGCTCAAGCGCTGGCCGAGCGCCTGCGCGCCGACGGGCATGACGCGGCGGCGGTGTCCTTCGACCTGTGCGACGCCGACGCCACCGCGGCGGCCATCGCGACGCTGCTCGAACAAGGTCCGATCCAGGTGCTGGTGAACAACGCCGGGATCCACGACGACGCGGCTTTTCCCGGCATGCGCCGGGAGCAGTGGGACCGCGTCCTCGACGTGTCGCTGAACGGCTTCTACCGTGTCACCCAGCCGCTGCTGCTGCCGATGATCCGCACCCGCTGGGGGCGCATCGTCAACATCACCTCGGTGGCGGCCGTCGCCGGCAACCGCGGACAAGTGAATTACGCGGCGGCCAAGGGCGCGCTGCACGCGGCGACCAAGTCGCTCGCGCTCGAAGTGGCGAGTCGCGGCATCACGGTCAACGCGGTCGCACCCGGCATCATCGAGACGGCGATGAGCGAGGGAGTGTTCGATGCGCAGGCCATCGCCCGTCTGGTGCCCATGCAGCGCGCCGGCCGCCCCGAGGAGGTCGCCGACCTGGTCGCCTTCCTCGCTTCGGCACAGGCCGGCTACATCAGCGGCCAGGTCATCTCGATCAACGGCGCGATGATCTGAAGCGGCGTCAGCGCCGCCGAACCCGGCGCCAGAGCAGCATGGGCAGGCGTGCCACGAAGCCGAGAAACAGGCGCGTGTGCATCCACGTCAGCAGCGTGTTGTCGCGCAGGTACTGGAAGTGGGACACGCCGCCGTCCTCGGCGCGCAGGTAACGCACCGGTGCCGGCAGGTTGACCGCGGCGACCCCGGCCCAGCTCAGGCGAACCGCGGCTTCCGGGTCGAAATCGAAGCGGCGCATCCACCGCTGGCGACGCATCACCGCGCGCAGCGGCGCCAGCGGATAGACGCGGAAGCCGTACAGCGAATCGCCGATGCCGGCGCCCAGGGTCTCCAGATTGGCCCAGGCATTGGACACCTTGCGCCCCTGCACGCGCAGCGCCGGGGCGTCGGCGGCGAACACCGGTTTGCCGAGGATCATCGCTTCCGGCTGGCGCCGCGACGCGGCCATGAAGGCACCGATCAGGTCGGCCGGGTGCTGTCCGTCCGAATCCATGGTCAGCGCATGGGTGAAGCCGGCGGCCAGCGCCGCGTCGACGCCGGCCAGCACCGCGGCGCCCTTGCCGTGGTTGCGCGGCAGCACGACGACGCGCAACTGCGCATCGGCAGCGGCCATTTCGAGCAGCCCCTCGGCGGTGCCGTCGTCGCTGCCGTCGACCACCACCCAGACCGGAGCCCACGCGGCGCGCGCCGCGGCGACCGTGCGATAGACCACCGCACCGGGGTTGTAACTGGGGATCAGCACCAGATGGGTGGTGCTCGGCCCGGCGACGGGCGCGGCGGTGGATTCAGTCGTCATGCGCAGGAATGGCGGGGACCGGCAAGGGCAGCATCGCGTCGCGCAGTGCCTCCCGGAAATAGCGATCGAGCTCGGCCACCAGCTGCTGCGACGACTCCGGCGGGTCGAACCGACGACCCAGGCGCACGCGATAGGTGATCGGCAGGCGCGGAATCGCGCGCCATGCCCAACCCTTGCTCAGGAACGGGGAATCGGTTTCGATCAGCACGGTCTGCACCGGCACGCCGGCCTGCCGCGCGATGAGGCCGACGCTGCCCTTGACGGGCCCGATCGGCGCGGCGCTGCTGCGCGTGCCTTCGGGGAACAGCAACAACTGGTGCCCGGCGCGAAGGTCGGCGACCGACAGGTGGATCATGCCGCGCAGATCGTCGTTGCGAATGTAGCGTGCCAAGCGCGCGCCGGCGCCGAGCGACGGGTGGTCGACGATGCTCGATTTCATGATGCAGGCCAGACCTGGCAGGCGTGAAATGACCAGCACCGCGTCGATCAGCGACGGGTGGTTCGGCGCCACGATCAAGGGCCCCTGGTCGCGCAGCGCGTCGAGCGCGGCAAGGTCGAAACGACACGCGCCTATCGACTGCAGCACGCGCAGGTAGGCGCGAAAGCCCCAATGGATCAGCCAGCGCCCGACGCGCAGTCCGGCGCGCCTGGGCAGCAGGTGATACAACGGCACCGCGAACACCGTCCAGATCAGCCCCATTGCGCCGAGCAGCATCAGCCCGAAATAGGTGCGCGCACCATCCCAGACGCCGCGCAGCCGAGCGACCAGCGCGCACGGAGCACGCCGCGCGGCGTCATTCATCGCTGTCCACCGTTTGCGTCGATTCGTCGAGGATCCAGGCGATGCCGATTCCCGCCGAGACGTTGTTCTTGCGCTGCACCAACGGGCTGTCGGCGACGACGGCGCCGCGCAGATCGTCGACACGCGTGAAGCCCCCGATCCAGAAGCGGCGGAAGCGGCGGCTCAGCGCCACCGTGAACTGGCAGCCGTCGTAGCCTCCTCGAGCGGCGTAGGCCGCGCGCCCGGGAATCGCGTAGGCCGCATCGACGCCGTAGTAGGTGCGGTTGTAGCGCCGATCGGCGAAGATCGGCCCGGACTGCACGCCCAGCTTCCAGCCATGCAGCGCCGCCACGCCGTCGACGTCGAGATTGAGCACCGGAGTGGCCAGCCAGCCGATCTGTCGCGGCCGCCGCTCGACGTCGAACACCGATCGAAGCGGCGCGCGCAGATCGAGGCGAAGCTCGTCGCTGGAGGAGTGCCACAGATGCAGCTCGATCGCCGGCCCGAAACTCACCGTGGGCAACAGATCGGGCATGCCGCTTCGCGCCCGATCGCTGCTGCTGCTCACCGGCGGCGACGCGCCGAGGCTGAGGTTGGCGTCGACGCGATCGGTCTGCAGCATGCGCGCGCGCAAGCCACGCTTGTCCGCGCGCAGGAAATCTCCGCGGTAAACGAAATACGGTACCGGCAGCACATAGCTGGACTGCTGGCTCGACCCCGGGTAATCCGGAAAACTCACCGCGCCGACGCCCAGGCCCAGCTCCCACAGCGGCTTCCCGGCCGCCTGCGCCGGCGCCACCAGCGTGCCGAGCAGCGCACCCGCGGCAAGCGTCCGGCGCACCACGCGCGCCATCAACGAAGCCATGCACGCTCCCGCTCGGACCACGCGACGGCTTCGATCTCGACCAACAGATCGCGCCGGCAGATGTCGGCCTGCACGAACAGGACGTCGGGGCTCGATCCGACAGCCTGCGCGAGCTCCTCGTGCACCACGGCTCGATCCGCGGCGTCGCGCAGATAGGCCTTGAACTGCAGATCGCCGAGCTCCAGCTTCACGCCATGCGCCGAGCACGCGACCTCGACCAGCGCGGCGATGTTGCGCAGCGTCTCCCGCGTCTGCTCGCGTACGTCGCCGGGATGCTGCGTCTGGTGGCCGACGATGCTCGCGGTGCCCGAAACGAACAGCACCGGGTCGTCGTCACCGAACAGATTGGCACGGGAGAAAGTCGGCGCGCGCGGGCCGTAGGCGGCCGGATAGTGGTAGGCGCTGATCTGGCGTGGATTCTCGATGCCCCGCGGCGCCTGGCGCGCGGCCAGCGCAAAGACGACCAGCGGCGCGTCGGCGCGGGCACCGACCGCGCTGGCCGCGGGCACGCCGGAGCCGACCACCTGGCGACGCCGCTCGACGAAAGCCTGCTGCCGGCCGATGTTGAAGCGGCGGTAGCGTTCCAGGCCGTCCGCGTCGCCGTTGATGTCAGCGACGTGGTTCCAGACCCTGAGCAGATGCGGGTGGCCTTCGGCTTCGACGGTATCGAACAAGGCTCTGTAAGCGGATTCGGCGGCCTCCTCGATCGGCAGGCGCGGGTCGACGTCGACGCTGACGAACATCACCGAGTCGGTCGCGCGCCAACGCGCCTGCTCCGTGCGTCCGCTGCGCACCGCCTGCTCCGACGACCACACCTCGCAGACGACGCCGTCGGTGCCGTCGGCGCCGACGACCGCTGCCCGCACCAGCGCGGCCGGAACGCTGTGCTCGCGCAGCAACCCGGGCACCGCGTCGGCGCCGAACATCGACACGCCGAGCACCTGGGCGAATCCCCCGGACGACTTCGCCAGCAGTTCCTCCAGCGCCATCAACTGCAAGTGCAACGAACGTGCCATCAGCTGCCCACTCCGTCCGGCAGCGTTTCGGGGTGGATCTGCTTCTTGCGCAAGGCGCGGGCGCGCAGCGTGCGGCCAAGGCGACGCAACGCCGAAAGGTAGAAAATCGCCTTGAGCACGCGAACCGAAGGCCAGATCGGCGTGCTGCCGAAAATGTCGCCCGCCAGCACCGACAGCAAGGCCTCCTTGACGCGGAACACGTTGCGCGGCGCCATGAACAGATCGCGCATCGTCGGGTGGTTCACGCGGTAGATGAACCAGGAGAATTCGCGCGGTCCGTGGCGCATCGCGCGATCGAACGCTGCCATCGCCCGCGCTTCGGCGTGCGGCTCGCGCAGACTCGTCGTCAAGGCGTCGGCGGCGGCGAACGCGCCCTGCATCGCCAGCATCACGCCGGACGAGAACACCGGGTCGATGAACGCATAGGCGTCGCCGATCATCAGGTAGCCCGGACCATGGGTACGGTCGCAGGAATAGGAGAAATTTCCGGTGGCCTCGACCTCGGTCACGCGCGTGGCGCCGGCCAGCCGCGCCGACAGTTCCGGCGACTTCGCGACGGTATCGGCGAAGAATTCCGCCAGCGGCTTTTGCCGTGTCTTGAAGTAATAGGGCCAGGCGACCGCGCCGACGCTGGTGGTGCCGTCGGCCAGCGGAATGAACCAGAACCAGCCGTGATCGAACCAGAAAATCGTGATGTTGCCGGCCGCCTTGCCTTCGGCGCGCGTCGCGCCGGTGTAGTGCGCGAACATCGCCGCGCTGTTGTGTTTCGGGTTGCGATGCTTGGCCTTGAAGCGACCACCGAGGAAGGTATCGCGCCCGGAGGCGTCGACAACATAGCGCGCCTTCCACGTCGAGCTGCCGCCATTGTCGTGTTCCGCCGAAATCGTCGCACCGACGCCGCCGTGATCGAACTGCACGTCACGCACGGTACAGCCTTCGACGACCGTTGCCCCTTGCTCGCCGGCATTGCGCAGCAGGATCTGATCGAACTCGGACCGCCGCACCTGGTAGGCCATCGGCATCGACTTGTCCCAGGCCTCGGCGAACGCGAAGGTCTGGGTCTTGTTGGCGTGCCACGGTGAGACGAACTCGGCGCCCCACTTGGGCATGCCGATCGCGCGCACCTGTTCGCCGACGCCGAGCTTGTCGAGCAGCGCGAGGTTCGCCGGCAACAACGACTCGCCGATGTGAAACCGCGGATGGCGGTCGCGCTCCAGCACGGCCACGTCGAAGCCACGCTGCGCCAGCAGCGCCGCGGTCGTCGAGCCGGCAGGGCCGCCGCCGATGACCAGCACGTCGACGCTCCTGTTCGACTCGGGCGTCGTCAATTCAGCTTGCATGCGTTTCATATTCTTGAATTCTCCGACAACACGAGGTCGCCACTGGGAATCGGTCGCCGCCACGGCGCGCGCAAGGTCCCGCAGCCGCGCCGGGTTAAACCGGTATCGAAATCAAGGGTATTCTATGAACGCAAGCCATTTTGGTAACTCACGGCGCACGGGTTCGAGCCCGTCCGAGCCGACGCTGCGCCGGCCCCGATCGACCGCGCGGGACGCCGTTCAGGCCTTGGGCGGTCGACGTCGTCCGCGCAGCACGCCGAAGATCAGGTAGCCCGACACGCCGAGGAAAAGCGCGGCCAGCGCGGCCTGGCCGTAGCCGGCCACGCCGTGCGGGTTCTTCCAGCGATGGCCGATCACCTCGTCGGCCAGCGCCTGCACCTGCGCCGCCGGCGCGAAGCTCAAGCTCCGGTCGAGCCGGCGCGCGCGCTGCAGCTCGTCCTCGGCCAGCGGCCACTTGCCTTCGGCGGCGAGCAGCCGCGCGTCGAGGTAATGCGCCGCAGCCGAGTCCGGATGGTCGGCCAGGACCTGGGCGATCGTGCGGTCGGCCTGCACCAGATCGCCTGAGCGCAGCGACGCGGCCGCCTGATCGAGCGTGGCCGCGCCAGCGACAGGCGTGGCC
>MLJW01000314.1_pt1 | contig 28080 bp, 27 predicted proteins | sample 888231 | NCBI WGS metagenome assembly MLJW01 (sample SAMN05788063, study PRJNA343431) | mine drainage metagenome | isolation source: sample collected from the inflow into an acid mine drainage treatment plant... | place: Germany: Lusatia, lignite mining district
GCCGTCACCCGCTTCACCACGGTGGACGTGGTGCGCCATCCGCTGGTCGCACGCATCGTCGAAGCCTACGAGCGGGCCGAGAGCCAGGCCCAGGCCGAGGAGACACGGTCAGACAGGCGCGCGCCCCCCGTGGCGGCACAACGCAGACCGCGCAGCGCGCCCGAGCCGGCCGCAACAGCGGTCCGCGAAACCGACGACGCGCCAGCGCCTCGCAAGACCCGCGCACGCCGCAAACCCGCCGCCTGAGCCGCCGCATGCGCGCCCCGACCCCTGCCCTGCATCTTTCGGTGCAGTTCGCCAGCGCCGCGCACCGCGCCGAACTGCCCCGTCACCGGCTCGCGCGCTGGGTGCGCACGGCGCTGCGCGCCGGCCCCGCCGAGCCTGGCTTGCGCGACTCCGCTTCGCCGGACGCCGCTGCGGAGATCACCCTGCGATTCGTGACCGCCGACGAAGGCCGCGAGCTCAACCGCAGCTACCGCGGCAAGGACTACGCCACCAATGTGCTGACCTTCGACTATCAGCCCTGGCCACCGGCGGCCGACATCGTGCTGTGCGACGCCGTGGTCGCGCGCGAGGCCGCCGAGCAGGGCAAGCCCCTGCAGGCGCATTACGCCCACATGGTGGTGCACGGCGTGCTGCACGCCATGGGCTGGGATCACGAGAACGAAGCCGACGCCGAACGCATGGAAGCCGCCGAACGCGAACTGTTGCGCACGCTCGGTTTCGCCGATCCCTATGCCTGAGAAACGCCCCGCCCTGCCCGATCACCCGCCGCCCATCCGCCGCTGGAGCGGCCGCCGCCGTTTGTCGGAAGGAGTCCGGCCATGAAACCGAATCTCGCTGCCGCGCGCTGGCGAGGCCTGTCCTCCGCCCTGCTCGCCCTGCTGCTGGGCCTGGCGCTGGCGCAAACCTTCGGCCGCCCCCGGTTCGGCCCGTTCTCGGTCCTGGCACTGGCCATTTTCATCGCGCTGCTGTGGCGCACGCCCGCCGCCAGCGCCAAAGCGCGCGCCCAGCGCGGCGCCGAGCTGGGCCTGGTGTTCGGCCTGGGCTGGTTCGCCGGCGGCGTGTGGTGGCTCTATATCAGCATGGCCGTCTACGGCGGCATGTCGCCGCCACTTGCAGGGGGCGCCGTGCTGCTGTTCAGCGCCTACCTGGCCATCTACCCGGCCCTCGCCAGCGCTCTCGCCGCTGCGCTGGCCCCGCCCGCAGCGCGGCAGCCCTGGCACGCACTGCGCGCGCTCGGCGCTGCGCTGGCCTTCGCCGGGGCCTGGGCGCTGTCGGAAGTGCTGCGCGGCACGGTGTTCACCGGCTTTCCCTGGCTGGCGCTGGGTTATGCGCAGGTGGGCAACCCGCTGGCGGGCTATGCGCCCATCCTCGGCATGTACGGCGTGGATTTCGCCGCCGCGCTGACCGCCGCGCTGCTGGCGCTGCTCACCCAGGTGAGCCTGCGCGGCGCCGGATTGAGCGTGGCGCTGATGCTGGCGCTGGCCGCCGGCGGCCAGCAGCTCGCCAAGGTGCGCTGGACCCACCCCGAAGGCCCGCAACTCACGGTGGCGCTGTTGCAAGGCGACGTGCCGCAGAGCGAGAAATTCCGCCCGGAACGGCTCAAACCCACGCTCGACCTGTACGGCGACTGGCTCACCACGCTGCGCGCCGACCTCATCGTCACACCCGAAACCGCGGTGCCCGTGCTGCCCGAGGATCTGCCCCCCAGCTATCTGCGCGCCCTCACTTCCGCGTTGATGGCGCACCATGCCCATGCTCTGCTCGGCATCCCGCTCACGCGCGGCGGCGACCAATACACCAACAGCGTGCTGGGCCTCGGCGGGACCCAACCCTACCGCTACGACAAGGCGCACCTGGTCCCGTTCGGCGAATTCATTCCCTACGGCTTCCACTGGTTCGTGCGTCTGATGGACATGCCGCTGGGCGATTTCGCGCGCGGCACGCTGGACCAGCCTTCGTTCGACGTGCATGGCGCGAAGGTGGCTCCCACCATCTGCTACGAGGACTTGTTCGGCGAACAACTCGCGCAGCGCTTCCGCGATCCCCGGCAGGCGCCGAACATCATCGCCAACCTGACCAATCTGGCCTGGTTCGGCGACACCATCGTCGTGCCGCAACACCTGGAAATCGCCCGCATGCGCTCGCTGGAATTCCAGCTGCCCACGATACGCGCCACCAACACCGGGGCCACCGCCATCCTCGACGCGCAGGGCCGCGTGCAGGCCATGCTGCAGCCCTACACCGTGGGCGTGCTGAGCGGGCGGGTGCAAGGCTATGCGGGGCTCACGCCCTTCGCCTGGCTGGCCTCGCGCTACGGTTATCTGCCCATCGTCGGCCTGAGCCTGCTCGCGCTCGCGGCCGGCGTGGCGCTCGCGCGCAAGCGTGCTTCTTAAAATCGCGGGTTCATCCTCACACCGACACGCAGCAACCGGCGCCGTGCGCCCCGCCTTCCAACCGTCCGCCCATGCTCACTTTCCAACAGATCATCCTCACCCTGCAGCGCTACTGGGCCGAGCAGGGCTGCGCCCTGCTCCAGCCCTACGACATGGAAGTGGGAGCGGGCACCAGCCACACCGCGACCTTTCTGCGCGCCATCGGGCCGGAACCGTGGAGCGTGGCCTATGTGCAGCCCAGCCGGCGCCCCAAGGACGGGCGCTACGGCGACAACCCCAACCGCCTGCAGCACTACTACCAGTACCAGGTGGTGCTCAAGCCCGCGCCGGAGAACATCCTGGAGCTCTACCTGGGCAGCCTGCACGCGCTGGGCTTCGACCTCAAGACCAACGACATCCGCTTCGTCGAGGACGATTGGGAAAATCCCACCCTCGGCGCCTGGGGCCTGGGCTGGGAAGTGTGGCTCAACGGCATGGAGGTGACACAGTTCACCTATTTCCAGCAGGTCGGCGGCATCGACTGCAGGCCGCTGACCGGCGAGATCACCTACGGCCTGGAGCGCCTGGCCATGTATCTGCAAGGCGTGCAGAGCGTGTACGACCTGGTGTGGGCTGAAACCGAGGTGGCAGGCGAAAAGCGGCAACTGCGCTACCGGGACGTCTATCACCAGAACGAGGTCGAGCAGAGCGCCTACAACTTCGAACACAGCGATGTGGACTTCCTGCTGCAGGCATTCGCCGCCCACGAAAAGCAGGCCAGGCACCTGATGGCCCAGCAACTGGCTCTGCCCGCCTACGAGCAGGTGCTGAAATGTGCGCACACCTTCAACCTGCTGGACGCGCGCGGCGCGATTTCCGTGACCGAGCGCGCCGCCTATATCGGCCGCATCCGCAACCTGGCGCGCGGCGTGGCGCAGGAATACCTCGACAGCCGCGCCCGCCTCGGTTTCCCGATGGCGCCGAAACCCTGGGCCGACGAAGTCCTCGCGCAGCTGGCGCAGAAAAAAGCCGCGTGATCCCTACCCAGACGCCCCAAGCGCCGAGGACTGTTCCCCTTGCGCGCCAAGCCCGGCCAGCCCCGGCCCCGACCATCACACCATGAACAATCTGCTCGTCGAACTCCTGGTCGAAGAACTTCCGCCCAAGGCCCTGTCCGCGCTGGGTGAATCCTTCGCCAACACCTTGGCCCACCGCCTGAAGGAACAAGGTCTGGCCCCGGCCGACGCCGTGGTCACGCCCTACGCCAGCCCGCGCCGGCTGGCGGTGCATGTCACTGGTGTTCTCCCGCGCGCGGTCGACCGCCCCTTGGCGCAAAAACTCATGCCGGCCTCGGTAGGCCTGGACGCCGCGGGTCAGCCCACGCCGGCGCTGATCAAGAAACTCGCCGCGCTGGGCCTGGATCCACAAGCCGTGCAAGAACTGCGGCGCGAAGGCGAAGGCAAGGCCGAGACCCTGTTCATCGACACCATGGCGGCCGGCGCGCAACTCGCGGACGCCCTGCAAAAAGCCCTGCACGACGCCATCGCCAAACTGCCCATCCCCAAGGTGATGAGCTACCAGCTCGCCGACGGCTGGACGACGGTGAAATTCGTGCGCCCGGCGCATGGGCTCGTCGCGCTGCATGGCGCCGACGTGGTTCCGATCGAAGCGCTCGGTCTGCGCGCCGGACGCCAGACCCACGGCCACCGTTTCGAAGCGCAGGCCGACCCCATCGTGCTGCGCGACGCCGACAGCTACGCCGCGCAACTGCGCGACGAGGGCGCCGTGATCGCCAGCTTCGCCGAGCGCCGCGCCGAGATCCGGCGCCAACTGCGCGCCGCGGCGGCGGAAGTCGCCGCCGAGCATGCCGGGTCCACGGGTGGCGAGGTCAAGCCCATCGAGGACGACGCGCTGCTCGACGAAGTCACCGCGCTGGTCGAACGGCCCAATGTGCTGGTGTGCGAGTTCGGCCGCGAATTCCTCGACGTGCCGCAGGAATGCCTGATTCTGACGATGAAGGCCAACCAGAAATATTTCCCCCTGCTCGACGCGCGAGGCAAGCTGACCCACCGCTTCCTGGTGGTGAGCAACATCACCCCCATCGACCCTGGCGCGGTCAAGCTCGGCAACGAACGCGTGGTGCGCCCGCGCCTGGCGGACGCCAAGTTCTTCTTCGACCAGGATCGCAAGAAAACGTTGGAAGACCGCGTGCCGGGGCTGGACAAGGTGGTCTACCACGCCAAGTTGGGGTCGCAAGGCGAGCGGGTGCGGCGCGTGCGGGCGATTGCTGGCGAGATCGCCAAACAACTCCCTCTTTTATCCGAATATTCAACGCTTGGGGGGTTACCTCACCTCGCCGAACGGGCCGCGCTGCTCGCCAAGGCCGACCTGCTCACCGACATGGTGGGCGAGTTCCCCGAACTGCAAGGCATCATGGGCCACTATTACGCCCTGCATGACGGCGAAGAAGCGCAGGTGGCCGAGGCCATCGAAGACCACTACAGGCCGCGCTTCGCCGGCGACGATCTGCCGCGCAACGACGTCGGGCTGGCGCTGGCGCTGGCCGACAAGCTGGAAACCCTGGTCGGGCTGTTCGGCGTCGGCGAAAAGCCCAGCGGCGACAAAGACCCCTTCGCGCTGCGCCGCCATGCCTTGGGCGTGATCCGCATGCTGATGGAACGTGCAACAGGCGTTTCGCTGTCCGACACGCTCGAGATGGCGGCAGGGGCCTTCGCCGGGGTGCCCGGTTTTGCCGACCCCGTTGCCGCCGTGCTGGATTTCATGTTCGACCGCCTCGACAATCTGCTGCGCGAGCAGGGCTTCTCCGCGCAGGACGTGGACGCCGTGCTCGCGCTGCGCCCGGACATCCTGGCCACCGTGCCGCAGCGCCTGCAGGCCGTGCGCGTCTTCGTCTCGCTGCCCGAAGCCCCGGCGCTGGCGGCGGCGAACAAGCGCGTGGTCAACATCCTGAAAAAGTCCGAGCAGCGGGCGGACCGCGCCGCGTTGCGCGACGACCTCCTCCTCGAGCCGGCGGAGAGGGCCTTGGCGCAGGCGCTCAGGACGGTGGCGCCTGCCGCCGACAGCGCGTTCGATCACGGCGATTACACGCAATCCCTCAAATATCTCGCCGCCCTCAAAGCCCCGGTCGACGCCTTCTTCGACCACGTGATGGTGAATGTGGAGGACCCGGCGTTGCGTGCCAACCGCCTCGCCTTGCTGGCACGGTTGCAAGCCGCGATGAACCGCGTGGCCGACCTGTCGCGCCTGGCGTCCTGAGCGCTGCGGGACAATAGCGGCATGAAACTCGTCATCCTCGACCGCGACGGCGTGATCAACGAAGACCGCGACGACTACATCAAGTCGCCCGACGAATGGGTGCCGGTGCCCGGCAGCCTGGCGGCCATCGCGCGGCTGCACCATGAGGGCTGGCGCGTGGTCATCGCCAGCAACCAGTCCGGCTTTGGCCGCGGCCTGTTCGACATGAACACCCTCAACGCCATTCACCTCAAGATGCAGAAAAGCCTGGCAACGGCCGGCGGGCGCCTGGACGCCATCTTCTTCTGCCCGCACGCGCCGGAAGACCACTGCAATTGCCGCAAACCCAAGCCCGGCCTGTTCCAGGACATCGCCAACCGCTACGGGCTGGACGACCTGCGCGACGTCCCCGCGGTGGGCGACAGCCTGCGCGACCTGCAGGCCGCGCAACCTCTGGGCTGCGGCCTGCATCTGGTGCGCACCGGCAAGGGCGAGCGCACCCTGGCGGCCGAAACCTTGCCCACCGGCACACACGTGCACGACGACCTCGCCGCCTTCACGGACTGGCTGCTGTCGCAGCCGGCCAAGCCGCAAGCCACGGCATGAGAAAACCCACGTTCGGTGCAGACTGGCTGGCGGCGCGGGCATGCCCGCGCGCCGTCGCGCCGGGGCCATCCGCGCGCTTGCGCCCATGATGCAACCCGAAGCCGAATCGACGCGCCGGCGAGCCACCGCGGACCTGCCGCCCGTCACGCTCGGGCTGTGGCTGCGCTCGGCCGCCTATATGGCCTGGCTCATCGGCACCGTGATCCCCTACGGGACCGCAGCGGTGCTGATGTCTCTGTTCGTGCGCGGCACGCCGCTCTACCGTTTCTGCGTGGGCTGGGTGCGCATGGCGCTGTGGGGCGCGGAGGCCATCTGCGGCATGCGCGCGCATGTGCAGGGCATGGAGAATCTGCCGGATGGCCCCGTCATCCTGCTGGCCAAGCACCAGTCGGCCTGGGAGACGCTGGCCTTCCCGGTGATGATGCCGCGCCCCATGAGCTTCGTATTCAAGCGCGAACTGCTCTACGTGCCTTTTTTCGGCTGGGCCCTGGGTCGTCTCGACATGGTCCACATCGACCGCAGCCGCCGCGCCGAGGCCTTCAGCCGGGTGGAAAACCAGGGCCGCAAGCTGCTGCAGCAAGGCAACTGGATCATCATGTTTCCCGAAGGCACGCGCATCGCGCGCGGCGCCAAGGGCAGCTACAAGCTGGGCGGGACCAAGCTGGCCACGGTGACCGGCGCGCCCGTGGTGCCCATCGCCGTGACATCCGCCCGCTGCTGGCCGCGCCAGGCCTTCATCAAGCGGCCCGGCGTCATCGAGATGTCGATCGGACGGCCCATCGACTCGGTCGGCCGCACACCCGCCGATCTCATGCTTGAAGTGGAAACATGGATCGAGGCCGAGATGCACCGGCTCGACCCGCTGGCCTACGCCGAACCCGCGCCGAACCATGCCGCAACCCGTCCGGCCGCCTGAACCGCGCATGAACGACAAGACCGAACCCAGCAAACAACTCAGCCTGTTCGACGGCGTGGACCTGGCGATCCCCGCCCTGCAGCCGAGCGCGCCGCCGACGCCCTTCCCCCAAGCCCCGGCGCCACGCCAAGCGCCGCAGGCGGACGCGCCCGAGCCGCCGGCCACGCGGCGCTACGACGACGGCAAGCACCGCTTCGACTACGTGCTGCGCCGCGCCAGCCGCCGCTCCATCGGCATCCGCATCGACGACCAGGGCATCGTCGTCAGCGCGCCGCGCTGGGTGGGCCAGGGTCAGGTGCAGGCGATGCTGGCCGACAAGGCGGCTTGGGTGATGCGCCAGCACGGCCTGCGCGAGCAACGCCGCCAGGCGCAGCAGGCCGCCCGCATCGACTGGCGTGAAGGCGGCCGGCTGCCCTATCTCGGCCGCACGCTCACGCTGCGCCTGGGCGCAAGCGGAAGGGACCCTCGCCTGCTGAGCGAAACCGGCGAACTGCACCTGCCCTTGCCGGCCGATTGCGATGCGCGCCGCGTGCGCGACAGCGCCCAGGCCTGGATGCAGCGCGAGGCCATGGCCCTGTTCGTGCAGCGCACCGACCATTTCGCGCGGCAACTGGGCGTCACGGTCAAGGCCATCAAACTCACCTCGGCCGCCACGCGCTGGGGCAGCGCCACGGCCTGCGGCACGCTGCGCCTGCACTGGAGGCTGCTGCACTTCTCGCCCGCCATCGTCGATTACGTGGTGGCGCACGAAGTGGCCCACCTGCGCGAAATGAACCACAGCCCGCGCTTCTGGCAAACCGTGGGCGAACTCTTCCCCGAATGGCGCGACGCGCGCAGCGAACTGCGGCATAGCCTGCTGCCCCCGTGGTGAGACTGCACGGCGCCCTGCACGCCGCGGCGGATTTGCCGACAATGCCGGTTTGCCCCGCCGATCACCCGCGATCGGCCCAACCGGAGTTGATTCATGCACATCCTGCACACCATGCTGCGCGTCGGCGACATGCAGCGCTCCATCGATTTCTACACCCGCGTGCTCGGTATGAAGCTGCTGCGCACCACGGACCGCCCGGCGCAAAAGTACAGCCTGGCCTTCGTCGGCTACGAAGCCAACCCGATGCAGGCCGAAATCGAACTGACCTACAACGACGGCGTGGACCACTACGACCTTGGCACCGCGTTCGGTCACATCGCGCTCGGCGTGGATGACGCCTACGCCGCCTGCAGCCGCATCAAGGCCGCGGGCGGCAAGGTCACGCGCGAGGCCGGTCCGGTGGCCGGCGGCAGCACCGTCATCGCCTTCGTGGAAGACCCGGACGGCTACAAGATCGAACTGATTCAGAACGGCACGCTCTGAGCGCCCCCAGGGCCGGGCTGCGCCCAGCCCGCCCCCCGTGGGGGTCAACGAAACTTGGGGCGGCCCGGCGTTTCCTTGAGATGACCACGGCGCCACGCCGCGCGGGCGCCAACCCGGCTAAGCGTGTGCTCGGCCAAGGCTAAGCGCGGGCTCATTCGCCTGGCGGAAACTCCTCCTCGTCCGCGAACCGTTTGCGGCATGCCGGCCACGCCGGCCATCCAGCCTTCACACCAGGAGTTCTCATCATGGCAACGCCACGCAACATCATCTCCGCTTCCCTGCTCGCCCTCGGCGTGCTCGGGGCCTCGGCTTCGGCCTGGGCCTTCGACGGGCAGCCATTCGCCAAGGAGGCCAAGCTCAGCCTCGAGCAGGCGCGCGTCACCGCGCTGAAGCAGGTCCCCGGCGGCACCATCGCCGACGAGGAACTGGAACGCGAGCCGGGCGGCAGCGGTCTGCGCTATTCCTTCGACATCAAAGCCGGCAAAACCGTGCATGAAGTCGGGGTCGACGCCAAGACCGGCTCCGTGCTGGAAAACAGCGTCGAAAGCGCGAACGCGGACTGATCCGTCTGCGCCCTGACCGTTTCGCACGGCCCGGGCGCGTATGCCTATGATGCGCGTCAGCCACAAGACTCCCGACTCCCGCGCATGAACGCACCCCTCCCCGACACCGACCGCGCCCGTCTCGACCAATGGCTGTGGGCCGCGCGCTGGTTCAAGACCCGCGCGCTGGCCGCCGAGGCTTGCGAGCGTGGCCGGGTTCACGTCAACGACGCGCCGGCCAAACCGGCCAAGGCATTGCGCATCGGTGACAGTGTCGATCTGCAGATCGAGCGCGGCCGCTTCTGCGTCGAGGTGCTGGCGCTCGGCACCCAGCGCAAGTCGGCCAGCTTGGCCCAGGCGCTGTACCGCGAAACCGAGGCCAGCCGGCTGGCGCGCGAGCAGGCCGCCGAACTGCGGCGCCTGCGCCCCGAGCCCGAAGCCACACGCCATGGCCGTCCCACCAAGCAGGAGCGCAGGGCCTTGCAACGCCTGCGCGACGGCGCCTAGCCTCGGCCGTGCGCACCCATTCTGGCCTCGGAGCCAGCGCACGCCACGTCGCGCTTGATGGCGCTGACCGGCCTTATCGGCACCTCGGAGATCACGCATGACGCGCACCGCGCACCTGCTGCCACGCCATCCAGCAACCTTCCAGCCCCTGGCTGGCGTGCGCGTGCTCAGCCTGGCGCTGAATCTGCCCGGACCGGTGGCGTTGGCCAGGCTGCGCGCGCTCGGCGCCCGCGTGCGCAAGATCGAGCCCCCCTCCGGCGACCCGATGCGCGGCATATCCGCCGCGCTCTACCGCGCCATGCACCGCGGCGTCGCCGTGCAGGCGCTGGACCTGAAAACCGAGCCCGGCCAGGCCGCCCTGCACGAGGCGCTGCGCGCAAGCGATCTGCTGCTCACGGCGTTCCGTCCGGCGGCTCTGGCGCGCCTGGGCCTGGACCGCGCAACGCTCTCGGCCGCGCATCCCCATCTCTCCACGGTGTTCATCGTCGGCCACCCGGGGCGACGCGCGAATCAGCCCGGCCACGACCTGACCTACCAGGCCGAAGCCGGATTGATCGACGCCGCGCGCCTGCCGACAACCCTGCTGGCGGACATGACCGGGGCACTGGTGGTCATGGAGGCCGCCATGGGTGCCGTCATGCAAGCGCGCGCCAGCGGTTGCGGCGTGCATCTGCAAGTGGCCTTGTCCGATGCCGCGGGGTTTGCGGCACTGCCCCGCGACGTCGGCCTCGCGGGAGCCGGCACCCTGCTCGGCGGGGGACTGCCGGGCTATGCCGTGTACCCCTGCCGCGACGGGCTGGTGGCGCTGGCCGCGCTGGAGCCGCATTTCGCCGAATCTCTGGCCCGGATTGCCGGCGGCGCCAGCCGCGCCGCCATCGCACGCTGGTGCAGGGCGCATGGCGCCGCGGAACTCGAGGCCCTGGCCGCAGAACACGATCTCCCGCTGCGGGCCTGGCCACTGTAGCGGCCGGAGCCCCGCCGACCCTGCGCGCCGACCTGGCCGAGCTGTCCCCGAGTTGCAGCAGCAAAGCGGGTTTGGAGCGCGCCGCATTGAAGCGTTCCCCCATCAGCTTGCGCGCCTCCCAGTAGCGCTCGTAGCTGGCGCCATCCTTGACGAATTTGCGCGCGTCCGCGCCGGACGGTTGTGAAAGGCGTAACGCGCGTAACGCGATGTCAGGGCTGATTGACCAGCGCATGGCGCGAGCCTAATGTGGCGGGCCTGTGGGCGTCGTTCCATCCCATCACCGGAGTTCCGCATGGTCAAGACCACCTCAACCCGTCCCGCACAGCTTTTGCGGCGCAGCCATCTTCACATCGCCGCGATGGTCGGCGCGGCCTTCTGCATGGCGGGAACCGCGCAGGCCGCCGTGCCGCCGGTCTACGTGCACATGAACGGCGCGAACATGTTCCTGGAAAACGTGGTCGCAGTGCGCCCAGGCCAGCCGGTGGTGTTCGTGGACGAAGACACCGGCGCGCACACCATCATCGGCTTCAACCCCGCAACCGGCGCGACCAGCAAACGCTTCGAAGGCGCGGTCCAGGGCACGCCCGGACCCGGGCACCCCGTGCATACCTATTCCATCGCCTTCAAGCATCAGGGTCTGAAGTTCTATTACTGCTCGGTGCATGCCGAATTGACCCAGGAACCTGGCGGACGCTACGTGGCGAAGAAGCGGCCGACGGTGCATGGCTTCGGCGACCCGATGGCCGGGCTGATCATCGTCACCACGGACCCGCGCCTGTTGGCCGACGATCCGAAAACGTCCAGCGAGAAGATCCTGCCCGGCTATTTCGGCGGTTGATGCCACGCGCGGGCAGGCGCTGGCATGGATCCCGAACCTGGCGCATCATTGGCCCATCATGGGCGCGTGAACGCCCTTGGGGGTGGATGGTGGACTTCGGGGCAGCCGATATTTCAAGCGCGGGCAGGCAGGAGACATCCGAATGAACGAAACGGGTTGCACACGGCGCGAGATCTTGCGCGGTTTGGCATGGGCCGGCGTCGCCGGCCTCGGGCTTGGCGCGCGAGTGCCGGCCTATGCGAGGGGCAGCGAGGCGCAGCAAGCCGGCCGTCTGCGTCTGCTCCCGCCGGGCGCGGATTTGCTGGAGGCCCTCGGCAAGAAGCTTGCCGCGGCACCGCGGCGGCGCGATTTCAAGACCGTTCCGATGACGCTGACCAATCCCGACGAGTGGGACGACCAAGCCATGCAGGACGTGTTGCACTACCCCGGCAGCCCCAAGATGGTGTGGCACAACACCGAACTCGGAGGCCCCTGGTTGAACCTGATGCGGCTGACCCTGAATTCCCAGATCTGGGCGTTCAAGCATCCGAACTTCCTCATCGCCTCCGTCACCCACAGCTCGGCCGCGCTGGCGCTGTTCGATCAGTCGGCCTGGGACAAGTACAACTTCGCCAAGCTGACCAAGGGCAAGTTCAAGCGCAACACCTTCATCGACATACCGCCGGCCGCGCTGGCCGACCCGGCGGACTTCCAGAACCCCGAGGGCCCCTTCTCGAAAAAAGCCACCAGCATCACCGTCCTGCAAAAGCGCGGCGTGGTCTTCCTGGCCTGCCACGACGGCATCTGGGGGCTGGCCGCGCACTTGCGCAATGAGCGCCAGAACCCGGACAAGCTGTCACACGGGGAACTGGCGGCGGACCTCACCAACCACCTGATTCCGGGCGTGATTCTGACGCCGGACGTGGTGGGCGAACTCGTCGAGCTGGAGCTGGCCGGCTTTACCTACGCCCATAGCTGAAGCGCGTGGTGCCGGTGCACGGGGTCTCAACCACCCGCGCCGTGCAAAAAAGCCCAGACGACCACCACCGTCATCACCACGACGTAGAGGCGCAAACCCCAGAACACGGCTTGCTGCCGGGCCGTGAGCTGCACGCGCCGCACATCCGGCAGCGGCTCATGCCAGCCCTCGTCCTCGACCAGGCGGCGCACGTCTTCGGCGTCGAACTCATGGAGTTGCTTCATGCCTCAACCTCCGAGCGCGCGAGGGAACAAGGTGGCGATGCCATACAGGACATTGCACGTGATCAGCCCGGCCATGATGGCGACCGAGGCCATGTTGCGGCGTGCCGAATTGACATGCGCGCCCATCAGCTCCCGGTCGTTGAGCAGCATGAGCAGAAACAGCATCGCGGCCGGCATGAACACCGTGGCGATGACCTGCACGCTGATGTTGAGGAAGCCCAGCGGAAGGCCTGGAGTCAGCACGGCTATGGCGGCCAGGGCGGTGCCGACGATCGCCGGCAGGTAAAACCCGATGGCCTTGCGCGGCGACGCGTTGATCGAACGGTCGATCTCGAACGCCTCGCCCACGGCCCAGGCGGTGCTGGCGGTGATGACGATGGAGGCGATCAGGCCGGCTTCCATCAGCCCCAGGGCGAACAAGGCCATCATGCCGTCGCCCAGCCTGCTGCGAATGGCGCCGAGCACGACGTCGGCGTCCAGATTCTGCACCTTGGGCACGCCCTTGAGGGTTTGCGCGGCCAGAACGATGATGGCCATGGCGACCAGCACCATGCCGACCACCCCGAGCATCAGATCGCGCCGGCCGGCGCGGATGTCCTGGGGCAGCAGCCCCTTGTCGACGACGCAGGATTGCTGGAAGAACAACTGCCACGGCGCGATGGTGGTGCCGATATTGGCCGAAATCAGGACCAGAAAGGTCAGCGACAGGAATCCGCCCGGCACGATCCAGCCATGCCCGACGAAGGCCTGCGCCACCGCATGCCAGTTCGGGTGCGAGAACAGGGCCAAGGGGACGAAGATCAGGTTGAACACCGCGATGAACAGGGAGATGCGCTCCCAGGTCCAGTAACGCAGGAACACCAGCACATAGGTGATGAAAGCCAGCGAGGCAGGCACGGTCAGCCAGGGTGAAAGCCCCAGCGCCTGGCCACCCAGGCGGATGCCGATGAACTCGGTCATCAGGGTCAGCACGTTCGCCACCACCAGGTCGATGAGCGAGAACCAACCCCAAAAGGCGCCGTAGCGTTTCCAGATGAGTTCAGCATGGCCGCGGCGCGTGACGGCGCCCAAGCGGACGGTCATCTCCTGCACCACATAGGCGACGAAGCCCAAAAGAATCATCATGGGCAGAAAAATGCCCAATCCATAGGTCGCACCAGTTTGGGCATACGTGACGACACCGCCGGCGTCGTTGTCGCCCAGCATCACCAGCACGCCGGGACCGATCAAGGCCAGCCCCAACGCCAGACGGGTGCGCCAGTCCTGCTTGCCGCGGCGCAACGCATCCAGGTACAGGCGATCGCGCAGGCGGTGTTCGAGGTCGTCGGGCAGGGGCGCACGCTCCGGGCAGAGCTTGGAATCGAGGGCCGCGATTTCGGTGTTCATGCGCGGACCCCGGCGCCGGTGACGTCACGGCGGCCGAACGTGCCCGACTGTTCGAGCACAATGCCCAGGGACGCCAGACGCATGTCGACCAACGCGATGCGCGAGGCCGCACACCAATCCGCCGGCGGGCGCGAGGCTGCGCGGACCTCCGAGAACGATGGCCGGGCAAACATCGCTATCTTTTTCTTGAACACAAACATCGTGTCCTCCTGTCTCGTGGGAAGGCTGAACAGATCGCGCGCAAGCGTCTACGAAACGCACGCACGTCGACTCACACGAAGAGGGGGAGGTATAAGGACGCGCTGGGCGTCCCGGGGCCACCGCCAGCCTGAAGGCGGCGGCGACGCAGACAGGGTCTGGTGTCGAAAGCCTTCAGGCGGTCACTTCAACGATCGACAACTGTCACTGTCCATGGGGTCGGGTTGGGCCGCATCGCGGCTCGAAGTCAAAACATCCGCAATCGTAAAAGCCCGCGCACCCGAGCGTCAAGCGTGATCGGGAAGGCGCGGGTCACGCGCGGCCTTGTCGCTGCGCTGCTTCGGCCAGTCGCCGTGCGGTTTGCTGCAGTCCACCTGCGCGCAAAAAGCCAGCCCAGGCGATGCTGTCCATGCCATGGCAAGCCGCGCGGCGGCGCCGGCGACAGACCTGCCAAAAAATCTTTGGGGAACGTCCCAGGATCGATGGAATGGCGGGGGCGAGTTCGCGGGGTCAGAGACCACGTGCCCAAGGCCCCAGAGCTACGCGCTCAAGCTCTCCCAACTTGCGCTCAAAGCGAGCCGAGGCAAGCAACGAGCACTCGATAAGCCCGGCTCGGACAGCGCTGGCGTATTGCTCGCGCATGGCATCGAACGGCACGCGCAGAAACGTCTTGGCTGCGCTGGTAAACGGCGCGGGGTTGTCCGTCCGCGCCAGGCCCGCCGACGATTGGGAGCCCTGGGTTGGATTGTGGCAAGGCGTGTAAGTAATTACCACAGCGCCCTCCGACCTTGACGCGCGGGGAAAGCCGCATGCAGCGGAAAGCTCTGTTGCTCGGTGCCCCGATACTCGAGTTCGTGGATGCGACGCTCAAGGTCCGATGCGTCGACAGACTGCGCCAAATAGTCTTCATCGCGTTGCTCTTGCGATTCGATGCCTGAAAAAATCTTGTGGAGGAATTGCGTGAACGTGCTCATGATGTATCTCCCTTGTGAGAAGAGCCTTGCATGGTGATTAGGGTTAACCCTAATCTAGCAGGTCCTGGCCACGATTCAAGGGTCCCCACATCATTTGTTGCTTTGCAGCATCAAAGCAGGGCATTCGCGCGTCACAAAGCCAGCCGAGGATCATGTCCCCGTCAGCGTCATGCCAATTTCATTCGGCGCGGACGCGCCGGGGCGACCTTGTCGAACAGATCGAACAACTGTTGCGCGCTTGGGGACAGACTGCGGCCGCGACGACGGATCAAACCCATCTTGCGTGTCACCATCGGTTCAATCAAGGGGATGCTCGCGAGCAGGGGGTGATCCGGCCCAGGCATCGCCATGGCAGGGACTGCGGCAACGCCCAACCCGGCCTCGACGAGGCCAAGCAGCGTGGTGCCACTTTGCGTTTCGTACGTGATCTGCGGGCGCTCCGCGATTCCGGCGAGCGCCTGGTCGAGCAATAAACGGTTGCCTGATGTGCGGGCGACGGCAATGAAGTCATACGCAGCGAGCTGGGCCCAGGTCACGCTACGCAATTTGGCAATCGGGTGGTCACGCCTGCAGGCCGCGACAAATCGCTCCTCGACAAGCGGTTTGAAATCAATGTCGCTTTCATACGCCCCCAGAAAGCTGAGGCCAAAATCCGCCTCCCCTTGCGCAACCGCTTCGAGCACGTCGTTTGCCTTGGCATCGAACACGGTCACGCGAACCAAGGGATGCCTTTCCCGATACAAACGCAAAACCTGCGAAACGTAGTAATAGACAGACGACGGGACGCAAGCCACGGTGATGCGCTCCCGGCGCACGCCAGCGTGGCCGCGAATGCCGAGCAAGGCACTGTCGAGATCGTCAAGCATGGCTCGGGCTTTGCGCTCGAACTCGCGCCCGACCGCTGTGAGAGGTGCACCGATTCGGCCGCCTTCCTGAAGCTGCCGAGGTCAGCCACGGCACAGAAGGCGACGAGGTCATTCAAGTCGAAATTGATGCTCACTTGTCGATGCCACGCAATCCATTGTTGTGCATTCTCGATCAATTGATAAATTCATTGCAATTGACGAACAAATACGTCTCAGGGAGACTGATGTTCGACTTGATTCGATCCATCGAGCCGATCCAAGCCCTGCAGCGTCCTGGATCAAGGAAAAGACGGATCCAAGAGACGCCAGTGGCGCCCCGAACTTTCGAGAGACAACAAAAATTGGTTGATGTCCTGGTCATTGGGGGCGGCAATGCTGCCCTGTGCGCTGCACTGATGGCGCGCGAAGCCGGCGCTTCGGTGCAGATTCTCGAGGCTTCGCCTCGTGCATGGCGCGGGGGCAACTCGCAGCACACGCGCAACTTGCGCTGCATGCATGAGACGCCCCAGGATGTTCTTCTCGACACGTACACCGAAGAAGAATTCTGGCAAGACTTGCGCAAAGTCACGGGCGGCCAGACGGATGAAAAGCTTGCGCGCCTGGTGATTCGAGCCTCCGGGACCTGCCGTGACTGGATGCGAAGCCACGGTGTTCACTTTCAGCCTTCGCTGTCGGGCGCGCTGCATACCGCACGCACAAACGCATTCTTCATGGGTGGGGGCAAGGCGTTGATCAATGCCTACTATCGCAGCGCCATGCAGCGCGGGGTCCACGTTCGCTATGACGCCCCGGTTGACCGTATCGAACTCGATGGACCACGATTCGTCGCCGCCTACGTCAAGAGCGAGCGTATCGAGGCTCGTAGTTGTGTGCTCGCCGCAGGCGGTTTTGAATCTAACCGAGAATGGCTGCGCGAGGCTTGGGGACGCAATGAGCGCGGGGAGTACCCCGCAGACAATTTCCTGATCCGTGGCACGCGCTTTAACACCGGTGCGTTGTTGCGCTTCATGATCGACGCCGGCGCCGACACGGTCGGCGATCCGACGCAAGCCCATATGGTCGCGATCGACGCGCGCGCCCCCTTATATGACGGCGGAATCTGTACACGGATCGACTGCGTTTCGCTCGGTGTCGCGGTGAATCGCAATGCCGAACGGTTCTACGACGAAGGTGAGGACTTCTGGCCCAAGCGCTACGCGATATGGGGTCGGCTGGTTGCCCAGCAACCGGGGCAGATTGCGTACTCGATCATCGATGCCAAAGCCGTGGGGCGCTTCATGCCGCCGGTCTTTCCAGGCGTGAAGGCTGCGAGCCTGCCCGCGCTTGCCCGGCAGCTCGGATTGGACGAGTCCCGCTTCATGCTGACGATGAATGCCTACAACGCCGCATGCCGGCCGGGAAACTTCGACCATACGCAGCTGGACGACTGCCGCACGGATGGACTGAGCCCGGCCAAGACACACTGGGCACGCACGATCAACACCCCGCCCTTTTTTGGCTACGCACTTCGGCCCGGCGTTACCTTCACCTACCTGGGCCTGAAAACCGACGACACCGCAGCAGTACATTTTGGCGGCGAGCCGAGTCCGAACCTATTCGTCGCTGGCGAGATGATGGCTGGCAACGTCCTAGGCAAGGGCTACACGGCTGGAGTCGGCATGAGCATCGGCACCGCCTTTGGCCGTATCGCTGGAACACACGCAGCGCGAGCCGCGCGCCAAGGGGTCGAGCATGCAACAGCTTGAAAGCCTGATCCGCGATGCCGGTACCTGGGCCGACCAGCCCCATCTTCCCCTGCTCGCCGAAGAGTCCGAGGTCGCGCGCACGCTGCAGATCTGCAATGCCTGCCGCTATTGCGAGGGGTTCTGCGCAGTATTTCCGGCGATGACGCGCCGCCTTGAATTCGGCAAAGCGGACATTCACTACTTAGCCAACCTCTGCCATAACTGCGGCGCATGCCTGCATGCATGCCAATACGCAACGCCGCACGAATTCGCTGTCAACATTCCCCGCGCGATGGCCGGAGTACGGGGACGCACCTATCAGGACTATGCCTGGCCCCGCGGTTTCGGCGCGCTATACGAACGCAATGGTCTGGCGCTCGCGGTGGCATTGTTGTGCGGCCTGGCAATGTTCCTCGTCCTTGCGCTGGCAATCCGTGGAACCCTATGGCATGCATGGCCCGGAGCAGATTTCTATGCGGTCTTCTCCCATACGCTGATGGTGAGCCTATTCGCCCCCGTCTTCTTGTTCGTCATGTTTGCGCTGAGTCTGGGTATCTACCGATTCTGGCGTGATCTCGCACCCGGCTCACCAGGCTTCCCGGCAGCCATCGAAGCAACGCACGCGGTCACGACGCTGAAGTACCTTGACGGCGGCCACGGCCAAGGCTGCAATAACGAAGACGACGCCTTCACATTGGCGCGGCGCCGATTTCACCAGCTCACCTTCTACGGTTTTCTGCTTTGCTTTGCGTCGACCTGCGTCGCCACCGCGTATCACTACCTAATGGGATGGGAAGCTCCCTATGCGTACACAAGCCCGGTTCCGCTCTTGGGAATTTCCGGCGGGATCGCCATCCTCACCGGAACCACCGGCCAGTGGTGGCTGAATATGCGGCGCGATCCGATGCAAGGCGCAGCGACGCAGCAGCCGATGGACCGCGGGTTCATGGCGCTGCTGTTCCTCGTCGCAGCCAGCGGGCTCATGCTCGCTGCGCTACGCGGGGCTGCGGCCATGCCCTTGCTGCTCGCCGTTCATCTCGGCGCGGTGATCGGGTTCTTCGCGACGCTGCCCTATGGAAAATTCGCGCACGGCCCGTATCGCGCCGCCGCACTGCTGAAGTGGGCGATCGAGCGCCGTCAACCGAGCAAGCTCATGATTGACGAAGAGTGAGCATGCCGATGCATCAAGATTTTCTCGGCCCCCGACTTCGATCTGTTCCGGCCTCGACAGATCCAAGAAAGATCTTTACAGGAGTTCACTGACATAAGGTCTCGACGCGCAAGACGATCGTATACAAACGCGATGCGCCCACAGCCTCGACCATTTCCCGGCGTTTCAATGCAACAAACACGACGACAAGGAGACAAGCATGACAGCATTGACCGAAAGTCCATCGCAGAAGCAAATCTATCGAGTTGCTCTTGCCAGCATCATCGGCTCGGTGATTGAGCAATACGACTTCCTCGTCACCGGCATCATCGCGGCGACGGTGTGGGGTGGCGTCTTTTTCAAATTGCCCGCGCTCGCCGCGATCTCGGCCGCGATCGCGGTTTATGGCATCGGCATCGTCATCCGCCCGGTCGGCGCCTATATTTTTGGCAACATCGCCGACCGCGTAGGGCGCAAGGACGCGATGGTCTATGCCCTGGTCCTGATGGGTACGAGCACGCTACTGATCGGGCTGACGCCGTCGTACGACAGCATCGGCGTGGTCGCCCCCGTGCTGCTCATCGTGTTTCGCCTCATGCAGGGAATCAGCTTCGGTGCGGAGTTCGGCACGGCTTCGACCTGGGTGGTCGAACAAGCCGCGAACTCGAAGCGGCGCGCCTTCTGGGGTGCATGGGTCGGCTTCGCCATCCCGATCGGGCTCCTCCTCGGCTTCGGCTCCGTCCTCCTCGTCAAGTCGTTGATGACGCCGCAGCAATTCACCGCCTGGGGCTGGCGCATCTTCTTCTTCGCCGGCTTCCTCGTGGCCATCGTCGGCATCGTCATCCGCTCGCGCACGATGGACAGTTTCGTCTTCGAGCGCCTCAAGGCCGACTCGGCCACCCTCAAGAGTCCCGCCTACCAAGTCTGGCGCGAAATGCCCCTGCGCATCCTTCGAACCTCGCTGGTGAACGCGATGTTCGGTGGCGCCTTCTTTCTCAGCTTCGTCTTCGGCACGGGCTATATGAAGGCGGTCGGCTTCAGCGGAACGCAGGCGGAGAGCATCGGCCTGATCGCAGCAGCGTCGATGCTGGTGTTCATGATCATCGGCTCGCTGCTGGCCGACAGCATCAACCGTCGCACCGTTCTGCTGACCTCGGCCGTTGTCTTCCTGGTGTTTGCGATTCCCTACTTCTACCTGATCAACACCCGCAGCTTTTTTCTCGCATCGATCGCGGAAATCATCGGCTTCGGCTTTGTGTTCGGTTTCGGCTACGGAGCGATCCCAACGTTTTATACCGAGAACTTTCCGACGCGCTACCGTGCGTCAGGCGCAAGCGCTGCCTACCAGATATCCCAGGTCTACGGCGGAGGGCTGATCCCCATCGTCGCCGGCGTCCTGCTGCACGCCTACGGTATCCATAAAGCCTACATTTACATCGGCTTGTTCGTGATGGTCTACGCGGTGCTGGCGATCCTTGCGATCCTCGCTACACCCGAAACCAAGGGCGTGAATCTCGAAAGCTGAGAACCCGTGAACGAAGCGCGCTTGATCCCAGCGGCGAACGGTGGCGAGGCGGGCGGTCGCGCCCGAGGGCGTTGCGATCCGCGCTTCACCGGCAGGTATCGACGTGAAGTGGACGCCCAGGGGGCTGACTGATGACGCACGCCATGGTCAAAGCGAATCGGCGGCCGGAGAGGGGTCGAGCGTCAGCTTGCTGCCGCTTACCGGGTCAGCAATGCGGTACGCAATGCGAGGGCGCCCAGAACGAGGAACATGACGGCCGCGACGGCATGAATCCACCGGCTTGGCAAACGATCCGCGAACCGATGTCCGAATAGCACCGCCGGAACGTTCGCCAAAAGCATGCCCAGCGTCGTGCCGGCCACCACGGGGATCCACGCGCTGAGGCGCGCAGCCAGTGCGACGGTCGCCACCTGGGTCTTGTCGCCCATCTCGGCAAGGAAAAACGACAGCGCGGTCGTCAGGAAGATGCCACGCGCGCTGCGTTTGGACAGGTCCTCCTCATCCAGCTTGTCGGGGACCAGAATCCACAGCCCCATGGCGACGAAGGACAGGACGACGGCCCAGTTCAGGATCGACGGTTTCAAGACATGGGCGAGCATGTCGCCCACGCCGGCGGCGATCCCATGGTTCGCCAGGGTTGCCGCCAAGATACCCAGGACGATGGGGACGGGCGCGCGATAGCGGGCCGCCAGCAACAGTGACAGGAGTTGGGTCTTGTCGCCAATCTCGGCCAGGGCGACCAGAGCGGTCGAGGTGAGGAAAGGATGCATGCGCCGATCACCAAGAGGAATAGGGGGGTAGGCTATGATAGGCGGATGAGCCACACCATTCGCCAGAAAACCAAGCTCCTGAATCGGGTGCGCCGCATCCGCGGACAAGTCGACGCCATCGAGCGCGCACTCGAGTCCGAAGCGGGGTGCGAGCAAGTGATGCATGTCATCGCCGGTTGCCGCGGCGCGCTCAACGGCCTGCTCGGCGAGGTCGTCGAGGAACATATCCAGAGCCATCTCGTCGAGCCTTTGAAGGACAAGGATCCGATGGCCGCCGGTGCGGCCGAGGAACTTGTTGACGTGTTCAGAAGCTATTTCAAATGAACGCCACCACGCCACTCACTGTGCCGGACCACGAGCATGTGTTCCTCGGCGAAGGCCATGATCGCAACGCGCGCAAAACCTGGTCGGTGATCGCCCTGTGCAGCGTCGTGATGGTGGTCGAGATCGTCGGCGGCCTGCGCTTCGGCTCCCTCGCGCTGATCGCCGACGGCCTGCACATGAGCACCCACGCCGCAGCGATGTTGATCGCGGCCCTGGCCTACACCTATGCGCGCCGCCACGCGCGCGACAATCGCTTCAGCTTCGGCACGGGCAAGGTCGGCGACCTCGCTGGGTTTTCCAGCGCGATCATTCTGGCGATGATCGCGCTGTTGATCGGCTACGAGGCTGTCGACCGTCTACTCCATCCCGTGCGCATCGATTTCGACGAAGCGATCGCAATTGCCTTCCTCGGACTGGCAGTGAACATCGTCAGCGCCTGGATGCTCAGCGGCGGCGACCACGGCCACGGTCACGGCCATGGTCACAACAACCATGCGCACGAGGATGAACCACGCGTGCTCGACACCCCCGCCGGGCGGCTGCGCCTGAGCATCGAAGAAGATGGGGTGCCGCCGCGCTTCCAGGTGCGCCATCTCCAGGAGCCCGGCCCGGCACACGCGCTGCGTGCGGCCGACGTCACGCTGACCACGGTGCGCGCCGATGGCCGGCAGCAGCGTTTTGCCTTGCGCGATGTCGGCAACTGCTGGGAATCCGTCGACGAGATTCCCGAGCCACACGATTTCGACTTGCACGTCGACCTCGGGGCGCGCTTCGCGCCGTTCGGCGCAACACTGCATTACGAAGAGCCTGCACACCCGGCGCATGGCGAGCACCACCGCGACCACAACATGCGTGCGGCGTTCGTTCACGTGGCAGCGGACGCGGCGGTCTCGGTGCTCGCGATCCTGGGCCTGGCCGCAGGCAAGTTCTTCGGCCTGAATTTCATGGATCCGGTCATGGGCATCGTCGGCGCACTGGTGATCGCGAATTGGTCCTTTGGCCTGGTTCGCGACACCGGGGCGATCCTGCTCGACATGAACCCTGACCGTCGGCTCAGCCACGACATCACCACGCTGGTGAAAGCGCAGGGTGACAGCATCCGCGATCTGCACCTCTGGCGCCTCGGCCCCGGCCACCTGGGCGCCATCGTCGCGGTGCAAAGCCAGGACGTTGCCAGGGATTGCGCGCATTACCAGCGCCTGCTGGCCCGCTTCACCGATTTGTCCCACGTGACGGTGGAGGTCAGGCGCTAATGGAACTGGGACGGTTGCTGCCGGAATTCGGCAAGCGCGGCGTGTCCGTCATTGCGTACTCGAGCGATACGCAAGAACGCGCCCGGCTCATGGCCGGCAAGGTCGATGCGCCGGACCTCCGGATGGGTTACGCCCTGCCCTTGCAGACCGCGCGCGCCTGGGGCCTGTACATCAGTCAGTCGCGCGGCAAGACATCCATCGGCATCGAGGAACCGCCACTGTTTAGCGAGCCTGGCGTCTTCCTCGTGCGGCCGGATGGCACGCTCTATTACGGAGCGGTGCAAACCATGCCGTTTGCCCGTCCCCACTTTGATGAATTGCTGGGCGCGATCGACTTTGCCGTCAGGCAGAACTATCCGGCCCGTGGCGAATTCACGGGGCACGTTTGATTGCGCCAGCCATCCTCCGGGCGTATTGGGCCGTCGGTTCGATGGGGGCTCTGGCTATGGTTGGCGAGGGGATCAGCGGCGGTCGGGCTGCATCCGCGCAAATGACAGCGGCGCGATGATCTCACGAGCATGCATTTCAAGCCAGACCATAGCCACCTCCTCCAGGTGTGTCGATGATGAACAGATCCCCGGGCTGCATCTCGACATAATCGGTCGCGCCCAGGGTCACCGTCGTGCCGTCGGCACGCAGCACGCGGTTGACGCCGACTGCCCCGGGCTCGCCGCCGTACAGGCCGAAGGCGGGCCGAATCCTGCCGTTGGACAGGATGCTGGCGGTCATCGGCGCGAGGAAACGGATGCAACGCGTGCCGCCATTGCCCCCATGCCAGCGGCCGGCGCCGCCCGAGAACTGGCGGATCGCAAAGCGCTCCAGCCGCACCGGATAGCGGAACTCCAGCACTTCGGGATCGGTCAGCCGCGAGTTGGTCATGTGAGTCTGGACCACGTCGGTTCCGTCGAAGCCGCCGACCAGATTGCCCTGCGCGTCGAACAACCCGCCGGCGCCCGAGCCGCCCGCGATGGTCTCGTAGTACTGGCGGTGCTGGTCGCCGAAGGTGAAGTTGTTCATCGTGCACTGTCCCGCGGCCTGCACGCCCAGGGCACCTAACAGCGCGTTGGTGATGCACATCGAGGTCTCGACGTTGCCGGCAACTACCGCAGCGGGGTGATGTGGATCCAGCATCGATCCTTCCGGGACGATGATCCGCAGCGGCTTGAGGCAGCCCGCGTTGAGCGGGATGTCGTCGTCGACCAGGCAGCGGAACACATACAGCACCGCCGCTGTGGTGACCGCGCGCGGAGCGTTGAAGTTGTTCCCCAACTGATTCGATGTGCCGGTAAAGTCGATCACCGCGCTGCGCGCCTGCGCATCGACCGAGACCGCCACGCGGATGTGCGCTCCCGAGTCCAGCTCGAGGTCGAAGCGGCCGTTACGCAGCGCGCCGATAACGCGGCGCACTGCCGCCTCGGCGTTGTCCTGCACGTGCTGCATGTAGGCGCGCACCACGTCGATGCCGTACTCCTCGACCAGGCGGTGCAACTCGCGCGCGCCCTTCGCATTCGCCGCGATCTGCGCCTTCAGGTCGGCGATGTTCTGCTGCGGGTTCCGCGCCGGATGCGGCCCCGAGCCCAGCAGTTCGAGCAGATGCTCCTCCTGTAACCTGCCGTTGGAGACCAGCTTGACGTTGTCGAGGATAACCCCCTCGTCCTCGATGGTGTGCGAATGCGGCGGCATCGAGCCGGGGGTGAGGCCGCCGATGTCGGCCTGGTGTCCGCGCGAGCCGACGTAGAACAGGACCTCGGCGCCGGCCTGGTCGAACACCGGGGTGATCACCGTCACGTCCGGGAGGTGGGTACCGCCGTGATATGGATCGTTGAGCACGTAGACGTCGCCCGGCCGCATCCGCCCGGCGTTGCGTTCAATCACGGTACGGATGCTCTCGCCCATCGATCCGAGGTGTACCGGCACGTGCGGGGCATTGGCGATGAGGTTGCCGCGGCCGTCGAACAGCGCGCAGGAGAAGTCCAGCCGCTCCTTGATGTTCACCGATACCGCGGTGTTCTGCAGCTGCGCGCCCATCTGGTCGGCGATGTTCATGAACAGGTTGTTGAACACCTCCAGCAGCACCGGATCGGCTGCGGTATCGCGGTCCTGCGCGCCGCCGCGGGCTTCCACGCGGACCAATTCCAAGTGGTTCATCGGCGTGACTTCCGCGCGCCAGCCGGGCGCCACTGTGATGGTTGTGTTGGTGTCGATGATCACGGCCGGTCCGTCGATGCGATGCCCGGGGCGGCAGTCGCCGCGCAGCACCAGCGCGGCCTCGTGCCAAGCGCCTTGGCTGAACAGGCGGATGCCCTCGTGCACCGGCGCCGGGCTGGGCTCGCCCGCCGCCTGCGCCCGCTCGTGTGTGCCGCTGCCGCCGCCGACAGCTTCGACGGTCACGGCCTCGACAATTAGCGGTCTCCCATCGAGCAGGTGGGCGAAGCGCTGGAGATAGGCCTGGTTGAAGCGCTCAGCGATCTCCCGCGGGCTGCCGGCGTCCACCGTCAGCGCCGAATCGGTGCCCTGGTAGCGCACTTGCACCCGCCGCACGATGCAGATCTCGCCGGCCGGAATGCCCTGCGCCGCAAGTTGCACGGCGGCGGTCCCGGCCAGCGTGTCGAGCGCTGCCTCGATCTGCTCGTGACCTTCGGCATCGAGCTCCGCCTCGACCCCGCGTTCGAGCATCACGGTCTGGTCGGCCAGGCCCATGCCGTAGGCCGACAGCACGCCCGCGAGCGGATGGATGAACACCCGCTGCATGCCGAGCGCGTCGGCCACACGACAGGCCACCTGTGCGCCGGCACCGCCGAAGCACTGCATCACGTACCGTGTCACGTCGTAGCCACGAGCCACCGAGATGCGCTTGATGGCGCCAGCCATCGCCTGTACCGTGATGTCGACGAAGCCCTCAGCGATCCCCTCCGCGGTCTGGGGTTTGCCGGTGTCGCGTGCGATGTGTCCGGCCAGTTCGGCGAATCGCACACGCACCACTTCCTCGTCGATCGGCTGGTCGGCGTGTGGGCCGAACACCGCCGGGAAGTACTTGGCGCGGATGGTGCCCAGCATCACGTTCGCGTCGGTCACCGTCAGCGGCCCACCGCGCCGGTAGCAGGCCGGTCCCGGGTTGGCGCCGGCCGAGTCGGGACCGACGCGCATGCGCGCCCCGTCGAAATGCAGGATCGAGCCGCCGCCTGCCGCCACGGTGTGAATGCTCATCATCGGCGCGCGCACGCGCACGCCAGCCACTTGGGTCTCGAACGCGCGCTCGTAGTCGCCGGCGTAATGCGAAACGTCAGTCGAGGTGCCGCCCATGTCGAAGCCGATCACCCGGCGGTGGCCCGCCAGCTCCGCGGTGCGCGCCATGCCGACGATGCCGCCGGCCGGCCCGGACAGAATGGCGTCCTTGCCGCGAAACGCATGCGCTTCGGCCAGCCCGCCGCTGGACTGCATGAACAACAGCCGCACCCCGGGCATCTCAGCGGCGACCTGGTCGACGTAGCGCCGCAGGATGGGCGAGAGATAGGCGTCCACCACCGTGGTGTCGCCGCGCGAGACGAATTTCATCAGCGGACTGGTTTCGTGCGAGGTGCTGACCTGCGCAAATCCGGCTTCACGGGCGAGGCTCCTGGCCAGCGCTTCGTGCGCTGTGAACTTGTAGCCATGCATGAACACGATCGCCACCGCGCGCAGCCCGCGCGAATGGGCCTCGCGCAACTGCCGTCGCAGTCGCTCCATGTCGAGCGGGCGCACCACCGTGCCATCGGCGCCGACGCGCTCGTCGGCCTCGATCACCTCGGCGTACAACAGCTCGGGCAGGACGATCTGGCGGTCGAACAAGCGCGGCCTGTTCTGGTAAGCGATGCGTAGCGCGTCGCGGAATCCGGTGGTGGTCACTAGCAGCACCGGCTCGCCCTTGCGTTCGAGCAGGGCGTTGGTCGCCACCGTCGTCCCCATGCGCACGCATTCGACCTGCGTCGGCGTGATCGGCTCACCCGCAGCGAGCCCAAGAATGCGCCGGATACCAGCAACTGCCGCGTCGCGGTACTGCTCCGGGTTCTCCGACAGCAGCTTGGTGGTCATCAAGTTTCCGTCGGGGCGGCGCGCGACGATGTCTGTGAAGGTGCCTCCGCGGTCAATCCAGAACTGCCATTTCATCTCTTGAATCCTCGTCGATACTTGGTTCACGCCGGTCTGTGCGCCGTTTCGCGGCAAATACCGGCCCTCCGGACGCCGGACAGCGTCCGGTCCTCGCTTGCTCCGTGTGTGTCGTCCAGGGACTGCGCTATAAGCCCAAATAGGCGCGCCGGACGGCGTCTGACGTGCGCAATTCTTCCGCCGATCCCTGCAGTGCGACAACCCCACTCTGCAGCACATAGCCGCGTGCGGCCACGTCCAGCGCCATCGCGGTGTTCTGCTCGACCAGCAGCACCGAGAGCCCCTCGCTGCGGTTAAGCGCGGCCAGCGCCTCGAACACCTCTTCAACCAGCACCGGCGCGAGGCCGAGGCTGGGCTCGTCGATCAGCAGCAGCCGCGGGCCGCTGATCAGTGCGCGGCCGATCGCAAGCATCTGGCGCTCGCCGCCGGACATGGTGCCGGCGAGTTGGCCGCGGCGCTCATACAGGCGCGGAAACAGGGTGTACACCCGCTCCAGGCGCCTGGCATAAGCCGCCTTGTCGCGCACGGTGTAGGCGCCCAGGCGGAGATTGCCCTCGGCCGTCTGGCGCGCAAACACCCGTGCCCCCTCGGGGATCATCACGATGCCGCGGCCGACCAGGCGGTGCGGCGGCGTCGCGGTGATCTCTTCGCCGTGAAAGTAGATGCGGCCGGCCTTCGGCCGCACCGCCCCGACGGTGGCCAGCAGGATGCTCGACTTACCGGCGCCGTTGGCTCCCAGCAGCGCCACAACTTCGCCGGGCTCGACGTGCAGGGAGATGCCGCACACGGCCCGCACCCCGCCGTAGGCGACCTCCAGGTCCTCAATGCGCAAAATGGGGTCAGACACGATGCTTGCTCCCCAGATAGGCGTCAATGACCTTCTTGTCGCGCACCACCTCCTCGGGCGTGCCCTCGGCGATCACTTGGCCGAAGTTCAGGACCAGCACGCGATGCGCCAGCCGCATCACCACCTCCAGCACATGCTCGACGATGAGCAAGGTCACGCCCATCGCGTGGATGCTGCGCAGCACGTCGACGAGTTCCAGCGCCTCGCCTGGATTGAGCCCGCCGGCGACTTCGTCGAGCAGCAGCAGCTTGGGTTCGGTGGCCAGCGCGCGCGCCAACTCGACACGCTTCTGTCCGGCCACGTTCAGCTCGGCGGTGCGCTTGTCGACGCGGTCGGCCAGCCCGACTTGGCGCAGTACCGCCGCCGCCTTGGCCC
>MLJW01000315.1_pt1 | contig 28029 bp, 39 predicted proteins | sample 888231 | NCBI WGS metagenome assembly MLJW01 (sample SAMN05788063, study PRJNA343431) | mine drainage metagenome | isolation source: sample collected from the inflow into an acid mine drainage treatment plant... | place: Germany: Lusatia, lignite mining district
GGCGATAATGTGAGCATCACCGTCAAGCTCATCGCCCCCATCGCCATGGAAGAAGGCCTGCGCTTCGCCATCCGCGAAGGCGGCCGCACCGTCGGCGCCGGCGTCGTCGCAAAAATCATCGAGTAAATCTGAGGCGTGCCTCGTCTTCCTCGCTCTTTGGAACTGCAATGCAAAGTCAAAAAATCCGAATCCGCCTCAAAGCCTTCGACTACCGACTCATCGACCAATCCGCGCTGGAGATTGTCGAAACAGCCAAGCGCACTGGTGCTATCGTCAAAGGACCGGTGCCTCTGCCGACGCGGCTGCAACGTTTCGATATTCTGCGTTCACCCCATGTGAACAAGAGTTCGCGCGATCAGTTCGAGATCCGTACACATCAGCGCTTGATGGACATTGTCGATCCGACTGACAAGACCGTGGATGCGCTGATGAAGCTGGATCTGCCCGCAGGCGTGGATGTTGAAATTAAGTTGCAGTAGGCACTAGCCAAGCGGTTCGCGTCTCGTTATACTGCTTGGCTTTTCCGCATCCCGGCGCCTTGTTTGACATCTTGCGCTGGGTGCAAAACTGAAGTGCGTGGTCCGGCCTTTCGCGGTCGGGGGCTCACTCCAATGATCAAATGACGCCAGCCAATCGCAGCTGGCATGGAGAAAACAATGAGTACGCAAGCACTCGGCCTTGTTGCGCGCAAGGTCGGCATGATGCGGGTGTTCACGGTCGATGGGGTCTCGATCCCGGTCACCGTTTTGGACGTGTCCCGCAATGCTGTGGCGCAAATTCGCCAAGCCGATAAGGATGGTTATAGCGCCATTCAGGTTGCCTTCGGTGCGGCCAAGTCCTCCTCTTTGACCAAGGCCGAGGCCGGGCATTTGGCCAAGGCGGCCGTCGAGCCCGCCAAGGTTCTGTGCGAGTTCCGCGTTCCCGCAGAGGTCGCCGCCAACTATCAATCGGGTGCCAAGCTGCCGGCGACGCTGTTTGCGGTCGGGCAGCGGGTTGATGTGCGTGGCGTCACGATCGGTAAGGGTTATGCCGGTGCAATTAAGCGCCATCATTTCTCGTCTAACCGCGCATCTCATGGCAACTCCGTCACGACGCGTGCGCCGGGTTCCATCGGTATGGCTCAGGATCCCGGGCGCGTCTTTCCGGGCAAGCGTATGTCCGGCAGGCTCGGTGGCGTCAATGTCACGGTCCAGAATCTTGAGGTTGTGCGTGTCGACGAGGCTCGCGATCTGATCATGGTCAAGGGGTCCATCCCCGGTGCGGATTCGGGTTGCGTGACGGTCCGGCCGGCCGTGAAGAAGGCGGGGGTTCAGTCATGACTCAGCTCTACTACGTTGCTGCGGATGGCGCGCAAGGCACTGCTTTTGAGGCTCCCGATACGATTTTCGGTCGTGAGTACAACGAGGCTTTGATCCACCAAATCGTGATTGCCTACCAGGCCAATGCGCGGGCAGGCAATCGCGCGCAGAAAGACCGCGCCGAAGTCAAGCATTCCACGCGTAAGCCATGGCGCCAAAAAGGTACGGGCCGTGCCCGCGCGGGGATGACCAGTTCACCTCTGTGGCGTGGGGGCGGGCGTATTTTTCCGAATTCTGCGGATGAGAATTTCACGCAGAAGATCAATAAGAAGATGTATCGGGCCGGCATGCGCTCGATCCTGTCCCAATTGGCGCGGGAGGGGCGGGTCATGGTGGTCGACGAGCTGGCCGTCGAGGCTCCCAAAACCAAGCTTCTGGCGACCAAGCTTCGCGCCATGGGCCTGGATTCGGTGCTCTATATCGCCGATGACATCGATGACACCTTGATGCTGGCGGCGCGCAATCTGCCTAATGTTTTGCTGGTTGAGCCGCGCTATATGGACCCGCTTTCCTTGATTTATTACAAAAAAGTCTTGATCGCCAAGGGTGCGCTTGCCAAGCTGCAGGAGATGCTGTCATGAGTCAGCAACAGACACGTGAAGAACGCCTGATGCAGGTGCTGCTTGCGCCCATCATTTCTGAAAAAGCCACCATGCTTGCCGAGAAGCGTAACCAAGTTGCTTTCCGTGTCCGCCAGGACGCGAGCAAGGAGGAGATCAAGGCGGCCGTCGAAGCTTTTTTCAAGGTCCAGGTGACCTGTGTGCAGGTGCTGAACCAGAAAGGCAAGGTCAAGCGCACGGCGCGTGGCGTGGGCCATCGCAATAGCGTCCGCAAGGCCTATGTCAGCTTGGCTGCAGGACAGGAATTGAATTTCGCCCAGGAGGGTGTCTAACCATGGCTGTCGTCAAAGTCAAACCCACTTCGGCCGGGCGTCGCGCTGTCGTGAAGGTGGTGCATAAGCATCTGCACAAGGGCGCGCCGGAAAAGAGCCTGCTGGAGCCGCAGAAGCAGAATGCCGGCCGCAACAATAATGGCCACATCACGGTGCGCCATCGTGGCGGCGGCAGCAAGCAGCACTACCGCGTGATCGATTTCCGTCGTGACAAGGATGGAATCCCTGCCAAGGTCGAGCGCATCGAATATGACCCGAACCGCACGGCGCACATCGCTTTGTTGTGCTACGCCGATGGCGAGCGGCGTTACATCATCGCTCCGCGAGGGGTCGAAGTCGGGGCTACGCTTGTGAGTGGTTCTGAGGCGCCGATCAAGGTGGGCAATTGCTTGCCGATCCGCAGCATCCCCGTGGGCTCGACCATTCACTGCGTCGAGATTTTGGCTGGCAAGGGGGCGCAGATGATTCGATCGGCAGGATCCTCGGCGGTCCTGATGGCGCGCGAAGGCGTGTATGCCCAGGTCCGTTTACGTTCCGGCGAGGTGCGGAAAATCCACGTCGAGTGCCGCGCCACGATTGGCGAAGTGAGCAACGAGGAAAACAGCCTGCGTCAATATGGCAAAGCCGGCGCCAAGCGCTGGAAGGGCATACGTCCCACGGTACGCGGTGTGGCGATGAACCCGGTCGATCACCCCCATGGTGGCGGCGAGGGCAAGACCGGTGAAGGTCGCACCCCTGTCAGTCCATGGGGCACGCCGACCAAGGGCTACCGCACGCGTCAGAACAAGCGCACGCAGGGCATGATCGTCTCGCGTCGCAAGAAGTAAGTAAGAGGCCACTATGACTCGTTCTCTCAAAAAAGGCCCGTTTTGCGATCTTCATCTGATTCGGAAGATCGAAAGCGCTGTCGCCGCGAAAGATAAGAAGCCCATCAAAACCTGGTCGCGCCGTTCCACGGTACTGCCTGAGTTCATTGGCGTCACCATTGCCGTACATAACGGGCGTCAACATGTGCCTGTGTACATCACGGACCAGATGGTGGGTCACAAACTCGGTGAGTTTGCCCTGACCAGGACGTTCAAGGGCCATCCCGCGGACAAGAAGGCTGCCAAGAGGTAAGAAACCATGGAAACACGAGCAATTCTGCGCGGCGTCCGCTTGTCAGAGCAAAAAGGCCGTCTGGTCGCTGACCTCATCCGAGGGAAAAAGGTCGACCATGCCCTCAATACATTGGCTTTCACGCCGAAGAAGGCCGCCCAAATCATCAAGAAAGTCCTCGAGTCTGCGATTGCGAATGCCGAGCACAACGATGGCGCCGATATCGACGAGTTGAAGGTGAAGTCCATCATGGTCGAGCGCGGCGCTTCATTGAAGCGTTTTTCGGCGCGGGCCAAAGGGCGAGGCAATCGGATCGTGAAGCCGACCTGCCATATCTATATCACCGTTGGGAACTAAGGACACGAGATGGGACAGAAAATTAACCCAACCGGTTTTAGGCTGGCGGTCACGCATGATTGGACCTCGCGCTGGTATGCCAGCGGAGCGCAATTCGCCAAGATGCTCAATGAGGATATCGCGGTTCGCGAATTTCTTGCGAAAAAGCTGAAGGCGGCGTCGGTTTCGCGCATTGTCATCGAGCGTCCCGCGAAGAATGCAAGGATCACGATTTTCAGTGCGCGGCCTGGCGTTGTGATCGGGAAGAAGGGTGAGGACATCGAGGCGCTCAAGGCCGAACTGACCAAGCGGCTGGGGGTCCCCGTTGCGGTCGACATCGAAGAGGTGCGCAAGCCCGAAATCGATGCCAAGCTGATCGCCGACTCCATCACCCAGCAGCTGGAAAAGCGCATCATGTTCCGCCGTGCGATGAAGCGCGCGATGCAGAACGCCATGCGCCTTGGTGCCCAGGGCATCAAGATCATGTCTTCGGGGCGGCTCAATGGTATCGAAATCGCCCGTACCGAATGGTACCGAGAAGGTCGTGTTCCACTGCAGACCTTGCGCGCCGATATTGACTATGGATTTTCGGAGGCCAAGACCACCTATGGCGTGATCGGTGTCAAGGTCTGGGTCTATAAGGGCGATACCCTGGGGCGTGGCGCTTTGGCGCAAAAGCCGGCTGAAGCCGCAGAAATCGAGCGCCGCCCCCGTCGTGACGACAAAACCAATCCACGTCGTAACCGTCGTGCAGATTCCGGGCGTGGCGACGCACATGCGGCTCCCGCAGCCGCAGCACCTGCGGCCGCGCCCGAAAAGCGTGTGCGCAAAGTCAGTAAACCTGAATCGCCGGCCGCTGTGCCGAGCAAGCAAGGAGAATCGTCATGATGCAACCTGCGCGTCGTAAATACCGCAAGGAGCAAAAGGGCCGAAACAAGGGCGTTGCAACACGCGGCGCCTCGGTGGCTTTCGGTGAGTATGGGTTGAAGGCGACGACACGCGGACGTTTGACCGCGCGCCAGATCGAGTCTGCGCGCCGCGCCATCTCCCGGCATGTCAAGCGTGGTGGGCGCATCTGGATCCGTGTGTTCCCGGACAAACCCATTTCAATCAAGCCCGCAGAAGTGCGTATGGGTAACGGCAAGGGCAACCCCGAGTATTACGTGTCTGAAATCACGCCGGGTAAGGTCCTGTACGAAATTGACGGTGTGCCCGAGCAACTGGCGCGCGAAGCTTTCGAGCTTGCGGCAGCCAAGCTGCCGTTTCGCACGGTTTTCGTCGGCCGCCGCTTTGGCCTTTGAGGTGAGATGATGAATCTAGAAGAGATGCGTAAATTGGACGCGACTGGTTTGCAAAATGAGCTCAATGCTTTGCTCAAGGCGCACATGGGGCTACGCATGCAAAAGGCAACGCAACAATTGCAAAACACCAGCCAATTGATGAAGGTGCGTCGCGACATCGCGCGAATCCGTACGCTCATTCGCCAAAACACTACGCAGGAGTCATGATGTCGGCAGCTGAGAGTTTGACCCGCGTGTTGACGGGGCGTGTGGTGAGCGACAAGCGTAACAAGACGGTCACCGTGCTTGTCGAGCGCCGCGTGCAGCATGCGCTTTATGGCAAGTACATCGTGCGCTCGAAGAAGTACAGTGCTCATGATGAGCAGGACCAATTCCATCTTGGCGATCTGGTCGAGATTGCTGAGTCGCGTCCGATCTCCAAGACGAAGTCCTGGGTTGTCACGCGACTTCTCGAGAAATCGACGCTCGTTTGAGCGCCGGGCGGTGTCGGCGCGCGTGCGCAGTCTGGCGCGCAGGCGCGTCGATCTCTAGGATCGCCTGCCACCGCACTTCTAGATTGTGTCGGCGAGCAAGAAGATCAAAGCAGGTCTTGACGGCCTGATTTTTTTGGGTAAAAATATCAAGTTCGCCATTTTGGCGCTTCATTGACCCACGAGCTGGGCCCAAGACTGCACGCCGCTGCTTGATGCTGCGGGCAAGTTGGGAAAAGGATTCCACATGATTCAGATGCAATCAAGGCTGGATGTTGCTGACAACACTGGCGCAAAAACCGTTATGTGCATCAAGGTGCTTGGCGGCTCCAAACGCCGCTATGCTGGCATTGGGGATGTGATCAAGGTCAGCATCAAAGAGGCGGCTCCGCGTGGGCGCGTGAAGAAGGGCGAGGTTTTCAATGCCGTCGTGGTGCGTACTGCCAAGGGCGTGCGGCGCGCGGATGGTTCGCTCATCAAGTTTGACGCCAATGCTGCGGTGTTGCTCAATGCCAAGCTTGAGCCGATCGGCACGCGCATTTTTGGTCCGGTCACGCGCGAGTTGCGCACCGAGCGCTTCATGAAAATTGTTTCCCTCGCGCCGGAAGTGCTTTGAGAGGTAAATCATGAACAAAATCCATAAGGGCGACGAGGTCGTCGTGATTGCTGGTGCGGATAAGGGGCGTCGTGCCAAAGTGCTGGCTCGCCATGGTGATGAGCATTTGCTCGTCGAGGGTGTGAACCTGGTGAAGCGGCATACCCGGCCTAATCCGATGCAAAACCAGCCGGGCGGTGTCATTTCCAAGGAAATGCCGATCCATCAAAGCAATGTGGCCATTTTCAACCCGGCATCCGGCAAGGCCGATCGTGTTGGTGTTCGTTTGCTCTCGGATGGGAACAAGGTGCGCGTGTTCCGTTCGAGCGGTGAAGAGATCAAGGTCTAACTGGGGGCGTTATGTCGCGCTTGCAAGAGTTTTACACAGGTCAAGTCGTGCCGGGACTGCAAAAGCAGTTCGGCTATACGTCGGTCATGGAAGTTCCGCGCATTACCAAGATTACGCTGAACATGGGCGTATCCGAAGCGGTGGCTGACAAGAAGGTCATCGAGCATGCGGTGGGGGATTTGACCAAGATCGCGGGGCAAAAGCCGGTCGTGACCAAGGCCAGGAAGGCAATCGCCGCATTCAAGGTGCGCGAGGGCATGCCGATTGGCTGTTCTGTCACCTTGCGCGGTCGCCGTATGTACGAATTTCTTGACCGCCTCGTGACCGTTGCGCTGCCGCGGGTGCGCGACTTTCGTGGTGTTTCGTCGCGGGCCTTCGACGGGCGCGGGAATTACAACATCGGCGTGAAAGAGCAGATCATTTTCCCTGAAGTTGAGTATGACAAGGTGGATGCTCTGCGGGGTTTGAATATCAGCATCACCACGACCGCCAAGACGGACGATGAGTGCAAGGCGCTGCTTTCCGCTTTTCGCTTTCCTTTCAAGAATTGAGATCGCCATGGCAAAGCTTTCACTGATCAACCGGCAAGACAAGCGCGAGAAGCTGGTCCAAAAATTTGCAGCCAAGCGCGCCGCTCTTGAGGCCATCATTGCCGATTCGGGCAAGTCGCATGAGGAGCATTTGCAAGCGCGCCTGGCCCTGCAGCAATTGCCCCGCAATGCGAATCCCACGCGACTGCGTAACCGTTGCGCCCTGACGGGTCGTCCACGCGGCACGTTTCGCAAGTTCGGGCTGGCGCGCAACAAGATTCGTGAGTTGGCGTTCCGTGGGGAAATCCCTGGCGTCACCAAGTCAAGCTGGTAATGCGGCTATCGGAACTCACCGGAGAATATTTCAATGAGCATGAGTGATCCCATCGCCGATATGCTGACTCGCATTCGTAATGCGCAGCTTGTCGAGAAGGCTACGGTCAGGATGCCGGCCTCCAAGTTGAAGGCTGCCATTGCGCAAGTGCTGCAGGACGAGGGCTATATCGACGGTTTCGAGCTGTTGCGCGACGGAGCCAAGGCAGACCTGCAGATTGCGCTCAAGTATTACGCCGGGCGTCCGGTCATCGAGCGCATTGAGCGTGTCAGTCGCCCCGGGCTTCGAATTTACCGCGGGCGTCACGCCATCCCACAGGTGCTCAACGGGTTGGGTGTCGCCATTGTTTCCACGCCGCAAGGCGTGATGACCGATCGCAAGGCCCGTCAAGTGGGTGTTGGCGGTGAGGTCCTTTGCTATGTTGCCTAATTGAGGGCTGGCCATGTCGCGTGTCGCCAAAAATCCTATTGTCGTGCCCAAAGGCGTTGAAGTGTCCTTGACGCAGGAGCAGATTGCCGTGAAGGGTGGCCTGGGTCGTCTCGAGCGCCCCTTGAACCCCTTGGTGAAGGTCGAGTTGCAGAGCGGCGCTCTGACATTCGCCCCGTCTGATGAGAGTCGTGAGGCGCATGCCCTGTCCGGTACCTACCGTGCATTGGTTGCCGGCATGGTGGCTGGCGTGGACAAGGGTTTCGAAAAGAAGCTGACCTTGGTCGGGGTGGGCTACAAAGCTCAAGTCCAGGGGGCCAAGCTCAATCTGTCGCTGGGTTTTTCGCACCCGGTCATCCGCGACATGCCCGCGGGGATCAAGGTCGAAACGCCAACGCAGACTGAAATCGTGCTCAAGGGCGTTGACAAGCAGCTTGTCGGCCAAGTCGCTGCGGATATTCGCGCGATCCGTCCCCCCGAGCCTTACAAGGGCAAGGGTGTGCGCTACGCCAATGAGGTCGTGGTGATCAAGGAAACCAAGAAGAAATAAGGGGTTGTGACATGTTGAACAAGAAGCAAGCCCGTCTGCGCCGCGCCAAGGCCACCCGTTCGCACATTGCGCGCATGCATGTGACGCGTTTGGCTGTGCATCGCTCGAATGCCCACATCTACGCCAGCATCATTTCCGATGACGGCACCCGTGTTCTGATGACAGCATCGACCGCAGAAGCCGAAGTGCGTCAGCAGCTTCAAGGCTCGGGTGGGAACGTCGGTGCGGCGCAAATCGTCGGTCGACGCATCGCTGAGAAGGCCCGTGCCGCAGGCATTGAGCAGGTGGCTTTCGATCGCTCTGGTTTTCAGTATCACGGCCGCGTCAAAGCCTTGGCTGAAGCCGCTCGTGAAGCCGGTTTGAAATTCTGAGGTTGAGATGGCCAAAGTCCAAGCAAAGATGAATACCGAAGCCCGTGATGATGGGTTGCGGGAAAAAATGATCGCCGTGAACCGTGTGACCAAGGTGGTCAAGGGCGGTCGCATTCTTGGTTTCGCTGCGCTGGCCGTGGTTGGCGACGGCGATGGCCGTATCGGCATGGGCAAGGGCAAGGCGCGTGAAGTGCCTGTGGCTGTCCAGAAGGCGATGGATCAGGCACGGCGCAACATGATCAAGGTCAAGCTCAAGAATGGCACCTTGCATCACCAGGTGTATGGCAGCCATGCCGCTTCCGACGTCATGATGTCGCCTGCGCCGCAAGGCACGGGCATCATCGCGGGCGGTCCCATGCGCGCCATTTTCGAGGTCGTCGGGATCACCGATGTGGTCGCCAAGAGCCATGGCTCAACGAATCCGTACAACATGGTTCGCGCAACGCTGGATGGGTTGACCAAGGCGAATACGCCGTCGGAAATCGCCATGAAGCGCGGCAAGACTCTCGAAGAAATACTCGGTTGAGGCACATCATGCAAGACAAGAATGTCGTGAAAGTGAAGTTGGTGCGGAGTGTGATTGGCACACGTGCTGATCACCGCGATACAGTGCGTGGCCTCGGCTTGCGCCATATCCATGATGAGCGCACTTTGGAAGATACGCCCTCGGTGCGTGGCATGATCCGTAAGGTCGATTACTTGGTTAAGGTCATTGCCTAAACTGGCATATTGCCGCCCTCTATTTGTGAGATTCAGCATGCAACTCAACACCATTCAACCTGCGGAAGGTTCACGCCATAGCAATAAGCGCGTTGGGCGGGGGATCGGCTCAGGTCTAGGGAAAACCGCGGGGCGCGGCCACAAGGGCCAGAAATCACGTTCGGGCGGTTACCACAAAGTTGGTTTCGAAGGCGGTCAAATGCCTTTGCAGCGTCGTTTGCCGAAGCGCGGTTTTAAGTCGCTATCGGCAAAATTCACGGCCGAGGTGCGTTTGTCCGAGCTTGCTGCTGTTGCAGGTGACCAAGTGGATTTGTTGACGCTGAAGGCTGCCGGGCTGATTTCCGATCAGGCGCAATCGGCGAAAATTTTTGCCTCCGGCGAAGTGTCTCGCGCCTTCACCGTATCCGGCGTTTTCGTGACCCGCGGGGCACGCGCCGCCATTGAGGCGGCGGGCGGTCGCATCGTCGCCCAGCAGGACTGAGACCGAGTTCACTCATGGCCAATCAATCCAGCGCACTCGGTGGTGGGAAGTACGGGGACCTGACCAAGCGTCTCGTGTTCCTGCTGGGCGCTTTGATTGTGTTCCGGATTGGTGCACATATCCCTGTGCCAGGCATCAATCCTCAGCAGTTGCAGCAGCTATTCCAGAATAATTCCGGGGGTATCCTCGGGTTGTTCAACATGTTCTCTGGCGGGGCATTGTCTAGATTCACGGTATTTGCGCTGGGGATCATGCCTTATATCTCGGCGTCCATCATCATGCAGCTGCTGACTTATGTCATCCCATCGATGGAGGCCCTGAAAAAAGAGGGGCAGGCCGGACAGCGCAAGATTACGCAATACACGCGATATTTCACGCTTGTGCTCGCGGTTTTTCAGTCGCTTGGCATTTCTGTCGCGCTGGGGTCCACGCAGGGTTTGGTGATCAATCCCGGGCTTGGTTTTACATTGACGGCCGTTGTCAGTCTGACAGCAGGGACGATGTTTCTGATGTGGCTGGGTGAGCAGGTCACGGAGCGCGGTTTGGGGAATGGTATTTCCATCATTATTTTCGCGGGCATTGCTTCGGGGTTGCCGACTGCGCTAGGAGGTTTGCTGGAGTTGGTCCGCACCGGCGCAATGAGTATCCTCGTTTCCATTTTCGTCTTGGCTATCGTGGTGGCGGTGACGTATTTTGTTGTCTTCGTCGAACGGGGCCAGCGCAAGATTCTGGTCAATTACGCACGGCGCCAGGTTGGCAACAAAGTCTACGGCGGGCAATCCTCGCATTTGCCACTGAAACTGAATATGTCGGGCGTCATTCCTCCGATTTTCGCTTCATCGATCATTCTCTTGCCCGCGACCGCCGTGAGCTGGTTTGGTTCGAGCCCGGGCATGAACTGGTTGAAGGATGCCGCGGCGCTGCTATCTCCCGGGCAGCCAATTTATATTGCGCTGTACGCAACCGCGATCATTTTCTTCAGCTTTTTCTACACGGCCTTGGTCTTCAACAGTCGCGAAACTGCGGATAACTTGAAAAAGAGCGGGGCTTTCATTCCGGGCATTCGGCCTGGCGACCAGACTGCCCGGTACATTGATAAAATTTTGATGCGCCTCACATTGGCGGGCGCCCTCTATATCACTTTGGTCTGTCTCTTGCCTGAGTTTCTCGTTTTGAAGTACAACGTGCCGTTCAATTTTGGCGGCACGTCCTTGCTGATCATTGTGGTGGTGACCATGGATTTTATGGCGCAGGTGCAGGCTTACGCCATGTCGCATCAATACGATGCCTTGCTGAAGCGTGCGAATTTCAAAAGTGGCATGACCTTGCGCTGAGCCCAAAAAAAGAATCTATGTCCAAGGACGATGCCATTCAAATGCAGGGTGAGATTTTGGAAAATCTCCCCAATGCGACGTTTCGCGTCAAGCTCGAGAATGGCCATGTTGTGCTCGGCCATATATCGGGAAAGATGCGTATGCATTACATCCGTATTTTGCCGGGCGACAAGGTCACAGTCGAGCTGACGCCCTACGATTTGACGCGAGCGCGGATTGTATTCCGCGCCAAATAAACGAGGTAAATCATGAAAGTTAGTGCGTCCATCAAAAAAATGTGCAGAAATTGCAAAATCATTCGCCGCAAGGGCGTTGTTCGCGTGATCTGCACAGACCCGCGCCACAAGCAGCGCCAGGGTTGATCGGCCTAATCTGAGACGAGGAATTCCATGGCCCGTATTGCTGGTATCAACATTCCACCGCATCAGCACGCCGAGATCGGTCTGACTGCGATTTATGGCATTGGCCGTACCACGGCGCGCAAAATCTGCGAAGCAGCTGGTATCGCGTATTCGACCAAGGTGAAGGACATCACCGATGCCGAACTGGAGCGGGTTCGCGAGCAGGTTGGTCAATACGTGATCGAAGGTGATTTGCGGCGCGAGGTGTCGATCAATATCAAACGCCTGATGGATCTCGGTTGCTACCGCGGCATGCGCCATCGCCGCGGACTTCCGGTCCACGGTCAGCGTACGCGCACCAACGCGCGCACCCGCAAGGGACCACGCAAGGGCGGCGTGGCGTTGAAGAAATAAGGATACAAGGAATAGTCATGGCTAAAGCCCCAACTCAAGGTTCCGCGCAGCGCGCGCGCAAGAAGGTTCGCAAGAATGTGGCGGACGGTATTGCACACGTGCATGCATCGTTCAACAACACCATCATCACCATCACCGACCGCCAAGGCAATGCATTGTCCTGGGCTTCGTCCGGTGGCCAGGGTTTCAAGGGGTCGCGCAAGTCCACGCCGTTCGCTGCGCAGGTGGCCGCGGAAAACGCCGGTCGTCAGGCCATCGAGTGCGGCATCAAGCAGCTCGAAGTGCGCATCAAGGGTCCTGGTCCTGGTCGTGAATCAGCGGTTCGTGCGCTCAATGGCCTCGGCATCAAGGTGATTCAGATTGCCGACGTCACGCCTGTGCCGCACAACGGCTGCCGTCCTCCGAAACGCCGGCGTATCTAATATCTCTGCATCGCAAAGCCCACTGCTGAAGCCTGCGGGCTCCAGCTCCCGCAATTTCGTGTTGCGGCAGTTAATTGAAAGGACAAGAAAGTGGCACGTTATCTAGGCCCGAAGGCCAAACTTTCCCGCCGCGAAGGCGCCGACCTCTTTCTCAAGAGCGCGCGTCGCGGTATCGAATCGAAAGCCAAATTCGATACCAAGCCTGGTCAGCATGGCCGTACCTCGGGTGCGCGGCAATCCGATTACGCAACCCAGCTGCGTGAGAAACAGAAGGTCAAGCGCATGTACGGTGTGCTGGAGAAGCAGTTCCGCCGCACGTACGAGAAGGCGCAAAGCCTGCGTGGCAATACCGGTGTGCATCTGTTGACCTTGCTGGAGTCGCGGCTGGATACCGTGGTTTACCGCATGGGCTTTGCCTCGACCCGCGCCGAGGCGCGCCAGCTGGTTGGCCACCGGGCCATCCTGGTCGACGGTCAGGTGCTGGACATTCCGTCCGCCCGCGTGATGCCGGGTCGGACCGTGTCCGTGCGCGAGAAGGCCAGGAAGCAGTTGCGCATCGCCGACGCGCTCAAGCTCGCCGAAGGCAACGGTTTCCCCGCCTGGGTTCAGGTTGACGCCAGCAAAATGGAAGGGGTGTTCAAGAAGACTCCGGACCGCGACGAGTTCGGCAGCGACATCAACGAATCGCTCATCGTCGAGCTGTATTCCCGCTAAAGTTCGACCCGCCTCTTGCGGCGGGTTTTTCGCCCGGGCGCTTCAAGCGCCCTTTGTCTTTTGACTCCATCAGCCTTATCCGTGTAACGAGCGGAGGGTCTTGAAAGGAAATTCATGCAAACTGCTTTGCTGCGTCCCAAATCCATCCAAGTCGAAGCACTGGGCCCCTTGCGTGCCAAGGTCACCCTTGAGCCGTTCGAGCGTGGCTATGGCCATACGCTTGGCAACGCCTTGCGGCGTGTGCTGTTGTCATCGCTCGTGGGTTATGCGCCCACCGAAGTCAGTATCAACGGCGTGTTGCACGAGTATTCGGTGGTCGATGGCCTGCAGGAAGACGTCATCGCCGTCTTGCTCAACCTCAAGGGCGTCGTGTTCAAGCTCCACAATCGCGATGAAGTCACCCTGTCGCTGCGCAAGGAAGGCGAAGGCGTGGTCACCGCGGCCGATATTCAGACGCCGCATGACGTGGAAATCATCAATCCCGAGCATGTGATTGCCCATCTGTCCCAGCAGGGCAAGATCGACATGCAGATCAAGGTCGAGAAAGGGCGTGGTTACGTCCCTGGAAATCTGCGCCGCTATGCCGACGAGGGCGGTAAGACCATTGGTCGCATCGTGCTGGACGCGTCATTCTCGCCGGTGCGCCGCGTCAGCTATGCCGTGGAAAACGCGCGTGTCGAGCAACGCACCGACCTGGACAAGCTGGTGATGGAGATCGAGACCAACGGCTCCATCAGTGCCGAAGAAGCCATCCGCACCTCCGCGCGCATTCTGGTCGAACAGCTATCGGTGTTCGCCAGCCTGGAAGGCGCCGAGAAAACGCTGGAAACGGGCGGTTCGGCCAGCGCCCAGCAGTTCGACCCCATTCTGCTGCGTCCCGTGGACGACCTGGAACTCACCGTGCGTTCGGCCAATTGCCTCAAGGCCGAGAATATCTATTACATCGGCGATTTGATCCAGCGTAGCGAAACCGAGCTGCTCAAGACCCCGAATCTGGGGCGCAAGTCGCTCAACGAAATCAAGGAAGTTCTGGCCGCGCGTGGCCTGACCCTGGGCATGAAGCTGGAAAGCTGGCCGCCCGCGGAACTGGAAAAGCGCGCAAGCTGATTTTTGTGTCGGGCCTTGTTGTGCAAGGTTCTTCACGTCAACCGCGGCCGGCATGGTTTGCTCATGCCGCCGTACAGTGCAAGGCCAGTACCTGATCCGGCTGGCCCATCTCGATAAAGAAAGGAAAGCACCATGCGTCACGGACACGGTTTACGCAAACTCAACCGCACATCCAGCCACAGGCTGGCCATGTTGCGCAATATGGCGAACTCGCTGATTGCCCACGAGGCCATCAAGACCACGCTGCCCAAGGCGAAGGAACTGCGCCGGGTCGTCGAGCCCTTGATCACACTGGGCAAGAAGCCGTCGCTCGCCAATCGCCGCCTGGCTTTCGATCGCCTGCGCGATCGCGACTCTGTGGTCAAACTGTTCGGCGAACTCGGCGAGCGCTACAAGACGCGCCCGGGTGGTTACACGCGCATTCTGAAGTTTGGTTACCGCGTGGGCGACAACGCTCCCATGGCCTTGGTCGAACTGGTGGATCGTCCCGACGAAACCGCGACGAGCGCGGACAAGACCGCAGCCCAGGGCGAGTAAGGCCGCCCATGACAAGCTCTGCGGAGCTTGCTGGCAAACCGGATCCGGCCTCATCTCGGGCTCGATCCGGTTTTTTTCTTTTGTGCCTGGCGCGCCGTGGCCATCTAACCCGTCCGCACAACCATCAACGAATACGCGCATGAGCACGAGAACGCCGCTTGCGCCCGCACCCCGGGCGCAGTCCCAAGCGCATGCCGGGCCGGCACTGTTGGACGTGCGCGATCTGCGCAAGCGCTATGGCGCCCAGGAGGTGGTGGGTGGTTTGAGCTTCCATATCAAGGCCGGCGAGTGCTACGGGATCATCGGTCCCAACGGCGCCGGGAAAACCACCACCATCCGCCTTTGCCTGGGTTTGGCCACGCCGGATGCCGGCAGCATCGCCTTGATGGGTCGAAACATTCCTCGGGACGCCAGGCTGGCGCGCATGCGCGTGGGGGTGGTGACCCAGTTCGACAGCCTCGATCCGGACTTTACCGTCGAGGAGAATCTGCTGATCTATGGGCGCTACTTTGGCATGTCCGCTCGGCAGATGCAGCCGCGTATTGCGAGCCTGCTCGCGTTTGCCGCCCTGGAGGGCAAGGCCAGGGCGCGCATTGCCGAGCTTTCAGGGGGCATGAAGCGGCGGCTGAGCCTGGCGCGCGCATTGATTCACGATCCCGACATCCTGTTTCTCGACGAGCCGACCACAGGGCTGGACCCGCAGGCGCGTCACCTCATCTGGGACAGGCTCAAATCCCTGGTGGCGGCAGGCAAGTCCATTCTTCTGACGACGCATTTCATGGACGAGGCCGAACGGCTGTGCCAACGCCTGCTGGTGCTGGATCATGGGTTGAGCCTGGACGAGGATGCGCCTCTGGCTCTGATCTCGCGGCATGTCGAACCCGAGGTCATCGAAATGTACGGGCCGCGTGTCGATGAGGCCGAAGCGCTGGCGTCCGCGCACGCCCATCGCCTGGAGCGCAGCGGCGACACTCTGTTCGCCTATGCGCATGACGCCACGCCCGTGCTGGCCGCCGTGCAGCCGCTGGCGGACGGCTTGCGCATCCTGCATCGTTCGGCGAATCTGGAGGATGTGTTCCTCAAACTGACCGGCCGGCAATTGCGCGATTGAGGCCCTCGCAGATGACCCGTGCTTCACGGACGAGGTTTTCGCGTCCCTTCCCAAGATCCCGCTTCCCAACACTGCCCACGACATGAACGCGGACCCTGCACAGCGCACACCGGCCGGACCATCCGCCGACGCGCCCGAGCCAGAGCTTGTCTTGCCGCGCTGGCGCTTCTGGCCGGTTTGGCGGCGCAATGCCCTGGTCTGGCGCAAGCTCGCATTGCCCAGTCTGCTGGGCAATATCGCCGAGCCCTTGCTGACCCTGGCGGCTTTTGGCTGGGGTGTCGGCTCGCTGGTCGGCAGCGTGGATGGGGTGCCGTACATCCTGTTCCTGGCTTCGGGCACGGTCAGCATGAGCGTGATGAACTCGGCGAGCTTCGAGGCCTTGTATTCCGCGTTCTCGCGCATGCATGTGCAAAAGACCTGGGATGCGATACTCCTGACCCCCACGGGGCTGGATGACGTGCTGTTCGGCGAGTTGCTCTGGGCCGCGACCAAGGCGCTGACGAGCGGCGTGGCGCTGGTGGCGGTCGTGGCGCTGCTGGGGATCAGCCGGGAACCTACATTGCTCGCGGTTCTGCCCCTGCTGGCGCTCGTGGGCATGATGTTCTCGGCGCTGGGGCTCATCATCAACGCCCTGGCTAAGTCCTATGACTTCTTCACCTATTACTTCACGCTGGTGCTGACGCCCATGACCTTCCTGTCGGGCATCTTCTTTCCCTTGTCGGCCATGCCAAGCTGGCTGCAGGATCTGGCGCGTGTGCTGCCGCTGCAGGCCGCGGTGCAGCTTGTGCGCCCGTTGTTCTTCGGTCGTTGGGACGCCCATGCACCGCAGCATCTCGCCGTCTTGCTGGCCTATCTGGCGGCAGGCTGGTTCATCGCCCGCTGGCTGACACACCGCCGGTTCGCGGCCTGATCGCGGCTTTAGAACACGGAATTCGTCCGGACGCGGGGAACGACAGTAGCCCGAAGGGCTCACAGCGTATGGGAATATCGATCTCAGCTTATATTTCACGACACGTCGATGCCTCGCCACCTCCCGACGCGGGGTGCTTGCCCCCGCGTCAAGCGATGCATCAAGACTGATCAGGAGACGCCTACATGAATCCTTCCCAGCACGCCGCGCGCTGCCGGTTCCATGCCTTGCGCACGCTCGCCGCCCGATCCCTGTGGGGTTGGCTCGGTGGCGTGGTCGTGCTGTTGGTCACGCTGTTCGGCGCCTGGCCCGCCCAGGCCCAGGACGGGAAATTCCTGCCGCCCGACCAGGCGTTCCAGTTCAGCATCAAGCCGCAAGGCTCCAAGACCCTGCTGCTGACGTTCAACATCGCCAAGGGTTATTACATGTACCAGGAGCGGTTCCACTTCGAGCCGCAAACGCCTGGCGTGACCTTGGGCAAGCCGGGGTTTCCTCCGGCGGAGAAGTTGTTCGACAAGAACCTCGGGCACGAGGTGCTCCACTACCGCAATCAGGTGGTGTTTCCCTTGCCGGTGGAGGCCGCTCCGGCGGATTTCAAGCTGCAGGTGACCTACCAGGGCTGCTCCGACGCAGGGCTGTGCTATCCGCCCATCGACAAAACCGTCGACGTCAGTCTGCAGGGTTTTGGTGGCAAGGGCACCGCCAGCATCGAAGGTGACGAGGGGCAGTCCACGGCGGCAGCCTCCGGGAGCTTGCTGGGCCGGCTGATGGGCGCAGGGCCAAGCGGCGCGGCGTCCTCGCCGAGCGCGGCGACCACGGCGTCGAGTCCTGCAACGGCGGCTCCGGCTCCAGCCGCGACGGGAGTGGCCACCAGCGGAGAATCATCGCGCATCGGTGCGGCACTCAAATCCGGCAGTCTCATCACGATCGTGCCCATGTTCCTGGTGTTCGGCCTGCTGCTGGCGCTCACGCCCTGCGTGCTGCCCATGATCCCCATTCTCTCCAGCATCATCGTCGGGCACGGCGAAAAGGTTTCGCACCTGCGCGGGCTGTCCCTGGCCGCCGTGTATTCGCTGGGCATGGCGCTCGTCTATACGGCCTTCGGCGTCGCCGCCGGGCTGCTCGGCCAAGGGCTCGCGGCGTCGCTGCAGAACCCCTGGGTGCTGTCGGTGTTCGCCTTGTTGCTGGTGTTGCTCTCGTTGTCCATGTTCGGCTTTTACGAATTGCAGATGCCCGCCAGTTGGCAAAGCAAGCTGTCGGCCACGTCGGGCAAACTGCACGGCGGACATTTCGCCGGCGTGTTCATCATGGGCGGCATCTCGGCGCTGATCGTCGGCCCCTGCGTCGCGGCACCGTTGGCAGGCGCCCTGCTCTACATCAGTCAGACGGGCAATGCCGTGATCGGCGGCATCGCGCTGTTCTCGCTGGCCGCGGGCATGAGCGTGCCGCTGCTGCTGGCAGGTTGGAGCGCGGGGGCTTTGCTGCCCAAAGCCGGGGGCTGGATGGACGGCGTGAAGTACTTCTTCGGCGTGCTCATGCTCGCCACGGCGCTGTATATGGTCGCCCCCGTGCTGCCCGGCTGGCTGCTGATGCTGGCGTGGGCCGCGTTGTTCATCGTCAGCGCCACCTATCTCCATGCCTTCGACCGCCTTCCCGACGATGCGTCGGGCTGGCGGCGTTTGTTCAAGGGCTTTGGCGTGGTGTTGGCGCTGGTGGGAGCCGTGTTGGTGGTGGGCCTGGCCGGCGGCAGCACCAATTTGCTGCAGCCCTTGGCGGGCATGGGCGGAATGGCGGGGGGCGCTGTCGCACAGCAAGGCGCGACACCGCAGTTTCAGCGCGTGAAAACCGTCGCGGAACTGGACCAGATCGTCGCCAACAGCAGCAAGCCCGTGATGCTGGACTTCTATGCCGACTGGTGCGTGTCGTGCAAGGAGATGGAGCATTTCACCTTTGCCGATCCTGCCGTGATCCGGCAGATGGCGGGCATGACGCTGCTGCAGGCCGACGTCACCGCCAACAACGCCGACGACAAGGCATTGCTCAAGCGTTTCGAGTTGTTCGGTCCGCCCGGCATCATCTTTTTCAAGGGCGGCAAGGAGGTCGGGAGGGTGGTTGGCTTCGAGGACGCCAAGACGTTCCTGAATTCCATGCAGCGCGCCGGCGTCTGAACCCGAGCCGGACGAGAGTCACGAACAGGCCCGCCTTGCGCGGGTCTGTTCGCATTCAGGCGACGTGCGCGTCGGCCGGGGCGACCTCGACCAGGCAATCGTAGAAACAAGGGCCGGCACCGAGGTCGGTCAGGTGTTGATGGGTGAGCTGGTTGACGTTCACCCCGGCCGGCGAGAGCTTGCGCCACCAGATGCCGAACGCCACCACCTGGCCGGCGCGGGTGCGGTCGCTGATGCGCGCGCGGCATCGGTAGCTGCCCCGCTCGTTGAAGCAGCGCACCATGGCGCCGTCGACGATGCCGCGCGGTCCGGCGTCGTCCGCGTGGATGAGCAGCAGCGGCTCGCCCTCAGCCTGGCGCAGCGAGGTCACGTTGACGAAGCTGGAATTGAGAAAGTTGCGCGCCGGCGGCGAGATCATCGCAAGGGGAAATCGCGCAGCCAGCTCGGGCGCGGTCTCGGCGCATTCATAGGGCAGCAGCACCTCGGGCAGGGGATCGCGTCCGGCGGCCTGTTCGCCGGCCGACCAGAATTCGCAACGCCCCGACGCGGTGGGGAATCCGCCCGCGGCAAAGGGAGCGTCGGGCACGGCGAGCTTCATCCAGCCTTTCTCGCGCAAGGTGTCGAAATCGATCTTGCCGTTGCGGGCATCGGCCGCGATGGCCTGGGCCGCGATCTGCGCGTCGGTCTCGGCGAAGCAGGGGGCGGTGAAACCCATGCGCGCCGCCAGGTCGCGGAAGATACGGCTATTCGGCCGAGCTTCCCCCAGCGGGGCGATGGCCGGGTTGTTCGCCAGCCAGTAGCGGTGGCCGTAGGCTTTGTGCACGTCCAGGTGCTCGAGCTGGGTGGTGGCCGGCAGCACGTAGTCGGCGTAGTCGGCGGTGTCGGTCTGGAAATGCTCGAGCACCACGGTGAAGAGGTCTTCGCGGGCGAAGCCCTGCGTGACTTTCGCGCTCTCGGGAGCCACGGCGACCGGGTTGCTGTTGTAGACGATCAGCGCCTCGATCTTCGGTCCGAACGCCGGGCTGGAGTCGCGCAGCAGGTCGTCGCCGATGGTGACCATATTGATGGTGCGCGGCATGCGCCCGGCGAGCATGTCGGGCCGCTCCAGCGCCTTGCCGTTCACGGCGAAATGGCTGGACGCGGACATCAGCAAGCCCCCTGCCGCGTCGCGCCATGCGCCCACGAGCGCGGGTAGGCAGGCGATGGCGCGCGCGGCATTGCCGCCGCCGCGCACCCGCTGCAGGCCGTAATTGACGCGAATGGCCGCGGGCTTCGTGGCGCCGTAGTCGCGCGCCAGTGCGCGGATCTGCTCGGCCGGCACGCCGCACAAGGACGCCGCGCGCTGCGGCGGCCATTGCAGCGCGCGCTCGCGCAGGGCGTCGAAACCCAGGGTGTGGCGCCCGATGTAATCGTGGTCCAGCCAGTCGTGGGTGATGAGTTCGTGCATCAGCGCATAGGCCAGCGCGGCATCGGTGCCGGGGCGCAGCTGCACATGCTCGTGGCATTTCTCGGCGGTGTCGTTGCGCCAGGGATCGATGCACACCAGCTTGGCGCCGGCGCGCTTGGCGCGCTGTGCGTAGGTCCAGAAATGCAGGTTGCTGGTGATGCTGTTGCTGCCCCAGATCAGGATGAGCCGGCTGTGCTCGAACTGCTCGACGTCCATGCCCACCTTGCCACCGAGAACCGTCCCCAGGCCGGCGCCGCCCGCGGCCGAGCAAATGGTGCGGTCGAGCAGGCTCGCGCCAAGCTGGTGGAAAAAACGCGCCGCGACCGATTCGCTTTGCACCAGGCCCATGGTGCCGGCGTAGCTGTAGGGCACGATGGCCTGCGGATCGCGCGCGGCAATCGTCTGGAGCCGGGCGGCGATGTCATCCAGCGCCTCGTCCCAGCCCACCTGCACGAATTGCCCGCTGCCCTTGGGCCCGCTGCGCTTGAGCGGGTGCAGCAAGCGGTCCGGGTGGTAGGTGCGCTCGGTGTAGCGCGAGACCTTGGTGCACAGCGCGCCATGGGTCGTGGGGTGTTCCGGGTCGCCGCGGACGGAAATCGCCACGCCATTCCTCACGGTGACGAGCAGGGCGCAGGTGTCCGGACAGTCGTGCGGGCAGGCTGCGCGGACGATGGTTTCGGGGGCGGTGGCGTTGGGCATGGCGCTCGTCGGCTGGCTGGGCTGAAGCACAGGCCGAGTTTAGGCCGCCTCAGCCCATGGCGGCGGCGCAGGCTTTCAGCAGCCGCGCGAGGCTTAGGCGAAAATGCCACGGACCGACGCGACAAAGCAGGGGACAACCATGAAGATCATCGATTCCATCGCCACCGAGGCGGCGCGCTTTCGCGACATCCGGCGCGACATCCACGCGCATCCCGAACTGTGCTTCGAGGAGGTCCGCACCAGCGACACCATCGCCGCGCTCTTGACCGGATGGGGCGTCGACGTGCATCGCGGGCTGGGCAAGACCGGCGTGGTGGGCGTGATTTCCGGGTCGCGCGGACCAGGGCGCAGCATCGGCTTGCGCGCCGACATCGACGCCCTGCCCGTGACCGAGAAGAACACCTTCGCCCACGCCAGCATCCACCAGGGCAAGATGCATGCCTGCGGGCACGACGGCCATACCGCGATGCTGCTGGCGGCAGTCCACCACTTGCGCGCGAACCGCGATTTCGCCGGTCGCGTGGTGTGCATCTTCCAGCCGGCCGAGGAGGGCGGCGGGGGTGCGCGCGAGATGATCAAGGACGGTTTGTTCGAGAAGTTTCCGGTGGACGCCGTGTTCGGCATGCACAACTGGCCCGGACTGCCGGCCGGGCATTTCGCGCTCAAGGCCGGGCCGGTGATGGCTTCCAGCAACGAGTTCCGCATCGTCGTGCGCGGCAAGGGCTCGCACGCCGCCATGCCCCACCTGGGCCTGGACCCCGTGCCCGTGGCCTGTCAGATGGTGCAGGGCTTCCAGACCATCCTCACGCGCAACAAGAACCCGCAGGAGGCCGGAGTCATCTCGGTGACCATGATCCATGCCGGCGAAGCCACCAACGTCGTGCCCGACACGGCCGAGATCCAGGGCACTGTGCGCACCTTCACCACCGCGCTATTGGACCTGATCGAAACCCGCATGCGCGAAATCGCCACGCACATCGCGGCCGCTTTTGGCGTGCAATGCGATTTCGAGTTCGTGCGCAACTACCCGCCCACCGTGAACCACGCCGCGCAAACCGCTTTCGCGCATCGCGTCATGGCCGAACTGGTGGGGGAGGAGGCGATCCACGAATTCGAGCCTTCGATGGGGGCCGAGGACTTCGCCTTCATGCTGGAGAAGCGACCAGGGGCCTACGTCATCATCGGCAACGGCGGCGGGGATCATCGCAGCCCCGGCCACGGCGCCGGTCCCTGCACCTTGCACAACGCCAGCTACGACTTCAACGACGACATCATTCCCCTGGGCGCGAGCTTCTGGGTGGAACTCAGCCGCCGGTGGCTGGCGCAAGCTTGAAGTCGCCGCCGCTTCGGCATCAGCCCGTCTTGCAGGCTTGCGGCTTCTGGTCCTTCAGCAGGGCGGGATCCAGCCGGCGCAGGGTTGCGGCCTGTGCCGGCGTCAGACCGTCGAGGACCCAGACCACCGCCGACATGCTGGCATTGCGTGGCACCACCTGCGCGCTCTTCACGCCCTTGGCCTGCATCAGCTTCAATTGCTGTTGCGCGGCGGCTTGCGTGGGCAGAATGCCCAGCGAAATGCCCGGCATATACCGTGGACGGTCGGTGACGGCGCCGTAGCTGCCTTCTTTAAGTTCCAGGCGCTGCAATTCGGCCAGCTTGCTCTTGAGCGCCTCCGTGTCCGGGTAGGGGCCCATGAACACCATCCATTGCGGGCCGAGTGCTTGCTGTTTTTCCACGGGAGCCAGGCCGGCTGCGCGCAGTGCGGCGCCAACTTCAGGGCCGGCGGTGATGTAGGGGCCGACTTGCAGGCAGAGCTTCGGCCCCGCGGCGGCGCTCACCGCGTTTGATGCGGCGGGTTTCGCCGCCGAAGCGGCGGGAGGCGGCGCAGGCGCAGAGGCGGCGGACGCGGCGCCGGATGCCGGACTCGACGCGGGCGCCGAGGCGCCTGAATCGGGTGCGGCAATCACCAGCCGCTCCGGGTGGATCTGTTGCGTCAAGCGCTGGGGTTCGGCCACGTCGTGCGGGCCGAGGCCCGCGGCGCGCAAGTAGCCGTGCGACCAGGCATAGAACGCCAGATTGGCCAGGATGAGCAGCAGGACGAAGGAACGCAGCATGGTGGAAATGGCATGGGACCGGCGGGATGGGTGGATTGTGGCTCAGGACGGGGTGGTCGTTCGCAGGTCCGCCGTGCGGCGCAGCGAAACATCGCCGCTGGCCACGCGTCGCAGGCCTTGCGGTGTTTGCAGCAAGAGGCAGCCTTGGTCGTCGACGCCAAGCGCCAGCCCCGCCGCATGCCGCTCGCCGTGGTCCAGCACTGCGACGCTCTCGCCGCGCCAGGCATGCAGCCGGTTCCAGGCCTCGGCCCAGGGCGAGAAGCCGGTTTGGGCGTAGATCGGAAGACCGGCGAGCATGGCGGGAGCGAGCAGGCGCAGCATGTCCCAGCGGCTGGCGCGCAGTCCGCAGGCGTCGAGGCCGACGGCCTCGGGCCATTCGGGCGGGGTCCGCAGGTTCAGGCCGATGCCGATCACGGCCCAGCGCGCCTGCGCGGTATCGGCCAGTTCAACCAGGATCCCGGCAAGTTTGCGATTTTGCAGCAGCACATCGTTGGGCCACTTGAGCTGCGCGCCGGAGACGCCCAGCGCGTGCAGATTTTGCGCCAGCCAGACCCCCACCGCCACGCTCAGGCCGGCGATGGGCGTGCCGGGCGCGAAGGGCCAAGCCAGCGAACACAACAAGCTGCTGCCGCGCTCGCCATCCAGCCAGGGCCGTCCCTGGCGCCCGCGCCCGGCGGTCTGGTGCCCGGCCACGCGCAACTGGGGGTCGAGGGCGCAGTTGCCGCTGCGCACGCGCTCGAGCAGATCGGCGTTGGTCGATGCGGTCTCGGGCGTCCAGGCGACGGCGCAGCGCAGGCCCTGGGCTGCGAGCGCGGCCTGCAAGGCCTGCGCGTGCTGCGGATCATCGGCGGGGCGCGATGGGGGGGCGGCCATGGCGTTCAGCGCTTGGGCGCGAGCATGGTGCCGCGGCAGGCGACGGCGCCGCAGCGACAGACATAGTCGCGCTTGAGCTTGGAGGTATAGCGGGCGTCCAGGCTCAGGCGGTAGTCGTAGAACAACTCCTCGCCGGGAGCGATGTCGCGCAGCGCATGGATGTAGACCCGTTCGCCTTCCTGCCTGGCCTCGCAATTGGGCGCGCAGGCGTGGTTGATCCAGCGTGCGCTGTTGCCGCCGACGTTGGCGTCGATCACGCGGCCGTCGTCGAGCGAGAAATAGAAGGTGTGATGGGGCTGGGCCGGGTCGTGCGGGTGGCGGCGCAGGGCCTCTTTCCAGGCAATGCGCTCGCCGCGGTATTCGAGGATGCGCGAACCGGCGGCGATGGGTCTGCGCGCGAACACCCCCTTGCCGTGCACGGGGGACGATCGCACCTCGGTGCGCGGGCCATGGGAAGGAACCTTCGAGGCAGGGGCGGTCTTGGCTGGAGGCATGGGAAGAGGGATGTCGCGGCCTTGCGGTTTCACCTGCGACGGGAAACTGGTTAAAGTAAAAAAAGGAGTGGGAGATCGGCCGCGGCACCACGGCGCCATGCAGCGGCGCCGTGCCAGCGCGGTGCAGGCTACCCGCGGGAGACAGGAGTGCCGGCGCTTCTTGCGCTGGAATTGTAGGAGCACCATCATGCGTCAGCAGCGTCGTTTGCATCTCAAGGCCCTTGCCGGCGGCGTTGCCGCGGCCGCTTTGGCGCCAGCCGGTTGGGCGCAGTCCGTGGCCCGGCAGGCCGCGGCGCTGGAGAAAAAGGACACCAAGGCCGCGCCCTTGCCGGCGCTCGGCAGCGTGCTGCCGCTGCCGCCGAGCATCGAACTGATCGATGGCAGGACGCTCTCGGCGCACGACCTCAAGGGCAAGGTGGTGGTGCTGGAATACTGGGCCACCTGGTGCCCGTTCTGCGCCAGGCAGATGCCCCACATGCAGAAGCTGTATGCGCAGCACCACAAGCAGGGCCTGGTGGTGCTGGGGTTGTCCATCGACAAGAAAGCCGCCGATGTGCTGCCCTATGTCAAGCAACGCGGCACGACCTTCCCGGTCGCCTGGCTGTCGCCCGAACTGGCCAAGACATTGCCCAAGCCGCCCGGATTGCCGGTGACCATCGTCATCGGACGGGACGGCCGGGTCAAGATGGCCGAGTCCGGCGAGATCTTCCCGGAAGATATCGCCGGCATCGCCAAGCACCTCTAATTTCTCTAGGTCCCTCATGAGCAAGACTCTGGTCATTGCGGAAAAACCCAGCGTGGCGCAGGACATCGTCCGCGCCCTCACGCCCGTTGCCGGCAAGTTCGACAAGCGCGACGAATTTTTCGAGAACGACACCTATCTGGTCACCTCGGCCGTCGGCCATCTGGTGGAAATCGGCGCGCCCGAGGCTTTCGAAGTCAAGCGCGGCAAGTGGAGCTTCGCGCATCTGCCGGTGGTGCCTCCGCATTTCGACCTCAAGCCCATCGAGAAGACCAAGTCGCGCCTGTCGGCCATCGTCAAACTGCTCAAGCGCAAGGACGTGAGCGCGGTGGTCAACGCCTGCGACGCCGGGCGCGAGGGCGAACTCATCTTCCGTCTGATCCAGCAATACGCCGCTGCCCGGCAACCCGTGCAGCGGCTGTGGTTGCAGTCGATGACGCCACAAGCCATACGCGACGGTTTCGCGCATTTGCGCAGCGACGCCGAGATGCAGCCCTTGGCTGCGGCCGCGCGCTGCCGCAGCGAGGCCGACTGGCTGGTGGGCATCAACGGAACGCGGGCGATGACCGCGTTCAACTCGCGCGACGGCGGTTTTTTCCTCACCCCGGTGGGCCGGGTGCAGACGCCGACGCTGTCGGTGGTGGTGGCGCGCGAGGAACAGATCCGGCGCCATGTGGCGCGGCCCTACTACGAAGTGCAGGCCGGTTTCGCCGCCGCCGCCGGCAATTACAGCGGCAAGTGGTTCGACCCGGCGTTCAAGAAAGACGCCGACGACGGCGACCGCCGCGCCGACCGCTTGTGGGACCGCGCCCAGGCCGACGCCATCGTCGCAGCGTGTATCGGCAAGACGGCCGAGGTCACCGACGAATCCAAGCCGGCAACGCAGATCTCGCCCGCGCTGTTCGACCTCACAACCCTGCAGCGCGAAGCCAATTCGCGTTTCGGTTTTTCGGCCAAGATGACGCTGGCGCTGGCGCAGTCGCTGTACGAAAAGCACAAGGCGTTGACCTATCCGCGTACCGACTCGCGCCACCTGCCCGAAGACTATGTGGCCGTGGCGCGCGACACCCTCAAGGTGCTGGGAGCAGGCGAGGGCGCCGCGGCGCCGCTGGCCGGTTTTGCCCGCACCGCGCTGGAGCGCGGCTACGTGAAACCGAACAAGCGGGTGTTCGACAATGCCAAGGTGTCGGACCACTTCGCCATCATTCCCACGCCGCAAGTGCCCAAGGCGCTGAGCGAGGCCGAGGCCAAGCTGTACGACATGGTGGCGCGGCGCTTCCTCGCGGTGTTTTTCCCGGCAGCCGAGTTCCACGTCACCACCCGCATCAGCCGCATCGACGCGCATCAGTTCCGCACCGAGGGTCGCGTGCTGGTGGTGCCCGGCTGGCTGGAAATTTATGGCCGCGCGCAACAGGGCGACGACGCCAATCTGGTCGCGGTCGAGCCCGGCGAAAAGGTCGCCGCCGAAACGGTGGAACTGCTGGAGCACAAGACCAAGCCGCCGGCGCGCTACACCGAGGCCACGCTGCTGAGCGCGATGGAAAACGCCGGCAAGATGGTCGATGACGAGGACTATGCCGAAGCCATGGCCGGCAAGGGGCTGGGCACGCCGGCCACGCGCTCGAGCATCATCGAAGGCCTGCTGGCCGAGCAGTACATGCTGCGCGAAGGCCGCGAACTGGTCCCCACGGCCAAGGCCTTCCAGCTCATGACCCTGTTGCGCGGCCTGGGCGTGGAAGAACTCACCAAGCCCGAGCTGACCGGCGAATGGGAGCTCAAGCTGGCGCAGATGGAGCGCGGCCAGATGCAGCGCGACGCCTTCATGCAGGAAATCGCCGCGATGACCGAGGCCATCGTCAAGCGCGCCAAGGAATACAGCCGCGACAGCGTGCCGGGCGACTACGCCACGCTCGAGACGCCCTGTCCGAACTGCGGCGGCGTGGTCAAGGAAAACTACCACCGCTTCGCCTGCACCCAATGCGATTTTTCCATCGGCAAACACCCGGCCGGGCGCAGTTTCGAGATCGCCGAGGTCGAGCAACTGCTGGCGCACAAGCGCCTGGGCCCGCTCACCGGTTTTCGCAGCAAGATGGGCCGGCCTTTCGCCGCCGAGCTCAAGCTCGCGCGCGAAGGCGAGGCGGGGCAGTGGAAACTCGAATTCGACTTCGGCCAGCCCATCAGCGGCGAAGGCTCCGAGGCCCCGGATTTCACCGGCCAGGAGCCGCTGGGCGCCTGCCCCAAGTGCAGCGGCGCGGTCTTCGATGCCGGCAATGCCTATGTCTGCGAACACAGCGTGGGTCCGACGCCGACGTGCGACTTCCGCAGCGGCAAGATCATCCTGCAGCAACCCGTCGAACCCACGCAGATGCAAAAGTTGCTGCGCGACGGCCGCACCGACCTGCTCGACGGCTTTGTTTCCGCGCGCACCAAGCGCAAGTTCAAGGCCTTCCTCGTGCGCCAGCCGGATGGCAAGGTCGGTTTCGAGTTCGCGCCGCGCCCCGCAGCCGCGGCCAAATCGGCAGCAGCCGGCAAGGCCCCTGCGCGCAAGGCCGGAACTCGCAAGGCCGCGGGCTGACAGGCCCTAGGGCCTGTTCACGCTATTTCTGCACCCGCGTTGCCCCCAGACGGGGATGGATGCAAGGCGGAGGGCACCGGCAAGGCTGAACGCGCCTTGCCTGTGCCCGACAACGCCGCAGACGCCCCGTCTGGGGGCAACCCTTCGGGCCGGGGGTTTGGGCGGCGCATGGCCACGTTGCAGTCCGCTTGTGGTGCAACACACCACGGCGCGGCCTGC
>MLJW01000316.1_pt1 | contig 27764 bp, 29 predicted proteins | sample 888231 | NCBI WGS metagenome assembly MLJW01 (sample SAMN05788063, study PRJNA343431) | mine drainage metagenome | isolation source: sample collected from the inflow into an acid mine drainage treatment plant... | place: Germany: Lusatia, lignite mining district
TTTTGCTAAATCGATGCCTATCGTTGTAATATGTTTCATGACTTCCTCCCTCATTTTGATTGAATTCGCGAAAACTCAATCGTGGCACAATGATGCCGTTCCGAGTGGAGGAAGTCCCTATTATTCCTTGAAATGGGGAGGGAATTGGCGAGATTATTTTCCGCCAACCAAACTCTTAACTGCACTCACCAAATCACCTGGCATGACAATGATTTTGCTATTTTCAGAAGATGACATTTTTTGTAAAGCGGTAATGTAACGGTCACCTAATAAGAACATGGCTGAGGCGTTATTTTCTTTCACAGCTTCAGTGATGAATTTAATTGATTCAGCTGATGCGTGAGCTGCCACCATTTGCGCTTCAGCGTCTTTACGAGCCGCTTCTAAACGAGCCTCAGCATTTAAGATCAGTGATTGCTTTGCGCCTTCAGCTTCTGTGACCACCGCCACGCGTTCACGCTCAGCGGCAGCTTGTCTTTCCATCGCATCTTGCATGTTAGATGATGGCTTGATGTCTTGAATTTCGACAGACTTTACGGTTAAACCCCAGTCTAATGCTTCATCAGCAATAGCTGTTTTCAGTTCAGCTTTAATGCGGTCACGAGAACTGAGTGCTTGGTTTAGATCCATGCCGCCTATAATCGAACGTAGGCTAGTCTGTACCATGTTACGCATCGCTTCGCGGAAGTTTTCGATACCGTACACAGCACGCTCAATGTTAGATACTTTAATGAATGCAATAGCATTGGCTAAAATTACCGCGTTGTCTCGCGTAATCACTTCTTGCTCTGGCACGTCTAAAATAATGTCTTTGGTAGTCACTTTGTAGCTGACTTTGGTGAAAATAGGGTTGATAACATGTAAGCCCGGTGAAAGTACGCCAGCAAATTTCCCCAGACGCTCTACTACCCATTCTTCACCCTGCGGCACAATACGCACGCCTTTGATGATGGCGACAATTACTAGAAATATCAGTACAAAACTAAATTCGGTCATGGTTTTTTCCTAAAAATTAGATTACTTTTGAAACTCTTAATGCATTACCTTCAACGGCTATTACGGTAGCATTGCACCCCGCATCAATAGCTTCATTTGAAACCGCAGCCCATTCACGGCTACCCATTAAGCCTTGCGTGAAACGAATAATGCCATTTTGAGTCGGGCTACAGGCTTCGATAATCATGCCGATGCGACCGATTTCCTCGCCCTGAGACTGCCCAACGCGAGAGTCAGTAGATGTTTTTTTGTAATAACGACGCCATATGGCGAGTGAACCTAGTGATAAAACCGCGAACATTGCAAACTGTGCAGCTTGAGATAAGTCAGGCAGTAAGCCCATAATGACGGCTACACATAAAGCCGCAATGCCAAACCATAATACATAGAACGTGCCTGTCGCCATTTCTATGGCGAGCAATATAATGCCGATTGCGCCCCATATCCACATTGCTTCAATCATGTTTCCCCCGATTTAACAAAAGTTTATTTTCTTCTTTACAGCTAATGCATCTTAGCACTATTCATAAAATTTATGGCTAGCGGTTGCAAGTATGCCGACGAAAACACAAGGCTTACCCTGTGTTAAAATGGAGGCTATGACAACTAATACTACCCCCCTAAATTCTCCTGCAATCAAAGAGCTGGCGAAGTCGTTTGACCCTAAAACCATTGAAAGTCATTGGTATCAATTTTGGGAGAGCAACGGCTACTATGCAGCAGGCCTAGATAATACCAAGCAAGATAACTTCTGTATTTTGCTTCCTCCACCTAACGTTACGGGTACCTTGCACATGGGGCATGGTTTTAACCAGACCTTGATGGATGCGTTAACGCGCTATCACCGTATGCGTGGCGATAATACTTTATGGCAGCCAGGTACCGACCATGCCGGTATCGCTACACAAATCGTGGTGGAGCGCCAACTGGATGCACAAGGCGTATCACGCCATGACTTGGGTCGTGAGAAGTTCTTGGAAAAAGTGTGGGAGTGGAAAGAATACTCAGGCGGAACGATTACCAAGCAAATGCGTCGCTTAGGCACATCACCAGACTGGAGCCGTGAGCGCTTCACGATGGATGAAGGTTTGAACAAAACCGTGACCGAAACTTTTGTGCGTTTGTATAACGAAGGTTTGATTTATCGCGGCAAACGTCTGGTGAACTGGGATGTGAAGCTAGGCACAGCGGTTTCAGACTTGGAAGTGGTGCAGGAAGAAGAAGATGGTTTTATGTGGCACATCAACTATCCGCTTGCTAGTGGGGATGGCTTCTTAACGGTTGCTACAACACGTCCAGAAACCATGCTGGGCGACGTGGCGGTGATGGTGCATCCTGAAGATGAGCGCTATAAACATCTGATTGGTCAGCAGGTAAAGCTGCCATTGTGTGACCGTGAAATCCCGATTATTGCCGATGATTATGTCGACCTTGAGTTTGGTACTGGCGTGGTAAAAGTAACGCCAGCGCATGATTTTAACGACTATGCGGTAGGTCAGCGCCATAACTTAGTGCCTTTTAATGTTTTAACGTTAGATGGAAAAATTATTTCTGGAGGTGGCGATGACCCTTCCGTAGTTCAAGCGTTTGATCATGTTGCAGAGAAAAAACCGGGACTCAAAGGATTTGTGCAGTCTGGGTCACCCTTAGATTACGCTAATATTCCATTAGGCTATCGTGGACTTGACCGTTTCGATGCTCGGAAACAAATCGTTGTCGATTTAGATGCTCAAGGTTATTTAGTTAAAACAGAAAAACACAAACTCAAGGTGCCGCGTGGTGACCGTACTGGCGTGGTGATTGAACCTATGCTCACAGATCAATGGTTTGTAGCTATGAGCAAACCTGCGGCTGATGGCAAGAGCATTACACAAAAAGCGCTGGATGTTGTTGCTAGTGGCGAAATCAAGTTTTATCCAGAAAACTGGGTGAACACCTACAACCAATGGCTGAATAATATTCAAGATTGGTGTATTTCACGCCAGTTATGGTGGGGACATCAAATTCCTGCTTGGTATACAGATAGCGGGAAGGTATATGTAGCTACAGATGAAGTACAAGCAAAAGCCTTGGCAGCCAGTGATGGCTACATGGGGAATTTAGTGCGCGATAATGATGTGCTGGATACCTGGTATTCATCAGCATTATGGCCGTTCTCTACTTTAGACTGGACTGGCGATGAAGCGATTGATGCGCAAAACCAAGCCTTGCAGCAATATCTGCCGTCTTCAGTTTTGGTTACAGGTTTTGACATTATTTTCTTCTGGGTGGCGCGTATGGTGATGATGACCACGCACATCACAGGCAAAATCCCGTTCAAGCACGTGTACGTACACGGTTTGATTCGTGATGCTGAAGGTCAGAAGATGAGTAAGTCCAAGGGTAACGTGTTGGATCCGATTGATTTGATCGACGGCATTAACTTGGATGACTTAATCAAAAAACGTACTACGGGTTTGATGAATCCAAAACAAGCCGAGCAGATTGAAAAACGCACGCGTAAAGAGTTTCCAGAAGGCATTGCTGCTTACGGAACCGATGCGTTACGGTTTACGTTTGCTGCCTTGGCTTCACCCGGCCGTGACATTAAGTTTGATTTACAACGATGCGATGGTTACCGTAATTTCTGCAATAAATTGTGGAACGCCACGCGCTTTGTGTTGATGAACACTGAAGGCCAAGATAATGGTCTGGAAGATTGCAAAAAACAGCCAGATGGTTACTTGGGCTTTTCACAAGCCGACCGTTGGATTGTAAGCACATTGCAACGCACCGAAGCCGATGTTGAACGTGCTTTCGCTGACTATCGTTTCGATTTGGCGGCAAAAGCGGTGTATGAGTTTGTGTGGGATGAATACTGCGATTGGTATTTGGAGCTGGCAAAAGTGCAAATTCAGACGGGTAGCGATGCTGAAAAGCGCGCGACTCGCCGCACATTGTTGCGTGTGCTGGAAACCATTTTGCGTTTGGCGCACCCAATTATGCCGTTTATCACGGAAGAGATTTGGCAAACTGTCGGCCCGATGAGTGGCAAAACTGGTGCAAGCATCATGCTTGAGCAGTACCCATCATCACAGCCTAACAAGATTGATGCCGCCGCAGAAGCTTGGGTAGCATTGTTAAAACAAGCGGTTGATGCATGCCGTAGCTTGCGTGGTGAAATGAGTATTTCACCAGCTGCGCGCGTACCTTTGATTGCTGCCGGCGATGCTGACAAACTGGCAATTTATTCGCCATATTTGAAGGCCTTGGCTAAATTGGAAGACGTAGCGATTGTGGCTGAGTTGCCAGAGGCTGACGCGCCAGTGATGCTGGTTGAAGACTTTAAACTCATGCTCAAAGTTGAGATTGATGTTGCGGCAGAAAAAGAACGCTTAGGTAAAGAGATTGCCAGATTAGAAGGCGAAATCAATAAGGCCAATGCTAAGTTGAATAACGAAAGCTTTGTGGCGCGTGCTCCAGCCGCTGTTGTTGAGCAGGAAAAAGCACGCGTAGCTGACTTTAGTTCTAGTTTAGAAAAACTGCAAAGTCAGTTAGCTAAGTTAAAGTAATTAATTAGTGTAGTTTAAGAAATAGAAAAAGGCGCTAAAAAGCGCCTTTTTCTTGTGCTAATCAGTCTGCTTAATTGATACGCTTTTTGATGTAAAAAGTGAATGAAGTGCCGTTGTTGTCCAATTGTAAAAGCTCATGACCAGTTTGTGCACAAAAGGCATTAAAGTCTTTTACTGCGCCGGGATCTGTAGCAATCACTTTTAAAGTTTGTGCTGGTTGAAGCTCGCTCAAGCCTTTTTTGCAACGTAAAATAGGCAGTGGGCAATTGAGCCCAGTGGCATCAATTTCTTTATCAAATTCCATTATTTGTTTTCCCTTCATCTTTTGCAGCAAAAGCATAGCCAGCTCTACCCCAGGCTAAAACGCCGCCAATTAAGTGCGATATGTTTTTAGCACCTTTGCTAGTGAAAAAGTCAGCCGCATGTGCAGAGCGTATGCCGCTATGACAATAAAACACGATGGCGTCTGCTTTGGTCAGGGAGTCATACTGTGCGGGTAGTGTGGATAATGGTATGTGTATCGCTCCGGGAATAATGCCGCGCGCAACTTCATCGTCATTACGCACGTCCACCAGTAGTAAGGGCGCATTTTCTGCCAACATTTCGTATAAATCTTTTGCTTGAATTTCGCTGTACTTGCTCATTGCAATGAACCTAAATTAATTAGACTAAATAATAGCATTTTGTGAGTAGGTCACACTAAAAGTATTTCAGCGAAGTGTCATAAGCGCTTTGTGGCTTTTATGTATCAAGGTGCGCTGCACTTAATTTGAAATTACTCTATAAGAATTTTGAGCATGTGAACTTAATTAGGTGAAGACAATCAAATTTGCACTAATATACATTTGTGCAAATGTATGTGATGATGTTCACTAGTTTCATATTTGTCGAGTACTGGCGGTTGTACGTTGTCAGATGACATAACAATCTTTCATGTTTCTTTAATAATGGCTTACTTATGAAAAAAATCATGTTGAATGTTGTTACCGTTGCAATAGTTGTTGGTGTTTTTGGAGCGGCATATTATTACTGGCAGCAATTTCAAGCCAAACCTGAAGTAGTGGTGCAGGCACCAGCGCCAAAATTACCATCAACTCCACCAAAACCTGAGATTCGCCAAGTGGTAGAGTCTGCTCCTGTACCACCTGAGTTGCCCCAGTTGGATGCAAGCGATCATTATGTTTTTAATGCGTTAACTGATTTGATTGCTAATAAATCGTTGATGAAGATATTTATTAGCGAGCAAATAATTCACAATATCGTTGCAACCGTTGATAACCTGCCAAGCCAGCGTGCGCCAATGAGCGTCATGCCAATTGAGCCGGCACACGGTAAGTTTCTTACGGCAGGGAAAGATGCCGATTTGATAGTCAGTCCTAAAAACGTGATGCGTTATAAGCTTTATGTGAGTTTTGCTGAAGCGATTGATGCTGAAAAATTAGTCGAGCTTTATGTTCAACTCTATCCACTTTTTCAGCAGTCATATGCAGAGCTTGGGTATCCTAAAAAATATTTCAATGATCGGTTGATTTTCGCGCTTGATGACTTGCTGGCTGCGCCTGATGTTCAAGAGCCAGTGAGACTTGTTCAGCCTAAGTATTACTACCAATTTGCGAATCCTGATCTTGAAAAGCGTTCCATCGGGCAAAGAATACTCATGCGCATAGGTAGCCATAACGAAGCGATAGTTAAGGCCAAGCTAAATGAGATTAAGCAGGCATTGCGTCTCCATATGCATGAAGAGAAAATTAACGCTGTAGAGTGAAGTGTCAGCGAATGAAATTGATGCTATCAGTCTAGTAAATAGATATGGCCTCATTGAAAGCATGGATTCATAGTTTTTTTGTACAGATTAATCACATAAAAAAGATAAAGGTAATTATGCAGGATATATTCAACTACTCCATTTTTGGCAATACAACCTCCAGCTATCTGATGGCATTTGGAATTTTTATATTTGGAGTGGTAATTGTTTATGGATTTAAAAAATATATTTTAAATAGATTAAAGAAATGGGCCGCTAAAACAGATAATTCAATTGATGATTTTTTGATAGAGGTAATCGACAAATACCTAATTCTGGTTGTTTATTTCGGAGTTTTGTATATCTCACTTCACACACTGTTGCTGACTGATGACTTTAAGCATGGTTTAAGAACTGCAGCAGTTGTCTTAATCACAGTGCTCGCAGTTAGAGCTGTGGTGTCTGTCGTTAATTTCGGGCTTCAATCTTACTGGCACAAGTCAGTTAACTCTTTAAATGGGGAAAAACAACTTAAAGGGGTGCTTGGACTCATCAATTTTGTAATATGGGTTCTTGCCCTAGTTTTTCTTCTGGACAATCTAGGCGTAAAAGTATCGGCAGTTGTCGCGGGACTAGGGATAGGAGGTATCGCGGTTGCACTGGCTGCGCAGGCCATTCTTGGTGATTTATTCAGTTACTTCGTGATCTTTTTTGATAAGCCTTTTGCGGTTGGAGACTTTATCATTATTAGCGACAAGATGGGTGTTGTTGAGGATATTGGAATAAAAACGACCAGAATACGAGCGATTGGCGGCGAATTGCTTATTTTTTCAAATACAGATTTAACCAACTCACGTGTGCATAATTTTAAAAAAATGGAACAGCGTAGAGTGGTGTTTAAGCTGGGCGTGACTTACCAAACATCCTCAGAGAAATTAAAAGCGATTCCTCAAATGGTGAAGCAAGCTATTGAAGAGCAGGAAGGGGCTGCTTTTGATAGAGGGCATTTTGCCTCTTATGGTGATTTTAGTCTGAACTTCGAATTTGTGTATTACGTTACAGGTGCCGACTACAATAAGTATATGGATATTCAACAGGCTATCAATCTGAATGTTTTTGAAGCCTTTGAAAAAGAAGGGGTGGAGTTTGCATACCCGACACAAACGCTTTTCATTGCGAAAAATAATTAGACTGTAACGGAGCCATTACATATATCCGCTACAGTAGATATAAAATCCGCATATCTAAATGATATTTACCTTATAAATCATTGCTATATGTGATAGCTATTTTCTAGTGGGGCATTTGTGGGGCAATTAGGGTAAAAAAAGCTCTTTTAGGCATTTAATGAACTTTAGATGCCCAGCTTTTAGTGATTGTTTTTGTTCTTAATAAGGTCAATCACACCATCAACAGTGATGCTTTTTTTGAGTTTGAATAAACACACAATGAGCCAGATTGCGCAAATGATACTGCTTATAATGAAAATTGCGCTCCATACATTCTTTTGTAAGCCAAATGCGTCTTTAAAGTCTGCTGAACAAAAGACAAGAATAATTGTTAGTAGAAGGCTTAATGGCATTTGCCATGCCTTATTGCTTTCAATGAGTGAGAGATTCTGAAGTAAGATTAGCTTAAGCTTATCTCCGGTAATTGAGATTAATTCTTGAGAGGTATTTTCATGGATTTCGGTAATGCCTATATTGTTACCCGATTTTGGAACTATCATGACGCAACCTCCATCATGACCTGAAGCTCAATTTTCGTTGCCGCTTTTAGTTTGTAAACGGCGGCCATATAGGAGATGGGCTCACCTTTATTTGATAGCGCAAATATACTCGGACTGTTGGTCGTAGCGCCAAGTTGGGACGTAAAGTTCGCAAACTTCAACTCAAACCAATCTCCAATTGATTGATATAGGATAACTGGATTCTTTGCTCCTTCGTGCTCCAAGTCTTGAGGGAAGATTAGGCGGATGTTCAGTGTGTCGCCTTCACAAATTTCATGTTCGATTTCAACTGTTTCACCATCCTGAACAAATAGTGTTTCAGATATAAGGATAGTTCGATTGCCGACCTTCATATAAGCCCCAACGAATAAATAGTTCGAGTAGTTTAATATAGCTTAAGTGTGAAATGTTGGTGTGTTTTTCCCGCGAGTGCACCGCCAGTGTCCCATGTGCTAGACGTAAAAAAAGCCCACATCGCTGTGAGCTTTATTTTAATTGGTGGCCGGGACGGGAATCGAACCTGTGACACGCGGATTTTCAATCCGCTGCTCTACCGACTGAGCTACCCGGCCATCATGCAAATTGTTGTGTAACGTTTGCAAGCTGCGCATTATAGCAAACTTCTAAAGGAATTTACAAAGAAAACTTCCAAACAATCCCTTTAATTCATGAAATATTTCTTAAGTGCTGATATTAAGGCCTGTGTTTAGCAGGACGCAGTCATGTAAAATGCAAGGCATGAACTTCAATATTACACAGCCAAATCAAGCGCTCAGTAATGCGCTTTTAGACAAAATTGATAATAAGACCAAGCCGTTAGGTGCATTGGGCATGCTGGAAGTCGTGGCGTTGCAGGTCGGGTTGATTCAGCAGTCTCTGACGCCACAACTGAATCAGCCTACGGTGTTGGTTTTTGCTGGTGACCACGGTATTGTGGAGGCAGGTGTTAGCCCTTATCCGCAGGCAGTGACGGCACAAATGGTGCTGAATTTTTTACAGGGCGGCGCTGCCATTAATGTATTTACTGCGCAAAATAATATGCGTTTACGTGTGATTGATAGTGGTGTTAATTTTCAGTTTCCTCCAAGCAAAGATTTGATTGATGCAAAAATCGCCGCAGGTACGCGTAACTTTTTGCAGGAAGCAGCGATGACGGCAGCGCAATGTGAGCAAGCTCTAAGCAGAGGTGCGGAAATAGTAGATGCTCAAGTTGCTGAGGGTAGTAATGTATTTGGCTTTGGTGAAATGGGTATTGGTAATACCTCATCGGCGAGTTGTTTGATGAGCGTTTTATGTGGCTTGCCGATTGAGCGTTGTGTAGGGCGAGGTACAGGCTTAGACGACGCGGGCTTGAAGAAAAAAATGCATATTTTGGCACAGGCAATTGCACATCATCATTTAAGTGACAGCAATGCAATGCAAGTGCTGCAAACATTTGGCGGTTTTGAAATTGCCATGATGGTCGGTGCTATGCTGCAAGCGGCAGAACTGCAATGCACCTTATTGATAGATGGCTTTATCACTACCGCGGCATTGCTGGTCGCCGTCAAATTACAACCTAATATATTGCACTATTGTGTGTTCACACACTGCTCTGATGAGTCTGGGCATAAGGCAATGCTGGATTTTTTAGGTGTTAAACCATTACTTAATATGAATTTGCGTTTAGGCGAGGGTTCAGGTGCAGCATTGGCTTACCCTATGGTGCTAGCTGCGGTTAATTTTTTGAATAATATGGCTTCGTTTGAGTCAGCCAGTGTTTCTCAGCAGAAAGATGCCGATTAAGCCATGTTGCAAGATTTGAACTTGTCACTTAAGCGGCAGTGGTATTACTTTTTGCTGGCATTAGGTTTTTTTACGCGCATCCCCGTACCTAGATTTGTAGACTTTAAAGAGGCCGATCTTAATCATTCTGCTAAATACTTTCCTCTTGTCGGCATCATAGTTGGCGTTGTTGGTGCTTTGGTCTTCTGGCTGTGTGATTTTTTATTGCCTTTAGAAGTCTCTGTTTTGTTGAGTATGGCCTCTACTATTTTTCTGACGGGCGCTTTTCATGAGGATGGTCTAGCGGATGCTGCTGATGGCTTGGGTGGTGGATGGGGTAAAGAGCAAGTGTTGACGATTATGGCGGACTCTCGTATTGGGAGTTATGGCGCCGTTACCTTAATGTTGGCATTACTGATGAAATATGAGGTACTCAGTTATCAATTAGTAACGTTGATACCAGCCTCTATTGTGGCTGGTCATGCGCTTAGCCGTTTGTGTGCTGTGCTTGTGATGTATACGCAGAATTACGTTAAGTTTGAAGGGAAGTCTAAACCACTTGCCACGCAATTGAGCATGAATGGGTTGATGGTAGCTGCCTTTTTTGGTTTACTGCCACTGGTATTTTTACCAATGAAATTCTTGCTTGCGATAGTGCCCATGGTTTTTATTTGGTTATGGTTTAGTGTGAAAATTAAACAGCGTATAGGCGGGTATACTGGGGACTGTTTAGGGGCAATGCAGCAATTGACAGAACTTGCGTTTTATATCGGCCTGCTAGTAAGTGCTGCGTTATTTACTGGCTCTGCCATTAATATCTAAAGTTCTGATTTTTGTCATGCAGCTCACTTTAGTTCGCCATAGTTCACTGGATATTGCCTCGCAGATTTGTTATGGGCAAAGCGATGTTGATGTATCTGCTCAGTTTGACGATGAGTTACGTTCTCTTCAAAAGAAGCTTGCGGCTTTTAGTTTTGATGCGGTTTACGCGAGTCCATTGCAGCGTTGTCAGAAGCTTGCAACTGCTTTATGCGCAGATGATAGTCTTGGTATTTCTACAAGTAACATCAAGCTGGATACGCGTTTAAAAGAGCTTAGTTTCGGTGATTGGGAATTATCACCTTGGGAGGCTATCCCGCGTGAGATTTTTGATGTTTGGGCGAATGATTACGCTAATTTAGCGCCACCTAATGGCGAAACGTTCTCACAATTGCATGCGCGTACAAAAAGCTTTATCGATGAGGTGGGTAGACACTCGCAGGGCAAGAGCGTGCTAGTGGTTACGCATGGCGGGGTGATTCGCTCGGTGTTGGCCGAAGTGTTGAATATGCCGTTAAAGGGCCTGTTTAGAATTGCTATAGACCATGTGAGCGTCACACAAATTTCATTTAACGGTGCTGTGCCTAGTGTACGCTTTGTTAATCTCTAAATGATTATTTAAATTGCCCGAGATTTAAGTGTTAATGGCAAGCCTGCTGCTACAAAAGTAACTTGGTCTGCGTTAGCCGCTACGGCTTGATTCAAGCGCCCTTGTTCATCCTGAAACTGACGATTAATTTCTCCAAGTGGCACAATGCCCATGCCGACTTCATTGCTTACTAAAATAATGGTGCCCGGCAGCGTGGGTAAAAGCGACAGGAAATCCTCGCGCTCTGATTTCCAGCTTGAATCTTGTGGCGGATGACAGTCTGGACATATCCACTGAGCGAGCCACAAAGTTAGGCAGTCTACAATCAGGCACTGATTCGGCGCGGCCAAATGTGCAAGCGTTTGGCTGAGTTTGTGTGGTTCCTCTATCAGCATCCAGTGGCTAGGTCGCCGATCTTTGTGGTGTTGTACGCGAGATTTAAACTCATCATCATAGACCTGTGCAGTGGCTACATATGTCACGGCTAAGTTGCTTTCTTTGGCCAACTTTTCTGCATAAGCACTTTTACCAGAGCGAGCGCCGCCCAGAATTAAACTAATGTTCGTTGTCATGTTTTTATGTGTTTTTTATAAAAATTCGCATTAAATTATGCTCAGTGAGTAGCAGGATTGGGGTTTTATGTGCGGAGAAATTTGATTGCGTGCTACTTGTTTGGTTAGATTGATTTTTTCCCAAACAAAATAGTGATTGCATATTTATTTTATTCGGTCTTTGCATCATAACATTTTTGCGATGTCGTCTAAAAATAGATAATAAATTTACCGCTCATAGCCGATGGTTAAGGCGTTCCTGAATTTAATGTAATTCACTTAAATTTTTTAGTCTCATCTACTATCTGCTAGCTAGCGGCGGAGTGATGTTTTCAAATGTATTGTAATACTTTGAAAAATACGTGTTACCTATTGACTATAATCAATTTATTAAATTATAGTGGGCGTATGGATGCCGATTTAAAAGCACTGGAAGAAAAACTATCACACTTAATTTCCGTGTGTAATGATTTGCGCCAAGAAAACGCGCAATTGCGTTTAGACTTAAATGTGACGCAAGCAGATGCAGCCGTGTTGAAAGCACATATGGCACAGGCAAGTGAGCGAATAGAGACTTTGATGGAAAGTCTGCCTTAACGCGGCGTTGAATATAAGGTTGAGTAACTAGATGAGTGAAATTAAAGGCGTTGATGTCAATATTATGGGACGTGATTTCACGGTATCGTGTACCGATGAAGAGCGCCCTGGATTGATTAATGCTGTTAATTTTTTAGATAAAAAAATGCGCGATATTCGTGATAGCGGGAAAATTATTGGCGCTGAGCGTATTGCTATTATGGCTGCACTTAATTTATCGCATGAATTGCTCAATAGCAAAAGTGGCAATGTAGACATAGGTGACTTCAAGCGCAGAATCATAAAAATGCAAGATGATATCGATAAGGTTTGCGTCACAAAATAAATGTAAGTGCAGTAAAAAGTACGTATAAAAGTGGAGTAAAATCATCTCAACGTTATGCAAATAATTTTTATCGCTTATTTGGCATATATCAAACTGTTGGATTTCTGATAGTTAAAAACAAGTTTTAAAGATTGTTCTCTGCGGTGCGGTTTAGGCTAATAATTCCTTGAACTAGTTTATAGCATCGGTTTTGGTCATTCGAGTTGTTGTGTGCGCGCCCCTGTTGCGTTCTTTTAAGGACTTTCAGCGAGTGAGCCTAATGCGCTCTAGGCTTTTACCACTTGAGCCTTTTTGGTTCAGGATGCTGGCTTAGGCTATATCCGTAGGGAACACCCATTCATTTACCCTGTAAACAATTGTCAGCATGGATAGGCTGCATCAAATTCAAAGGTGAGATATGCGCTATTGGCTAATGAAATCTGAACCATCAGATGTGTCGATTGATGATTTAGCCGGGTTTCCGAATCAAACGGTCGATTGGTATGGTATTCGTAACTATCAGGCTCGAAACTTCATGCGCGATCAAATGAAAGTGGGAGATGGCGTATTCTTCTATCATTCTAATTGTGATGTGCCAGGTATCGCAGGTATTGCTGAAGTGAGTAAGCTTGCCTATCCAGACCGTTTACAGTTTATTGCCGGGCATAAGTATTTCGACCCAAAATCAACTGCAGAAAATCCTCGCTGGTTAAATGTAGATGTGAAGCTAGTGCGTAAAACACGCCTGCTTAGCCTAAAAGAATTGCGTGAGTATCCGGAGCTAGCCAATATGCGCATATTGCAGCGTGGCAATCGATTGTCAATTACCCCCGTTGACCCAAAAGAGTGGATGTTTATTAACGACAAGCTTAAATAAATCAAGCTCTGAGTCTCAGGCTTTTTTATTTGGATATACTCCCTGTCCGCTCGTAAAATAAGCCCGGTTTAATTAAGTTAATATCTTTTCTATCATGCTTGTCCTGCAAGGCTGACAGCCTGTTAACTTGCATGATACACTCTAGCTGTAATTTACAAGTATTTACATTTGTCATAGCAGTAGCCAATAAAAACTATAGGCGCTATTGAGGGGGCGTTAATGCGATTTACAGCTTGTGTAGCGGCAATGTTGATGCTGATGCTAACCGCTAGCCAAGCCACAGGTGCCACAAAAGATGTGGTCGAACCGACGGACCTGACGCATACTCCTTTTGAACAGCTGTTAGACATGGAATATGTCTCGGCAGCCAAAATATCCAATCAGATTAGTGATGCGAGCACGGCTGTATCCATCGTAACAGCTGAAGATATTCGCGCTTATGGGTATCGCAATATTGCCGAGATTGTAAACAGCATGCGCGGTCTTTATACACCTTATGACCGCAGTATTTGGTATCTTGGTGGGCGTGGCTTCGGGCGCTCTGGTGACTATGTGGGGCGAATTTTGTTGATGGTCGATGGTTATGCGACCAATGACAATATTTACGACGAAGCCTATATTGGTAATGATGGTCTGCTGGATACTGAGTTGATTCAGCGAGTGGAATACGTACCAGGATCTGGCTCGGCGATCTACGGTAATAATGCTTTTTTTGGCATCATTAATATTATCACTAAGAAAGGTCGTGATTTTAACGGCACGCAAGTTTCTGGTGAACTAGCCAGCTACGGTGGGAAAAAAGGCCGTGTAACCTATGGGAAGCAATTAGACAATGGAGCCGATGTCTTACTGTCTGCCTCATTGCTTAAAAATGACGGACAAAATTTTTTCTTTCCTGAGTTTAATAACGCTACAGCGGACTCTAATTTTGCGGTTAATCACGGGGTGGCTAGCGGTCTTGATTTTGAGCGTAGCCCACGCTTATTTGGCAAGCTCCAGTTTGAAGGCATAACGGTTGAGGGTGGATATGTCTCACGTCGGCACGCTAATCCTACTGGTGCTTACGGTACCGTGTTCAATGCTTTGACTTGGGATTGGGATACGAATGGTTTTGTCAGTATTAAGTCGGACAATATTCTTGGGCAGCACCTGAAGTCCTCCAGCCATGTTTATTATGGTTACTATCTAGATCGCACCGCTTTAACCAGCCCTACGCTAGGCCTGCTACACGAACATAACCGTGGGCAATGGGCGGGAGGAGACATCAAGTTTGTTGGTGATTGGTTTGAACGCCATAAATTAGTGTTTGGTGTGGAGTATCGTGATGATTTTGAAATAAGCTTTCTAAATCACTTTGGTGCTTCGGATTACAGCAGAACGACCACCAGTCTCTACGTGCAGGATGAGTATAGTGTTACCGATCAGTTGAAGCTCAATATTGGCGGACGCGCTGAGTGGTCTAGTGGTATTGGCTCCAACGTTAGTCCGCGCACGGCTTTGATATATAAGCCGTTCGACCCAACGACTATTAAGCTTTCTTACAGTTCAGCCTTTCGCCGTCCTGCCGCTTACGAGCAGTTCTATCACGATGATACGCAGGCTGTGAACCCTGCGCTTGGTCCAGAGTTTGTTACTTCCACTGAGTTTACGGTTCAACAGCAGTTTTCTCGTAAAATGCGTGCGGTTGCTTCCCTCTATCATTACCAGACAAGTGACCTTATCACTCAGGTGACACTACCTTCTGGTTTGAATCAGAATGTTAATTCTGGTAGCGGATATACCAATGGCTTAGAACTTGAGTTAGAGCGGTTGTGGGATGACGGCGTACGGATGCGTGGTAGTTTTGCTAGGCAGTTATCCATTGATGCAGCAGGAGTCCGCACGGTGAATGCCCCTGAGAATCTGGGCAAATTCAATTTAACCTTTCCAATGTTAAAAAATGCGGTGCGCACAGGTCTGGAGCTGCAATACACAGGCTCACGGTATACAGAAAAGCGTAATGTGGCTGGTGGATATACATTAGCCAACTTAACTTTCAGCTCAGAACAGCCTATATATGGGTTCAATGCTTCATTCAGTGTGCGTAATCTGTTTGATCGTAGTTATGTTTCTGTTGCGCCGAGTGGTTTGGTACAGGATACGTTGTTGATGGATGGCCGTAATTTCTGGCTTCAAATGGACTACGTTTTTAAATGAAGCGGCTCACTACTTCTGTCCGTGTATTTGCTACCCTGCTAGGATTGCTTGCAGGTGTGCCTAGCCATGCGGATCCTGCGCCAGAGTATAAAATGAAGGCGGCTTTCCTCTACAATTTTGTACAGCTTACAGAGTGGCCTAAAGCAACAGATACATGGCTGCGTGTATGTATTATTGGGCAAGATCCCATTGGAGAGGCATTACAAGGTATTGAAGGTGCTGAAGTCAATGGTAGGTATATAAAAGTCATTCGTCTTTCCAATTTAGCCGATGCGAATGCTTGCGAAGCGCTTTATCTTGGAGACTCTGAGCCATTTGACATAAAAAGTGCACTCGATAGGTTGGGTGAGTCGCCTGTATTGACCATTAGTGATAACTTGGATATGGAAAAGTCTGGCGTTATGATTACTATGTTTCCTGCAAGTCGACGATTGGTTTTTAATGTCAATGCCGAGTCAGCAAAACGAGCTCATCTCACTTTAAGTTCTAGGCTACTGCGTCTAGCAAAACATGTAGATTGATATGCTATACGAACAAATACAACACGCGCCTATCAAAACAAAACTGACGATGATCAGTCTGATTGCCATTTTCTCTGCGATGTCAGTGATGCTAATTGTGATGATGACTTATGAATATTACTTCTTCCGTCAAAATCAGGTTACTGAGCTTTCGGTGCAATCTCACATCGTTGGTGATAATAGTGCTGCCGCGTTAGCTTTTAATGATCCTGTTGCTGCAAATGAAGTGCTGCTTGCATTACGAGCATCTCCCAGCGTAGACCGCGCTAGAATTTTTCTGGAAGATGGTTCACTGTTTGCGATTTACAATAAACCGGACATAAGCTTAAGGCCAACGTTGCAACAGCCAACTTGGATTGATACTCAATATAAATATAGCTGGTCTCGGCTAACGTTATCTCAGGAAATTAAGTTTAAAGGTAAACGCATTGGGCGACTTGTTTTAGAGGCAAATCTTGATCTTTTGTATAGGCATATTTTTTTATACGGAGGTATTTCACTGCTTGCTGTAATCGTTGCACTTTTCTTCGCCATGCTGATGCTTCGCCCGCTTATACGATCGATTACTCAGCCTGTTTTAAATATTAGTCGCCTGATGCAACACATTTCCAGCAATATTGATTATTCCGCACGTATAGAGCACCATTCTTATGATGAAATCGGCGAGCTGGCAAGGGGATTCAACGAAATGTTGGAACAGGTGCAGCTGGCCGAGCTGCGCGAGAAGTCACGAAGCCATGTGATGGAAATGTTGGCAACAGGCGCATTGTTGTCCAAAGTGCTTGAAGCGATAGTGACGAGTGTTGAGAATGAAAATAAACAGATGCTTTGCAGCATTTTGTTACTTGATGACGAAGGTAAGCATCTAGGGCGAGTGGTCGCACCTAGTCTGCCAGACTTCTACAGGGACGCTCTGAATGGTATTGAAATTGGTGCAGGAGTTGGGTCTTGTGGAACTGCAGCGTTTACCGGTGAGCGGGTTATTGTTGATGATATAGAGACGCATCCTGACGCGGAGACTTATCGAGAGCTTGCTGTTCGTGCTGGACTACGAGCCTGTTGGTCGCAGCCCATCCTCTCCTCGATGGGGAAAGTGCTAGGTACTTTTGCTATTTATCATCGTGAGGCACATATGCCTACGGAGGCTGATATTTCTATCATTGAACAATCAGCTTATTTGACTAGCATTGCGATTGAACGTGAATTAGGGGAGTCGGAACTTAAAATCGCGGCCATTGCTTTTGAGTCTCAAGAAGGCATGATGGTGACTGATCGTAATCGTATCATTCTGCGTGTAAACCAGGCCTTTACAGATATTACCGGGTACTCTGCTGAAGAAGTCGTTGGTCAAACTCCGCACTTACTTAGCTCAGACCGACAAGGGCAGGAGTTCTATGCCGCTATGCAAGAGAGTATAGATAATTCAGGTGCATGGGACGGTGAGATTTGGAATCGTCGTAAGAATGGTGAGGTGTATCCTGAGCATATGACAATTACCGCTGTCAAAGATGCTGGCGGGGTTATCACTAACTATGTGGTAACACTAACTGATATTACTACGAGTAAAGCGGCGTCAATGGAGATTGAGAATCTTGCTTTTTATGATCCGCTCACACACTTACCTAACCGACGTTTGTTGCTGGATCGTCTTAAACAAGCTTTGTCTTCAAGTGCTCGTAGCGGCCAAAGGGGCGCGTTATTATTTCTTGATTTAGACCATTTCAAAACGTTAAACGACACGCTTGGGCATGATGTTGGTGATTTGTTGTTGCAGCAAGTTGCTGAGCGGCTTGCTAGTTGTGTGCGTGAAGGTGATACTGTTGCGCGCTTAGGAGGCGATGAGTTTGTATTGTTGCTTGAGGATTTAGGCGAGGATGCGCTTGGTGCTGCGGCTCACACGGAAGTTATCGGTGAAAAAATACTTGTTACACTTAATCAGGTTTATCAGCTTGATGTGCATGAGTATTATAGTACGCCTAGTATAGGGGCCACATTGTTTAATGATCATGATCTGATGATAGACGATTTGCTTAAACAGGCTGACATTGCGATGTATCAATCCAAAACAGAAGGCCGTAATACTTTGCGCTTCTATGATCCAAGGATGCAAGAGGCGATTACTACGCGCGTTGATCTTGAGCATGAGTTACGTAAGGCGTTAGAGTCACAGCAGTTCCAGTTGTACTACCAAATTCAGGTTGATAGTTCAGGTTTTCCATTAGGTGCTGAAGCGCTCATTCGTTGGAATCACCCTAAACGGGGGGTCGTATCGCCCATTCACTTTATTCCGATGGCAGAAGAGACCGGTTTGATTAGGTCTATTGGGCAATGGGTTCTAGATGAGGCATGTACACAACTCAAAAAATGGCAGCAAGATGAGCTTACTAGCGAGCTTGTGCTTGCGGTGAATGTCAGTGCGAAGCAGTTCCGTCAGGTAGATTTTGTTGAACAGGTGCAAGCAACAATAAAGCGGCATGAGATTGATCCCACAAAACTTAAGTTAGAGCTCACCGAAAGTTTGTTGGTTGATAATATTAACGACATAATTGCCACCATGGCTGCATTAGGTGGTTGCGGCATTAAGTTCTCATTAGATGATTTTGGTACCGGTTATTCATCTTTACAATATTTGAAAACGCTCCCACTTAATCAATTGAAGATTGATCAGTCATTTGTGCGTGATATTGCCACCGATAGCAGTGACAAAGCGATTGTGCTTACCATTATCGCAATGGCGCATATTCTGGATTTAAGTGTGATTGCGGAGGGTGTGGAGACTGAAGAGCAGCGGCAGTTTTTGAAAAATAGCGGTTGTACGTATTATCAAGGCTATTTGTTTAGTGAACCTGTCCCAATTGATAGGTTTGAGGCACTGTTGGTCATACTATACGGTCGAGCTCTTCAAGAGGTGGAAGATGTTCCTGGATTAGCTGAAAATATTTAGGCGCTTATTAGAAGAATTCAACATCGCTTTCTTTTGTGTTTTCTTGTAGAAGCCCGTCTGTAATCAATTGGTCGTAATAGCAATTGCGGTTGCGGCCATTATTTTTCGCAAAGTAGAGTGCTGTGTCGGCACGATCAATCAGCTTGCTGGAAATCTCATCTGCTGAAATTAACGTATATCCCGCACTTGCCGTTACTTTTCCAATCTGTGGGAACTTGAAGTTGCTTATTTTTACCCTGAAGCGCTCCAGAACGGTTTCTATGTCACTCGCAAGCGTGCATTGAAACACTCCGATAAATTCCTCACCACCGAAGCGGAACAACATATCCGTATCGCGAAACGTTTGTGTCATCAGTTGTGAGAATAAAAGTAATACTTCGTCACCAATCAAGTGGCCAAATGTATCATTTACATGTTTAAAGTGGTCTATATCGAAAATGGCTAGAAAATAAGTATGGCATATCGTGTCATCCTTACGTTTCGATGTGTTGCTGATGTGCGCTAATACTTTACTGATTCTTTGTTCAAAGCTTTTGCGGTTGAGTAGCCCCGTCAATGTGTCGCGTTCATTATCATGATTGAGCCAAGTAAAATTCTGGAACATTTGCAACAACATGCGAATGGATATCTGTTGTTGAGGGTCTTCAATTTCAGAGGTAATAGCGACAATGGCAATTGGTTGATGTGCTGCACTTTTTAATGGGTATAAATGGGTAAAAACTTTCCCGTTAGGTGTATAGCTGAGGCACTCGCCAGACTTGAAGCAGTTGGCTAGGTTGTTTTTGAGTGAAGATGGCAGATTGGCCTCTTCAGCTTCTTGACTAAGCGCTACGATAGGAAAAATTTGTTTTTCTATATCCACCGCGTGATAAATGGACACAGAAGGTTGATCGTGATCACGACTCTCCAATGAGATTAGATCAAACAAAGTCTGAGTTAGTAGCTTTTCCAGTTCAATTTGATCGCGCTCACTGGTGAGTTCAACAAGATGGCTTAAGAGGGTGTGTAAAATAGTTGAGTGCATATTTGATGATGGTCTCAATCTATATTCCCTCGTTAACCAGTATGAAAGTTTAAATTTACCCTAAAAACAGTTTGTATGCAGGATTTTCCGTTTCATTCCAGTATGGATAGCCCAAATTATTTAAAAATTCATGAAATTCAGTAGTGTCGTCAGGTGGAACTTGCATGCCTACAAGTACGCGACCAAAATCAGCACCATGGTTACGGTAATGGAATAAGCTGATATTCCAGTCATGCCCCATAGTGTCCAGAAACTTCATCAATGCGCCGGGCTTTTCTGGGAACTCAAACCTGAACACTTTTTCATTTTCAGCCTGTGGTGCATGTCCTCCCACTAGATGCCGCAAATGCAACTTTGCAACTTCGTTATCAGTTAGGTCTATGGTTGGCAAGCCTTGTGTTTGTAAATCAGCGACCAGTTTGGCTGACTCTGTAGGGTCGGCAATGGCTACGCCTACAAAGATGTGCGCTTTTTGTGGGTCAGAATAACGATAATTAAACTCTGTAATATTGCGGTCACCCAGTAAGTGGCAAAATGTTTTAAATGCACCAGGTTTTTCTGGAATAGTGACGGCTAATACCGCTTCACGCTTCTCACCAATTTCTGCGCGCTCAGCAATAAAACGTAAACGGTCAAAATTCATGTTTGCACCAGAAGCAATTGCAACCAAGGTTTCATTTTTCAGGTTATTACGTTTGGCATACTCTTTGGCGCCTGCAACAGCTAATGCGCCAGCGGGCTCTAAAATGCTACGCGTATCTTCAAATACGTCTTTAATTGCGGCGCAAATTGCGTCATTGTCGACTACGATCATTTCATCAACGTATTGTTGGCATAATGCAAATGTGTGCTTGCCTACTTGTTTTACGGCGGCGCCATCAGCAAATAGGCCGACTTGCTCCAGCATTACGCGCTCGCCTTTCTTCAGGGATTCTGTCATAGCTTCAGCATCACGCGCTTCTACCCCAATTATTTTAATTTCTGGGCGGACAGCTTTGATATAGGCGGCAACGCCAGCGATTAATCCACCACCGCCTACGCAGCAGAATATTGCATTGATAGGCTCTGGATGCTCATTCAGAATTTCCATCGCAATGGTGCCTTGGCCAGCGATTACATCGGGATCATCGTAAGGGTGCACGAATGTGAGACCTTCTGATTGCTCAAGCTCAAGTGCACGAGTGTAGGAGTCTGAGTAGCTGTCTCCGAACAGGACCACCTCAGCGCCACGGCTTTTTACCGCATTAATCTTAATTTGAGGTGTGGTGGTGGGCATAACAATCACTGCCCGACAGCCTAGTTTCTGTGCGCTGAGTGCAACGCCTTGTGCGTGGTTGCCAGCACTTGCTGCAATCACACCTTTTGCTAATACATCGGCGGGTAGGCTAGCCATTTTGTTATAGGCGCCACGCAACTTAAATGAGAATACCGGCTGCATATCTTCGCGCTTTAGTAACACGTTATTTTGTATGCGTCTGGATAAGTTAGGCTGCAATTCGAGTGGCGTAACTTTAGCAACGTCATAGACGTGGGAGTGTTTTATTTTATTTAAATAATCGTTGATGTTGAGCAATGCGTCATTCATGGGAGTGTTTGGATACTTTTGGCAATTTTCAATCATTGCCATGCAGTGTATAGTAATAGATGTTTGTAATTATAAAGAAAATATAAGGGTTTAAGTAAATGGCTTATACACAAGATGAATTGAAGCAACAAGTGGCTAAAGCTGCAGTTGAGTATGTAAAAGGTGGCATCATTGGCGTGGGAACCGGGTCAACAGCCAACTTTTTTATTGAGGAGTTGGCTAAAGTAAAACATAAGATTGATGGAGCTGTAGCTAGTTCTGAAGCGACAGCGCAGCGTTTGCGAGCACGTGGTATTGAAGTCTTCGATCTTAATAGTGTCGATGGCATGGATATTTATGTAGATGGCGCTGATGAAATCACTGAGCATTTGCATATGCTAAAAGGTGGTGGTGGTGCGTTAACGCGTGAAAAGATTGTTGCTGCTTGTGCTAAACAATTTATCTGTATTTGTGATGAGACTAAATATGTGCCAGTGCTAGGTAAGTTTCCATTGCCTGTTGAAGTGCTGCCTATGGCCAGAAGCTACGTGGCGCGTGAGTTGGTTAAGTTGGGTGGTCAGCCGAGTTTGCGTGACTTTACGACAGATAATGGCAATCTGATTTTAGATGTGCATGGCTTAACTATTACAGACCCTATTGCGATGGAGTCAAAAATTAATCAGATCGTTGGGGTCGTGACCAACGGTTTGTTTGCCGCTCGACCAGCTAATGTATTGTTGTTAGCAACCGCAGATGGTGTTAAAACTTATAAAAAGTAGAGTGGTCTATTGATTCAGAACAGTAACAATAAATTGAAATGTGGTATGAAATATTGTTGTCATATTTATACGTTATCCTTTTAGCCAAATATTGTAATTAGCAAACGCTATGATTAAAAAATTCACAAGGAACTATCATGCCATCTGAACATACCTTTAAGCAGTACGATGCCGATTTAGAAGCCGTTCGCGGTAAAGTGCTTGAAATGGGCGGCTTAGTTGAGCAGCAAATTGTGAGTGCGTTAGAAGCATTGGTGAAGTTAGACCAAAATCTGGCAAAAGAAGTCATGGCTAATGACCATAACGTCAATGCGCTAGAAGTGCAAATTGATGAAGACTGTAGTCATATCATCGCGCGTCGTCAGCCTGCAGCTGGAGATTTGCGGATGGTGATGATGATGGTTAAAACCATTACTGACTTAGAGCGTATTGGTGATGAGGCCACTAAAATTGCGCGTACAGCTCAAAAGATTTTTGAACAAGATCGTATGTACAAACCACGCTTTAATGAAATTAAAGCAATGGTGGCTCTGGTGCGTGAGATGTTACGTACAGCTTTAGATGCCTTTGCTCGCTTGGATGTTAGCAAAACCGTAGAGGTCGCAAAGCAGGATGAGCAAGTGGATGAGCAGTTCCGCGCGGCTATGCGTCAGTTGATTACATTTATGTTGGAAGACCCTCGTACTATTTCAATGTCGCTAGAAGTGTTGTTTGTTGCAAAAGCAATTGAGCGTATTGGTGATCATGCAAAAAATATTGCTGAGTATGTGGTGTATATGGTGAAGGGAAAAGACGTGCGTCATACTTCCGTGCAGGATATGGAGCGTGAGACTTTACAGTCTTAGGATGATTCTGATAACAAAAAAGCGCTTTAATTAGCGCTTTTTTGTTTTTAAAGTTATGTGCTCAACGTGGATTGGAGCACGACTTATTTATTTTTTTCTGGAACGTATCCACTTACTGCATCAGCGCCATCACCGAAAAAGTATTTTTCGGTTTGTTCGCTCAAGTATTTACGTGCGCTTGGGTCGGCTAAACTCAAGCGATTTTCATTAACTAGCATGGTTTGTTGTTTTAGCCATGCAGCCCATGCTTCTTTAGAGACTTGGGCGTAGATACGTTTGCCTAATTCGCCGGGGTAGGGTGGAAAGTCCATACCTTCTGCTTCTTTACCTAATTTAATGCAATTGACTATGCGTGCCATTGTTTGCCTTTACTTTTACCTATGGTTAGGAATCTAAAACGTTATGATAGCGCATGTTAAAATCTATGGTGCTAAAATCTGAAGCTTTACAGCTTCTGGTACAAAAAACTCATTTGCCTAAACTCAGGCGGTTTTATTGAAAGCACATGATGCAATCTTCACAGAAAAAACAAACTAGAAATACTCAGCATCCACCTGCATCCAAGCATTTGGTAGTTAGCCCTTTTAAAGGTAAGACAGGCGTGCGTCGCTTAATCAATGCCTTTGGTTACTCTCTTGAGGGTTTTAAAGCGGCGTTTAAGCATGAGGATGCTTTCCGACAAGAGGTGTTTTTAACATTGATATTAGTGCCCCTAGCTTTTTATTTGGATAAAAGTCCTGTTGAGAAAGCGCTTATGATCGCAAGTGTCTTACTCGTGCTAATTGTAGAGTTGCTTAACTCAGCGATTGAAGCGGCAGTAGACCATACGTCCACTGAACATCATGCGCTCGCCAAACAGGCTAAAGACATTGGTAGCGCGGCAGTATTTATTGCCTTGAGTATTATGGCGATGGTTTGGGGCTTGCTTTTGCTTGGCTAGGATACCTAAAAGAGTGCTAGGCAATATAGTTTGATAAGAAAAAGGCCGCATTCGCGGCCTTTTTCTATTGAGAGCAATTTAATGCTTAAGCAGCGAAGTTTGCGCTAGCAAAATCCCAGTTTGCTAAAGATGTTAAAAATGTTTCAACAAATTTAGCGCGTAGATTGCGGTAGTCAATGTAGTACGCGTGCTCCCACACATCAATGGTCAATAGTGCTTTGTCGCCAGTGGTGAGTGGTGTGCCAGCGGCACCCATATTGACGATGTCCACTGAACCATCGGCTTTTTTAACTAGCCATGTCCAGCCAGAACCGAAGTTGCCAACGGCTGAAGCTTGAAATGCTTTTTTGAATTCGTCGAATGAACCCCATTTTGCGTTGATAGCGTCAGCTAATGCACCAGTTGGCGCACCTCCGCCATTTGGCTTCATGCTGCTCCAGAAGAATGTGTGATTCCAGATTTGCGCTGAGTTGTTGTAGATGCCAGCAGCAGATTTCTTGATGATTTCTTCTAGGCTTGCGTTTTCAAACTCTGTGCCTTTAATCAAATTGTTGAGGTTGGTCACATAAGTTTGGTGATGTTTACCGTAGTGGTATTCCATCGTTTCTTCTGAGATATGAGGAGCTAATGCACTTTTTGCATAAGGTAAGGCTGGTAATTGGTGTTCCATGATAATCCTTTACAGTGAAATGTCTTGAAGTGTTATTTTGCCATAATAGTGGTGTATTTTAGTAGGGTATTGCCTTTAAGTCACTTTTTTCTGGCGCGAGGGTGTGCTTTATCGTAGATGGAGGCTAAATGCTGAAAATCAAGGTGCGTATAGACTTGCGTGGTACTAATGTTGGCATGGCCTAGCATTTCTTGTACGGCGCGTAAGTCTTGACTGGATTGTAGTACATGCGTAGCAAAGCTGTGGCGCAATAAGTGAGGGTGCATGTCTGTGTTGATGCCTTGTTTTATTGCCCAACCTTTCATGCGATATTGCACCGCACGTGGGGTGATTCTTCGTCCTTGCTGCGTGACAAACAATGCTTTAGGATTTTTTTCATCGATGCTGATGAGCGCGCGTTGCTGTAACCAATTTTGTAACGCACTCATGGCGTGGCTACCCATAGGCACAATGCGTGTTTTATTGCCTTTGCCGGTTACGGTGACAGTGCCAGCAGTGAAGTCCAGCATGTCCATGTCTAGATTGACGAGCTCGGCCAAGCGTAAGCCTGATGAGTAAAATAACTCTAAGATGGCATGGTCACGCCGTTCGAGTATGCCGTCACCTTGAATATCTACAAATTTGACGGCCTGATCTACAGAGAGTGCTTGCGGTAATGTTTTGGCTGTTTTGGGTGCGCGTAACCCAATCACAGGATTTTGCGTGTAGCCCTTGTGATGAATTAAATAATCATAGAAGCCACGCCATGCCGAGAGTGCGCGCGCAATAGTTTTGCCACTGAGCTCTCGGCTATGCAAGATTGCAATAAAGCGTCTGACTTGCGTGTTTTGAAGTTGGTCTAACGGCGTGTTGCTGGCAAGTGTTTGTAGTAGTTTAATGTCGCGAACATAGCTTTTACAAGTCAGCGTACTTAGGCCGCGCTCAAAGGTTAAATGCTGAATATAATCGTTGAGATGATCCATTGTGCGCTGATTAGTTGCTTGCCTAGAATTCTTGCCGCCTAAAGATTCAGCGCAAACAGATGGTTGACTAGCGCGGTTGCAACCAACTCGCCGATACGCTCAAGGTACATCGTCCCCATGTCTGATTTGAAGCGATTTTTATCTTCTGCACCGAGTATCAATACGCCAAAGGCGCGCTGATTAACGGATTGTTTTGCTAGTGGAATAAATGCGAATGAATGCAGGTTTTCGTCTAGTAAGTTGCCAGATGCAGCTGGTCTGGTGCCACAATATGGTGCTGCTAAACTCATAACCCAACTGCTGAAGTCTTCATCGACAGCGGTGAAAACATCGTCTTGGGTAATAGCGCTATTGCTGGGTCTAATCCAGATGCGTAGCAGAGATTGAGATACTGAAAATTCTAGTTCCAATATCTCGGAAATTTGTTCTTGCAGTGTGATAAAGCTTTGGTTGGTGAGCAGTTGTACGCTTAGTTTGTGTACTTTTTCACTGATCACTTCATTTTCTTCAGCATTCTTGATCATTTGCGTCGTAATGCCTTCAAGCATACGGATTTTGTCGCGTTGTGCTAATTGCTGGCGCTCAGCCAGTGAGATTACGCCGCTACCATGTGGGCTGGGCAGAAATATGTCGCTGAGTAAGTTTGCATGCTGTTCAAAGAAATGCGGTTCACTGCGTAAAAAAGCACTGATTTGCTCGGCTGTGATTTTGGTCTGGTTTTCTTGTTGCGTTGTTGTCATTGCTAGTGTTGTCCTTTAATTGCATGGAACAATTACGGTAAGGTAATTGTGCCAGTAAATACGGGTTCTGCAGGGCCGGTCATCATGACGGGTGATGCGTTGCCTTGCCATGCAATCAGCAGTTCGCCGCCACGTGCAGACACTTTTACGGGTGATTGCAAATGACCCGATTGAATGCCTGTGACGACTGCGGCGCATGCGCCGGTTCCACAGGCTAAGGTTTCACCTGTGCCGCGCTCGAATACCCTTAGCTTGATATTGTGTGCATCAATTATTTGCATAAAACCAACATTGACGCGCTCTGGGAAGCTTTGGTGCAATTCAATCTGACTGCCCAGTGCTGTGACGGGTGCTGTATCCACATCATCTACTGCCAATACTGCGTGTGGATTGCCCATCGAGACTGCGGCAATGTTTATTTGCTGATTACCAACATTAAGCAGGTAATTTGTAGATGAAGCATCTGCGATAAACGGGATGTCTTTAGGCGTGAATCTGGGTGCGCCCATGTTGACGGTCACCAGCCCATTTTCTTCTAGTTTTGGCGCAATGATGCCGCTAGCTGTTTCAACGCTGATTTCACGTTTTTCAGTTAAGTGTTCATCATGCACAAAGCGTACAAAGCATCGCGCACCGTTACCGCATTGGGCGACTTCACTGCCGTCTGCGTTAAAAATACGGTATTTGAAGTCGGCAACATCGGAAGGCTCAACCAATAACAGCTGGTCGAAGCCTATGCCAAAATTACGGTGCGCCAGTTTCTGGATTTGCTCAGGCGATAGATCAAATTTTTGTGATACGCCATCAATGACCACGAAGTCATTGCCTATGCCATGCATTTTTGTGAATTTTAATTTCATATGACCATTATAAATTGATATTGCATTAACACATATTTTCATGCGTATTGTTTAATTAGTTAGGTAGAATAGCAAGTTCAACGTTGACCTGTTTTTCATGCTTTAGCCTTTAGTATGAAAAACATTTCAAATTTATTATATTTTCCCAAGGCGCACAATGAACGAATATCTTTTTACTTCAGAATCTGTTTCTGAAGG
>MLJW01000317.1_pt1 | contig 27714 bp, 21 predicted proteins | sample 888231 | NCBI WGS metagenome assembly MLJW01 (sample SAMN05788063, study PRJNA343431) | mine drainage metagenome | isolation source: sample collected from the inflow into an acid mine drainage treatment plant... | place: Germany: Lusatia, lignite mining district
CGGGCTGCCGCGTTCGAGATGATCCATGATGCGCCCTGGCGTGCCGACCACGATGTGGGCGCCATGTTCGAGGCTCGCCATCTGCGGGCGCATGGTCGAGCCGCCGACCAGGGTCAGGATCTTGATGTTGTCCTCAAAGCGCGCCAGACGGCGAATCTCCTGCGTCACCTGGTCGGCCAGTTCGCGCGTCGGGCACAGCACCATGGCCTGCACTGCGAAGCGTCGTGGATTGAGCCGCGTGAGCAGAGGCAATGCGAACGCCGCCGTTTTTCCGCTGCCAGTCTTGGCCTGGGCGATCAGGTCGTGTCCGGCGAGTGCGACCGGCAAACTGGCCGCCTGGATGGGGGTCATGGTCAAATATCCGAGCTGCCGCAACGTCGCCTGCATGGCGGGGGACAGCGGCAGTTCGTCGAAGGATGCCCCGGCAGGGCATGTTGCGGGCGGGATGGGGGAGTGGGAAATATCGATCATGCGCAATTATCCGGTTTGTGACAGCGCGTGTCTGTAAAAATTTAAGCCCTCCGCATTGCATGGCCCAGTGCTGCTAATTGCATTTCAGGGTTTCGCAATCGAGGTCAAAACAGAGCACGCGAAGACCTGCCGGACTCTTGTATGCAACCGACAGGGTGATGCACAAGCGGCTGGTGATGATAGACAGGTACGGGCGTGTGCATTGAACTTCATTTGGTTTCAGTATGGCGCGCCGCCAGTAGTGGCGGCGAATCCATATGGTACCTGGCCCGCTTCTGAGAGGCTTGAAATGACGGTTCCCGTGATGGGCCAGGCGCAGGTTGCGATGGGTTTCGCCGACCTGCTTGCCATCGTGGTCGAGCAGATAGCAGCATTCGGCGCCTGGAAGCAGCAGTAGCTGGTGCAGGCATTCGAGTTGCTTCGGGCGAACTTCCATCTCCCCATCCAGGCAGCCGGCCGCAAGCTGCAGTGCCGCGGCATGGTCAGGGAAGCCGATGTCCGCCAGGTTGTCATCGAGCACCCTGCGATATTTATTGAACAGGTCTGACACGAAGGGAGCGACGCTGTTTGCGGGTGCCAGCTCTGCCGCCGGCCGGCCGAAATAATACCCCTGCACCAGGTCGGCGCTGGTTTCCATGGCAATCATGGCCTCGCACTCGGTCTCGACACCTTCAACCAGCACCAGGCTGCCGGCTTCATGCAGGGTCTCCACGATGCTCGGCAGCATGCGCCTGGCGGTGGCATTGCTGGCGGCGTTGAAGATGATGGATCGGTCCAGCTTGACGATATGGGGTTTCAGCCGCCAGATGCGCTGGAAGCTGGAACTGCCCGCACCGAAATCGTCAATGGCGATGAGGCAGCCGAGATCGCGGTAAAAGGCCACGCAGTTGTCGAGTTGGGATTCGTCCAGCAAGGTATTTTCCAGAATTTCCACCACCACCTGTTCTGCGGACAGCTGGGTTTTGGCAAGCAGTTCCCTGAAGAAAGTGCCGTATTTGACGCCATGTACGATAACGCCCGGATTGACGTTGAGAAACAACCAGTCGGAATTGTTCTGTGCCCGTTGGAAGGTGCTGATATGAAGGGCGCGGCAAAGCCGATCCAGATACACCGTATCAAATTCAGTCTGCGCCCGGGAAAAAAGTTCCTGCGGAAATAGCGGCTGCCCGGATGGGAGGCTGCCTCTGATCAGCGCCTCGAAACCCACTGTCTGGTGGTGCGCCAGGCTGACGATCGGCTGAAAGGCGCTTCTAAGCCTGGCATTCGCATAGCTTGCGGACAATTCGCCACCGGAATTCTCGATATTCTGAATGATGTTGTTCAGCATGCCCCCCCCCCGGGTTCTTCATTTGTGTTCAAGGATGGTGCAGGCCGGATTCTGGCGGCCAAACCATCCAGACCATATTTTAGTATGTGTGCGGTTCTGACGGGAGCGTAAAGCAAATACCGCGCCAAACCAATTATTCGTGCATCAACAGATCATTGCGATTGCTTGACAATCATCCGGCCCCATCCGGGTGCATGAAATGGGGAGATAAGCACCAGACTGGTGCATATGCGGTTTCACCGGCGGGTGGAATGGCGTCCGACGGCCAATCCAGCGTTGATTCGGTGCCGGGCATTGTTATTGCTAACTGCACTGGAGGCAGGGGCCGTTTCGCCATTAACGGTCATGCCATTTGAGTGCAACAGTCAACGGGATATTCATCTTGAGAAAGCATCAGAAAGCAAACGTAAAGACCAACCTGGGTCAATTGTCCCGCTTCATGAGCGGCCTGTTCCCTGACCAGAAACGCCTGACCGAAATCCAGGCGGTTTATGACAACCTGACCCTGCTGGGACAGCTGCTTGGCGCCGGGACGGACATTACCCGCATGCGCGAGGATTTCAGCAGCCTGGCATCCGTGCTGCTGGATCAGCTGGCCAAGGAGCACTACAAGAAGGCCACCCTCAATCTCAGTTCCTGCGCCCGCGTCGCCATCGATGTCCTGACCCGGAATCTGTTCGAGCGCACAGCCGACATCGGGTTCCTGGCGACAGACAGCGAAATCTGCGCCTTTGCCGAGGCTGTCGAAGCCGATATGGAAGCCAGGCATGATCCGCAATGGCAATCCGAACTGCGGTCGCGTTTTACGGAGTATGTCCAGAAGTACTCGGTTTACCACAACATCATTCTCCTCTCGCCGCAGGGGGAGGTCCTGGTTCAGCACGATGGCAACAATCCGGCAACGCTCACGACGGACCGGTTCCTGGCAGAGGCCCTGACGACCGAGGCCGGATACGTGGAGGTGTTGCGTCGCACCGACTTGCTGCCCGGCGATGACAGCCCCCTGATTTACGCCTACCGGGTCATGTCGGGGGACGGCAGCCATCCTGTGGGCGTGTTGTGTCTTTGCTTCCGGCTTCAGGATGAATGCCAGCGGATTTTCGAAAGCCTAGTATCGGAGGACGACTGGACGATCATTACCCTGCTTGATGCATCCGGTCGGATCATTGCCAGCAGCGATCCCTACCAGTTTCCCGTTGGCGTTCAGATAGAGCCTGCCAGCGACGATGATTGCCGGATCATCCGTTTTGCCGGGCGCGAATACCTAGCCACGACGCGGCCGACCCATGGCTATCAGGGGTACAGCGGCCCGGGTTGGCTGGGTCACGCCATGGCGCCGCTCAACCATGCCTTTGAAATGTCCGAGGCGCACGAACTGGAACGCGTTCCTGACGATTTCCTCAATTGCGTGCTCGAGACTTCAACCCTCTTCAGCCAGGATCTGCGCGACATTCCGGTCAAGGCGGCCCGCATCCAGCAGGAATTGAACCGGGCGGTATGGAATGGCAATATCTGGCTGGCACGGGAAAGTGCCGCGCATAACGCCGATTTTGCCAAAGTGCTGCTGAGGGAAATCGGCAGTACCGGCATTCGTACCCGCAATGTCTACAGCGAGTCGACGACCAATCTGTACAAAACCGTGGTCTCCTCGGTTCTGTTCGACTGCGAAACCCAGTCGGCGCTGGCGATCGATATCATGGATCGCAATCTGTACGAGCGTGCCAACGATTGCCGTTGGTGGGCATTGACGCGGATTTTCCGGGAAGAACTTTCCAGGATCGATCCGTCTGACCGGGAGCAGAGGAGGCGCCTGACCGAGGTCCTGAAGAAGATCAATTCCCTGTACACCGTATACAGCAACCTTGTTCTGTTCGACCAGTCAGGTCGCGTTGTTGCCGTTTCCGATCCGGCCTACAACGACTGGATCGGCAAGCCCCTTACGGAAAGCTGGGTCCGCCCGACCCTGGGGCTGAGGGATACCCAGAGCTATGCGGCATCCAGGTTTTCAGCCAGTGCCTTGTACGCAGGCGAGCATACCTACGTCTTCACCGCAGCGGTGCGCGAGCCGGGTGGGACCGACCCCGTGGGCGGGATTGCGATCGTGTTTGACTCGACCCCGCAATTTCAGGCCATGCTGCACGATGCCTTGCCTCGCCAGGCTGGCGGAGCACTGGTGCCGGGGGCGTTTGCCGTGTTCGCAGAACGTGATGGGCGCGTGATTTGCAGTACCGATCCAGAGCTGGTTCCTGGCACCAAGATGGTCATCGGCTACGAGTTCTTCAATCTGCAGCATGGTGAAAGCTATGCCAACATTATTGAGCACAACGGCTGCTATTACGCGGTCGGATCCTGCATGAGCGCGGGATACCGGGAATACAAGTCCGCCGAAGATGCAAACCAGAACGATGTCGTCGCGCTGATTTTCTCTCCGTTATCGGATCGGCTGATCGATGCCGAGAGCCTGCATTCCCTTCGTGACATTGCCGTGGATACCTACGCGCTACGCCAGACGAAGGGTGCCGATACCGTTGATATCGCCAGTTTTTACATCGGCAAGAACTGGTACGGGATTCGTACCAGCTCCGTGGTGGAAGCGATTGATGACGATCGTCTGACGCCCATGCCAGGGGCACCGGACCTGGTCGAAGGTTGCCTGATGTACAACGATCAGGCGCTGACCATATTCAACCTGTCGGCCATCGTGTCTCCGCACAGACCTGGCGAGGAGAGGCGCAGTCGTCGGGATCCGCTGACATCCAAGCGCCAGGTGCTGATCCTGCATTCACCGCAGAACGACCAGGTTCGCTTCGGCATCCTGGTCGACAACCTGGGCGACATTACCGAAATCCCGACATCCCAGATCGAGTCGATCCCCGGCATGCTGTCGGATGGCAATTCGCTGCTTGAAAGTCTGGTAAAGCCGCGCGAGGACAATGCAGAACGCAGAATCCTGATGGTCCTATCGGTGGAGAAAGTGTTCGCCAGGCTTTCCGAGAAGGAGTTTGCCTGAGCGCCCGGCTTCAGTCCCGGACATATCTCTTGTATGCGGCAATCCAGTCGCTAGCATAGGCGCGCTGGGCTTCGGCGAGTGGCACCTTGCCGCGGCAGACCAGACGGTAGAGCCTCAATTCCAGCCCGTCCTTCCTGCTGGCGTTCCATTGGCTGTTGCGGGGTTCCGGCCACAGGTTGCCTGGATCTTCCGGTGCGCCGCCAATATTGAGCGGGATCAGGTGGTCTTCCTCGAAGTCCCGGGGATCGGTGTCGGCATATCCGTACTGCCTGATCTGCGCTTTCTTCAGCCGGTTGGTGAAGTAGGCCGGGGGGCGCACGGTCCTGGTATAGCCTTTCATGCAGATCGTCTGTCCGATGTTCTGCTGGGTGATGGCAGGGTCAACGCTGCCCGACGTGATGCGGGGATCCGGAAGGTCGCCGGCAAAGGCGATGCCGGAGCACAGCGCCGTCATTAACAGCCAGGATGATTTCATTCGGTGGTTAGCGGGCAGGGAATGTCAGGCAAGCACTAGCAGTCGACGATTTCCGATGCCCCGCGTCGAGAGGTAAAGCGATTGTAGGCATCCATTTTTTCAAGTTCCAGCTTGAAAGAGCGGTTCGCGTAAACCTGACCCCGCAACCAGTCGACTTCCTGCGACAGGTCGGCATGAGGCACGGAGCCGTTCCATAGCTTGCGCTCCCCATCCCAGCGATAGCCGCGTTCCTTCAACCGATCCTTGTTGTCGAACGGGGCATTGAGCGCCCATACCTTGATCTCGGGGATGCGCGCAGTTCCGAGCAGGACTTTCATGACCTTGACCCCGGAATCCGGCAACTCGGACTGCAGTACCTCCAGCAGGGCCTGGCAATCGACCGATGCCCGGTGGCCGGCGAAATAGAAGCCGAATCGGTAGGCCAGAAACTCCAGACTCGCACTGCCCATGCCTTCGCTTTTCCACGGGATCTGGGCATAGGAGCAGGCCCAGGACTTGTTCCTGAACAGCGGCCACCTGGTTTCGACAAAACCGCGGTCGAACCTGGCATTGTGTGCGATGACCAGGGAGACGTCGGACATCAGCGCTTCGATCCTGGCGTCATCGATCCTCTTTCCGCGCACCATTTCGTCCGTAATGCCGTGAATTTCCGTCGACTCCGGCGGGATAGGCATCCCGGGATCCTCGAGTTCGTCGAATATTTCTAGCACCCGGTAAGCCTGGCCTGTCTCCGGACAGTATTCGACGATCACGATGCCGAGTTCGATGATGCTGTCGTTTGCCTGGTCGATCCCGGTCGTTTCCGTATCCAGGATGGCGGCCTTGAGCAGTTTTGCCGGCGGCGGCGCGGCGGAGAAGGAAGGGCGGGGCACCAGCGGGCGGGTGACCCGGTATTCTTTCGCCTTCAGCCAGGAGAGGACTTCATCGAGGTCGTAAGGTGCGTGGAAGGGTGCCGTCATCTACTTGTTGTTTTCACTCCATGCCTGGTCGAGGGACTTCTGCTCCCGGTCGAGTTCCGCCTTGGTCTTGTCAAGGTGCGCCTTGGCAGCCGCCTGTTTCTGCTGTAGTTCCTGTAGCCGGGCCTGATCCTGGGCAACCCGCTTTTCCTGTTCTTTCAGCAGTTGTGTGGTCGTGTCGTAGTCCGATTTCGCCCCGCCGTATTCCTTCTGAAGGGCCGTCATTTTGTACTGCTCGATCGCGATGTCCTTGGCCTGCACCGGCGCAGCCGGGATCAATGCCGAGATCAGGGCAGGCAGCAACAGAAGCGGCAACTGCATGGATTTAATGGTCATCATGTCGAAGTTCCTGTCGGGTTGTCATGAGTTCAGCATGTCGGGATACGCCGGGCGCCATATTGCCACTAACTGGTTCGAAATGCACCCTCCGGATGCCCCGGGCATGAGCGCCAGGTGGCGCGATCGGGGACTCAGGCGTCGGTATCCAGTTCATGGGGTGCCATGATTTCGGCATAAGCCTCGCGGGAATATTCAAAAAGCTGAAACTGACGCCCGGCGGCAGTGTCTTCCATGGCGACAGGTATGGCAACAGGGTGCGGCATAAGGCGACGCTCCGGCAGCAGGAACTCGCCGATGTCAGTCCATCTGACTTCACCATGCGGCAGGCTGCGGAACAGTGCCATGGCCGCCTCCCGGGTCAATGCCCGGGCGCTGCTGCCCTCCACGACGAACACCTCGCATTGGTAGCTGCCGCCATGGGACCGGAGAATTTCAATGCGGTCATGCTGGGAAAGCAGCGCATTATGCAGGCCCATCTTGCTGGGCGGATGCGTCGAGTAGTCGACCAGGCGCGGAGTACCGTCGACCTCCCGATGTTCCAGTGGGAGCAGTGGCGACCAGTAGCGGACTACGAACTGCATGGCGCCTGCTGCGAGCCTGCTGCGGGCGGGAGCGGCAGGCGGTCTTGCGGCATGGTCGCAGCCGCCATTCCCGCGTCCCTGGGCGGCAAGATATTGCCGCTATCCGACCGCTGAACGGCGCCCATCAATGCGGCGATTGGTCGCCATGCCAGGTGGTGGCGGCTGTGTCGCCGCTGTTTTCAGATCGATCCGGAATGCGTAACATGTTGACCTCCTGCGGTGTGCACTGATAGCCACGCAAAAATCGGGCCATGGTCTGTATCCATCAATGATGCATGCCGTCAATGGCACGTTGTCGGAAGTCATTTCTGCCTGACGTGCGCCCGGGCCTGTTCATTCTCAATCCGTGCAGGGATAATTTCGGCACAGCGGTGCAATCCGGACAGGTTAAAGTGACGGACGAGTCCGCGCTCGCGCAGCACATTGCCCGCCAATGTTAATTTACAGACGGAACAGATCAAGCAAGCAAAACCATGGCAAAACAAATTTACGATGAATCCTCGATCCGGGTCCTGCGCAAGCTGGAACCCATCCAGTTGCGGCCGGGCATGTACACGCGCACCACGGACCCTACGCACATGGTGGTGGAGGCCATCGACAACGCGGTCGACGAGGCCATGGCGGGGCATGCCGGAAACATTGAGGTTAGCCTTTACCGCGACGGCTCGGTCGCCATCCAGGACGATGGCCGCGGTATTCCGGTCGGCCTGCATCCCGAGGAAAATGTTCCGACCGTGCAGGTGGTGTTCCAGGTCATCCATTCCGGCGGCAAGTTTGCCAAAGGCGAGGCCGACAGCAGTTACAAGTTCACCGGTGGCCTGCATGGCGTAGGCGTTTCCGTGACCAATGCGCTCTCCACCCGCCTGGAGGTCGAGATCAAGCGGGAAGGCCGGCAGCATCGCATCGTGTTTGCCGATGGCGAAGTGATCGAACCGTTGAGCGTGATCGGCAGCTGTGGTGCACGCAATACAGGCACATGGCTGCGCGTCTGGCCGAATCCGAAATATTTCGATTCTCCGGCGCTCAACCGCAGCGAACTGGAGCACCTTCTGCGTGCCAAGGCGATGCTGCTGCCGGGCGTCAAAGTGCTGCTCAACATCGAAACGCCGACCGGTTTCGAGGTCAAGGAGTGGCATTTCGATGGCGGCATTGCGCAGTATCTTGATCAGATGATTGACGAGGACGAGCCGATCGCCCCCATTTTCTGCGGCGAAAAATACCTCGCCGGCAACGAAACCTTTTCCGATGGCGAAGGCGTGCAATGGGCGCTGGCATGGGTGGCAGGCAATGGAGGAGGGGAGTCGTACGTCAACCTGATTCCGACTGCGGGTGGCGGGACGCACGAAGCGGGCCTGCGCGACGTGGTGTTCAACAGCGTGCGCACTTTTGCCGAACAGCATGGACTGATGCAGCGCAACGTCAAGCTGGCAGCCGAGGATGTGTGGGCGAAGCTGCGCTTCGTGCTGGCCCTGCGCATGGTGGATCCGAGCTTCTCCGGCCAGACCAAGGAAAAACTGTCCTCGCGCGAGGCGCTCAAGCTGGTCGGGGTGGCCATGAAGGACACGCTGGACCTGTGGCTCAACGAGCATGTGGCGGAAGCGACCAGGATTGCCGAGCAGGCCATCAGAAATGCCCTGGCGCGCGGCAAGAGCGCAAAGGCCGTCGAGCGCAAGAAGGGTTCCGGCGTGGCGGTGATGCCGGGCAAGCTCACCGATTCCGAACTGACCGGGCTGGACGCCGAACTGTTTCTGGTGGAAGGGGATTCCGCCGGCGGTTCGGCCAAGGCCGGGCGAGACAAGGAGACCCAGGCCATTCTGCCGCTCCGCGGCAAGGGCATGAACAGCTGGGAAGTGGAGCAATCACAGATACTGGCCAACCAGGAGATCCACAACATTGCCGTGTCGCTGGCGATCGACCCGCACCATCTCGACAGCAGCGTCGACATGAGTGCCTTGCGCTATGGCAAGGTCATCATCCTGTCCGATGCCGATGACGACGGCAGCCATATCCAGGCGCTGCTGCTGACCCTGTTCTTCCGGCACTTTCCCAAGCTCATCGCCCATGGTCATGTGTACATTGCCCAGCCGCCGCTGTTCCGGGTGGATGTGCCGGCGCAAGGCAAGAACCGCCCTCCGCGCAAGCTGTACGCGCTGGATGCGGAGGAATTGGAGGCGCTGGAAGCGCGTCTGCGCCAGGAAGGGATCAGGGAAAGCAGCTGGAGCATTTCCCGCTTCAAGGGCCTGGGGGAAATGGATGCCGTGCAGTTGTGGGAAACGACGCTGTGCCCGGACACGCGCCGTCTGGTGCAGGTCAGCATGGGCGATGTGGCGCTGGCGACGGGAACCTTCGACACCCTGATGGGCAAGTCGCATGCCGGCGCCCGCAAGGAGCTGATCACCGCACATGGCAACGAAGTTGAAGCGGATATTTGAGGAAGATGAAAACGATGGACCTGTTTGATGTTCTGGACCCCCTCTTGCCGCCGCCATTGGAGCCGCAGCAAGCGGAAACTCCGCCACCCGAGCCCCCCGTGACGGTTGAAGGAGGAGGCGGCAACGACGACGGCAGCTTCGACCTGGCCGAATACACGCATCAGGTTTACCTGCGCTACGCCATCAGCGTGGTCAAGGGACGGGCCCTGCCTTCCGTGTCCGATGGCGAGAAACCGGTACAGCGCCGCATTCTTTACGCCATGCACCGCCTGGGCCTGACCGAGGGCGCCAAGCCGGTCAAGTCGGCGCGCGTGGTGGGGGATGTGATCGGCAAATACCACCCGCACGGCGATTCCGCTTCCTACGAGGCCATGGTGCGCATGGCGCAGGACTTCGTGCTGCGCTACCCGCTGGTCGACGGCCAGGGCAATTTCGGTTCGCGCGACGGCGATTCGCCGGCGGCCATGCGCTATACCGAAGTCAGGCTCACCCGGTTTGCCGAACTGCTGCTGTCCGAAGTGGACGCGGGCACGGTGGATTTTCGCCCCAATTACGACGGCTCGGAACAGGAGCCGACAGACCTGCCTGCGCGCCTGCCGTTCCTGCTGCTGAACGGCGCCTCCGGCATCGCGGTCGGCATGGCGACGGAATGCCTGCCGCACAATCTGCGCGAGGTGGGCAATGCCGCCATCGCGCTGATGCGCGATCCTGGCTTGAGCGTGGACGAGGTCCTGCAGCATATCCAGGGGCCGGATTTCCCGGGCGGAGGTCAGCTGATTTCCAGTGCCAGGGACATTCGCGAGGCCTATGCCACCGGCCGAGGCATCTTCCGCGTGCGTGCGCGCTGGACCATCGAGCAGCAGGCGCGCGGCCAGTGGCGCATGGTGGTGCACGAGCTGCCCCCGGGCGTTTCGGTCAAGAAGGTGCTGGAAGAGATCGGCGAATATGCCGATCCGCAGGTAAAAACCGGCAAGAAGGATTTGTCGCCGGAGCAGAAACAGATGAAGCAGCTGTTCCTTGACGCCCTGGAAACCGTGCGCGACGAGTCCGGCAAGGATGCTTCGGTGCGCATCGTGCTGGAGCCGCGCTCTTCCCGCATGCCGCAGGAACAGTTCATCGCCCAGCTGCTGGCGCATACCAGCCTGGAAACCACGGTATCGGCCAACATGGTCGCCATCGGGCTCGACGGCAGGCCGAACCAGAAGAACATCCTCGAGCTGCTGGCGGAATGGGTGCAGTTCCGCACTGATACCGTCACGCGCCGCAGCCGGACCCGGCTCGATCAGGTGCAGAAACGCCTGCACATTCTCGAAGGCCGCATGGCGGTACTGCTCAATATCGACCAGGTCATCCGGGTCATCCGCGAGGCAGACGACCCGAAGGCGGACCTGATGGCGCAGTTCGGCATTTCCGCCATCCAGGCGGACGATATCCTGGAAATTCGACTGCGCCAGCTGGCGCGCCTGGAAGCCATCCGCATCGAGAATGAAATCAACCAGCTCAGAACGGAAGAAGATGGGCTCAATCGCGTGCTGGGCAGCGATGCTGCCATGCGCACCATGATCGTCGCTGAAATCAGGGCGGATGTGAAGAAATTTGGCGATGACCGCCGCACCTTGATTGAAGCCGCGGAGCGGGTGGCGGCAAGAACGGTATCCATCCCGGACGAGGCCTGCACCGTCATCCTGTCGACCAACGGCTGGATACGCCAGCGCAGCGGCCATGATGTGGATCCGGCCACGCTGTCGTTCAAGGACGGCGACCGGCTGCTGGCGATCGCCCAAACGCGCAGCGTGCATCCGGTGGTGGTGGTCGACAGCGCCGGCCGCGCTTACAGCCTGTCCTCGACCGATATCCCGGGCGGCCGCAGCGACGGTGTGCCGCTGGCGTCCCTGCTGGACATGCAGTCCAGGGCGAAGGCGGCCCTCATGTGCGCTGCAGCCCCGGATACCAGGTATCTCTTCAGTACCACCGGCGGATATGGTTTTATCGCCGTGCTCAAGGATCTGGTGTCGCGCCAGAAGGCAGGCAAGGCCTTTATGAGCGTCGGCGCCGAGGACAGCCTGCTGCCGCCGGCCGAGGTCGGGGATGGCAGCCTGATCGTTGCGCTGGGCAGCAACGGCAAGTTGCTGGCGTTTCCGCTTGCCGAGATGAAGCAGTTGTCTGGCGGCAAGGGCGTGATCCTGCTCGGCCTGGCCGAGGGCGAATCGCTGGTCGCTACCACGGTGTTGCCGGAAGGCAGCGCGCTGCTGGTCAAGGGAACGGGCAGAGGCGGCAAGCCTGCAACACTGGAACTGAAATGGGATGCGTTGCAGCCTTTCGTGTCGCACCGGGCACGTAAGGGGGGAATGTTGTCTGCCAAATTCAAACCCGAGCAGATGGAAGTGTCGCTTCCCCAGCATGATGCCGATGCTGTGAAATGATGTTTTGCGGGGCGGCTTTCGCCATGCTGGCTGTTGTGATGCTTGGTGGTTGTCTGCCGGAAGCCGTGATCATGCTTTATGCTGTCACCAGTGCGGCAACCTTTGTGGTTTATGGAATGGACAAGTCGCTGGCGGAACGCGGCAGCAGGCGCATCGGCGAGAAGTCCCTGCATGGCCTGAGTTTGATCGGTGGATGGCCCGGCGCTTGCCTGGCCCAGCAAATGTTCCGGCACAAGACGGGCAAAGCGTCATTCCAGCTTGTCTTCCGGCTGATGGTGGCGCTCAATTGCGCCGCAGCAGGCTGGTTGTTTGTATGGCCCGCGGTTGAATTGCATTGAATGTCCTGATGTCGGGTGGAAGAATCGGTACGGCAGTCATCGAAGGAAAAAACAGCAAATGGAGGGCTACCATGGGTAAAGCAGTCTTGATGCTTCTATTGGCTCTGGCGAGCGGGCATGCGGCCGCCGACTGGAGGCTGGTCGACATCAGCAATGACGGAACGATCGCTGCTTATGCCGACCCGGCCACCATCAGCAAGAGTGGCTACAATGTAAAAATCATGACCATGTTCAATTACAAAAGGGCGCGCGTGGTGGATGGCAAGCCGTACCTGTCGTACCAGTCGCTGGACGAGTATGACTGCTCGACCGGAGCCATGCGTTCGGTTTCCAGCACCTCTTATGCGAAAAGCATGGGAGAGGGCGAGGTTGTCGCGCGCGACAGCACGGCCGATGCCAGTTTCCAGCCCTTCCCGAACGATAGCCTGGCGAGTTATATGTGGGAATTCGCCTGTGCCAAGCACTAGTTCCTGCGCGACAGGCGTGCCACATCAAGACTCGCACACACCATGGTGATTCCTGCTTGAACCGGTTACAGGGACAAATCGTCGCCATGGACAGCAACAGCCACATGTCGCTGGTAGAGGTGGCCGTTGGCGGCGACATACTGACCGCCACGCTGCTGGAGACCCCTGAGACGGCGGAATATCTCCGGATCGGCAACAAGGTCACCCTGCTGTTCAAGGAAACCGAGGTGTCGCTGGCAAAAAACCTCAGCGGCCAGATCAGCCTGCGCAACAGGATTCCTGTCGTCGTGCGCAGCATCGAACGCGGCGGCATCCTCAGTGCAGTGGAGCTGGATTACGCCGGCCGGGCGCTGCAGAGCGTCATTACCACGCGCGCTGTCGATCGCCTGCAGCTGGCGGTCGGAGACGCGGTAGAAGCTCTGGTCAAGGCCAATGAAATCGCACTGATGGCGGGGCGCAATGACGGTTGACTGGCAGCCCCTGCTGCTTACCTTCCGGCTGGCATCGGTGACGACAGCCATCCTGCTGTGCATCGGGGTGCCTTTTGCCTGCTGGCTCGCCATGACCCGCATCCGCATCAAGCCGGCGATCGAGGCGATGGTCAGCATGCCGCTGGTACTGCCGCCTTCGGTGCTGGGTTTCTACCTGCTGCTTGCCTTCAGCCCGGAACACTGGTTCGGGCAATGGCTGGATCGGGTGGCCGGGCTCCGGCTCGCATTCAGTTTCGACGGGCTGGTCGTGGCGTCCTGCCTGTTCAGCTTTCCCTTCCTGGTGCATCCGGTGCAGGCGGCTTTCCAGCAACTGCCGCGATCGCTCATGGATGCGGCACAGGTGCTCGGAAAACCGCGCTGGGAGATATTCCTGCGGGTGCTGCTGCCCAATATCAAGCCTGCGTTGCTGTCCGGGACGGTACTGGCATTTGCCCATACCGTGGGCGAATTCGGCGTGGTCCTGATGATAGGCGGCAACATCCCCAATCAAACCAGGGTGGCCTCGATCGCCATCTATGACGAAGTCGAAGCGCTCAACTACGGCGCCGCCAATTTCTATGCCGGGGTGCTGTTCTGCCTGTCGTTCCTGATCCTGCTGGTGGTTTACGTGATCAACCGCAGGGCGCCCGAATGATAAAGGCCAGCATCAGCAAGCGTCTGCATGGGACGAACGGCGAATTCCAGCTCGACGTCGGGCTGGATATTGCCGAAGGCGAGTTCGTCGCCCTGTTCGGGCCTTCCGGCGTCGGCAAGACCACACTGCTGCGTTGCCTCGCCGGGCTGGAACAGCCGGAATCGGGCAGCGTTCTGGTCGACGGCGAAACCTGGTTGGATACTGCCGCACGCATCGGCTTGCCCCCGCAGCGGCGGCGCGTGGGATACATGTTTCAGGATTACGCGCTGTTTCCCAACATGACGGTGCGCGGCAACCTTGAATTTGCACTGCGCAAGGGCGACGATCGGAAACGCGTGACCGAACTGCTGGACCTGACAGGCCTGAACGAACTGCAGCAGCGCAAGCCGGACACCCTGTCCGGCGGGCAGAAGCAGCGTGTCGCGCTGGCGCGGGCACTGGCATCGAACCCACGCCTGCTGCTGCTGGACGAAGCGTTCTCGGCACTCGATGCCGGGATGCGCGCGCGCCTGCATGACGAGATGCTGCGCTTGCAGCGGCATTTCGGTATCACCGTCATCATGGTCAGCCACGATGTTGGTGAGGTTTGCAAGCTTGCCGGCCGGGTGATGGTGATGGAGGCTGGCCATATCGTGCAGCAGGGCCGACCGTCGGACGTGTTCAGCGCGGGCATGACCAGCGGAAAATTCCACTTTAGCGGCGAAATCCTGGCCATCGAGCCCATGGATGTGCTGTTTTCGCTCACTGTGCTGGTCGGCAACCAGGTCGTGCGCGTGGTCGCGACCAGGGATGAAGCACGCGAACTGCATGCCGGCGACCGGGTGATGATGATTTCCAAGGCATTCAACCCGATGGTGTTGAAGCTGGAGTCGCCGCAGGTAAAGTAATGCCTGTCTGGCCAGTGCCAATCTCCCGACGATTGGGCTTTCGTTCGCGCGTCTGTCACCTGCCTGGCAGAAGTGGATGCCCCCAGGCGCGGCGCAGCACGGCAGAGGGGACCACGACTCTTCCGGAATCAGCAACAGACGGGCGGCAGAAGAAGCGTCGGGCGGGAGCGACGGAATCCCGGATTTTTTCGCTAGGAAATTGATTAAAAACGAGAATGAGTTGTCTCTAATCGGCGACTGGAGCATCGCCGCGGAACAAGCCGGGCGTCAGGCCATATTTTTGCAGCAGACGGTAAAACTCGGTACGATTGCGCCCCGCCAGACGCGCCGCATCGGCCACGCTGCCGTCGGTCAGCTTGAGCAGGCCCACCAGGTAATCGCGTTCGAAACGCAGCCGCGCCTCGGTGAATGTCAGCACCTCGACGCTGGGCACACGCAAGGCGCGTTGTACCAGCGTCAGGGGAATCAGCGGTGAAGTTGCCAGTGCGCTGACCTGCTCGACCACGTTGTGCAGCTGCCGCACATTGCCGGGCCATGCGGCGGCGGTCAGCGCCTTGATTGCCTCCGGCGCGAAGCCGTTGATGCGCTTTTTGTATTTGAGCGCCAGCCTGGTCAGGAAGTGATGAGCCAGCAGCGGGATGTCCTCGCGCCGCTCGGCCAGGGGAGGCAATGTCAGCGATACCACGTTCAGCCGGTAGTACAGGTCTTCGCGAAACAGACCTTCCGCCATGGCGCTGTCCAGATCGCGGTGCGTGGCCGACATGATCCGTACATCCACCAGTATGTCCTGACTTGCCCCCACCGGGCGCACCATGCGTTCTTGCAGCACACGCAGCAGTTTGACTTGCAGTGCAACCGGCATGGCGCCGATTTCATCCAGAAACAAGGTTCCGCCATGCGCTGCCTGGAACAAGCCTACATGGTTGGCTATTGCGCCAGTGAAAGCTCCCTTGATGTGGCCGAACAATTCGGATTCCAGCAGATTTTCCGGGATGGCACCGCAATTCACCGCCACAAACGGACGCTCGGCACGTGGGCTGGCCCGGTGAATCGCCTGGGCTAGCAACTCCTTGCCGCTGCCGCTTTCGCCACGGATCAGTACGCTCGCGTCGGACGCGGCCACGAGTTTCGCTTCCGCCAGCAGTTCGGCCATCACGCTGGATCGGCTGACGATGGCTTCGCGCCAGGTCTCGCTGGCATGGTTGTTCTGCTGGTCCGTCGGCGCCCCCAGGGCCAGTGCCTGCCCGATGGTTTCGACCAGCGCTTTGCCATCAAAAGGCTTGGTGAGGTAGGTATAGACACCGCGCGACGTGGCCTCCACCGCGTCGGGGATGCTGCCGTGCGCGGTCAGCAGGATTACCGGCAGGGAGGGGTGCTTCGCACGGATGATGTCGAACAGGGCCATGCCGTCCTTGCCCGGCAGTTGCACATCGCTGACCACCAGCTGGGGCCGTTCCATCATCAGCTGAGCCAGTGCGAGTTCCGCCGACTCCACAGCCGTGACGCGGTAGCCGGCAGCAGACAGCCGCATCGACAGCAATCGCAGCAGATCGGGGTCGTCGTCGACAAGCAGGATGTGGGCGTTCATGGTCGCGGCATCGGCTGGGCTGAAGATTCCTGTGGCGTGGGCCCCGGCAACGGGCGGCTATTGAGACTGCGCTCGATGGATTTGAGAGCTTCGAGCTTTTCGTTGAGCTGATCCAGCTTCCGCTGGTTGTCGCGCTGCGTATCGCGCAGTTGCTGGTTCAATCGCTCGACCTGATCTTCCAGACGCCGTTGATCCGCATACCGTGTCGACAGCAGACGCGCCAGTCCATGCCAGGCCTCTGCGCTGCTGTTGTTCAGAACCCGTTCCAGCAGGCCCTGGGCGCGTACCAGATCGCCATTGGCACGCGTGAAGCGCAGGGCCAGAGCGAGGTCCATCGTGGCTGCTGATGAAGCGCTGCCATCGCCGAGCCGGGTCACTTCGCGCGACAATTCAGCGGTGCTCATTTGCAGCAGTACGGCCTGATAGGCCAGCAGATGACGGGCCGCCATGTCCTCCGGTTCCGGCAACGGCACGTACACGGCCGTCGGCGCAGGCGGTAGCGCCGGAAGAGCGGGAGAGGCTGGGGGCACCGGAGCGCATGCTGCACAAATGCCCGCTGCGATCAGGCATGCCGACGCGAGGCTTGGTCGGGATTGGGCCAGTCTGGCCCGGAGATCAAAAAACTGCATGCACATGCGGAAGCTCGATTCTGAAATGGGCGCCTGATTCTTCAGGCAAAAGTTCGACCCGGCCGCCATGGGCTTCGACATATTCGCGCACGATGGACAGGCCGATGCCGGTCCCGCGCACCGCGTCCTCGGGCTGGCGCTCGCCGCGGTAGAACGGCTCGAAAATGCGCGCGCCATCCTCTTCGGCTACGCCAGGGCCCTGGTCGATGATGTCAATGCACGCCATTCCGGGCATCCGGGACACTGAAAATCGGATGCTACTCCCCGGCGGGCTGAAACGTATGGCATTTGACAACAGATTGCCCAGCGCGATAGCCAGTTTGTCGGAGTCCACCTCAACGGACAAGGGTTCGCCCTCGATTAGCAGCCGTAAATTTTTTGCCTGCCATTGCAGGCGTTGTGACGCCACCAGACTGCGAATCAGGACGGGCAGATCGGTCCTGCATCGGTTCAGGCGACGGGCATCGAAGGCTGCCACATTGAACCGAAGCAGATCCTCGATCTGGCCTTGCAGGGTGATCGCGTTGTGGCCGAGGATATGTGCGATTTCGCGCTGATCGGCTGTCAGCGCCCCGGCTACGCCGTCTTCCAGCAAAGCCACCCCTTCGCGCAATGCGGCCAGAGGCGTTTTCAATTCGTGCGACACATGTCGCAGAAAGCGGGCCTTGTCATCGTCCAGTTCCCTCAATCTCAGGCGTAGCCATTCAAGCCGCTGACCGAGGGAGCGCAGGTCGCTCGGCCCTTGAATGTCCACAGGCTGATCGAAGCGGTTCTCGCCCAGGCCGACGATGGCGCGCTCCAGCCGCTTCAAGGGCTGGGTCAGCCACCAGGCGAAGCCCAGGGCCAGCAGCACCGCCAGGGCAATAGTCCCCAGGACCCGCCGCTCGAGCTTGATGCGCCCAGTCTCAAGCTGTTCCTGCAACAGTCGGTTACGCGCCTCGTTGTCCATGCGCATTTGTCTGGCAATGGTCGCGTTGGTGAGATCCAGTTCGCGAAACTGCGCGATCAGCACCTGTTCACGCTGGCGTAGCGTTGCTTTGGTACCGCTGAGTTGCCTGGTGATCACCGCAACCTGCTGATGCCACTGCCTGGTCAGAACCGGCGGCAGCCGCTGCGCGAGCAGGTCATCGATGACATGGGTCGCATCGCTGGCAACGCCGCGGAAACGCTGTAGCAGCATGGGGTCATCCAGCACCATGTACTGACGGCCGGCGCGCTCCATGGTCACGCGGCTCTCCGTCAGCTGCTGCGCCGCCGCATTGATCTGTACTGTGCGATCCGCTGCCACGCGGGTTTGCGCCGCCAGCCGTTCCAGCGTGAACAGGCCGCCCAGAGAGACGGCCGCCAGCATGCCGGCGATCGACAAAAACGCTACCAGCAGTAACTGACGAAACGACGCCTGATGGAATATGAACATGTCTATGCGCCCTTATGGAGACCCGGAGCCATTTTGACTTCACCGAACCTTCGAGCCCATGAATGTTTGGCGAAATGGTTGATGGCGAATAAGGGATTGCAGAGCGATGGCCCCAAACGGAACGGTGCGGATGAGCAGGAATGTGCCGATGTCATGCGTTTTTCCTTGTGGCGGCAGATTGCGGCACATCCTGACAGTACCTCATGGCAGCGGCAACATCGACGTCAAAACAGCCATGGATGGTAAATTTATCGACACGTTCAAGTCAAGAGTAATGGATTTTAACTGACCCATTGTATTGGGATGGCCTTTTTCGAGTCGAACCCGAAACGGCGGGATGGCGGTCGGATGGCGCGCAGCTTCGGCGTCGGCCGCAAGACCTTTATCAGTATCTGTCCATGCGACCGCGAGTCGGCATCGCCAGCGACAGAGGGTGCGATGCTGGGGGGATTCGTGCGCTATACTCTGCCAGGGATGTAAATTCGCTTTGACACATTTTCCGCAAGGGAACCATTCATGGCAGCACGAAAAATTCATGGGTATCCGGTACTGATACTCGGCGGCGGAAGAGGAGGGTCCGCACTGCTGGAAATGTTCATCGAGGATGAACATGTCGAAGTCCTGGGCATCGTCGATCCCTCGCCCGATGCCGTCGGCATCCGCCTGGCGGAAAGCAGGGGCATTCCGGTCTATTCCCACGTCAGCCAGGCGCTGCCGCATTGCATGCCTTATCCCGATTGCATTATCTACAACCTGACCCATGACGACTCCGTTGCTGAAGAAGTCAACCGCGTGTTCGGCAACAAGAGGGTGACCAGCGGCCTTGAAGCCAAACTGTTCTGGCAGATCGTCACCAACCTGAAGCGCATCAAGGGCGAACTGGAGAGCAGCCAGAACCAGTTGAACGCCATCATTCATCACGCCATGGACGGCATCGTCACCATCGACGCAGCGGGCAGGATCATAGGATTCAATCCCGCCGCCGAGGAGATTTTCGGATACACCCAGGCTGAAGTGGCCGGCAAGTCGGTCAGGAGGCTGCTGCCCCCGGAAATGCAGACCCACTATCGCTCCCATGTCAGGAGATTTCTTCAGTCCCGTAACAAGGAAGCCAGCGGCATACGCGGACAGGACCTTGTCGCCATGCGGAAATGTGGCGAGCAATTCCCCATGGAGTTGTCGGCCTCGAAAATGGAAATTGGAACGCAGCGGTTTTTTGTCGCCATCGTCCGCGATGTCACCGAACGCAAGCTGGTCGAACAGAAAATCAGGCACACAGCGCACCATGATCACCTGACCGGACTGCCCAATCGCATCCTGTTCATCGACCGGCTCGAACAGGGGATACTGCAGGCGAAACGCAGCGAGCACAGGACCGCCATCCTGTTTCTCGACCTGGACGGATTCAAGCGGGTCAACGACACGCTCGGGCACGGTGCCGGTGACCAGCTGCTGAAAGAGGTCGCCTCCCGCCTGCAGGGCGTCATCCGCGAATCGAACACCGTGGCGCGCATGGGTGGCGACGAGTTTACCCTGGTGCTGAACGACATCGGCAGCCACGTCAACGCCGCGACGGTGGCGCAAAAAATCATCGACGCACTGGCCGAACAATTCAACCTGAACGAGACGGGCTGCTATATCGGCGGCAGCATCGGGATTTCCATCTATCCCGACCATGCCACCGATTGTGATGCCTTGCTCAGAATGGCCGATGAAGCCATGTACGCCGCCAAGAAAAACGGCAAGAACACCTACCGGTTTTACCAGCACCTGTCCTGACTGGCACTGATGGAATCAGGCTTCGGCCGGATGGTGTCGCAGGGCGTTGCCGCAGCATGGAGAAGCAGATCAATGGATGACTCGAATAGCACCCCGACGGAATCGGATCCGCGCGTATTTTTCGCCGCAGAGCGGACCCTCCTGGCCTGGCTCCGCACCGGGATTACCATTATTGCGCTCGGCTTTGTCGTTTCGCGTTTCGGATTGTTTGTCCAGCTGCTCGCTACGCAATTGCAGGGCCATGCAGCAGCCGCACATTCTTCCCTCCCATCTGCGCTGGGCACGGCCTTCGTCTTGGCCGGCACATCGACCATTCTGGTTGCGACGGTCCAGCACCGGCGATTTGTTACCACTCTGCCTCAGGCTGACCTGCCGCGCGGCTATTCCCCAGGCTTCGCGATCCTGCTATCGCTCCTGATCGGGGTTCTCGGCATTGTCCTGGCTGGATATCTTCTAACGTCACAATCGTGATCCCAACTGACCGACCAACCTCCATGCTTGGTCAGGATGTCGGCGGCTGAAAAAGCAGGTCGATGGTGGATCGTTAGGCGAAGTTTGCAACAGAAAATCTGGCGTTTGCCGATTCACGAATCAAGCGCCGGATAAGGGGCTGAAAATACGCTGCAATTGCCACATTTTTGGCACGCCCAGAAAAAGAAAAGGGTCGGCACCTAAGCGCCAACCCTTTCCACATCTGGCTCCCCGACCTGGGCTCGAACCAGGGACACACGGATTAACAGTCCGTTGCTCTACCAGCTGAGCTATCGGGGAATTGAAGAAGGCGCAATAATAATGGTTTCGGGTTTGCCGGTCAACACTGGCAAGCTCCAGCAGGCGTATATTTAGCGGATGAGCCAAATGAAACGAATTGCAGGCGTGGTAGTGGTTCTGGCGGCACTGATTCTGATTGTGCCGTTTCTGATCCCTACCGGGACCTATCTCAAGCAGATCGAGCAGATCGCGAGCGAAAAGCTGGGCCAGCCGGTATCGATCGGTTCCCTGCACTTCGCCGTACTGCCAACGCCGCGTGCGAACATCGACCTGCTGCGCATCGGGCAGCATGATGAGGTAAGGGTGGAGCGCGTCGCCATCATCCCCGAAATCAGCAGCCTGTTTTCGGAGGTGAAAGTGATGTCGGCCATCGTGGTCACCAATCCGGTGATGAAAATGGGCGCATTCGACTTCATCGCCGCCATGCCGGAAAAGGTGAAGGGATCGCCGGCATTAGTGGTGCGCCGTCTGGAAGTGATCAATGCCCGGCTGGAATGGCCGCAACTCAACGTGCCTGCAGTGAACGTCAAGGCGACGATGGCAGAAGGCAACCAGTTGCAATCCGCCAAATTGACCAGTGTGGATGGCAAGCTCAATGCAGACATCACGCCACAGGGTGCCGGCTACGGCATCAAGCTCGTCGCGCAGCAGTGGACCTTGCCTGCAGGTCCCAAAGTGCTGTTCAATTCGCTGCACTCCGAAATGACGTTGCAGGGCAGCAGGCTGGATATCGGCTCGCTCGATGCCAGGCTGTATCAGGGCACCTTGACCGCAACCGCTGTACTGGAATGGGGCAAGGAGCTGCACGCCTCCGGCAAGTTCAGGACCGAAGGCATTGCGATCGCCGAAGCGGCGCACCTGATCAGCAAGAAAAAGCTGCTGAGCGGCAAGCTGGGCGGCACCGGCACATTCAGCGTCAACGCCAAAGAGGCAGCCAGGGCTGCCGACAATCTGGTGCTGGATTACAAGTTCAACGTGGCGAATGGAGTGTTGCATGGGGTCGACCTGGTCAAGGCTGCGACACTTTTGCTGCGAAAAGGAGGGAAGGGCGGCGAGACCCAGTTCGACGAGTTGTCTGGCATGTTGCATGTGGCAGGCAAACAGATCGAGCTGAAGGAACTCGATATCGTATCCGGCCTGCTGGCCGCCAGCGGGGGCGTGAAGATCTCTCCAGCGGGTCGGCTGGATGGCGTTGTCGAGGTGAAGCTGAAAAAAGGGGTGGTGCTGGTCGGCGTACCGCTACAGGTCAGCGGCACGCTGGACGATCCCGCCGTATTTCCCACCAAGACCGCCATGGCGGGAGCCGCCATCGGCACAGGAATGCTTGGCCCCGGGGTAGGAACGTCTCTCGGCCTGAAGGCGGCCTCCGGCGTCGAGAAAATAAAGGGCCTGTTCGACAACAAGAAATGAGGTCACAAGGCCTGCCGCATTTGCCGCAGCGCCGTCATGACCACCTTGCGCGGCGCGCCGATGTTGAGGCGCATGAACCCTTGCCCGCCGGCACCAAAGGCGGTGCCGGGAGATAGCCCTACCCTGGCCTGCTCGATCATGAAGCTGTGGAGCTGTCGGTCGTCCATGCCAAGACCGCGGCAATCCAGCCAGAGCAGGTAAGTCCCTTCAGGCCGGATCAGCCGGATCTGCGGCAACTCGCTGGCAAGATAGGCTGCAACCTCGTCCCGCGTCCCGCTCAGGTAGGCGAGCAGGCCGTCCAGCCAGGCCTCGCCTTCGCGGTAGGCGGCTTCGAATGCCACCATGCTGAACGGGTTGGCGGCGCTCATGTGCACCATGTCGAAGACCCGGCTGATCGCCGCACGGCGTGCCTCATCAGGAACAATCAACGCGGAAAGACCCAGTCCGGGGATATTGAAGGTCTTGCTGGGGGCGACGGCGGTGACGATGCCGGCGGGGTCATCGGTCAGCGTCGCCAGCGCGTGATGCCGGTATTCGGGATAGACCAGGTCGGCATGGATTTCATCCGACAGGATGGTGAGCTTGTGGCGACGCGCAATTTCCAGCACCTGCGCCAGTTCGTCCGCGTTCCATACCCGGCCGACCGGGTTGTGCGGCGAGCACAGCAGCAGCAGGCGCGCATCGGCGGCACACGCTTCGAGGTGGGCAAAGTCGATGCTGTAGCGGCCATCCTTCAATTGCAGCGGGTTCTGCACCAGGCGCCGGCCGGTTTTGCTGGCGGCGGAAAAAAAGGGGAAATACACCGGAGGCTGTACCAGCACGCCTTCGCCCGCTTGCGTCAGCGCCATCACGACGGCGTTGAGTGATGGCACCACGCCTGGGGTCAGCAGGATCCATTCGCGCTGGATTTCCCAGCCATGACGGTGTTTCAACCAGGCGATCAGTGCGTCGAACAGGCTGTCGGGGGGCAGGCTATAGCCGTAAACAGGGTGTGCGGCGCGCGCCGCGAGGGCGCGGCTCACGGCCTCGGGGACGGCAAAATCCATATCGGCCACCCACAGTGGCAGTACGTCATCGGTGCCGAAATATCCGGCACGTCCGTCATATTTGAGCGCACCGGTGCCCGCTCGCGGGATCTCGCGGTCAAAATCAAAGCTCACGTTCGTTCCCAGATCGTCACTTCGGAGAGGGTGTGCTGGAACTTGCGCCGCGTTTCGCGGATGACGAAAGGCACCTCCAGCGGCCCCTTGAGCAGGCGGAAATGCGGTCCCAGAACGGCTTTCAGACCGTCCAGGGTGGTCAGGTTCTCGCCCGCCTGCTTGAAGCCGCCGATCCATTCCTCGCGCGGGGTATGTTCTGGCAGCCAGGTGTAAGGGGAGGAGATCAGCAGCAAACCACCCGGATTGAGCCGTTCATGGACTGTTGCCAGGAATTTCTTCGGGCTGTACAGGCGGTCGATCAGGTTGGCGGCCAGGATCAGGTCAAAGCCGGAAAAATGCGGCTTGAGGTTGCAGGCATCGCCCTGGAAGAACTCGACCTTGTTCCGCACCTGTTCCAGATCCAGCGTGGCCAGCTTGCGCTCCTTGAACAGCACCAGCTCGCCCTCGTCGACCAGGGTGTAGCGCAGCACTCCCTGTTGCGCCATTTGCACTCCCAGCCCGATGAAACGGGCGGAAAAATCGATGCCGGTGACATGTCCGAAATGCCGCGCCAGTTCGAAGCTTGCCCGCCCCGCGGCGCATCCCAGGTCCAGTGCCTTGTTTGCCGGACGATCCTGCATGGCCTGGATGGCGATTTCGCTCAATGCGCGGGAGAAATTGGGCACATCGAAATAGGTGTCGCCGTAATGAAACTCGGCATATTCCGACAGCAGCTTGTCGGTTTCATAGTGGGAAGTCTTTTGCAGTTCGACAGCGGTATTCGAGACCACATAGCGAAATCCGGCATGCTGGAAGAAATGGCGCCGGAAGGCGTAGCGCGCACTTTTCAATGCTTCATTGCCGCATGAAATCCACGAGCCGCCCTTGATCAGGTTGTGGCGGGAGTCGAAAGTGGGCGTGGTGAAGTCGTCGTACAGCGGGTGCACCGCAAAGCCTTCGAATGGATAGATCGGCGTTTCGGTCCATTGCCAGACGTTGCCGACCACGTCGAACAGCTCTCCATGCGCAAATTCGTTGACGGGGCAGGGCGAGGCGTAGTGGTCGAGGTGCAGGTTGGCCTGGGCAGGGCGCGCATCCGGCACTTCGGCAATCCCCGCAACCTCGTACAGGCGATACCACTCGTCCTCGGTCGGCAGGCGCGTGGGCTGGCCGGTTTCGTGCTGGCGCCAGTTGCAGAACGCCTTGGCCTCATGGTAGTTCACCTCGGCCGGCCAGTCCCACGGCATCGGGATTTCTTCGGCCATCAGGCGCAACCGCCATGACGCCTGATCCTGGACCCAGAAAGCTGGGTGCTCGGCACGGGCATAGTTTTTCCAGGCGCGGCCTTCCTCTTCCCACAGGGCATCGCGGCCGTAGCCGCCGGCATCGACGAAAGACAGGTATTCGCCGTTGCTGACCAGGTAACGGCTAGCCTGGAACGATTCAACCTCGGCCTCGTGCCGGCCATATTCGTTGTCCCAGCCATAGGTATCGGCATCCGCATTCTTGCCGATTTCAATGGTTCCTGATTCTATATTTATCAATGAATTAACGGGGCTATCTCCAGTATTGCTGCAACTCTTCCACGCGCCATGGGGGCGCACCAGACCGAGCGCATGCTGGCGAATCAGCACCGACGAGGTTTCAAGATGGATGCGCTCATGCTCGATGCCCATCAGGACGATCCACCAGGGGCTGTCCCAGGTGATCGGCAAGGTCAGCGGCAGCCGGGAGATCAGCCCGTCGACCACGTTGCGGACCTGATTGCGATAGTCGCGTACTGCGATGGGCGACGGCCAGTCATAGTGGGTTTCATTGAGGTCATCCCAGTTCATTTCGTCAACGCCGATGGCGAACATGGATTCGAATTCGGCATTGACTCGCTGGTCGATCGCGCCGGTCAGTAGCAGTTTGTTGATGAAAAAGGTCGCGGTATGGCCATAGTAGAAAATCAGCGGATGGCGCAGCGGTATCGATTTGCGGTAATAGGCTTCGTCGCTGGCAAGCATTTCGAACAGCTGTTCGTATCGGTCGCTGGTACTGTGGAAGTAGTTGCGGATTTCCTGGCGTTTCTGTTCCGCATCGGTGCCGTTCAGTTGTGGAGTGCGATTGAATAGTGCGTTCATGGGCAGTCTTTGTTGTTTTGTGGATCATCAGGATTGGCAAATGCTGAGTGTGACAGCTGTTGCCCGCAATGGTTGGCGCAGGATACCAATTTTCTCGTTTTTCATGGCTTATTGCCGCCCGGCATTCCTGCGGTTTCGCATGATTTTACCGCTCCGGAACGGATCCGGTTTTTTCCGCCCGGCAGGGAATCCCCCGCAGCAGGGGCGAACCGCTTACCGGGTCGGATTCCGGCCCGGACAGAATAGCGTAGTTGGCAGCCATTTCAGCGGCCTCGTCCGGAACCGCCTGCCACCAGCCGTAATGCGCCCATAGCGTGCGCAGGTCGAGCGTGGCGTCCAGCCGGGCACGTCCCAGCATCGAACCGTGAAGCGAGCGCACGGTCACCGGATCTCCTTCTGCGATGTCCAGTTCGCCCGCCGTTACGGGGTGAAGATATACCGCAGGCAGTCGCGGTTTGCGACCCGGACGCTCCGCCTGCTGGTGCTGGCTGTGGCAACGGTCTGGAAGCTTTGCGCAGGTCATCAGCAAGGGGAACTGGTCATCAGGTTCCGGTTGCCGAAATTCCGGCAACGGCGGCTGGCCGATGCGCAGCAGTGCCTCGGAATAGAATTCGATCCGCCCGCTGGGCGTGGCAAAGCCAGGCCCACGGTATTTTAAATATTGCGTGTCGAGCGGCAGCTTCAGGCCTGCGGGCGCGGCCCGCAACGCTTCCGGCGTGAGGCCGGTAGGCTCAAGCACGTAGTGCAATGCCGCTTCGCGGTCGCCGCCGAAGAAATCGTCATTCAAGCCCAGGCGGGCCGCCAGGCCGAAGGCAATGTCGGTGTCGGATCGTGCCTCGCCCTGAGGGGCCACTACCGGAGTGCGCAACTGGATCAGGGATTCTGCCGCCTGGTTCACCAGGAACCCTGCCTGCAGTCCCTGCCGCTCCCAGGGCATGGCGACGGGAAACAGGATGTCTGCATCATGACTCATGACCGTGGGAAAGAAATCCGCATGCGCGTAAAACTCCAGCTTGCGCAATGCCTCCTGTCCCCGTTCAGGCTCGGCCCGGGTGGCCGGCAGATTGGAGCCGAAGGATAGCAGCCCGCGAACCGGATACGGCTTTCCGTCCAGAATGGCGCGGTATAAATCGGACTCGGAAATCCAGCCCTTCCCGGCCGGTCCGAGAGGCCGCTGGCTGAGGCCTAGCGCCTTGGCGGCCTGTTCTGGCGACAGCAACTCGCTGCCCACCGCGCTGCGCACCTGCGGCTTGGTGAAAAACACGTTGCCGCCGGGAGCGTCATAGCTGCCGGCAAGCGCGTACAGCAAATGCAATGCGCGGCCGGTTTGCGTCGCCTCGTGATGCTGGTTCAGTCCGGCCCACCCGTAAAACGCCAGCGGGCTGTGGCGCGACATCAAATCTGCCGCCAGTTCGATGGTGGCTTCGGGAATACCGGTGATTTCGGAAGCCCGTTGCAGGGGGTATTCCGCACAGCGTCGGGAAAAAAGCTCAAAGGCGGTCCGGCAGGGTATCAGTCCATCGGGAAAGCTTGCCGTGAACCTCCCGGCAAGCGCCACGGGCATGGCGCTTCCGGGGGGAGGGGCGGGTACGGCGCCACCACGGGCTTCGTTCCATACCATTTTCTGCCCTTCGGCAGAGAGCAGAAATTCCCCGCATTCTTCCCGCACCAGAAACGGCGCCGTGGTATGGCGCAGGAGAAACTCGCGATCATAACGGCCGCTTTGCACCATCAGGTTGGCCAGCGCCAGCGCCAACACCCCGTCGGTTCCCGGCCGCACCCGCAACCAGAGGTCGGCATGCTTGGCGAAACCGGCGTCGCGCGGGTCGATGACGATCAGCTTCATTCCCCGCTGCCGGGCCGTTCTGATTTCCTCCGCCATCGCCAGCCAGGTGGCCGGTGGATTTACGCCCCACAGCGTCAGGCAGCCGGTACGGGCAAAATCGGGCATGCCGATACCCGAGCCGAAAGTCGTCATCGGAGCAAAATCCCGATGCCAGTTGCATACGTGGGTCGTCCATACC
>MLJW01000318.1_pt1 | contig 27636 bp, 20 predicted proteins | sample 888231 | NCBI WGS metagenome assembly MLJW01 (sample SAMN05788063, study PRJNA343431) | mine drainage metagenome | isolation source: sample collected from the inflow into an acid mine drainage treatment plant... | place: Germany: Lusatia, lignite mining district
CTGTATGACTATGGCGGCGGTTCAGCCTCCGGCCGGCCGATTCGCGCCGTGCAGGTGGGCGGCCCGCTTGGCGCATTCCTGCCCGAGTCGCAATTCGATACCCCGCTGGATTACGAAGCGTTCGCCAGCCTGTGGGCGGTCCTGGGTCATGGCGGCATTGTTGCTTTCGACGACACGGTGGATATGGCAAAAATGGCCCGTTATGCAATGGAGTTCTGTGCCATAGAGTCGTGCGGCAAGTGCACGCCCTGCCGCATCGGGGCGACGCGCGGGGTGGAAGTGATGGACAGGATCATTGCCGGTCAGGACCACGCCGCCAGTATCGCGTTGCTGCGGGATTTGTCCGACACCATGCTGAACGGCTCGTTGTGCGCGCTGGGTGGCATGACACCCTACCCCGTCCTGTCGGCGCTCAATCATTTCCCGGAAGATTTCGGCCTGCAAAAAACGCAGCAAGCCGCATAAGGAGCAGAATCATGGCATGTCAATGTGGTAATGGCGGATGCAGTTCCGATTACGGCACCCCCGCGCAGGTTTCCGAAAAACTGGTGACGCTCGAGATCGACGGCATTGAAATTTCGGTGCCTGAAGGAACTTCGCTGATGCGCGCGGCGGCCGAAGCCGGCGTGCAGGTTCCGAAATTATGCGCGACCGACAGTCTCGAACCGTTCGGCTCCTGTCGCCTGTGTCTGGTCGAGGTGGAGGGACGGCGCGGCTACCCGGCCTCCTGCACCACGCCGGTCGACAACGGCATGAAAGTGCATACCCAGACACCCAAGCTGGCGGACATCCGCCGCGGCGTGATGGAACTCTATATTTCCGATCACCCGCTGGACTGCCTGACCTGCTCGGCAAACGGCAACTGCGAACTGCAGGACATGGCCGGCGCCGTGGGCCTGCGCGAAGTGCGCTACGGCTTTGAGGGCGAAAATCACCTCAAGGCCACGATAGACGAATCCAACCCCTATTTTTCTTATGATGCCAGCAAGTGCATCGTCTGCAATCGCTGCGTGCGGGCCTGCGAGGAAATCCAGGGGACTTTCGCCCTGACGATCTCAGGCCGCGGCTTCGAGTCGCGCGTGGCAGCCGGCCAGAATGAAGCCTTCTTCGATTCCGAATGCGTTTCCTGCGGTGCCTGCGTGCAAGCCTGCCCGACCGCGACCCTGATGGAAAAGACCATCATCGATCATGGCCAGGCCGACCACAGCGTGATCACCACCTGCGCCTATTGCGGGGTCGGATGTTCCTTCCGCGCCGAGATGAAAGGCGACCAGGTTGTTAACATGGTGCCCAACAAGAACGGTCATGCCAACCACGGCCACAGCTGCGTCAAGGGACGTTTTGCCTGGGGTTACGCCTCTCACCCCGACCGCATCACCCGCCCCATGATCCGCGAGAACATCAGCGACCCCTGGCGCGAAGTGAGCTGGGAGGAAGCCATCGGATTTGCCGCCGACCGGTTCAAGGGGATACAGGATAAATATGGCAAAGGCGCCATCGGCGGCATTGTTTCCTCCCGCTGCACCAACGAAGAGGATTATCTGGTGCAGAAACTGGTGCGTGCCGCTTTCGGCAACAACAACGTCGACACCTGCGCCCGCGTCTGCCACTCGCCCACCGGCTACGGCCTGAAGCAGACTCTGGGCGAGTCGGCCGGGACGCAGACGTTCGACTCGGTCATGCAGGCCGATGTCATCGTGGTCATCGGCGCCAATCCGACCGACGGCCATCCGGTGTTCGGTTCGCAAATGAAGCGCCGGCTGCGCGAAGGCGCCAAGCTGATCGTCGTCGACCCGCGTGCCATCGACCTGGTGAAGTCTCCGCACATCAGGGCCGATCATCACCTCAAGCTGAGGCCCGGCACCAACGTGGCCATTGCCAATGCCCTGGCCCACGTCATCGTCACCGAAGGACTGGTCGACGAAGACTTTGTCGCCGCCCGTTGCGAGACCCAGGCATTCAACGACTGGAAAAATTTCGTCGCCGAGCAGCACAACTCCCCCGAAGCTCTGGAGGACGCCACCGGCGTGCCGGCACAGGAAGTGCGCGCAGCCGCGCGCCTGTTCGCCAATGCCGGAAACGGCGCCATTTATTACGGCCTGGGCGTGACCGAGCACAGCCAGGGCTCCACCATGGTGATGGCGATCGCCAACCTGGCCATGGCGACCGGCAACATCGGACGTCTTGGCGTTGGCGTCAATCCGTTGCGCGGACAGAACAACGTCCAGGGCGCCTGCGACATGGGTTCCTTCCCGCACGAACTGCCCGGCTACCGCCATGTTTCGGACGATGCCGCACGCGGCCTGTTCGAGTCGGCCTGGGGCGTCACGCTGGAAAAGGAACCGGGCCTGCGGATACCCAACATGTTCGAGGCCGCGCTCGACGGCAGCTACAGAGGCCTGTACTGCCAGGGAGAGGATATCGTCCAGTCCGACCCCGACACCCAGCATGTCATGGCCGCGATGGAGGCCATGGAATGCGTGGTGGTGCAGGACCTGTTCCTCACCGAAACCGCCAAGTTCGCCCATGTGTTCCTGCCGGGCGCATCCTTCCTGGAAAAAGACGGCACATTCACCAACGCCGAGCGCCGGATTTCGCGCGTGAAAAAGGTCAAGGAACCGCTGGGCGGCTACGGCGACTGGGAGGCGACCATGATGCTGGCCAAAGCCATGGGCTATCCGATGCACTACGACCACCCGTCCGAAATCATGGACGAGATCGCCCGCCTCACGCCGACTTTCCATGGCGTCAGTTTCGACAAGATCGAAAAACTGGGCAGCATCCAGTGGCCATGCAACGAAGCGGCACCGGAAGGCACGCCCACCATGCACATCGAGGAATTCGTGCGCGGCAAGGGCAAGTTCTTCGTCACCCGCTACGTGCCGACGGACGAGAAGGTCAACCTGAAATTCCCGCTGATCCTGACCACGGGCCGTATCCTGTCGCACTACAATGTGGGCGCGCAGACGCGCCGCACCAGCAACACGGCCTGGCATCCCGAAGACATCCTGGAAATCCATCCCCACGATGCGGAGGAACGCGGCGTTCAGGATGGCGACTGGGTCGGCATCCAGAGCCGGGCCGGCGAAACCGTCCTGCATGCGAAGGTTTCCAGCCGCATGCAGCCGGGCGTGGTCTATACCACGTTCCACCACCCATTCTCCGGGGCCAACGTGATCACCACCGACAATTCCGACTGGGCGACCAACTGCCCCGAGTACAAGGTGACGGCGGTACAGGTGGTGAAGGTGACGCAACCGTCCGAATGGCAGCAGCGCTATCGCCAGTTCAGCGATCATCAGGATGATCTGCTGAAACAGCGCGAAAGCACCAAAGTGCTGTGATGCCGGCGACGGCAACAGCATCGCCGGCAATTGCGGCTGACGAAGCGGCGGAGGCTTTTCCCGCTCGGCGCATCGTTGCCGTGACCCGCTGGCAGGATGACAGGCCAAGTCATGTCGATGACCATGTGGCGGAAGAAGTGCCGATTGCGATGGTATACAACGGCATTTCCCACGCTGTCATGCTGGCCACGTCCACGGGTCTGGAACAGTTCGGGCTGGGTTTCAGCCTGACCGAAGGCATCATCAATGACCGCAGCGAACTGTATGATCTGGAGCTCGTGACACTGGAAAACGGCATCGAGCTGCAGATGACTATTGCGCAACAATGTTTTGCCGCGCTCAAGGAAAAACGCCGCAGCATGGCGGGCCGTACCGGTTGCGGCCTGTGCGGTGCGGAGAACCTGCAGCATGTGGTGCGGCACCCGGCGCCAGTGGGAAAAGGATGCAGCATCACATCGCAGGCGCTGCACACGGCGTTCCGCCAGTTGGCAGAACGGCAGCCCTTGCAGATGCTGACCGGTGCGGTTCACGCGGCGGCCTGGGTGATGCAGAATGGTGATGTTGTTCATGTTCAGGAAGACGTCGGCCGGCACAATGCGCTAGACAAGCTGATCGGCACGCTGGCGGAAAGCCGCATCGAGACGGCTCATGGATTCGTCATCGTGACCAGCCGCGCCAGCTATGAAATGGTGCAGAAAGCCGCCTCTTTCGGCATTTCGATGCTGGCGGCGATATCGGCGCCGACGGGCCTCGCCATCGACCTGGCCCGCGAAACCGGACTGACCCTGATCGGCTTCACCCGCAACGACAGCCATGTGGTCTATGCCCATCCGCACAGGATTGCATAGCCCGGAACCAACCCTGATTAAGGAAACAAGATGCATATTGAAAACCTGGTCAAGATGGCCAACCAGATCGGCCAGTTTTTCGAAGCCGAACCCGACAGGAATCAGGCCGTCAAGGATATCGCCCTCCATCTCAAGCGCTTCTGGGACCCGCGCATGCGCAGCGCCATCATCGCCCATGTCGATCAAGGCGGAGCGGGACTGATGGAAATCGTCGCCACGGCGATCAGTTCGCAGCGCGAACTGCTAGGGACAGCACAAAAACACTAACCCTCCTCCCGGCTGATGCTGTCAGCCGCGGCGTTGCCTTCGTTCATCCTGCGTGTCCAGGTGATATCATGAAATCAGCCTTATCCGCCCTGCCTTCTGTCGATCAAATGCTTGCTCAGCCAGCCATTGCTGACTTGCGCGAACATTTCGGCCATAGCGCGACCGTAGCCATGCTGCGTGACGTGCTCGCCGAGATGCGGACAAAGATCAAATCCGAACCCGAACTGCACTGGGACATCCGGCAACTGGTAAGCCGCTGCCAGCGCCGCATGGCGGCGGATGCCGGCAGCTCGCTGCGTCCGGTGTTCAACCTGACCGGCACCGTGCTGCACACCAATCTCGGCCGCGCCCTGCTCTCGAGACAGGCCGCCGCGGCAGTGCAGGCGGTGATGGCAAGCGCATGCAACCTCGAATTCGATCTCGACAGTGCCAACCGTGGCGACCGCGACGACCACATCGAAAGCCTGATTTGCGAGCTGACCGGCGCCGAAGCAGCCACTGTGGTCAACAACAATGCGGCAGCAGTTTTTCTGCTGCTCAATACCCTCGCCATGCGCAAGCAGGTGATCGTGTCGCGCGGAGAACTGATCGAGATCGGCGGCGCATTCCGCATTCCCGACATCATGGCGCGCGCCGGGGCCAAGCTGGTCGAAGTGGGAACCACCAACCGTACCCACCCCGGGGACTATGCCGCCGCCATCACACCGCGCACCGGTCTTCTGATGAAGGTGCACCCCAGCAATTACGCCATACAGGGCTTCACTGCGGGCGTCAGTGAAGCCGAGGTGGCCGCGCTGGCGCACAGGCATTCCCTGCCATTTGCCGTGGACCTGGGCAGCGGCACCCTGGTCGATTTCCCGGCTCTGGGCTTGCCAAAGGAACCAACCGTTCAGCAAGCCATCGCGCAGGGTGCAGACCTGGTGAGCTTCAGCGGCGACAAGTTGCTGGGTGGCCCGCAAGCCGGCATTCTGGTCGGAAAAAAGGAGCTGGTCGCCAGGATGAAGAAAAACCCGCTCAAACGCGCACTGCGGGTGGACAAGATGACGATGGCGGCACTGGAGGCGACCCTGGGACTCTACCGCTACCCGGAACACCTGACGCGCGATGTGCCGACCCTGAGGCTGCTGACCCGCCCCACAGCGGCAATGGAAATGCTTGCCGAACGCCTGCTGCCCGCCCTCCGACAGGCGCTGGCCGGACAAGCGGAAGTCGAGGCGCGTTCCTGCTTCAGCCAGATCGGCAGCGGATCGCTGCCGGTCGACCTGCTGCCCAGCACCTGTCTTGCGATGACGCCCGTCATCAGGGGGCGCGGCGCAGGAACAGCGCTCAGGAAGCTGGCTGCGGCATTTCGTGCGCTGCCGCAACCGGTTATCGGACGAATGGAAGAAGGTGCGCTGCTGTTCGATCTGCGCTGCCTGGAAGATGAAATTGCGTTCGCGTCGCAACTGGAACACCTGGCACCATGATCGTCGGCACCGCCGGACATATCGACCATGGCAAGACCTCGCTGGTCAAGGCGCTGACCGGGGTCGATGCCGACCGCCTGAAAGAGGAAAAGGAGCGTGGCATCACGCTCGACCTCGGCTACGCCTACACACCGCTCCCCAATGGCGACATTCTCGGCTTCATCGACGTTCCCGGCCATGAAAAGCTTGTACACAACATGCTCGCCGGGGCGACCGGCATCGATTGCCTGCTGCTGATCATCGCCGCGGATGACGGCGTGATGCCGCAGACGATCGAGCATCTGCATATCGTTGACCTGCTGGGGATGCGCCGCGGCGTGGTCGCCCTGACCAAGATCGACACGGTGTCGCCGCCGCGCGCAGCAGAAGTCGAGGCCCAGGCCGCCGCGCTCATGGCGGGCACTGGACTGGCCGGCAGCCCGATCTTTCCGCTGTCTTCGATCACCGGCCAGGGCGTCGCGGAGCTGCGCCGGCATCTCGAAACCACCGCTGAAACCCTACCGCAACGGCCACTGCAAGGCGGTTTTCGCCTGGCAGTGGATCGTTCGTTCACGCTCAACGGTGTAGGTACGGTCGTGACCGGCACCGTTTTTTCCGGCGTTGTGAACGTAGGCGATCAATTACGGATCCTGCCCTCGGGGCTGGAAGTCCGGATCCGCGGCATTCACGCGCAAAATCAGCCATCCCAGGGCGGCAAGGCCGGTCAGCGTTGCGCGCTCAATCTGGCCGGCGTCGACCGCCAGCAGATCCAGCGTGGCGACTGGGTGCTGGCACCCTTCCTGCAGACACCCACGTCACGCGTCGACGTACGGATGCGGCTGGTGGCTGATGCGCCCCCGCTGAAACACTGGAGCCCGGTGCATGTCCATCTGGGCACGGCACATACCACCGGACACATCGCACTGCTGGAGCAGGAGTCGCTGCCGCCGGGCGGGGAGGCCTTGGCCCAGCTGGTGCTGGACCGGGTTGTGGGCGCGGCTCTGGGCGACCGCTTCGTCATGCGCGATGCCTCGGCCCAGCACACTCTGGGCGGCGGTTCGGTGCTGGATACTCGCCCGCCCGCCCGCGGACGGCGGACCCCGCAACGGCTGGCCATGCTGAGAGCCTGGGAACAGGGGACGACAACGGAAATCCTTGCCGCACTTCTGGACTGCACGACTAACGGGATCGACCTGGCCGCGTTCGCGGCCAATGCCAACCTTGCCGAACAGGATCTCGTCCCGCTGACGGAATCCCTGCCCTGCGTGGTCGCCCGGACCAGGTCACCCGCGACCGCTTTCTCCCCGGTGCGCTGGCAGGCTCTGTGCGAACTGGCGCTGGAAGCGCTGACGAAGGCGCATGCCGCCTCGACCGACACTCTTGGCCTCAATGCCGAGCAATTGCGCATGGCCACCGCCCCGCAGATTACCCGGGCAGCCTTCGCGGCCCTCATCGATCATTTGCTGCAGGACGGCAGGCTGGCCAAGGATGGCTCCTGGCTGCACCTGCCGGGGCACCAGGTCACGTTGGGAAAGACGGAAGAAAAACTCTGGCGCGAAATCGAGCCGATGCTGGCATCGTCACCGTTTCAGCCCCCCAGGGTGCGCGATATTGGCCAGGCAGTGGATGTGGACGAGGCCGAGATTCGCATGCTGATGCGCCGACTGGCCCGCATGGGAAAGACCTATCTGGTGGCGCACGACCATTACTTCCTGCCCGCCGCCGTGACCGAGCTGGCCGGCATCGTGTGCCAGACCGCGGCCGACCATCCAGAGCGGGAGGTTTACGCTTCCGAGTTCCGTACCCGCATCGACACCGGGCGCAAACTGGCGATACACATCCTGGAGTTTTTCGACCGCGTGGGTTTTACCCGAAGGGTGCGCGATGCTCATCGAATTCGCAACGATTCGCTTTTGTTTTAGCTGGTAAAATCCAGCACCCTGGAAGAGACACGTTCCCCGGTGGGGCGCCCGGACTTCAAATTCGGGTGAGGCTGCCAGGCAGTCTCAGGTGGGTTCGACTCCCATTCTCTTCCGCCAGCATTCGCGATGGCCGATGCCGTCAATGAAAACATTTTTTTCGGGTTCAGCTGCCATCTGCAGAGGTGGTTGGATATAATCGCTCCATCATCCGTAAATTCCCTTCAATTCGAGGTCTAGCATGCAAATCACCAGGCGTCAGTTTTTCAAACTGAGTGCCGGGGCCCTGGGTTCATCCAGCATTGCCGTGATGGGGTTCATGCCCACACAGGCACTGGCGGAGGTGCGGCAGTTCAAGCTGTTGCGCACCACAGAAACCCGCAATACCTGCCCGTATTGTTCCGTGGCCTGCGGCATCATCATGTACGGTCTTGGCGACAAAGCCAAAAACGTCAAATCCGAAATCATCCATATCGAAGGCGACCCCGACCATCCGGTGAGCCGCGGCAGCCTGTGCCCCAAGGGCGCCGGTCTGCTGGATTTCGTGCACAGCAAGACGCGCATCACATTTCCGGAATACCGGGCACCGGGCACCAAGGAATGGAAGCGCGTATCCTGGGACTGGGCGCTGGATCGTGTCGCCCGCCTGATGAAGGAAGACCGCGACCAGAACTTCATGCCCCGCAACGACAAGGGTCAAACCGTCAATCGCTGGAACAGCGTCGGATTCCTGGCGGCCTCGGCTTCTTCCAACGAAACTGGCTACCTGACCCACAAGATTGTCCGCAGCTTAGGAATCGTCGCACTCGACAACCAGGCACGCGTCTGACACGCACCGACGGTGGCAAGTCTTGCCCCTTCATTCGGTCGCGGAGCGATGACCAATTCCTGGACAGACATCAAGAATGCGAACGTCATTCTGGTGATGGGCGGCAACGCCGCCGAGGCGCATCCAGTCGGCTTCAAATGGGTGATCGAAGCCAAGGCGCATAACAAGGCCCAACTGATCGTGGTCGACCCGCGCTTTACCCGCACGGCATCGGTCGCGGACTACTACGCCCCGATCCGCAGCGGCAGCGACATCGCGTTCCTCAACGGGGTCATCCGTTACCTGCTGGAAAAAGACCAGATTCTGCACGAATACGTCCTGGCCTATACCAATGCCGCGTTCATCGTCCGCGCAGATTTCGGTTTTGAAGATGGCCTGTTTACCGGCTATGACGAAAAGGGCCACAAGTACGACAAGAGCAGCTGGGCCTACGAACTGGACGACAAGGGCTTCGCCAAAGTCGACGAGACCCTGCAGCACCCGCGCTGCGTGCTCAAGCTGCTGAAGCAGCATGTGGATCGCTACACGCCCGAGGTCGTCAGCAACATCACCGGCACCCCCAGGGAGCAATTCCTCCAGGTCTGCAAGATGATTGCCTCGACCTCGGTACCGAACCGCACCATGACCAGCCTGTATGCGCTGGGCTGGACACAGCACTCCATCGGTTCGCAGAACATCCGTACCCTGGCCATGGTACAACTGCTGCTGGGCAACATCGGCATGGCGGGCGGCGGCGTGAATGCGCTGCGCGGCCACTCGAACATCCAGGGACTGACCGACCTCGGCCTGCTGTCCGACCTGCTGCCAGGTTACATGGCGCTGCCCACCGATGGCGAAGCCACCCGCTCGGCGTATCTGGAAAAACACACACCGAAACTGCTGCGCCCGGGACAGGTCAACTACTGGCAGAATTACCCGAAATTCCATACCAGCCTGATGAAGGCCTGGTACGGGCCGGCAGCCACCAAGGACAACGATTTCGGTTACGACTGGCTGCCCAAGCTGGACATGGTGTACGACGTCCTGCGCGTGTTCGATCAGATGGACGAGGGGAAGATCAACGGCTATTTCTGCCAGGGCTTCAATCCGCTCGGCTCTTTCCCCAACAAGGCGAAAGTGGGTGCCGCCCTCGCCAGGCTCAAGTTCCTGGTGATCATGGATCCGCTGCAAACGGAAACATCCGAGTTCTGGAAAAATTACGGCGAATCCAACGATGTCGATCCGACGTCGATCCAGACCGAAGTATTCCGTCTGCCGACAACCTTGTTCGCCGAAGAGGAAGGTTCGCTGGTCAACAGCACACGCTGGCTGCAGTGGCACTGGAAAGGCGCGGAAGCGCCGGGCGAATGCCGGACCGACATTGCCATCATGGCCGGGCTGTACTCGCGAATCCGTGCCCTTTATGCCAAGGACGGCGGCGCCCTGCCTGAGCCCATCCTCAACCTGCACTGGCCTTACCGCAACCCCGAGGAACCGGCGCCGGAAGAACTGGCCAGGGAAGCCAACGGCTACGCGCTGGAAGATATTGCCGACCCCAAGGACAAGACCAAGGTTCTGGTCAAGGCCGGACAGCAGCTGTCTACATTTGCCCACTTGACCGATGACGGCACGACCGCGAGCGGATGCTGGATTTTTGCCGGCAGCTGGACCGAGGCAGGCAACCAGATGGCACGTCGGGACAATTCGGATCCTTCGGGACTGGGGCTTTCGCCGAACTGGGCCTGGGCCTGGCCGCTCAACCGCCGCATTCTGTACAACCGCGCCTCCTGCGATGTCAGTGGCAAGCCGTGGGATGACAAGCGCACGCTGATCGCCTGGGACGGCGCCCGCTGGAGCGGCCCCGACGTGCCGGACTTCAAGCCGGACACGCCCCCCTCGGCCGGAGTTTCGCCGTTCATCATGAACAACGACGGTATTGGCCGCCTGTTTGCGCTGGACAAGATGGCGGAAGGGCCGTTCCCGGAACACTACGAGCCTTTCGAGAGCCCGCTGGGAACCAACCCGCTGCATCCCAGGGTGGTGAGCAATCCTGCTGCGCGCATCTTCCTCAAGGACCTCGAACACCTGGGTACCATGGAAGCGTTCCCCTATGTCGGCACGACCTACCGCCTGACCGAACACTTCCACTTCTGGACCAAGCACGCCAGGATCAACGCCTCGCTGCAACCGGAACAGTTCATCGAGCTCGGCGAGGAGCTGGCCAGGATGAAGGGCATCAGCAACGGCGAACGCGTGATGGTAAGCTCCAAGCGCGGCCACATCAAGGCGGTGGCCATGGTCACCAAGCGCCTCAGGGCCCTGGATGTCAACGGCAAGCGCGTGCACCATATCGGCGTGCCGATCCACTGGGGCTTTACCGGAGCGGCCAGGCAGGGTTACATCGCCAATACGCTGACGCCTTTCGTGGGCGATGCCAATACCCAGACGCCGGAGTTCAAGTCCTTTCTCGTCAACATCGAGAAGGATACGGGCGCGGTGCAAAAACCCGAGGCCACGGCCAGTGCGACACCCAAAACTGCCGACGGCGGTGATGTCGATCTCGGTCGTCGTGGCTGGCTGTTCGGTCGCAACAAGAAGGAGGAAGTTTAATCATGGCGCTGCAATCGCTCGACATCTGGCGACGTTCCGCCACCACCACGGAGTCGCCCTCGCAGCGCGAGCCGATCGAGGTCGCCAAGCTGATCGACGTCACCAAGTGCATCGGCTGCAAGGCTTGCCAGGCGGCCTGCCAGGAATGGAACGAGTTACGCGAGGAGATCGGCATCAACGTCGGTTCATACCAGAACCCGCATGACCTCACCGCCAGCAGCTGGACCCTGATGCGGTTTTCCGAGGTGGAAGAAAACGGCAACCTGGAGTGGCTGATCCGCAAGGATGGCTGCATGCACTGCGCCGATCCGGGCTGCCTCAAGGCCTGCCCTTCACCCGGCGCCATCGTCCAGTACAAGAACGGCATTGTCGATTTTGCCGAGGAAAACTGCATCGGCTGCGGCTACTGCATCAAGGGCTGCCCGTTCAACATTCCGCGCATTTCGGACAAGGACAGCAAGGTCTACAAATGCACCCTGTGCTCGGACCGGGTAGCGGTCGGCCTGGAGCCGGCCTGCATCAAGGCCTGCCCGACGCAGGCGCTGGTGTTCGGCAGCAAGGAAGACATGAAGGACCACGCCGCCGAGCGCATCGCCGAACTGAAGGAGCGCGGGTTCGAGAACGCCGGACTGTACGACCCCGCCGGGGTCGGCGGCACGCATGTGATGTACGTGCTGCAGCACGCCGACAAGCCGGAACTCTACAGCGCGTTGCCGAAAAATCCGCAGATCAGCCCCATGGTGGCCATCTGGAAAGGCATCACCAAGCCGCTGGCCCTGATGGCCATGGCGGGGGCGGTGCTGGGCGGTTTCTTCCACTATGTCGGCATCGGGCCCAACGAGACCGAGGAAGACGAAGAGGAGGAACAGGCATGAGCGCGCAAGGCAAATACATCCAGCGTTACAACACGCCGGAGCGCCTCAACCACTGGTTGACGGCCATCACCTTCATCCTGCTGATGCTGTCCGGTTTCGCCCTGTTCCATCCGGCCCTGTTCTGGCTGACCAACCTGTTCGGCGGCGGACCCTGGACGCGCATCCTGCACCCTTACATCGGGGTCGTGATGTTCGTTTCGTTCAGCAGCCTGGCGCTGCGTTTCTGGCATCACAACATCATCAGCCGGAATGATGTCCAGTGGCTCAAACAGCTGCCCGATGTGATCGGCAACCATGAGGAAAGACTGCCGGAAGTCGATCGCTACAATGCGGGGCAGAAACTGCTGTTCTGGACCATGATCGCGACCATTCCTACGCTCTTCGTCACCGGCATCGTGATCTGGCAACCCTGGTTCACGCCCTGGTTTCCGCGCAATGTCGACCGCTTCGCGGTGCTGCTGCACGCCTTCTGCGCCTTTCTCATGGGCACCGGCATCATCGTTCACATCTACGCCGCAATCTGGGTCAAGGGCACGATGCGCGCCATGATCCGCGGCACCGTGACCCGGGCCTGGGTGAAGAAGCATCACCCAGGCTGGTACAAGCGCCTCGAGCAGGGCAATGACCACTGATGGCCATCGACCAGAACATCAATTTTTCCGCCAGTGCGACGGATATCCCGTTCCTGCTGTTGCCCGAGACTGACAGCCTGTTCCTGAACCGGGCGCTGCGCCTGCGCAATCTGGCGCCGGGGCACGCCATGGAAGCTTATCTTCGCTTCATGGCCGGGGTCGCCAACGCCCAGCACCATGCCATGGCGTCAATTTCCCAGACCGGCCGGCCTACTGCGGTCCCCGGCCAGCCTCCCCTTGCAATCGGTAGCGTTGAACGCGATCCGGCCTGGCAGCAGGTGCTGCGGCAGATCGCCGATGAAGTTTCCGGCATGGCACCTGAGGGTTTCTCGACGCGCTTGCAGCACCTGCTATCGACCGCTTCGTCGAGCGACCTGGAAAGCTGGGCGCAGGCTTATCTCGACGGCGATTTCACCGGCAGCGACATCGGCATCATGCCGCTCGTGGCTGCCAGCCTGCAGGTCTACTGGGCCGCCCTGACGAGGCAACTGCAGGACGTGCCGGTCGAAGCCCGGCACGCGGGACACCCCTCCAGGCTTTGCCCGGTATGCAGCTCGCCGCCCGCAGGCAGCATCACCCATGCCGGGGCGGCAAGCCAGGGACTGCGTTATCTGGTCTGTTCCCTGTGTTCATCACAATGGAACATGGAGCGCATCCGCTGCGTCAGTTGCGGCGATAGCCGGCAGGTGTCCTACTATGGCATCGAAGGGACGGCCGGGAGCATTCAAGCGGAAGCTTGCGATGCCTGTCACGTGTACACCAAGATCATGCACATGGAGAAAGATCCTGCGCTTGAAATCCTTGCAGATGATCTGGCAACGCTATCGCTGGACATTCTGGTCGGCGAAGCCGGTTATCAGCGCTATGGCCTCAATCCATTGTTGCTCACCGAACCCGAGCTGGCGGCAGCCGAATAAATCATGAGCTCGAGGATAGCAGCCCTGCCAGGCCATGCGCCGGAAAAATCCGTTCGTCGCACGCAGGACACTGGCGTAAAACCATCCGCATAGACAGGATTTCGTTTTATGCATCGTAATGTCTGTGGCATGATGCTGAAAACAATTTACAACAGGTTCTTTCCTTGAGGATTATTCTGGTCTGGCGTTGGCCGGTGCGCCTGATGCACTGGTGCTTGGTGGCGGCGTTTATCGTGGCCATGTGGACGCGCGATTCCGAACTGGATCGCATGATCCACATCTATGCCGGTTATGCCATGGCGGCAGTCCTGATAGCCCGCATCATTTACGGCTTTGCCGCCAACGATCTGGCGGCATTCCGCCGTTTTCCGCCATCGTTGATCAAGGGAACGAAATACGCCATCGCCCTGCTCAAGGGCAATGCCCGCAATTATCTGGGCCACAACCCGGCCGGCGCCCTGGCGATCTACGGCATGCTGCTGCTGGGCTTGGCCGTGGTGGGCAGCGGCTACTGGGCGTTCGAATACGACAGCGATCTGGCCCAGATGTGTCATCACTACTTGTCCTACACGCTGTTCTGGCTGGTGTGTCTGCATCTGTTCGGCGTGCTGATGGGAAGCCTCGCGCACGAGGAATTCCTGGTCAAGGCGATGATCACCGGCTACAAAACCAGGCGCAGCTACGATGAGACATTCTCCATACAGGCAGCACTTGTCACCCTGGTCATGCTGCTGATACGGATTCTGGACCTGATCAACCGGCTGTTCGGCGGCAAAGGCCTGATCGGTCGCAAATAGGCTTGGCGGCGATATTCAGGGCAGCCTGAACACCAGCATTCCATCGCCCTTCCTGTAGCCCCAGATCTGGTTGCCGCCCGCCGCAACCGCGATGTACTGCACGCCATCGATCTGATAAGTGATAGGCGGTGCGTTGACGCCGGCATCTGCCTGGTATTGCCACAGCAAGCGGCCATTGTCGGTGTCGTAGGCATCAAAATGGCCATTGCCCTCGCCGGTGAACAGCAATCCGCCTGCAGTCGCCAGCACGCCGCCGACCAGGGGTTCGGCTGTCTTCTGCTGCCAGCGGATTTTCCCGGTCGAGAGGTCGATGGATGACAGCAGCCCCCATTTCGGTTCGTCGATCGGTTCCGAGGTGGTGTAGCGGATCGCCGGCTTGTCAGCGCTGGCCGGCACTTCGTGCAGGGTGTAGCGTACCGGCATGTGCATGGCGGCCACAAACGCCTGCTGCCTGCCCTCATCCACCGCCGAGGGCGACCAGTTCGCCCCGCCGAACACGCCGGGAGTCACGCGAACGCCGTCTGTAGTGGCGTGCACGAACAGATTGGATTGCGGCACGAAAGCGTCCGATTTCAGCAGCAATTCACCGGTTGCGCGGTCATGCACATAAAACCAGCCGGTCTTGCTGGCCTCGCCGACCGCGGGAATTTTCCTGCCGCCCAGCACGTAATCGAACAGCACCGGGGGACTGGCAACGTCATAACCCCACATGTCGTGCGGCACCTGCTGATAATGCCAGCGCAGTTTTCCGCTGGCGATGTCGAGCGCAACCAGAGACACGGTATAGAGATTGTCGCCGGGGCGCGCGACGTCATCCATCTGCGGCGACGGGTTGCCGGTGCCGAAGTACAGCAGCCCAAGCCCGGGGTCGATGGACGGCGTGGTCCATGCCGATCCGCCGCCAAAGCGCCAGGCATCGCGATACTGGGGGAACGTGGCGCGCTCGTTGGCCGTGTTGCGGTTGAGTGTCAAGCCGTCGGGCGTTGTCGGGGTGAACTGCCCCTCCCAGCCTTCGGGCGGGATGGTGTCGAACTGCCAGATGCGCTTGCCGGTCTGCGTATCGAAAGCGGCAAGAAAGCCCGGACGCCCGTAGCGCCCGGCCACACCGATCACCGCACCCAGCGGGGCATCCGGGCGGTCTGACTCGACGTGCAGGCCATAGCCCACGCCGGTAATGCCGACGATGACCATGCCCTTGTAGACCACGGGAGCCATCGCGATGCCGACGCCGGTGCCGCCGGCGACCTTGTCCCGGCTGAGCGGATCGCTGCTGCTGAGTGATTCGACGCCCTCCTGAGCGACATTTTCACCTACTGCGTTGATGTCCCATAGCACGCGTCCGCTCTTCGCATCCAGCGCGATCAGGCGGGCGTCCGCAGTGCCGACGAATACCTTGCCATCGCTGACCGCCACCCCGCGATTGGCCGGGCCACAGCACAGCCTCCAGTCCGGCCGGAGATGGTGCTCGTATCTCCACAGCTGGCGGCCGGTCTTCGCATCCAGCGCCACCACATGGTTGAAAGGCAGGGACAGGTACATGACGCCGCCGACCACAATGGGCGTGGCCTGAAAAGTGGCCTTGACGCCGCTGTGGAAAGTCCAGGCCGGCTGCAACCGTGCCACATTGTCGCGGTTGATCTGCGTAAGTGGCGAATAGCGCTGGTTGCTGTAGTCCTTGCCGTAGCTGGGCCACTCGGTCGTTGCCGAACTCCCCGCCGGCGCATGGGCGCAGGAAGCGAGCAGACTCGCGACGGAAAGAACCATCAGGGAATGCCTGAACATGCTTGCGTCTCCGGTAAACATACTAGTTAGTATGGTATCACCCGGCCGGGCGCCTGGCACAAATGCGCTGAAGAAATTGTGGCGTGGGTTCGCTCACCACACCCTGTTCGAAAGCCACGACCTGCAATGCGGGGGAAAAAGCGTGCAGGAGTTCGTCCGGTTGCAACAGGAAATCAGGATTGCTGGGCCGGCCAAATTTCTCCTGGCCCTGCATGAAGGTTTCATAGATCAGCACGCCATCCTCAGCCAGGCTGTCCAGAATCAGCGGAAACAGCGGACGGTGCAGATAGCGGCAGACGACGATGGCGTCGAAGCTGCGGTCGGAGCAAGGCCAGGGAGCATTTTCAAGATCGGCCAGCAAAGTCGTGATGCCGTCCTCGCCGTGCAGGCTGTCCAGCGCCGCTCTGTTGCGATCGATGGCCAGAACAGGCCAGCCTCGCCGGGCCAGCATGCGCGCATTACGACCGCAGCCGCAGGCCAGGTCGAGCACCGTGCCGCCCGGGCGAATCAGGGGGGCGAAACGGGTTACCCAGGGGGAAGCTGGTTGGTCGAAGTCATGCATCTCATGCGAGAATATGCACCAACCATGACACCAATACAATGACTACGGAACAAGCCCTGATCGAGTGGCGGGACGGCCAACCGCGGTCGGCACTGTTCGACGACGTATATTTCTCGCGCGAATCCGGCATCGCGGAAACCCGTCATGTTTTCCTGCAGCACAATCAGCTCAGGCCGCGCTGGCAGAATCTGGCGGCAGCGCTGTTCACCATAGGCGAAACCGGTTTCGGCACTGGGCTCAATTTTCTCAGCGCCTGGCAATTATGGGACGAGTGCGCGCCGGAGCACGCCCGCCTGCATTTCGTCAGTTGCGAAAAATATCCGCTCGCCCACGGCGACCTGGCCCGCGCGCTGGCCCTTTGGCCGGAGCTGGCCGCATGGAGCGCCCCCCTGCTGGAGCAGTACCACGACCTTGCGCCGGGCTGGCGGCGCATGGTATTCGATGACGGTCGCGTCACCCTTACGCTGCTGGTCGGCGATGCCAGGATCACCCTTCCCGCGCTGAACGCCCATGTCGATGCCTGGTTTCTGGATGGCTTCGCCCCGGCCAGGAATCCCGACCTGTGGCAACCCGAACTGCTGGCCGAAATCGCCAGGCTTGCGGCCCCGGGCTGCACCTTTTCCACCTTTACCAGCGTCGGCGAAGTCAAGCGCGGCCTGCGGGCGCTGGGGTTCGTGGTGGAAAAGGTCGCCGGCTTCGGCTGCAAGCGGGAAATGCTGCGCGGCGAATATGCGCCAGGCGGCATCAGATCCCGAATTCCGGCCAGCGGCGCCGTGGCGGCAAAACATGCCATTGTCATCGGCGGCGGCATTGCCGGAGCCGTGAGCGCTTGGAGTCTGGCCACGCGCGGCTGGCGGGTCACGCTCATCGAGCGCCATGACGGCCTCGCCGGCGAAGCCTCCGGAAACCCGCAGGGGGTGCTGTACCCGCGCCTGTCCGGGCATGACATCCCACTCGGCCGGATCGCTCTCGGCGGTTATCTGCATACCCTCGCGCTGTTGCGGCGGCTGCTGGCCAAAGGCGTGGACTGGGATGACTGCGGTCTTCTGCAGCAGGCCTTCAACGCCCGCGAAGCCAAGCGCTGCGAAGAAATACTGGCACGCCGCCTGCCCACGGAACTGGTGCGGGCCGTGGATGCCGACGAGGCCGGCCGGTTGAGCGGAATGGCGGTGCCGCATGGCGGGCTCTGGTTTCCTTCGGGCGGCTGGGTATCCCCGCCGGCATTCTGCCATGCACTGTCGGCCCATCCCGGGATCCGCGTCCTGACCGCTTCCGAGGCCTTGCGCCTGGAGAAAACCCCCGCTGGCTGGCAAGTCCGGGGGAGCGCAGCATGCCTGGCGGAGGCGCCCATCCTGGTCCTGGCCGGCGCCAACGACAGCATCCGCTTCAGCCAGAGCGCACACCTGCCGCTGGAACCGGTACGCGGCCAGGTCACCCTGCTGCCATCCACCCCCGCCAGCGCCGGGCTTCAGGCCGTGATCTGCACCGAGGGCTACGTCGCGCCGGCCCGACATGGCCGGCACTGCATCGGAGCGAGTTTTGCCCCCAACGACGTCGGCCTGGAGCTGCGCACCGCCGACCATGCGCAGAACCTGGCCATGCTGAAGCACCTGTCGCCCGCCCTCCATCAGGCACTGGGCGAGCCTGATCCGGCCACCCTGGCGGGGCGTGCCGCCATACGCTGCAGCACGCCGGACTACCTGCCCATGGCAGGGCCCCTGCTCGATGCGGACCTGGTCGCCGGGCGCTTCAGTCCGGGCAGCCGGCTCACGGCGGATCACCTGCCCTGGCATCAGGGCTTGTACATCAATACCGGTCACGGTTCCAAGGGCATGCTGACCGCACCCTTGTGCGGCGAACTGCTGGCCGCCATGCTGGAAGGCGAGCCCCTGCTGGTGGATGCCGGGCTCGCCCGCGCGCTCGACCCCAACCGCTTTCTGCTGCGCCAGCGCGGGCTGAAAAGACTCATCGGCGCCGCTATCGGATAAAATCGGCGATCATGAGAAACCGCCGCATCGAACAGCTTGAGCACGCCATCGCCCGCAACGCAGGCGATGGCGGACTCCACTACGAACTCGGCAACCTGCTGCTGGAGCAGGGGCAGGCAAACGAGGCCATCGCCAGCTATCGCCGTGCATTGCGAATTGCGCCTGGCCACCCGCAGATCTTGCTGCAACTCGGCAATGCCTGTGCCCGGCTGGGAAAATTCAGCGATGCCGTCGGCTTTTTTCAGCAGTCGGTGCAGGCCGACGCCGGCGACATCGCCGCGCATTTCAACCTCGGCAACGCCCTGCGTGAGCTGGGACAGCCCGAACGCGCGGCCGTCAGCTACCGCCATGCGCTCAGACTTGACCCGCGCGACGCCGATATCCACAACAATCTCGGCAATGTCCTGCGTGAAATGGGTCATCTGGACCAGGCCATCGCCTGCTATCAGGAAGCCCTGCGCCTCAATCCCCTGCTACACCACGCCCGCGCCCACCTCGCGCACCAGCGGCAGCATGTCTGCGACTGGCAGGACCTGGAGACGGAGGTGGCGGAAATTCGCCGCCTGGTGCGTGAAGTACCCGCAGCGCAGATTTCGCCCTTCGCCTTCCTGTCGCTGCCCGGCACCACGGCGGCGGAACAGCGGCGCTGCAGCGAAAACTGGGTGGCCAGCCGTTATGCCGGTCTGATGGCGGACGGCCGGCAGTTCGATGATCAATTCCCTAAGGCCGCCAGGCCAAGACTGCGCATCGGCTACCTGTCGGGCGATTTCCGTCTGCACCCGCTGGCATTTCTGACCACCGAGCTGTTCGAGCTGCATGATCGCACGCAATTCGAAATCCATGCCTATTCCTACGGCGTGGACGACCAGACGCCGGTACGCCGGCGCATGGAAAAGGCCTTCGACCGTTTCGTCGACATCCGTCCCCTGTCTCTCCATGAAGCGGCCAAACGCATTCACGCCGACGGCATCGACATTCTGGTCGACCTGACAGGTTTCACCCAGACCAGCCGTACCGGCATCCTGGCGCTGCGTCCGGCGCCGATCCAGGTGAACTGGCTGGGCTTCCCCGGCACCCTGGGCGCGCCCTTCGCCGACTACCTGATCTCGGATGCCTTTGTTACCCCGCCGGACCAGGCCGAGCACTACAGCGAGCAGCTCGTCCGTCTGCCGGACACCTACCAGCCGAACGACCGGATGCGTCCGATCGCCGCCCTGCCAACGCGCTCGAAGTGCGGCCTGCCCGAGTCCGGATTCGTTTTCTGCAACTTCAACCAGACTTTCAAGATAACGCCGCAACTATTTGATATATGGATGGAACTGCTCGGAAATATTCCTGGAAGCGTACTCTGGCTGCTGGACTGCAATCCCTGGGCCAGGACCAACCTGTGCAAAGAGGCGCGGGCGCGCAGCGTCGATCCCGAACGCCTGATTTTCGCCCCGCGCATTCCCGTAGAGCAGCATCTGGCCCGCCAGGGGCTGGCCGACCTGTTTCTCGACACCCTGCCCTACAACGCCCACACCACCGCCAGCGATGCCCTGTGGACGGGCTTGCCGGTCATCACCTGCGCCGGCGAGACGTTCGCCTCACGCGTTGCCGGCAGCCTGCTGCGGGCGGCTGGCGTACCCGAACTGATCACCGCTACGCTGCAGGAGTATCGAACGCTCGCCCTGCAGCTGGCAACCCGGCCCGAAGCGCTGCAGTCATTGCGGACGCGCCTGGACGAGACGCGCGCCACCATGCCGCTGTTCGCGACGGAACGCTTCGCCCGCCACCTGGAGCAGGCTTATCTCGGGATGTGGCAGCGGCGGATTGCCTGATCCGGCTTTCCGTCCTATGCTTCGCCATTGACTCAACCGATTGGAATGTCGCACCACCATGTCAGCCATCAACATCAATCCGGTACTGAAATTCATGGTCGAGAAAGGCGGTTCGGACCTGCTCTTCAGCACCGGCGCGCCCATCAACATCAGCATTGAAGGCGAGGCCACGGCGGTCAATGGCCAGATCATGAAGCCCGGCATGGTGCGCGAAATCGCCTACAGCCTGATGAGCGCGTCACAGATACGTGCATTCGAAGACGTCATGGAGGCGAATTTCGCCCTTGGGATAAGCGATGTCGGCCGTTTCCGCATCAATGTCTTCCGCCAGCGCGGCGAAGTATCGATGGTGATCCGGCACATCAAGAACGTCATCCCGACGCTCGAGTCGCTCGGCCTTCCTGCCGTTCTTGCCGATCTGGTGATGCGCCCGCGCGGACTGATCCTGATCGTCGGATCGACCGGCTCGGGCAAGTCGACGACGCTGGCGGCGATGATCGATCACCGCAACTCGAACAAGACCGGTCATATCCTGACGCTGGAAGACCCGATCGAATTTATCCACGACCACAAGAAATCGGTGGTCGACCAGCGCGAAATTGGCGTTGATACCCTGAGTTACGACAGCGGCCTCAAGAATGCCATGCGCCAGAGCCCCAATGTCATCCTGATCGGCGAAATCCGCGACATGGAAACGATGAAACATGCCGTGGCCTATTCCGAAACCGGCCATCTGTGCCTGGCCACTCTGCACGCCAACAACGCCAACCAGGCCATCGAGCGCATCCTGTCCTTCTTCCCGCCCGACGGCCGGCAGGGCATCCAGCTGGCGCTGGCGCTCAACCTGATCGGCATCGCCTCGCAACGCCTGGTCCCCGGCACGCAAACCAGGCGCGTGGCGGCGGTAGAGGTGCTGATCAATTCCCCCTACATCGCCGACCTGATTCAGAAATGCAAACTGGAAGAAATCAAGGCCGTCATGGCCAACAACAATGACATCGGCATGATCTCGTTCGACCAGGCGCTGTTGAAACTCTACGCAGCGGGGCGCATCAGCATGGAAAACGCCCTGGACAACGCCGATTCTCGCAATGACCTGTCGTTGAAAATGCGCCTCATGGCCGAGGGCTCAAGGGTTGGCGCCTAGCCCCCGCCATGGCGGCGCTTAATCACCCGAGGGCGCAAACAGCGTGGCTGCCACGATCATCGCTCCGCCCACCCACTCATGCACGCTCAGCACCTCCCCTGCCAGCCAGTAGGACGAAATCGAGGCGACCACCAGTTCGAACAGGAAAATCACCGAAGCCCGCGTCACCCGCGTATGCGTGACGCCATACTGCACCAGCAGGGTAGTCACCATGAGAATGACGCCCAGCACCAGCATCAGCAGCCAGTGGGATGCCGTGATTTGAGCCGGCGACGGCAGCACAATGCGGCTGAAAGGCAGCAGCAGCAAGGCCAGCATCACCACCCCGCCCCAGATGGCAAAGGATTTGGCCTCCAGGGTGAGATGCGTGGCGCGGCGGGTGAGCACATTGGTAAGGGCAAAACTCAAGCCGGCGGAAAACCCCAGCCACTCGGCGCCGTTGTGCGGCAGCGGCAGGCCGAGGGCCGGTCGCCACAGCATGACGAATGCGCCGGCAAGAGAGAGCGCGATCACCAGCAAACCGCGCCGTCCGGCAGGCTCGTCGAGCAACATTCTGGCCAGCAGCAGGGTCCACAGCGGAGACAGGTAAAACAGCAGCAATACCCGCATCACCTCGCCATCGATCACTGCCAGCACGTAAGCCAGGTTGGTCCAGCCCGCGGCCAGCATCAACGGCAGCATGGTGGCCGGATGCACCAGCACCTTGCGCCAGCTGCGCCCGAACAGCAGACCACCCAGCAGCAGGGCCACGGCATAGGTGGCGGCGCTGGCTGCGATGCCGGATACGCCGGCCTGATCGAGCAGCCGGTAGGGATACCAGATGATGCCCCAGGCAACCGCACCGAACAGCAAGCCGCAGGTCGCCAACAGAGGATGTTTTGTCGTCAGTAGTTTCAACTCTTATAATGCTCGCATGAACCCTAACCTGAACCTGCTGCACCCCTACCCGTTCCAGAAGCTGCGCGACCTGTTTTCCGGCATCACGCCCAATGCGGCCTACCGGCCGGTGAATCTTTCCATCGGCGAGCCCAAGCACGCCACGCCAGAATTCATCAAAACCGCGCTGACGCAGAACCTGGGCGGGCTGGCCAATTATCCCACGACTTTGGGCAGCCAGGAGCTGCGCCGCGCCATCGCCAGCTGGATGGTGCGCCGCTACGGCATCCCCATGCCGGATGTCGAGCGCGCCATCATTCCGGTCAACGGCAGCCGCGAAGCACTGTTCGCCTTCGCCCAGGCCGTGGTCGACACCAGCCGCCCCGATCCGGTAGTGATCAGCCCCAATCCGTTCTACCAGATCTACGAAGGCGCGGCGCTCCTGGCCGGAGCCGAACCCTACTACCTTAACACGCTGCCAGAGAACGGCTTCTCCATGGATTTCGCCTCGGTGCCGGAATCGGTGCTGAAGCGCACCCAGCTGGTCTATGTCTGCTCTCCTGGCAATCCCACCGGACGCGTCATGGGACTGGACGACTGGCGTCAGATCTTCGCCCTGTCGGACCAGTACGGTTTCGTCATTGCCTCGGACGAATGCTATTCGGAAATCTACTTCGACCAGGCACACCCACCCATCGGCGCCCTGCAGGCCGCGCATTTGCTGGGACGCAGTTTCGAGCGCCTGGTCATGTTCAGCAGCCTGTCCAAGCGCTCCAACGTGCCCGGCATGCGCTCCGGTTTCGTGGCCGGGGACGAGCGCATCCTGGAAAAATTCCTGCTCTACCGCACCTACCATGGCTGCGCCATGAATCCTGCCGTGCAGGCTGCCAGCGCAGCGGCCTGGAATGACGAGACGCACGTGCTGGAAAACCGCCGCCTCTACGCCGAGAAGTTCAGCATCGTCACGCCCATGCTGCAAAACGTGCTGGAAGTGGACATGCCGGATGCCGCCTTCTATCTGTGGGCCAGGACCCCGGGCAGCGACACCGCACTGGCGCAGCGCCTGTACCGCGAGTGCAATGTGACGGTACTGCCCGGCAGCTTTCTGGCCCGCGAGGCGCACGGAGTGAATCCCGGTGCCGGGTTTGTCCGGATCGCGCTGGTCGCTTCGCTGGAGGAGTGCGTGGAGGCGGCGGAGCGGATTTCACATATGATGTCTATTTCACGGTAAGGTTCATCGCAGGAAAAGCTATGAATGACAGTTTCAAGTTTGATCTAACGGCCAAACGTACTCGTCTGAGCGACAAGGATCTTGTGCTCGCGCTACAAGCCGCCGCCGAGGCATTTGGCACAAGCTACTTCACCTCAACGCAATACGACAGCCTCTCCGGAAAGCGACCTCACTCGGCAACGGTAATCAACAGATTTGGTTCGTGGAAGAAGGCTTTGGAACTCATCGGGATTTCAGGCGGAAGGGAAAGGCAGCATTCGTCGGAGCAGCTAATCCTGAATCTTGAGGCTGTTTGGAAGGAGTTGGGCTTTCCTCCGGGTAAGAGGCAGATTGCAACTCTCGGTGCAAAAATATCCGAGTCGCCATACAAGCGTTATTGGGGTAGCGTTCGTTCTGCATGTGAGGCACTTGCAGCGTTTCACAATGGCAGCATATCCAGAGAGCAACTACTGGCAGGCAACATCACAGAATCCTCGCGCACAACAATTCCGCTTAAGGACAGATGGGCCGTACTGAAACGTGACAACTACCGTTGTGCGAAATGCGGGGCAAGTCCATCAAATAACCATCAAGTTGAACTTGAAGTTGACCACATTCACCCTGTTGCCAAAGGTGGAGGGAACGCATTGGAAAATCTCCAGACCCTCTGCCGCGAATGCAATCAAGGGAAAAAGGATCGATGAATATCTCAAGGGCGCAATAACTGAAAGGCATTGCGCCATATGTTTCGGTTTCATGCGGCGCAATGCGCTTCGCTTATTGACGCCCTACCCTAAAAACTCCCGCACCCGTTTCTCAAGTTTTTCCGCCAGCCCCGCTTCCAGGCAATCCAGCATTTCCACGTCATCCATGCCGCGCAGCCAGGTCATCTGGCGCTTGGCCAGCTGCCGGGTGGCGGCGATGCCCTTCTCGCGCAGCGTAGCGAGATCGAATTCCCCGTCCTGATATTGCCATGCCTGGCGGTAGCCGACGCAGCGCATCGAAGGCAGATGCGGATTCAATGCCGGATAGCTCCGCCGCAAACGCGCCACTTCATCCAGCAAGCCGGCTTCGAGCATGGCGTCGAAGCGGTCGGCGATACGCTGGTGCAGCACGGCGCGATCCGATGGCAGCAGCGCAAGCTTGAGCAGGCGGTAGGGCAGGCTGGCGCGCCCGTGCTGTTCCAGCAGCATCGACATAGGTTTTCCGGTGATGCGGTAAATCTCCAGTGCACGCTCGATGCGTTGCGCATCATTGGGCTGCAAGCGCGCGGCGGTCAACGGATCGACCCAGGACAGTTCGGCATGCATGGCAGGCCAGCCTGTCTGTTCGGCGCGCGCATCGATCTCGGCCCGCACCTCCGGATCAGCTTCAGGCAATTGATTCAATCCATGCTGCAACGCATTGAAATACAACATTGTTCCGCCAACAAGCAGCGGCACATTGCCGCGTGCCGTGATGTCGGCCATCAGCTGCAGTGCCGCATTTCTGAACTGGGCGGCCGAATAAGATGCGGTCGGCTCGATGACATCGATCAGGAAGTGGGGCGCGCACGCCAGGGTTGCCTGGTCAGGTTTGGCGCTGCCGATATCCATGCCGCGATACACCAGTGCCGAATCGACACTGATCAGTTCCACCGGCAGGCGCTGCGCCAGTTCCACCGCCAACCCGGTCTTGCCGCTGGCGGTCGGCCCCATGAGGAAAATGGCGGGGGGATGCAGCGCCATCAGAAACTGCGGTCCCGCGTTTCGTGCATCGCCAGCACGGCGAGCAGGCTGATGGCCGCGGCAACCGACACATAGCCGCCGACCCAGGCTAGCCCGCCATGGCTGACCAGCGTCTGGGCGATGTACGGCGCGAACGAAGCGCCCAGGATGCCGCCCAGGTTGTAGGCCGCACCGGCACCGGTATAGCGCACCTCGATCGGGAACAGTTCCGGCAGCAGGGCGCCCATGGGGGCAAAGGTGGCGCCCATCAGGAACAGTTGCAGCGACAGGAAGGCGGTGATCTGCAGCATATCGCCGCTGCCCAGCATGGGGCCCAATGCAAAACCGGACGCCAGCGCGGCACTGCCGGCCGCGATCAGCACCGGCCGCCGGCCAAATCTATCCGAGGCCCAGGCGGCGAGCGGTGTTGCCGCAACCATGGACAGCACCGCCACGCACAGCATGCCGAGAAACTGCTGACGTCCGATGCCCAGCGTGGTGGTGCCGTAGCTCAGCGCAAATACCGTGGAGATGTAGAACAGCGCGTAGCACACCACCATCGCCAGCGCGCCCAGCAGCAGGGGCCCGGCATGGCGGCGCAGCAGCTCGGCCAGCGGCAGGCTGGCGCATTCGTGCCGGCGCAGCGCGCGGGCGAACAGCGGTGTTTCCGTCAGCTTCAGGCGTACATACAGGCCAAGCACGACCAGCAGGGAGCTGGCCAGAAACGGCAGACGCCAGCCCCAGGCACGAAACTGTTCTTCGTTCAGCGCATGCGCCAGCAGCAGGAAACTGACCGTGGCCAGCAGGAAACCCGCCGCCGGCCCCAGTTGGGGAAACATGCCGAACCAGCCGCGCTGTCCGACCGGCGCATTCTCCGTCGCCAGCAGCGCCGCCCCGCCCCATTCTCCGCCAAGACCGATGCCCTGAGTGAAACGCAGCAGGCACAGCAGTATCGGGGCCCATGTTCCCAGCACCGCATAGCCCGGCAACAGGCCGATCAGCGTGGTGGAAACGCCCATCACCAGCAGGGAGGCGACCAGGGTGGTTTTGCGCCCGACACGGTCGCCGAAATGGCCGAACAGCGCGGCACCCAGCGGACGGGCGAGAAAAGCCAGGCCAAAGCTCAGGAATGCGTTCAGCGACTGCGCTGACTGATCGTCCTGCGGAAAAAACACCGGGCCGATGACCAGGGCCGCAGCCATGCCGTAGATGTAGAAATCGTAGAACTCGATGGCGGTGCCGATAAAGCTGGCGAAAGCAATGCGGGCGGTGGCAGGATTAATGGAACACCATCCGATTCTTGCCCTGCATCTTGGCCTGGTACATGCGCTGATCAGCCAGCCCGACCAGCTGACGGCTGCTGTCGGTCTGGTCCTGCATGCGTTCGGCCACCCCCACGCTGGCGGTCAGCCGGCTGCCATCCGGCCTTTGCCCGAGGCCGCCGGCCAGTAACCTGTCCATAATCTGGCGGGCTTCTTCGCGGGTCGCGCCAGGCAGGATAACGACGAATTCTTCGCCGCCCCAGCGCACCAGCATGTCGCCTGAACGGATGGCCGTGCGCAGGCTGCTGCTGGCGCATATCAGGGCTTGATCCCCGACCTCATGACCGTAGGCATCGTTGATCTGCTTGAAGTTGTCCAGGTCGACGAACGCAATCGACAACGGCGTGCCGCTACGCGCAGTGGTGATGAACTGCAAGCCAAGCAGCTCTTCGCCGCTGGCACGGGTAAAGCTGCCGGTCAAGCCGTCACGAATGGCCTGACGTACCAGCTGAATGATGAATTCCAGCTGGCTCATGCCGCACAATGTCGCCACCACGGCCAGCATCAGCGACAACCAGACGCTGCCGATGGTCTGCCCCAGGCTGAGCATGGTGAAACCAAGAATGCCTGCCGCCAACTCGGCGATCAGCACCGGCAGGGCGAATGCCATGCTCTCCAGCACCGTGAGGGGAAAGATGCCCAGCCCCGCCAGGATGATGAACGGAAGAAATGCGTAGATTGCCATGAGCGCGGAAGTCAGGACATCCAGCTGCACGGAATGCAATATCAGATAGGAAAAGGCGTAGAAGGCAGTGGGATTG
>MLJW01000319.1_pt1 | contig 27557 bp, 27 predicted proteins | sample 888231 | NCBI WGS metagenome assembly MLJW01 (sample SAMN05788063, study PRJNA343431) | mine drainage metagenome | isolation source: sample collected from the inflow into an acid mine drainage treatment plant... | place: Germany: Lusatia, lignite mining district
CTCGCGACCCTGGGGCTCCGCGGCGGGCGGCGGGGAGGGTTTGTTGGCCGGTTTCGGCACGGCCGCGGGCACCGGAGCCGATGCCCGCGCGACCCCGGGCGCGCCGCCTTGGCCGTAGAGTTCGTCCAGCGTGCGGTTGAACGCGGCCTCGAGGTCGTCTTCCGCGGCTTGCGGCGTGCTGGCGTTGGGCATGGGCGGCACGGAGGCGGGGCCCGACGCGGGAGTTGCCTGCGCGGCGGCGCCGATGGGTTCGAGGCCTGGGGCGCCGCCTTTGCCGTAGAGCTCATCCAGCGTGCGGTTGAACGCGGCTTCGAGATCGTCTTGCGCCGGGTTCTGCGCGGCGGCCTTTTTTTCCACATAGACCCCGGATTGCCCCGGCGCATGGGGGCGCGTCTCGGCCCATGTCCGCTCCTGCGCGGACGCCGGTGCGGCCGCGGCGCGGGGCTCGGGCGCGCTTGCCGCGGGTTGCTCGCCGCGCGCGTAGGCTTGCACCAGGGCGCCCAGATCGGCTGGCCCGGGCGCGGGGTTCTCGCCCTGGCCCATCTCGCCCAGCATGCGCTCGATCACATCGGTGGAGCGCAGGATGGCATCGATCATGCCGCCGTCGGCCTGCAGCTTGTGGTCGCGCAGCTTGTCGAGCAGATCCTCGAGGTGGTGGCACCAGTCCACCATGTTCTGCGCTTCCAGAAAACCCGCTCCGCCCTTGAGGGTGTGGAAGGCGCGGAAGATGGCGCCAAGAATGCCGGCGTCATCGGGCGACGCCTCCAGGCGCAGCAACTGGCCTTGGGCATCGGCCAGCAACTCGCGCGATTCGGCCAGAAATTCCTGCAGGATGTCGTTGTCCATGGCAGTGTCGGAAGGGGAGGGAGGTCAGATGCCGAGCTGGGCAAGCAAGTCGTCGACATGGCCCTGATCCATGCGTTCGCCGCTGAAGGTGTCTTCCTCGGGGGCTTGCGTCGTGCCGCGGGCATGGCCGAGCTGCTCGAGCGCTTCCTGGATGCGCTGCTCGACGGCCTGGAGCAGCGTGATGGTCCTTTTCAGGCGCTGGCCCGCCAGATCCTGGCTTTGCTGGCTGGTGAGGATGGTCTGCAGATGCTCGTCGAGGCGATCCAGCCGGCTGTCGATGAAGCCTCCGTTGGTGGCGCGAATGGCGGCAACTTCCTTTTGCGCGCTCTCGACGGCTTCGAGCGTCGCCATGGCTTGCTGCTCGCTCAGCGCCAGGGCTTCCTGCAGTGGATGGCTGACGCCCGGCAGGTCGCTGGAGGCATGCATGATGCGCTGCACCCCTTCGGTCAGCAGGACATCGGCCTCGCGCAGGTTGTGCACGGCTGAAGGCGGCAGGGCGTGGGTGTCGGTGTTCATGACGACGTCCCGCCTTGCAGGCGCTGCAGGATGCCGTCGATCTTGGCCTTCAGGGTGTCGGCCGGAAAGGGTTTGACGATATAGCCGTTCACCCCGGCTTGCGCTGCTGCCAGGATGTTTTCTTTCTTGGCTTCGGCCGTGACCATGAGCACCGGAAGCGCGCGGATGGTCGGGTCCTCCGAGGCGCGGATGTAGCGCAGCAGGTCGATGCCCTGCATATTGGGCATGTTCCAGTCGGTCACGACGAACTCGATGCCGCCGGCCTGGATGCGTTTGAGGGCTTGCACACCGTCTTCGGCCTCGTCGATGCTCCCGGTCACGTGGCCGGTTTGCATCAACAGCCCACGGACAATGCGCCGCATCGTGGGGAAATCGTCAACAACAAGGAATTTCAAGGGGCGCTCCAAGGCAAGTCGCAAGAACATGGGCTTGGAGGTGATGACGGCACAGTTCCGCCGGACTTGATAGCGCCGGATGTTCCCCCGCTTCGGGATGAGGTCCGGCGTTCAAGCCTCGGCAGCCTGTGCCGTTAGACGTGGGGCATCCGCAGTGGCAGCCTTGCATGGCGTCGACCCGGAGCGTTCACGCCGCCGGCTCCTGTCCAATTCATGCCCGGGTTGGCAGGCCTGGTGTGAAGCCGGGCGCAAAATCGCGACGCATATCGGCATCTTTCCACGCAACTCAAGAATCTTCCCAACATGGCTTTATTGATTGGCTATATCTTGTCCCTGGGTGCCATTTTTGGTGGGTATGTCCTGGAAGGCGGGCATGCCGGGGCGCTCATGCAGCCCTTCGAGCTGCTGATGATCGGTGGGGGCGCATTCGGCGCTTTTTTTGCATCGACCTTCCCGAAGGGATTCAAGGCCACGCTCAAGGCCTTTCCAACCGCGCTCAAGGGCTCGACGTATTCCAAGGCCACTTATCTCGAGTTGCTCACCCTGCTCAATGACTTGTTCACCCGCATGCGGCAGAACGGCCTGATGTCGCTCGAGGGGGATGTGGAGGATCCGCGTGTCAGCGAGATCTTCAAGAAATACCCGCATATTCTTGCCGACCACCATATCCTGGAATTCATCACCGATTACATGCGTCTGATGATCGGCGGCAATCTGGGCGTGATGGAAATGGAAAACCTGATGGACGTGAATCTGGAGACGCATCATCGCGAGATGGAAGGCCCGATCCATGCCATGACCCGCACGGCCGACAGCATGCCGGCGTTCGGCATCGTCGCCGCGGTGATGGGGGTGGTTCACACCATGGCCTCGGTGGATCAGCCCCCGGCCGTGCTCGGCGAACTGGTGGGGGCCGCCCTGGTGGGGACGTTTCTCGGTATTTTGATCGGCTATGCGATCCTCGCGCCCATCGCCGCGCGCATGGAAGACCGCGCGCAGGAAAGCACCAAGATGCTCGAATGCATCAAGGTCGCGCTGCTGGCGACGATGAATGCCTATCCCCCGCAGGTGGCCGTCGAATTCAGCCGCAAGGTCCTGTATTCGAACGAGCGACCCAGTTTCACCGAGCTGGAAACGCATCTGCGCGAAGCCAAGGGGAAATGAGCCATGGCCGATACGCAGAAGCCGCAACCCATCGTCATCAAGAGGATCAAGAAAGTCTCCGGTGGCGGCCACGGCGCGGCGTGGAAGATCGCCTACGCCGATTTCGTGACGGCGATGATGGCGTTTTTCCTGCTCATGTGGTTGCTGGGATCGACGACCAAGGCACAGCTGCAAGGCATCGCCGAATATTTCAAGAATCCCCAGAAGGTTTCCATGGAGGGTGGGTCAGGCGCGGGCTCGTCCAACTCGGTGATCCAGGGCGGCGGGACCGACCTCACGCGCACCACGGGCCAGGTGCGCAACGGCGCCACGCCAGGCAGGATCGTCAAGCCGGACGCCACGGCGCGCAAGGCCGAAGAGGCCGACAAGCAGAACCTCGAGGCCTTGAAAAAGACCCTGGAAGCCCAAATCCAATCGGATCCGCAACTCAATGCCTTTCGCTCGCAGCTGCTGATCGACATCACGCGCGAAGGTTTGCGCATCCAGGTCGTCGACAGCGACAAGCGGCCCATGTTCGGGCTGGGCGGGGCGCATTTGGAAAGCTATGCCCGAACGATTTTCCAGGACATCGCGCCCACCTTGAACCAGTTGCCCAACGCCATCAGCATCACGGGGCACACCGACGCCCTCAGTTATCAGAACCAGGGGCGCGGCTACAGCAACTACAACCTGTCCGCTGACCGCGCCAATGCCGTGCGGCAGGTGCTGGTGCAATCCGGCCTGGCGGAACCCAAGGTCTTGCGTGTGGTCGGCATGGGCTCGGCCTCGCCCTATGATCCCCGGAATCCCGACTCGCCGCTCAACCGGCGCGTGAGCATCGTGGTCTTGTCCAGGCAGGCCGAGGCCCGCATCCTGGCCGACCAGGCGGCCGAGCACAGCGTGAATAGTGCAGGCGAGGCCATCTCCAGGGTGGAGGGTGCCGTGGCCAGTGCTCCAGCGAATCCGATTGTTGCGCCTGCACAACTTGCCTCGAAGCCTCTTGCGGGGCCGGCGCCCACGGGCCATTGAGGCAAGGGGTTAGACGATGCTGCACCGTGGTGTCAAGTCACTTATCCTCAAGTCTGTGGAATTTGTGTCGTCAGCTGGGTTATCAGGAGTATGTCAGCAATGAATCCCATCCAGAATTCAGTCACGAACCCGGCCAGCGGTAGCATCCAAAAGGTCGAGACCAGCACCAAGCGCAACCCTGCCGGCGCGGCGGCGCCGGTGGCTGCGGGTGCGGTCGGGACGCAGGCCGGAGGCGATATGGTTTCGATTTCGAATTCGGCCCGTCTGCTCAACACCTCGGCGACCACGACGACCTCGGGAGCCACGGACCTGAAGCTCAGTGAGCTGAAGTCGGCCATAGCCTCCGGGCACTACACGGTCGACCCGCAAAAAATTGCGCAAGGATTGCTGCGCGACAGCCAGGCCCTGCAGAAGGCCTCGGGCCGATAAGTCTTCGCCCCGGCCCCAAACATTTTCCCCCAGCCATGGCGCGATATGCCGCAACGAGTCAAAGCCATGGCGCAGCCTGATCGGCTCGATCAGCTGCTGCTTGAGCAGCAGTTGCTGCTTGAGCAGGTCGGCCAGATTCTGCAATCCGAATTGGACGCTCTAGTGGGCGGCAGCATCGACCAGCTACCCGACCTGGCCGAGCGCAAGGCCAGCCTCTGCGCCGAACTCGAGCGCCTCGAACAGGCCCGGATCGGTCTGCGCGGCGTGCCTGCCGCCGCGCCCGGCCAAGCTCGGCAAGCCGGGCCGGGCGACGACACCGAGAGGGCGCGCAAAATTCGCGAACTGGCGCAAGCCGTTGCCCAGGCCAATCAACGCAATGGTCTGGTCGTTTCGGCCCTTCTGCGCAATACCCAGGGCGCGCTCGACATCCTGCGCGGCATCCCGAATCCGGGCGGCGCAACCGTCTACGGGCCTTACGGCCAGGCGCTGGCCGGGCACCCGTCCAGCAAGCCGCTGGCCAGCGCCTGATCGGATTTTTCCCGCATGTTGATCCTTTCCCGTCATGCAGGCGAGGCGATTCGAATCGGCCAGGATATCCGCCTGTTGGTCGTCCACGTCGGCGGCGGCAAGGTCCGGCTTGGCATCGAGGGGCCCAAGCATCTTCGCATCCTGCGCGAAGAGCTCTACGACATGGTGATCGATCTCAATCAGCAGGCCCAGGCCGCTCCCGACCAGGTGACCTTGGATGCCTGGCTGCAGGGTGCCAAGGAACCGACATGACACACCAGGCTTGCGCAGGAACCAGGGGCAGGTGATGACGATGTACGCAACCCGTTTCGGCGCCATCGAGGTGCCGCAGGACAAGCGCTGGATCTGTGCCGAGCCCATGCCGGGTTTCGAGGAACTCCGCGAATTCGCGCTCGTGCGGCTGGCCGGGCAGGCGCCGTTCATCTGGCTGCAGTCGCTCGAGGTGCCGGACCTGGCTTTTCTGATGGCCGACGCGGCCTGTTTCGGTTTGCGCTTTCCGGCCCGCGACGCCGACCCGGGCGGGTTCGATGCGCCGCCTTGCGTGCTCGTCATCCTGCCGCAAGCGCCGGGGGAGGCCTTGCGCGTGCATCGCCTCGCACCCCTGTTGTTCAACGTGGCCCAAGCCCGGTTCCTGCAGCGCGTGTTCGAGACGGATCAGGTGACGGGCGAGGGTGTCTGGACAGGCCGGCGCAGCACCGAAACCGATGCAGCGTGGCGTGCACGGCTGGTCGAATTTCAACCGCCGCCGCTGCAGCACGCGGCCAGTCCCGGCGTGCGAAGCGCGGGGCGCGGTTCAGAGCTTGCCGTCCCGTAGCAGCTCACGGTCGCGGCGCTGGACGTAGCTCACCACACGCTGCTCAAAGGCGGGCGTCATGTTCAGGAAGTGAATGCCAACCGGGCGCACAGGCTGCCTGACCTTGGCGCTGCGTATGGGGCCGATGAAGCGGACCTGCGCCTCGCTGGCCAATTCGACACCGTTCAGGCTGAAGCGCACCAGGGGAATGTATTCGCCCTCGGTCAGCGCGAAATCGGTGGGCGAGGTCAGCATGATGCGCATGCCGCTGCCGCTGATGTCGTGGCACTGCCCCTGGATGGCGCGTGCGCCGCGGCGTTGCAATTCGACCGTGCCGACATCGCCCGCGTTCACCAAGACCCTGTAATAGCTGCGCCGCTGCAGGTAATAGGTGACGTCGGGATAGGCGATGCGCAAGGCGCCATAACCTTCCCAGTCGATCGCCTCGATGAGATGGCTCTGGAATCCGACATACACCCCTTCCGAGCGCCCCAGGCAGAAAAACGGGTGATCTCCAAGCAGGCGCTTGTTGCCGTAGGCCGGATTGAGTTCATCGATCACCAGGGTTTGGCTCTCGCGATCAAGATGCAGCAGCAGGGAGGTGAACTCCTCGGCGTGCTCGCTGGGGATCACCGCCAGGGCTTCACGGCTGCGGGCGATCTTGCCCAGGACATGCTCGACCTTCTGGCGGGTGGTCAGACGAAACTCGTTCTTGAACAGCTTGCTGGCGACTTCGCGCATGTGCCGGCCCTGCCTCAGATTCCCAGGTTTTCCGCCCAGGCGAGGGCTTCGAGATGGGCGGCGGAGACACGCTTGCGGCTCAGGCCCAGCAGGCTGATCTGCAGATCGACATCGTCCCAGTTCTGCCGTTCACAGGCTTCCGCAATCTGCAGATAGGGCCCATAGGCCCCATGGCGATGCTTCAGGGCCATGACGATGGGGTCCGACAGGGAAATTTCCTCGAGGGCCTTGTCCAACGGAACGCCCAGCATGACGTCGAGCATCGAAAACACGCCGACGATGAAGGCGTTGTCGGCATCGTCGGCCGATAGGGAGCCCTGCATCATGTGTTCCATCATGCGACCGCGCGTGATGGCCGTGCGCGCGATGGCCGGCGCCGTGCTGTTGCCGGGTGTCGTGGCCATCAGCAGCACCAGCCAGCGGAACAGTTTCTTGTAGCCGAGGATCATCACCGCGTGGCGGAAAGAATTGATCTCGGACATCAGGCCGAAACCCGAGGAGTTGATATAGCGCAGCAGCTTGAACGACAGGGCCGGATCGCGCTTGAGCACCTCCTCGATGCGCGGAACCTCGGCCTGTTTGTTGACCAGGTCCATGAGCTGCAGGACCGTGGTGTAGGCCGGGTTGAACACCTTGGCGCTGACCGTTTGCGGCCGGGCGAAGTAGTAGCCCTGGAAGTAATGGAAGCCGGTCTCGTGGTACTCGCGGAAGGCCTCGACGGACTCCACTTTCTCGGCAATGAACTTGAGTTGATGGAACTGCTCGGTCTTGCGCCGCAGCGCCGGCACGATGCCGGGAGGCAGGGCCTTGACGTCGATCTTCAGGTAATTCAGCGCTGGCATCCACGCCGCATACGCGCTTGTGGCGGCGAAGGTTCCGGCGGCGAGACGAAAGCCGCGTTCGCGCAACTCCTGCATGCGGGGAACGGCTTCGGCGATGCTTTGCGGATCGTCACCCGCGGCGCGCGGAACTTCAAGCACGATGCGCTCGGGGTAGACGATGTCGAAGTGCTCGCCGCTGAGGTCTTCGAGGCGAACGTTGATGAAGGCAAGTTTGTCGCCGAACAGGTTTTCCGAGGTGATGTTCGACAGCGCGTTGAACAGGAAGGTGGCGTCCGAGACGCGGGTGTGGGTGCTGGGCGCCTGGGTGCTGGTGGCCGACGCGCGCGACAGCAGTTCGTAGCCCACGATCTGCTGCTGCCGGTCGACGATGGGCTGGCGCGCGATATAGGTGTAGCCATCGTCACCTGCGCTGTCCGGCGGCTCGCTGTCTGGCGTTTGTGTGGCGGGTTCGGGAGGTGATTGCATGCTGGAGTCGGGCACGGCTGGACGCCGTCACACGTATTGAATTCGGCTTCGATGCTATCAGCCCGAAGCCCCATGGGCGTGGCCCGTATGGATGTTGTTGTACCGGGGCTTCAGGCGGTCCATGCGCGAAGCCAGGTGTCCAGATGGTCTTCCATCATCCAGTTCGCTCGAACCTTGGCGCGTAGCGCATCGCCCTGGGCGCGCAGCGCCGAACGGTCCGCCACGGCGTCGCGAATCGCGCGCAGCCAGTCGCGGTAGCGGTTCGCCACGCGCGTGACGGGAAAGTCGCCCTGGTAGGGAAAGAGGTCGGAGCAGATGACCGGATAGCCGAGGATGCCGTATTCGAGCAGGCGCAGATGGCTCTTGGCCTCGTTGAAGGCGTTGTCCTCCAGCGGAGCCACGGCCAGATCCAGATCCAGGCTGGCCAGCTTGGCCGCGTACTGGTCCAGCGGGATGCCGGGGTGGAATTCCTTGACCCAAGGCTTGAGTGCTTCGGGACACATGCCGAAAAAGATCCAGTCCACCTCGGACGCGGTATCGCGCACCACGTCGGCAATGATTTCCAAGTCGCCGGTGTGGCCGATGCCCCCGGCCCAGCCCACGCGGGGTTTGGCGCGCTCGGCGCGAGCCGGCTGAAGCTGCCCCCAGCGCGCGGCTTCCAGGTAGTTGGGTTGCACCAAGACTTCGTCGCTGAACCCCGCATAGGCCTTGGCCAGCGGTTCGGTGGCTACCACCAGCCGGTTGCACAGGCTGGCGGCCTTGCGGAAACGCTTGGCGATGTCCTTGTGGATGGTGCTCTTGTGCACGCTCTTCAAGGGCAAATTGGTGATGAGGTCGTCGATCTCGAACACGCGGAAGGCGCGGCTGGTGCGCGCATGCCGTTCCAGCGCCTCGATCTGCGGCCATTCCATCTGGCGCTGCACCACCAGGCTGTCGGGCTGCATGCGCTGCATTTCGGCCGGCTCGTACAGACGCATGGTTTCCCAGCCCTGGGTCAGGCCTGCGCGGTTGAGCGCGCGCATCGGCGCGATGATGCGGTATTCACCGCAGCCCTCACGGTCCGCCGAGTGCACCAGCAGGCGCGGGCGCGGGCGCCAGGCCGGATCCCAGCTCAGCGGCGGCTGGTCTTCGAGCAGAAAGTCCGTACTGGCCAGGCTGAGATGGCGGTTGTAGGCCGGGTCGAAAGCCAGCTTGGGTAGCCATTTGGTGTACATGGCGTCCTTCTCGGCGGCGAAGCGCTTGAGCTTGGCTTCGTCGGGCTTGGTTTCAACCTTGCCTTTCTGGCTTGCCGAGCCTTCGTGCATCAACAGGGCATAAGGCGTCCAGACGATGCGCAGGCCGGACTCACGGACTTTCAGGCAGAGGTCGATGTCGTTGTACGAGACCTTGAAGGCGCTTTCGTCCAAGCCCCCGACCTGTTCGTAAACGCTCTTGCGCACGAGCAGGCATGCGCCAGTGACGGCGGAGTAGTTTTGCGTCAGCTGGGCACGGCCGAAATAACCGCGGTCTTCCGGCGCGCGGGCGATGAAGGGGTGCTCGGCCGGGCCGCGCATGCCGAGAACCACACCGGCATGCTGGATCTTGCCGTCCGGGTACAGCAGCTTGGCGCCGACGATGCCCACGTCCGGGCGCAGGGCATGGCCCATCATCTCGTCGAGCCAGTCCTCGTGCAGCACCGCCGTGTCGTTGTTCAGCAGCAGCAGATAGTCGCCGCGCGCCGCGCGCGCCGCGGCGTTGTTCATCGCCGAGAAATTGAACGGGCCGGGTTGGCGCATCACGCGCAGACGGTCGCCGAGTTCGGCTTCCTTGGCCTCGATCGCGGCCAGGTATTTGCAGGCATCGTCGGCCTGACTGTCGTTGTCGATGATGAGGATTTCGTACCGCGGCCAGCGCGTCTTCTCGATCAGCGACTCGATGCAGCGCTGCAGCATGGGCAACTGGTCGCGCGTCGGCACCAGAATCGACACCAGCGGCCTGTCTTGCGGCAAGGGCCAGTGGACGCGGAACGCGGGCGGGAAAGGTCCGGGCTGGACCGTCGCGGCGATGCCCAGGCGCTGGAAATGCCGCTCCAGAGCCGACTGACCCGCCGCCAGAATTTCCGGCACGGACTTCTGCGTATGCCCCGATCCCTGCAGGCGGTGGTAGAGCACCTCGGGCACATGGCCGATGGCGGCATCCCCAGCCCCGGTGGCGCGCAGATGCTCCCAGGCGCGCAGGACGAGGTCGTAGTCCTCGGCGCCTTCGTGCGCGGCGTCGAATCCGCCCAGGGCCTCGAACAGGTCGCGCCGAACCAGCATCAGCCCGCCGATATAGGGCAGGCTGCGCAGATAGTCGAGGTTGAAATCCGGCTTGCAATGCGGATTCACATGCTGGCCGTCCGGCGTGAGGTTGTCCTCGTCGGTATAGACCAGCTGCCACTCGGGATGCTCGCGCACGGCATGGGCAACGCGGAACAGCGCGTCGGGCGCGAGCTGATCGCCGGCGTCGACCAGGCCCAGCCAATCCGCACCGCTGTCTATCAGCGCTTGGTTGGCCGCATGCAGCAAGGCCACGGCCGATCCCGCTTGCGGAAGGTTCAGGGCCTGTCCGCCGAGCCATTGGGTGTCGAAGCTGGCGGCCGTGGCCTGGGCCGGCAGCGTGGCATGCGGGAGCAAGGCGAGGGCGAATCGCGGCGGCGATGGCTGGGCGCTGGCCCAGTTGCCGATGGCCTGCAGCGCCCAGTCTTTTTCCCGCGGCAGCCAGCGGCCTTCGGGCAGCCAGGGTTGGATGGGGCGTGGAGGTTCGGCCAGGATGTTGCCAGCGGTATCGGCAATCTGAAAACCGGCTTTCTCGGCGCTCAGTGCGAACAAGCGCTCCACGGCATGCGCCAAGGTTCCATCGGTCTGGCCTTCCTCCGCGTCGAAATCGGCTTCGCCCAGGTTCAAGGCCAGCAGGGGATCCAGCGCCTGGGGGCGGCACCAGAACATGGACCCGGCGAAATAGCCATGGCGCGAGACATCGGGGGCGATGCCCATGCGTTGTATCAGCCCGGCCAGGCGTGGCAGATTGGGGTCGCCGCGCAGGCCGAGCCAGAAGCCCGCGGGCCCGATCAATCCAAGCCTGGGATTGCGCGCGAAAGCGGACTGGGCCTGTTGCGGCGTTCCCAGCAGCACGGCCATCAGCTCCTGGCGCCAGCGATCACCGTCCCGATGCTGGAGGAAGGGAATCTGGATGTTCTGGACCTCGCGGAGGTGGGGCGATTTTTTGCCGTGAACAAACAGCAACTGCTCATAGCGCTGCGTGCGCGCATGGCGCAACAAGGCCAGACGCGGCGCGATGTCGCGGCCCCGGTTGGGGTGGCTGAGAACAAAAGCCTGCGGGGCGTCGCGCGCGATGTCGTCCAGGACATCCTCGCGCCCCGCGCTGAGCGAGATATACAGATCTTTGGGCTCGGGCAGGGCGGCCAGCATCCGGGCGAATTCGGGCCAGAGTTCGGGGTAGTAGAGATGCAGCAGGACGGCCGTTCCCGTGCCTTGCTGCTGGCCGGCGCGCAACACGCGGGATTCGGCGGGAGCGGCGGCGGACGCCGGCGTCGCGGCGCGGGTCGGAATGAATACGCGGGACTGGTCGGGTTGCGGGCGGGCGCGATAAAAAATCTGCAGGCTGATGAGCTGCTGGTACTCGTCGGCATCGACGTTCTTGAGCACCAGATGCTCGGTTTCGAGGTTGGCGGGGAAGGCGGCCGGGCGCGGGGTCTGGAAAAAACGGCTGTCCGGTCCGTAGCTGACGGCCTCGACCATGTACCCCGTCTGTTCCAGCATGCGCTGCCCCTCGTCGCGGGTGAAGAAGCGCAGATGGGTGATGTCGAGAATGCCGGATGCCTCGTAGGTCAGGCGGCCCTCGGCCAGCTCGTTGAGCAGCCAGAGGTTGCGGGCGTTGGGAAGGCTGATCAGAACCTGTGCGTCCCCCGACAGCCAGGGCCGCAAGGCGTGCAGTGCGCGCCATGGGTTGCGCATGTGCTCGAGGACATCGGCCAGGACCAGGGTGTCGAGGCTTGCGGCCTGCAGGCCCTGAGCGGCCAGATCGGCGTCTTCCAGCAAGCCCGGCATGACACGGTGATAGTGCGCCTGGGCCTGCCGCGCGACATGAGGATTGGCCTCGATGCCCCAGAGTTCCACATTGGGGAATTGCCGTTTGAGCCAAGCCCCCATCGCGCCAGAGGCGCAGCCGACGTCGAGGACCCGTCGTGGTGGTTGCCGCAATAGACTCAGCAGATCAGCGCGTGGGTTGCTGTGATAAGCCCCGATCCCGGTATCTTCGGCGCTGTCGATGGACTCCCAAAGATGGGTCTGGCTCGATGTCATGTGTCAGATGTATTGGAACAGGCTGAGCCCTTGCACCTGCACGAAAGCTTTTTGCGCCGCCTGCAGCGCGGTGAGGCTTTGCTGGTACTGGGAGATGACCTGAGGGTAGTTGATGTCGGCCAGTTGCGACTGCTGGGTTTGTAGTTGCAGGGTCAGGCTGGCGTTCTGGGTCTGCACGGCCTGCACCTGCTGCAGCCGGCTGCCGATGGCGGCCTGGGCACTGAGCAGATGGGTCTGGTTCTGGTCCAGACTGGCCAGGACGTTGCTGATGGCCTGGGCGCGCTGGGCGTTCGCGCCCGAGGTTTGCGCCGTGGCGCTGAACGCCTGCTGCAGCGCCTGGAAGGTGGCGAACAGGCTTTGCGGACCGGCGGCCGCGATGGTGAACGTGTCGCCTGCCGCTGGCGTGCCCTGGAAGGGGACGCTGATGGCCGCGCCGCTGCCGGGCGGCAGGCTGATGCTCATGCCGTCGGTATACGTGCCGCTGCTGACCACCCCCGACGCGGCCAAGCTCGAGCCGGTGCCGCTGGTGACCGTATAGCTGATGGTGCCGCCGCTTGCGGCCGTGCCGCTGAAGCTGATCTGGTATTGCGTGCCGTCCACCAGCAGCACCTGCTGGGCGAGGGCGGGGTTGCCGACGCTGCCCGGACCGGCGGTGGCATTGCCGGTGTTGCTGCCGGAAGCGCCGACGGAGAAGGTTCCATTGCCGCCCGGCACGTTCATGAACAGCGCGCTGCCCGGATCGCTGATGGGGGTCTGGAGGCTGGGGCCGAGGGCCAGCTGGTTCTGGCTGCCGTCGCCCAGATACTGCACCTGACCGTTGGACTGCAGGGAGAAGGGCTGGGTCTGGCTCTTGCTGCCGGCGAAAAGGTAGTTGCCCTGGCCATCCTGCGTATTGCCGTACTGCACCAACTGCTGCAGATAGCCCTGCATGGTGGCCGCGGCGTTTTGCAGGTCCTGCGTGTTGACGGTGCCGTTGTTCATCTGCACGGCGAGTTGCCGAACCTGGTTGACCAGGGTGCCCACGCTTTGCAGGGTCGAGCTTTCGAGCTGCAGCGCGTTCTGCGCGTTCTGGCCGTTTTGCTGGTAGCTGGCCAGCCGGTTGATCTGCCCGGTGAGCGTGACGTTCTGCGCCGCGGCCACGGGTTGGTCCGACGGGTTGACCAGGGCGTTTCCGGTCGACAGCTGCTGGCTCAGGGTGTTGAGCGTGTTCTGCTGGTTGAGGATGCCGCTCAGGCTGGCGGCGTAGAACTGCGGTGTGCTGATGCGCATGACGTGCTCCCTGGCTCGATCTACAGCGCCTGAATCAGTGACTGGAACAGGCTGTTGCCGACCTGGATGGCCTTGGCCGCCGCCTGGTACGCCTGCTGATACTTGATCAGGTTGGTGGCTTCCTGGTCCAGATTGACGCCGGAAACCGCCTGCTGCGAGGCCGTGGCCTGCTGGGCCACCGCGCTGGCGGCGCTCAGCGCGCTTTGCGCCTGGTTGCCTTGCGTGGCCACTTGGCTGACGAGTTGGGAGTAGGCCCCCTCGAACGATGCCGTGCCGCCTTCGAGGGTCTTGGCCGTTTGCAGCGCGAACATGGCCTGGGCGTTGCCACCGTTGCCGGGGCCGGCAGCGGAAAGCGTGAAGGCATCGCCCGAAACAGCCGTGCTGCCGCTGAGGTTCACCGTCCAGTAGCCCCCGGGAGGCGTGCTGGCATAGGGTATGGCGAGGGTCGTGCCACTGCTGCCGAGCGTCAGGCTGCCGCTGGCCAATACGGTGGTCGAGCCGGGCTGCGTCACCTGGAAGCCGACCGATCCGCTGGTGCCCCCGCTGCTCAGCGTGACCTGCAGCGCGGTGGGGACCGCGACGCCGCCGACCAGCACTGAGCCTGCACCGCTGGTGGTGCTGTACTGCCCGGCGGACAGGGTCAGATTGCCCAGATTGGTGTTGACGATGCTGCCCGATTGCAGTTGCCCGGCGCTGCTGGCATAGGGCGACGCGGCGGCGATGCCGGATGGGTTGTTCAGCACCGACTGGAAGTTGAGCGCGCCATAGCGCGTGGGCAGCACCTCGAAGCTGTTGCCGGCCTGGGCGCTGCTGACATTGACCTGCACCCCATCGAAGGCAAGGGTCGTGACGCTGCCCGAGGTGGTCGCCGTGAGCGTGGCGGCCTGGCCGGTGGACAGATTGGTGGCGGTCCAGTTGGTGCCGTCGTAGGCCAGCTTGTAGTCCGCCGCGGTGAGCTGGTTGGCGTCGATCACGCTGCCGCTGATCACGGCGCTGCCCGTATTGGCGGCGTTCGCCAGCACCTGCACCGGGCCGGCCTGGAACAGGGGGGTGCCGAACTGGCCGTTGAGGTCCAGGCCCTGCGCCTGCTGCTGGTTGATCTGTTGCGCCAGGCCGTCGGCGATGCGCCCCAGCGCATTCTGCGCCGGCTGCAGCATCTGGCTGCGGAACTGCAGCAGCCCGCCGATCGTGCCGCCTTGCAGTCCTTGCGAAATGATGGCGCCGGTGCTGGCGTAGGCCACCTCGGTCTGCGAAGGATCGTAGGGGTTCGACACGGCCTTCAGGTCGTAGGACTGGTTGCCGGCTACCAGTACCTGGCCGTTGCCGGTGAACACACTGACCTGGTTGTTGCCCTGCTCCAGCACCGTCACACCGACTTGCGACGACAACTGGGTGATGAGCTGGTCGCGCTGATCCAGCAGGGCATTGGGGGTGGCGCCCGAGCCGTCGGACAGGGTGTTGATCTTGACGTTGAGCTGGGCGATCTGCTGCGTCAGGCTGTTGATCGAGGTGATGCTCTGCCCGATCTGCTGATTCACGCCATTGGCCGCGTCCTGCAGTTGTTGCGCCGAACTCTGAAAGGTCTGCGCCAGGCTCTGGGCCTGGCTCAGCATGCTCTGCCGCGACGGCATGTCGGCCGGATTGGCGGCGACCTGGGCCACGCCGCTGGCGAAGAACTGGTTGATCGCGGTGCTCATGCCCGCGCTGGTTCCCGCCAGCAGATTGACGATGGGTTGCAGCTGGGTGCTCAGGGTGTTCGCCCCGCTGGCAGTGGCCGTGGTGCTCCAGACCTGGGACTGCAGATAGCTGTTGTAGCTGCGCGTGACCGCCTCGACCTGCGTGCCGTTGCCGAGATACAGGCCGCCGAGCAGCGAGGGCGGCTGCGTGGTTTGCACCGCCGTTTCCTGGCTGTAGCCCGGCGTGTTGACGTTGGCGATGTTGTTGCCGGTGACCTGCAAGGCCTGCTGGGCGGCTTGCAGGCCTGTGAGGGCATTGCCGACGAGACCGCTGATGCCCGACATGTCAGCCTCGCCCCAGGGTCTGCCGTTGCGGCGAGGCATGGCCGTAGGCGACGCCGTACACCGGTTCGGCAGGACGCTGCGCCGACTGCGCGATGGCCTGCTCGATCGCCGCGCTCCAGACGGTGAGGGTGTGCTGCAATCCCTCGTATTCCTGGCGCAGGGCGTTGACCCGCGCGGTCAGCTCGGCCGAAGCCCGCGAAGCTGCGGCCGGCTGTTTCTGCCAGTGTTCGGCGCAAACCTGGAGTTCGTCGAGCAAAGGCTGCCAGATCGGCGCGAGCAGACCGGTAGCCGTGCCGCTGCCGACCTGCGCCATTGGCAGATGGCCGGCAGGATCGCCGTCCAGCAGGGTTTGCCGTTGCTGCCGCAGCACGTCGGTGAGCGCGGCGACGAGCCGGACTTCGTCCGTGGCGGCGGTGGGAAGGGTCATCGCGTTCAGGCCTGCATCGCGGTTGGGGGGAAAGTGCTCTTCCATGGCGATAACGTCACGGCATGGCCAAACTTGAGCCTGCCGAGAGGTCCACGGCGGCCAGGGCCTGGCGCATGGTCGGGCTCTGCGCGACGGCAAGCAGCTTGCGCGCGTAATCAGGATCGGTGGCATAGCCGCTGTGCTGCAGCGCGGAAGCAAACCCGGCGATGTCGCCGCCGTGGCCGCGCACACTCTGGTAGCGCGGCGAACCGAGCATCATTTGCGCATAGTTCTGCACGCTGTCGGCGGCGCTCTGGTAGGCGCGGAACGCGGCTTCCCCCATCTGCGCCACGCCGCCGGCGAATTCCTGCGTGAGCCCCGACAACGACGCCCCCTGCCAGTTCCCGCCGGCCTTGATGCCGAACAGATTGTTGCCGGGCGCATGGCTGCCCCAGCCGGTTTCCAGCGCGGCCTGAGCGAGGATGGCCACCGGACTGACGCCGAGCGCCGCGGCCGCCGACCGCACGCTGGGCAGGATGGACTCGATGAAAGCCTGGGCCTTGTCGGCAAAAGACGTTTGCGCGGTGTGAGCCTGGACGCTTGCCGTCCCCGGCTCCGCCGCGGCCGATGCGCTCGGCCGGCCCTGCGGCCCGAGCGCCGCAGCGGCGAACGCGGCGTCGCGCGGCGGCACCGGCCAGGATGCCTGGTGCCGGGCGGCGGGGTTTGGCGCCGCGGACGCGCCGCCCGGCGCGGCACCAGATTTGGCTTGCGGTGTGGCGCCGTAGCGGGTGGCCAGTTCCTTGGCCAGGTAGCTCGCCAGGCCGATGCCCTGGCCCTGGCTGATGGTGGTGGCGATCTGCTGGGTGAACAGCGACTTGAACATCGGCCCCGAGGTGTCGCCCAGCAGGTCCGGTCCGAGGCTGGTGGCGTTCATCGCCGTGAGCATCTGCTGCATCAGCAGCGCCTCGAACTGCTGCGCCACCGCCTTGATGGCCTGCGGATTGCGCGGATCGGCCTTGGCTGCGGCCTGGAGCTGGTTCAGGCCCTGGAAGGACAGGCTGTTCGCCGCGGCGGGAACCGTGGGCGGCAGCGGCGTGGCCGGAAGGGCTGGTGTGTTCATCGCCCGGTTTGTTCAGATGACGTCGAGCTGGGCGTGCAGCGCGCCGGCCGCCTTCATCGCCTGCAGGATGGCGATCAGGTCGCTCGGCGTGGCGCCCACGGCATTGAGCGCGCGCACCACGGCTTCCAGGGTCACGCCCGGGTTGAACATCAGCAGATTCGCCTTGTCGGCCTTGGCCTTGACCTGGGTTTGCGGCACGACGGCCGTCTGTCCGGCGCCCAGCGGGTTGGGCTGGCTCACCTCGTATTGGGTGTTGATGGTGACCGACAGATTGCCATGGGCCACCGCGCAAGCGCCCAGCGTGACGTTCTGGCCCAGCACCACGGTTCCGCTGCGCGCGTCGATCACGACCTTGGCCGGCGGCGCTTCGGGCGTCACATCCAGCGCTTCCAGGCTGCCGAGAAAGCCGGTGCGCGCCCCCGGGTTGGCGGGCGCCTGGACCTGCACCGTGCCGGCATTCAGGGCCATGGCGGTGTTGGGGCCGAAATGCTGGTTGATGCGATCGGCGATGCGGCTCGCCGTGCCGAAGCTCGGCGTGTTGAGCGCCAGGGTCAGCGGGCCGGCCTGGTCGAAGCTGCTGGCCACCGTGCGCTCGACGGTGGCGCCATTGGCCACCGTGCCGGCGGTGAGGAAATTGGTTTGGGTGGTGCTGCCGCCCGACGAGGCGCCGTAGCCGCTGACCACGATATTGCCCTGCGCCATGGCGTAGGTCTGGCTGTCTGCGCCCTTGAGCGGCGTCATCAGCAGCGTGCCGCCGGCCAGACTGGACGCATTGCCCACGGCGGACACCGTGACGTTGATGGTCTGCCCCGGCAGCGAAAAGGGCGGAAGCTGGGCTGTGACCATCACCGCGGCCACGTCCTTGGGCTGCAGGTTGGACGCCACGCCCGGGGGCAGGTTGATGCCCAGGCGCTGGAACATGTTCAGCAGCGACTGCGTGGTGAAGGGGACCTGGGTGGCCTGGTCGCCGGTGCCGGACAGGCCGACCACCAAGCCATAGCCCACGAGCTGGTTGACCCGCACGCCCTGCACGCTGGTGAGGTCGCGGATGACCATGGCCCGTGCTGGCGCACCGGGTGCGAGCAGGGCCAGGGCGCAAAGCGCCAATGCCAGGGCTTTGGCGTACAGGGTATGCGGGGTGCGTGCGGTTTGCATGATGGTGCGCAGTCGGCCGCGCCGTTCAGAACGGCCACAGGGAAAGGAAGAAACTCGCCAGCCAGGGCACCTTGGCGGCTTCGTACACGCTGCCGTTGCCGCTGTACTCGACGCGGGCGTTGGCGATCTGGATGCTGGACACGGTGTTTTGCGGCGAAACGTCGGCCGAGCGCACCACGCCGACCACACGGATGTATTCGTGTCCGCCGTTGAGCATCACCTCCTTCTGCCCCGAGATTTCCAGATTGCCGTTGCTCATCACCTGGACAACCGTGGCCTGCAGGGTCGTGGTGAAAGTGTTGCTTTGCGCGGTGGCGCCATTGCCGCCGAATTTCTGCGCTGAGTTGGCGCCGATGCTCGGGCTGTAGGCCCCCAGCGTGGGCACCACGCCGAAGAAGCTGGTGAGGCCGGCGCTGATGCTGTCCGACTTGTTGATGGTGGTGTTGGTGGTCTTGGTGGCGTTGGCGTTTTCCTGGATCAGCACGGTGATCAGGTCGCCCACTCTGTGCGCGCGCGTGTCCTCGAACAGGGCCACGTTGGTGCCCGGCTGCCAGATCGAACCGTTGGCGACATGCGCGTTCATCGGCTCCGGAACGGCCGGGATGGGCAGGGGCTTGAGCCGGCCGTCTGCCGCGTGCTGGGGCGACGTGGCGCAGGCTCCGAGCATCAGACCCGGCACGGCGACGAGCAGAACGCGAAGAAATTGCATCACGGCCGGCCTTGCATCACAGGTTGTTGTTGACGTACTGCAGCATCTGGTCGGACGCCTGCACGGCCTTGCTGTTGACCTCGTAGGCGCGCTGGGTGGAGATCATGTCGACCAATTCGGCCACGACATTCACGTTGGACGATTCCAGATAACCCTGCTGCACCGAGCCCAGGCCGTTGAGCGTGGGTTGGCCGGTGTTGGGCGCGCCCGACGAACCGGTCTGCAGGTAGAGGTTGTCGCCGATGCTTTGCAGCCCGGTCGGGTTGACGAAACTGGCCAGTTGCAGCGAGCCCACCTGCTGCGGCGAGGACTGGCCGGGCAGGGTGACCGAGACCGTGCCGTCGTTGCCGATCGTGATGGTCTGGGCGCTGGCGGGCACGGTGACGGTGGGTTGCAGCAGGTAGCCGCTGGACGTGACGAGCTGGCCCTGGTTGTTGAGCTGGAAGGTGCCGTCGCGCGTGTAGGCGATGGTGCCGTCGGGCTTGAGCACCTGAAAGAAACCCTGGCCGTTGATGGCCACGTCCAGCGAGTTGCCGGTCTGCGTCAGGTTGCCCTGGGTCATCAGCCGCTCGGTGGCCACCGGGCGCACGCCCGTGCCCAGCTGCAGGCCGGAGGGGTATTGGGTGCTTTGCGACGATTGCGCGCCGGGCTGGGTGAGGTTCTGGTAGAGCAGGTCCTGGAACACGGCGCGCGCGCCCTTGAAGCCGGTGGTGTTGACGTTGGCCAGGTTGTTGGCGATCACGTCCATGCGGGTCTGTTCGGCTTCCAGGCCGGTCTTGGCCACGTACAGCGAGCGGATCATGGTGGGTCTCTTTCGTTTGGAGGCGTGGGTTGCGCGTCAGCTCACGACGAGCAGTTGCGAGGCGGCCTGGTGGTTCTGGTCCACGGTCTGCATCAGTTTGGTTTGAATCTCGAACGCGCGGGTGTTGTCCAGGATCTGGATCATGGCCTGCACCGGGTTGACGTTGCTGCCTTCCAGCGCGCCCACGGCCAGTTGCACCCTGCCGTCGTGCGGCGCGGGTCCCCGGGTGTCGCGGAACAAGCCGTCGGCGCCGCGCTGCATCTGTGCGGCAGGCGGGTTGACGAGCCGGATGCGGTTGACCACGACCATGGCATTGGGTTGGCCTCCCGCCGGAATGCCGGAGATGGTGCCGTCGGCCCCGATCTGCACCGATTCCAGCGGCGGCAGCGAAATCGGCGCCCCCCCTTGGCCAAGGACCGGATGGCCGTCGCTGGTGGTGAGTATGCCGCTGCTGGAGACCTGCAGGTCCCCGTTGCGGGTGTAGCCCGTTTCGCCATTGGCGGTCTGCACGGCAATCCAGCCGGCCCCCTGAATCGCAACGTCCAGGTTGCGCCCGGTGTGGTTGATCGGGCCTTCGCGCAGATCGGCGCTCTGGCCCTGGGCCACCACATAGGCGTTGCTCGGTTGTGGCTCGCCATAGACGGGCAGCGCGCGGAACTGGGCTTGCCCGGCACGAAAACCCGTGGTGTCGACGTTGGCCAGATTGTTGGTGACCACGGCCTGCTGTTGCAGGATGGTGCGTGCGCCGGTGGCGGCGATCCACAAGGTGTCCATGGTTCAGTGGCGCGGCGTCTTTACAGCGTGAGCAAGGTCTGCACGACCTGATTCTGGGTCTTGATGGTCTGCGCATTGGCCTGATAGGCCTGTTGCGCGACGATCAGGTTCACCAGTTCGGTGGAGAGGTCGACGTTGGACTGTTCCACCGCACTGGCCTGCAGCGAGCCCAGGCCGGCGCTGCCGGGCGATCCGGTCAGTGGCTGTCCCGACTGATAGGTCGCCACGTAATAGTTGTTGCCCATGCGCTGCAGGCCCTGCGGCGCCTTGAAGTTGGTCAGGGTGATCTGCCCCAGGATGGCCGACTGGCCGTTGGTGTAGCGCCCGAACACCACTCCCGTGGGGTCGACCGACAGATTGCTGAGCTGGCCCACGCCGTAGCCGTTGTCGGTGATGTTGGTCACCGCCGACGGCGCGCTGTAGTTGGTCGAGCCGGCATAGTTCAGCGCGATGCTGCTGGTCGAGGCGCCGTCGGCCCAGGTGATGCCCGCGATGGTGCCGCTGACGGTTCCGCTGACGGCGCCGGTCGATGTGAAGGGCAGGGTGCCGAAGGAGCCGGAGGTGACGCCGCCCGAGGTCGTGGTGCCGTTGACCGCGTAGTACACATTCCAGGTCGGCGTCGCGCCCGACGTGAGCTGGTAGTAGGTCGACATCAGGTGCGACGCGCCGAGGCTGTCGTACACCGTGGTGCTGGTGGAATAGTTGTAGGTGGTGGGATCGTTGATGTTGAAGGCCGTGCCGCTGGCGATCGGCGTGGCGCCGGCATCCAGGTTGAGGCTGATGCCGATGCCCGAGGTGGCTTGCGGCGCCAGCGTGGTGGCGGTGATCTGCAAGGGGCCGGCGCCGCCCGTGAGCGTGCCGCTGACCGCCGGGGTGCCGATGAGCTGGCCGCCGGCTGCGTCGACGACGTAGCCGTTTTTGTCGATCTGGAACTGGCCGTTGCGCCCATAGACGGTGGCGCCGTCGTAGTTGAACTGGAAAAAGCCCTGGCCGTTGATGGCGATGTCGAGCGGGTTGGCGCTGGTCTGGATGTTGCCCTGGGAGAACTGTTGCGCCACGGTCTGCACCGAGGTGCCGATGCCGATCTGCCCGTATTGCGGCGAGGTGCCGGCGATGGCCGAGGCGTAGGCATCGGCGAACTGGGCGTTGGACTGCTTGAAACCCACCGTGTTCGCGTTGGCGATGTTGTTGCCCATGACCTGCAGGTCGGTCGAGGCGGCTTGCAGGCCGGAGAGTGCGGTTTGGAAGGTGCTCATCGATGACCCCGAATGACTGGATGCGTGAATGTGTGTGTTGGCCGGGTCGGCTGCAGGCGCGTTTACATCACGCCCTGGATGCTGGACAGCGGCACCGTGCCGCTTTGTCCCTTGATCTGCAAGGCCGGGCCGCTGCTGCCGTTCAGGTAGACCGACTGCACCGTGCCGGTACCGAACGGCACGGCGGCGACGGCCTGGCCATTCGCATCCGTGGCCTGGACATTGAACGTATAGCTGCCGGCCGGGGCGGTGTTGCCGCTGGCATCCTTGCCGTCCCAGGTAAAGGTCTGCACGCCCGTGGGCAAGGCGCCCACCTGCAGCGTGCGCACGGTCTGGCCGGCGTTGTTGATCACCTGCACCTGCACGTTCTGCGCCGGGCTGGCGAGGGTGAAGCCGCCCGCCGTGCCGCCGCTGGCGCCCAGGTTGATGGAGTTGTTGTCGAACACCACCGTCTGGCCCACCAGATTCGCCGCCTGCAAACCTTGCGATTGCGACAGCTGGGCCGTCAAGGCCGCCATCGAGGCCTGGATCGACTGCACCCCGCTGGCCGTGCTGAACTGCGCCAACTGGGCCGACAGATCCTGATTGGTCAGGGGATTCATCGGATCCTGGTTGGTCAACTGGGTGACCAGCAGCTTGTAGAAGGTGTTGACGTCGGCCAGCCCGCCCAAGCCGCTCGTGGCGCTGCCCGAGGTGCCGCTGGTGCTGCTCGATTGCAGCGACACGAGGAAGGCGTTGCTGCCGATGGGAGATGTGCTCATGGTGCGCGTCCTTGGGGCTTACTGGCCCAGGGTGAGGGTTTTCAACAACAGGTTCTTGGTGGTGTTCATCACGTTCACGTCGGCCTGGTAGGCGCGCGAGGCGGACAGCATGTTGACCATCTCGTCGACCGGGTTGACGTTGGGAAAAGCCACATAGCCTTGCTTGTCGGCCAGCGGATTGCCGGGGTCATAGACCATTTTCATCGGGCCCGGCTTTTCCACCACCCCCGCCACCTGCACGCCGTTGACGCCCGCCGGAACGCCCGGGCCGGATAGCGGCTGCGCGGCGAACACCACTTCGCGGGCACGGTAGGGCTGGCCGTTGGAACTGGTGGCCGAATTCGCGTTCGCCAGATTGCTGGCAACCACGTTGAGACGGTAGCTCTCGGCGTTCAGGCCGGAGTTGGCGACATCGAGGGCGTTGAACAGGGACATGGCGTTTGCTCGGGATCAGTTGCCGGTGATGGCGGAGGTCAGCATCTTGATCTTGCCGGTCAGGAAGGTGAGATCGGCTTCATACTGGATGCTGTTCTTCTGAAAGCTGGCCTGCTCGCGGCTCATGTCCACCGAGTTGCCGTCCAGGCGCACGGTGTTGCCGGCCTGATAAGCCACGAAGCTCGCGGCCGGATTGCCCGCGCCGCCAGCCGCCATCTGGCGGCTTTGCTCCACCTTCAGCGGCAAGCCGGCACCCTGACCCTGGAGTGCGCTGCGCAGCGCCGCGGAAAAATCCAGATCGACCGCCTTGTAATGCGGTGTGTTGGCATTCGCCATGTTCGCGGCCAGCAATTGCTGGCGGTAGCCGCGCAGATCGAGCGCGGTCTGCAGCGGGGCGAAGGCTTGGTCGAGGGCGGATGGCATGGCTGCGATTCAGTTGCGGTTGCCCAGTCTTCTGCACGAAGCGTGCCAGTGTCATCCCGAAAGGCAGCCCCGTGCCATGGCGCGGGGCGCCGGCCCTCTGGGCAAACCGACTTGGCCCCCGCCGCAGGGTCGCGGCAGATCTCCCCCAGCGGCAAGGCCTTGCCGCTGGGCGGCAAGGCCTTGTCCGCCCGGGCGCCGCGGACAGCCAGCCATCAACCGGCCGGGCGGCTTCGATGCAAGGCGATTCGCGCCCTCTGCTGAACATGCGCGCCACTGTCCGTCGCGTGGTACGGACCTTGCTGCTGAAAGGCGGGCGGTACACCCGTCGCGAGGCCGTCTCGCGCGGTGCGGGCACCGCCAGCCGCCCCAAGCGGACAACGTTGGAGAGATTTTTCGTGGCATCGGCTCGGTACGGTTTCGCAACACGCCATGGATACCGGCACGCCCTGGCGCGGCATCTGGCCCGGTGGGCCGCCCTCGTGCTGTTGGTCGCACCGCTCGGTCTCAACCTGGCCGCCGCGAAACAAGTCACGGCCTGGGAGCCGGGGGACAGCATTCGCCAGGTGGTCGAACAGTTCGTGCGCGGCCGTCTGCCCGAGGCCTCGCGCGATGCGCGCATCACCGTCCAGGGGCCGGCGGCCGGTTTGCATTTCCCGCGCTGCGCCCGCCTGCAGGCGCAGAACTTCGGGGCCGCCAATCCCTTCGGCGCGCAAACCGTCGAGGTCAGTTGCGCGGCGCCGCAGGCGTGGTCGCTGTATCTGCCCGTGCAAGTGGCCATGCCGCAAGGCGCGGTGGTGGCGGCACGGGCGCTTTCCGCCGGGCATGTGCTGGCCGAGGCAGACCTGGCCGTCGTGCAGCGCGACCTAGCCAGCCTGCCGGCCGGCGCGCTGACCGCGCCGGCTGCCGCCATCGGCCAGGTTCTGCAGTACAGCGTCGCGGCCGGGCAGAGCATCACGCAAAGCATGCTGGCCGGGCCGCAACTTGTTCATGACGGCCAGTCCGTCTCGCTCGTGGCGCAGGGGCAGGGCGTACGCTTGGTGGCGCTGGGCAAGGCCATGGAAAACGGCCGCCAAGGCCAGACCATCCTGGCACGCAATGTTCAATCCGGTCGGGTGGTCAGCGGCGTGGTCGACGCTTCGGGGCAAATCCTGGTGGCGATGCAGCCGTGACGGCGGATATTCGCTGTTTTTGCGGAGCTTCCCTTCGCTTCGGCATGACGTCAAAAGCATGACGCACCCGCCGGAAAGCCGATTGTCGATGATCAATATCCGATTTTTTGGTTGACTTTCAGAATAAAAATCATGTAGTGCATGCTTATTCAGGTATGCGGCACAGGCCTGCTGCTGGCACCTGGCTTGCTTATCCTCGGCGTCCATCCCCGAGGAGCTGCGCACCATGTCCGCCCTGGCTGCCGAATACGTCACCCGAAATCCCCATTCTTTCCGCGGCTTGTCCGTCTCTGGCGGCGCAAGGCACGCAATTCCTGAAGTCGCCCTGAACGCGCACAAGTCCGGACAAGCCTTGCCGTGCATCCAGGGCCGGTTCCTGCATGCGCGGTTCAGCGCGGGCGTCGCCGCCATGGAGGTCGGGAACACCATCGCGCAATCCCTGGAGGAGGCCGACGCCAGACTCTATGAGGCCAAGGCGTGCGCCAGTGCAGCACCCGGCCCGGCGTGCGACGACGGCCCATGCGACGCATGAGTGCGAGCCGGCAGGCTGGCCACGAGGCTTGAGCCATGCAGATCTGGCCGATGGCGCCCGGGCCTCCATGCATGGGCTGGGATAGGCGATGGAGCGCATGGTGAATCTCGCCCAGGCCACGCCCGCCGAGTTGATGGCAGCCTTCACGCAGGACGCCACAGCCTTTCTCGCCGTATTCGAGCGGTCCTTGCGCGAGGCAAGCAGCGCCGCGGAGACGCTGCAGGCGCTTGGGCACGCAGGCGAGGCTTTGCGCGGCATTCGGATCGGCGCCGAGTTTCTCGGCCTGGACGCGATGTCCGCGCTTTGCCGCCAGGGCGAACAAGAGTTGCTGCGGCAGTTGCCGCAAATCGGTGGCGGGCGGCCGGTGCAGTGGGCTTTGCTGGAGCAGGTCGTCGCCGGTTTGCGCCGCCAGCTGCGCGCCGCCTCCGCGCCCGCGCTCCCCGAGCGCGCAAAACCCCCCATGCAGGCTGGTGGCGCCCAGGGGCGCAAGGTCGCGCAGTCGCCCGCAAGCGCGTCCGGCGAACGGCCGCATGCGCCCGGCGCAGCCTTGCCGGCGCAGCCGCCCGCGCCAGACGCCGATGCTCCACGGCCGGCCGAAGGGGTTGAGAACGCTGCGCCGCAGCCGGCGAGATCCGGCAAGCCCGACGCCACGCTCCCCGGCCCGGCCGAGCCCGTTGCGCCATCCGAACCGTCCCTTGCTTCGGCACCGGACTTGGCGCCGCAACCCCGGCTTGCCGTGGAGGCAAACGTCACGGCCGGGCCCCCACCGCCCCCGGCTGGGCCTGCGATGCTCGCCCTGGGCGAACCCCTGCTGCAGCGCCTGTCCGAGATTCCAGATTTGTTACGCGAACAGATCGAGAGCTGGCGATCGCTGCGAGAAGCCTTGGAAGCCGACCGCCTTGCACGCGCCCCGGCGAACGGCGCGCTGGAGCCGCCGCGGCCGGACACTGCGGGCGCACCGGCCGGCGAGCCGGCGGCCCCGCAGGGCGATGCGTCCGAGACGGCGCCCGGCATCACCCCCGCAGCGCCATTGCGCGATGACGACATGCCGGCGGCGCCGGGCGAAAGCGGGCCTGCCGTGGCCGAGCACGCGCAGCCCTGGAACGCGCGCATCGAGGTGCGCCTGGCCCGCCTGGGAAACTGGTTGCTCGCGCTTCCGGCGACGAAGGTACTCGGCCTGGTTCCGCGCGATGGCCAGGACTGGCAACTGCCGCGCGGCGACAGACTCCTGCTGACGGAGGAGGGCGCGGTGCCGGTGCTGACACTGTGTGGGGACTGGGGTGGGCCGGCGGAGGCCGAGGGGTGCAGCCTGCTGCTGCAGCACGGCGGACGGTTTTTCGCCTTGCGCGTCGACGCCTGCCTGCCGGCGCGGACCTTGCACTTCTGGTCGATTCCGCCCCAGATCGGCGGTCGCCACGGCATCGAGGCGGCCGCCGTTTTGCCGAGGCAGTCTGGCCATGACATGGCCTTGCTGCTGGCCCTGCCGTCCTTGGCCGGCATGTTGGGAGCGGCCGAGGAATGCCGTGGGCCATGAGCATGCCTAAGCTGGCCGGCATCCCCGTGCCGGCAGACTCGCGCGACTGGCCGACGGGCGACGGCTTCGGCACGTCGTTTTCCAGAGCGGCGAACTGGCTCGCATTCGAGGTGGATGGCCAAGCCTGCGCCGTCGACAGCCGGCAGGTCCGATCGGTTTTGCGCCCGCCGGGCATGGCCCCGCTGCCGGGGCGCGACGCGCGCTGTCCAGGCCTGCTCGCCTGGCACGACACCGCCCTGGTCGTGCTGGATCTCGGGGCCTGCCTGGGCCTGCGACCGAGCCTGGGGCAGGCCGCGTCCCGCCTCCTGGTGTGTCATGGGTATGAGCAGGAGCAGGCCTGGGGCTTGCTGGTAGATGCCGTGCGCGGGTTCCAGCGCATCGCCTCCCCGGAGCCAGGCTGGATCGCCGTGCGTCCTGGCCTGCCGCCTCCCTGGAACGCCATGTTCGCCCTGCTGCCGACGCCGGGCGGCATGAACGGCGAGGTCTGCGCCATGCTGCATGTGCAAACTTTGTGGGAAGGCTGCCTGAGCCTCATCTCGAACCATCCCGCAGCGGCAGGCCCGAGCCTGCCGCATCATCCGAAGGACGTCCCATGAAAATCTCTCCCATGCGGTCTCTGTTCCTGATGTGGCTGCTTTGCAGCGCCTGGATGCTGCTGGTGTGGTGGCTGGGGCATCACGCGGCCACAAGTCTGTCCGCGGGGCCAAGCGTTCCGGCCGAGGTCGCCGCCAACTGGTCCCTGGCCGGGATAGCGCTATGGGGCGGGATGGTGCTGACGCTGTTCCTCGCGCTCTATCTTGCCCTGGCCATCAAGATCGATCTGGGCCGCCTTCGCCTCGCCGCCCGGGAATTGGCGCGCGGCGCCAGCGCCGCGCTGCCCGACATGGCGCCGGAGTGGCTGGGGTTGCTGGACGACGTGCGCATCGCCGCGCGCCGCCAGCAACAAGAACTCGCCGTCTCGCGCCAGGAACTGGGCGACTGCGAGCAGCGCCTGCTGGCCGAGCAGGCGCGCGCGGCAGCGGCCCAGGCAAGCGCCGAGAGCGCGGCCCTGCGCTTGCGCCAAGCGCAGGCCGATGTCCGGCGCGGGCTCGCCGCCATGCCCGTGCCGGATGCAGCCCAGG
>MLJW01000320.1_pt1 | contig 27502 bp, 20 predicted proteins | sample 888231 | NCBI WGS metagenome assembly MLJW01 (sample SAMN05788063, study PRJNA343431) | mine drainage metagenome | isolation source: sample collected from the inflow into an acid mine drainage treatment plant... | place: Germany: Lusatia, lignite mining district
CGCTGCCGCGCCGGCGCTCGCGACCGGTCTCGCTGTACTCGAAGGCATAGACGCGGCGCAGCGTGAGGCGGCCGTTGTCGTCGCGGGCCGGCCAGAGCGATTCGATCGACACGGTGTCGTCGAGGAACAGCAAGTCCTCCGCCTCGCAGGCGGCGCGCGCCGCGGGAACGCAGACCTCGCGGGCGCTCAAGCTGTCCATCCAGAGCCAGGTTGCCGCCCCGAGCAGGAGCAGACCTAAGACTTGCAGTAGCAGCATGCTGAATCGTCCCCTCCATGAACCGTCTTGATCGTCACACCGCCCTCCCCCCGAGAGGACTACCTTCGCGCGTCACTGCGACAATCGCGGGGCCGCGACGGCACACCCAAAAAAAAATATTGTCGTAGTATGAACAAAGTCAGATCAATGGCACAATTCTTTCGCGAGATGGCTGCAATCTGTGGCAATCAGGCAAAGCCCTAGGGAGAAGATATGAGACTGTTCAAATTGATCCTTGCCCTGCTGGTGACCGCTGCCCTCACCGCATGCGGCGGAGGCGGCAGCAGCGGCGGCGACCAGAATACCAAAATCAAATTCACTTCCGAGGTGGTTTTCGGCGACAGCCTGAGCGACGTCGGCAGCTATGCGGTCGGCACGGTGGCGGCCCTGCACGGCGGCAAATTCACGATCAATACGCTGACGCCCTCGGCCCAGAACTGGACCGAGTTGATGGCCGCCACACTCGGTCTTCCCGCGCCCTGCGCGGCGCAAACGGGACTTGACGGTCTGGCCGCGGATGGCTTCGCGGTGCCGGTGGTCAATCATCCCGGCTGCACCGATTACGCCCAGGGCGGCGCGCGCGTGACGCTACCTGACGGCCCGGGCAATGCCTCGCTAGCCACGGCGCTGGGCGGATCGGCCGTCCTCGGCCAACTGACCGTTCCCGTCGTCACGCAGATCCAGGACCATCTGGCCGCCGTGGGCGGCAAGTTCAACGGCAGCGAAGCGGTTTTCGTGCTGGCGGGCGCCAACGACGTGTTCGTGCAACTGGCGACATTGAACGTCAACGCCACGGCGGCGGCGACCGCGGCGGTCACCGCGGCGGTGCCGGCCAAGGTCGCTGCCGACATCGCCGCCGGCCTCTGCACGCCGACCGACGCGCAGGCCAGCAATTGCGTGACTCAGGCGATTGCCGAACTGTCGCCCACCGTCGGCGCTCAAGCCGGCGCGGCTTACGTCTCCAGCACCGGCGCCCCGGCGGCGGTCCAGGCCATGGGCCAGGCGGGCGCCGAACTGGCCGGCTACGTCAATAATCTGATCGTCGGCAACGGCGCCAAGTACGTGACGGTGGTGAATATTCCGGACGTCGGCACGACCCCCTTCGGCGACTCCCTCGATGCCGCCACTTTGAGTCTGGTCAATACCATGGTGTCGACCTTCAATGCGCAATTGCAAGCCGGCCTGGCCAGCGATGCCAGCGTGCTGCTGGTCGACGCCAACACGGAAAGCCACCTCAACACCCAGGATCCGGCCCAATACGGTCTCACCAACGTGACCACGCCCGCTTGTAACCTCGCGCCCGCGGCCAATATCCTGGCCTCGTCCCTGGTGTGCACCACGGCCAACGAGAATACCGGCGACGTTTCCCACTACCTGTTCGCCGACACCGTCCACCCCACACCCTACGGCTATTCCTTGCTGGCCAAGTATGTCGCAACGCAAATGGCTGTGAAGGGCTGGATGTAATCACGCTAAGGACAGGAGACAGACAATGAACTCGCAACACGCAAATACGCGCACCGCAGCGCTGATGAAAACCCTGGCGCTGGCGCTGGTCCTGTCTGCCAGCGCCACCGCCCATGCCTTCAAGCTCACCGGCTGGACGCTTGCTGTCGGGGTCAACAACATTTCGCCCAAGGGCGAGATCGGTCCATTCAGCGCGCCGAGCATCGTCAATAGCTACAACCAGTCGGGCTCCGATACCCAGCCGATCGTGAACATCGGTTACTGGTTTTCGGAGCACGTCTCGGCCGAACTGGGTCTGGGCACGCCCTACACTCACCAGATCTACGGTGCCGGCGCACTCCAGGGTTCAGGCAAGCTGGGCTCCTTGCAGCAACTGCCGCCGACGCTGTTCGGGCAATATCATTTTCTCGGAACGACGGCCATATTCCGCCCTTATGTCGGGATGGGCATCACCTACGCGAAGTTCCGCAAGGAGCAGGGTTCGGGCACGCTGACGGCGATCACCGATCCCGGCGGACCGGCGACCACCTTCACCGTCGACAACGCCTGGGGGCTGACGCCGCAGATCGGCTTGAGCTTGGCATTCAACCCCAAATGGTTCGCCGACGTCATGGTCAGCAAGACCTATCTGCACACCACCGTGCATCTGTCGACCGGGCAAAGCGCCTATGCGCCGCTGAACCCGGTATCGACCGCGGTGTCGGTCGGCTACCGTTTCTGAACTGACAACCGCTCACTGCAGCGGCGCTGTCCGTTCCCATTGCGGCGCCTGCCCCTCGAACAGGCCCAGCCGCTGACCCTGGGAGATTGCGTGCTTGCGGCCGGAGACATTGAGCTTGCCGTAGATGTTCTTCAGATGCCATTTGACCGTCTCCAGGCTGATTCCCAGGGTCCGGGCGATCTGCTTGTTGACGGCGCCCGAGCGCAGCAGCAACAGGATATCCGTCTCCTTCCGGGTCAGCAGCCGGCCCTCTCCGCCCGGCCCAAACGGTTCCTGAAACGACAGCGGCGGCGACGATGACGGCCAGGAAAACTGTTCGCCAGCCTCAGCGCACCAATCCAGACCCGCGTCCTCGCACAGCTTGCGCAGTCCGGGCCGGGCGCGCCGGATCAGGGTCTGGGTGCTGAAGGTAAAGCGCGTGAACCGGATCCGGACGCTACCGACCGCCCTGGCAGCATCCAACTGCCGGCTGACGATCTCCTCGAACAGCGCGATCTCGTTCGCTTCCTTCAGCCGGCGCAAGCGCGCCGCAATGCTCCCCGCCCGCTGGAAATGGCGGAGGGCAGCATCGTAGCGCTCGCAGGCCTGATGGTAGAAGGCATGGCCGAGTTCGAGGTAGAGTTGATCGAAGCTCACCAGGTAGTCGGTACTCTCGCCGTCCATGCCCGGTTGCAGCGACTCCAGTTCGGCGTGGGCGCGGCGCGCGCCGACGGCGTCCTGCTGCAGCGCGTGGAACCTGATTTCCTCGTAGCAGGCGCGCAGAACCAGTCTGGGCATACGCAAATTGATGCCGTTGTCCCTGAGCGCCCACAGGTAGCGGATGCCCTGTTCGGGCCGACCCGAGGCAATCTCGCTGAAGTAGAGCGCGAGATAGGCCACGATCAGGGGTTCCGCCATGCCGAACTTTTCCAGCGCATCCAGGCGGTCGCCGAGCACCGACTTGGCCTGCTCGGTCTTGCCCTGTTCGAGCAGGGCGTAGGCGAGATGACCGGCCAGGATCACCGCCATGTTGTTGCGCCGGCCCCATTTTTCCTCGGCCTTTTGCAGGTGAGCGTTGAGGTGCATTTCGGCATCGGCGTATCGGCCCTCCCTGAGGTAGGAGCAGCCGATCACCCACTCCATCAGATTCGACAGAAAAGCCGATATCGCCTTACCCGCCGCCCGTTTGGCCAGGAACAGGGTCTGCCGCGCTTCCGCAGGCTCGCCCCGATCGAGCATGGCCATCGCGCGCAGCAAGGACAGGACCTGCATCTGGAAGCCGGTCCCGATCGCTGCGACGCCGTCCAGGGAGCTCAGAATGGCGACACTGCCGGCGCGGTCATCGGCCATTTGCGCGATCGTCGCATCGATCAGTCTGGCTTCGATGCGCTCGGTCTCGGTGGCATCCGGCTGCCCGGCGATCAGCTCGGACAGCTCCCTGGCCCGCACCAGATCCCGGCACAGGGCGTGGGTCCAGGCGGCGGCGATCCTGAGCGCGGGCCGCGTCTCGACGTCCGCACGCGCCAGGCCGGCGACGCAATTCATCGCTCTGACGATGCGTCCCTGGGCGACCAGCTCGAACAGGCAGCTCTCGGCAAAGCGGCCGGCCAGGTCAGGCCGGTCCGCAGCAAAGGCGTGATCCACCGCGTCCCCGAACAGGCCCTGCTCGGCGTACCAGTTGGCCGCGGCGAGGGAAAAGGCGCGCCGCTCTTCGAGCGGCAGCTTCAGATAGCGCTTCTGCAAGTGCTGTCTGACCAGGAAGTGCAGGCTGAGCCAATCGGCGCCGTCGGCCTTGGTGAGCAAGGAGGATGTCTGGTACAGCGCCTCCAGTCGATCGAGGGCGTGCGGATCTGGGAAGACGCTGTTCACCAGATCGGGGCGGATGACATCGAACACCGACAAGCGGCAGAGCATGGCCAGGTCGTAGTCGGACAGGCTGGCGCTCAGCGACTCCAGCAGATGCAGCGCGATGTCTTCGCTGCCGATCGACAGCCGGCTCAATAGCTCGCCGCGGTTGGGGGCGGCGGCGATGGCCACCAGCGCGATGTCCAGACCCAGCGGCCAGCCCTCCGACAGCGCGTGGATCCTCGCCGCTTCCTCGCGGTCCGCCTTCATTTCCGGCCGGGAGCGGAATATCTCCAGCGTCTCCTGCTCGGAAAAGCGCAGATCGTCTTCGCCGATCAGGGCAAAATCGCCGCGCTTCAACAGGCTCGATGAGGTCGACTTGAAATAGTTGCGCGAGCCGAGCAGCAGCCTCAGGTTGGGCGGCGCGTTCTGGATCAGATAGGGAATGGAGGTCGTCAGGGTTTCCCGCGGCAGAGCGTGGAGATCGTCCAGTATCAGGGCGGTCCTGCCGGGCGAGTCGATGATCGCGCCGATCAGCACGGTCAGCGCCTCGATGCCGTCGCTGCAATCGCCGAGTCCTTCCGGAACGATCTTCTGCGCCCGGCCGTCGCCGCTGCCCAGGCAATGGTTCAGGCCGTGGGCGAAGCTCAAGGGGTCGTCGCCCTGGTCCAGGGCGAGCCAGCCGACGCGCTCCCCCTTGCCCAGGCATTCCGCTCGCCACTGGGACAACAGCGAAGTCTTGCCGAAGCCGCCGCCGGCGCGAACCATGATGGTCTGGCAATCCGAATAGGGCGCACTGGCCAGCGACAGCCGTGCGCGCTGCAGGAAGTTCCTGCGCATGCCCGGCGGCGTCGTCTTGATGCGTAGCTTCGGATCCCCAGCGTTCATGCCGGCCATTTCCTCCCCAGCCATCATTGGTGGCCGCGATTATCGCATGACCGGGGGGTGCGTCCCCACCCCAATACGACCGGCCCGGGCTTCACCTTTGGTGTATATTTCGCGGGTTTCATCTGACGCGAGGGTGGTCGATGGTTTTCCGCAATGATGGCTGGCGGGAATTGCTTGCAAGCGGCGCCATCGTTCTCGCGCTGGCCGGCGGACAGGCCGCAGCAGCACCGCTGACAGCCACCAGCCCGGCCGACCCGAACAAGGTCATTCACGCCGCCTTCGTCGCCGCTGACGACGGCTTCGACGTCGCACGCACCTACAACGCCTACTCGATCTGGGTCGCCGAATCGATCTTCGAGCCACTGCTCACCTACGACTATCTCGCCCGGCCGGCCAAGCTCGTACCGCTGACCGCGACCGCCATGCCGGAAGTGGCAGACGGCGGCAAGACCTACATCTTCCACATCAAGCCGGGGATTTACTTCACTCCCGATCCGGCCTTCGGCGGCAAGCCCCGTGAGCTGACCGCCAAGGACTACGTCTATACCTTCGAGCGCCTGGAGGACCCGGCGATCCGCTCGCCATCGGCGAACATGCTCTCGGGCAAGATCGTCGGCCTGGACGCGCTGGCCGCCCGGGCGAGAAAGACCGGGCACTTCGACTACGACGCGCCGGTGGCCGGTCTCACCACCCCCGACCGCTACACCCTGAAGGTGCAGCTCACCCATCCCGACTTCAACTTCCTCTACGTCACCGCCTACCCGGCGCTGGGCGCGGTGGCGCGCGAGGCGATCGCGGAGTATGGCGCCCAGAGCGGTGCCCACCCGGTCGGCACCGGTCCCTATCAGCTCAGCCAATACGTGCCGCGCAGCAAGATCGTGCTCACCGCCAACCCTTACTACCGCGGCTACGTCTGGAACTTCAAGTCCACCGGCAGCGCCTGGGACGACCAGCTGGTGCGCGACATGCGCGGCAAGCGCATGCCCCAGGTGGGACGGGTCGAGATCAGCATCATCGAGGAGGATCAGTCGCGCTGGCTGGCCTTCCAGGGCGGCCAGCTGGATCTCGTCGCGCTGCCGCAGAGCGCAGCACCCATCGTCATGGACGGCGACCGCCTGAAGCCGGAATACGCGAAGCAGGGCATACGCCTGTATCGCCAGGTGCTGCCCGAGATCACCTACACCCTGTTCAACCTGCACGACCCGGTGCTGGGCGGCTACAGTCCGGCGAAGATCGCGCTGCGCCGGGCCATCGCGATGTCCTATGATCTCGACAAGGAGATCAGGCTGATCCGCCAGAACCAGGCGGTCAGGGCCGAGATGATCGTGCCCGAGGGCGTGGTCGGCCACGATCCGAACTACCGCAGCAGCATCCCCTACGATCGCGATCTGGCCAACCGCCTGCTCGATCACTTCGGCTACAAGCGCGGCGCCGACGGCTACCGCAAACTTCCCGACGGCAGGCCGCTGGTGGTGCACCTCACCCAGGAACCGGACTCGCTGTCGCGCCAGTACGGCGAACTGTGGAAGCGCGGCCTGGACAAGATCGGCCTGCGCCTCAACATCACGGTGAGCAACTTCGCCGACAACCTCAAGGCGGCCACCCAATGCAAACTCGCGATGTGGCAAGCCGCCTGGAGCGCCGACTATCCCGAGGCGGAGAACTTCCTGCAACTGCTCTACGGTCCGAACACCAGCCAGGGCAACAACGGCTGCTATGAGTCGGCGGCATTCGACGCCCTCTACAAGCAATTCCGCGCCACCCCGCCGGGCGAAGCCAGGAATGCCCTGGTGATCGAGATGAACCGGCAGGAGGAAGCCGACACGCCCTGGGCGCTGGGCATCTCGCCGGTGAGCAACTGGCTGGTGCGGCCCTGGGTGGAAGGCTTCAAGCGGCATCCGATCATGGAATCGGACTGGCAGTACCTCGACGTGGTGAAGCACTGATGCGCCGCTGGCTGCTCGCCCTGGTCTGCGCAGGTTTTCTGGGCCTGGGTCCGTGGCCGGCGGCCCACGCCGCAGATCCGGACAAGGTGCTGCACTACGCCTTCGTCGCCCCGGAGACCGGCTTCGACCCGGCGATCACCCGCGACCTGTATTCGGCGGAAGTGATCCAGTCGATCTTCGAGACGCTCTACACCTACGACTACCTCGCCCGCCCGGCCAAGCTGGCGCCGCAGACCGCCGTCGCCCTGCCCGAGATCACCGACGGCGGCAAGACCTACACCATCCATCTGAAGCGCGGCATCTACTTTTCGCCCGACCCGGCCTTCGGCGGCAAGCCGCGCGAGCTGACCATGGCCGACTACGTCTATTCCTTCGAGCGCCTGCTCGACCCCAAGCTCGCTTCGCCGCACAGCTGGCTGTTCGAGGGCAAGGTGGTGGGCTTGGACGAGGCCGCCGCCCGCGCCAAAAAGACCGGGCGCTTCGATTACGACGCGCCGATCCCCGGCTTCGAGCTGGTCGATCGGTACACGCTGCGCATCCACCTCAAGCATCCCGACTACAACCTGGGCATGATCCTGGCGCACGAGCCGACCAGCGCGGTGGCGCGCGAGGTGATCGAAAAGTACCGCGACGCCTCGGGTCAGGTGATGGCCCACCCGGTCGGCACCGGCGCCTACCTGCTCTCGAAGTGGGTGCGCGGCTCGCGCATCGTGCTCACCGCCAACCCGGGCTATCGCGGCTTCATCTGGAACTTCAAGGCCGGCTCCGACCCCGGCGACCGGGCCATCGTCGCCGCGATGCGTGGCAAGCGCATGCCGCAGATCGGCAAGATAGACATCCGCATCATGGTCGAGGACCAGTCGCGCTGGCTGGCCTTCCTCGACCGGCAGATCGACCTGCTCGAACTGCAAGGGCCGCTGGCGCCCAAGGCGCTGGTGGATGGCCACCTGAGGCCGGAGCTGGCGGCCAAGGGCATACAGCTGTCGCGCATCGTCGACCCGGAGATCAGCTACTACTACTGGAACATGCAGGATCCGGTGGTCGGCGGCCTGTCGCCGGCGAAGATCGCGCTGCGCCGCGCCATCGCGATGGCCTACGACGTGCAGGAGGAGATCAACGTGGTCTGGAACGGCGAAGCGGTGCCGCTGCAATACCCGATACCGCCCGGCGTCGTCGGCTACGATCCGGACTACGTGAGCTCTGTTCACTATCACCCGCGCCTGGCCAACGCCCTGCTCGACCGCTACGGCTACCGGCGCGGCGCCGACGGCTACCGCACGCTTCCCGGCGGCAAGCCGCTGACCATCACCTACACCGCGCGCACCGACTCCAACGGCACGCAGGAGTCGGAGATGTGGAAGAAGACCTTCGATTCCATCGGCATCCGCATGGCGAGCAACCTGATGCAGTTTCCCGACATCCTCAAGGCCGAGAAGGAATGCCATCTGCAGATGCGCACCTCGCCCTGGATCGCCGACTATCCCGACGGCGACAACTTCATGCAGTTGTTCTACGGCCCCAACATCCACCAGAACAACAACGGCTGCACCGAGATTCCCGCCTACGACCGGCGCTACGAGGCTTCGCAGAGGCTGCCCGACGGCCCCGAGCGCGACCGCCTCTACCACCAGATGGCGCGCATCCTGGAAGTGGATGCGCCGATCCTGATCGGCTACGCGCGCTACCGCAACATGCTCGCCCAGCCCAACGTGATCGGCTACAAGAAGCATCCGATCCTGCATTGCGAGTGGCTGTATTTCGACATGACCAAGCCCAAGAGGGATCGGAGCAGCACGCCATGACCGCCTACATCGTCCGCCGGCTCTGGCAGATGCTGCCCACCCTGCTGGGCGTGGTGCTGCTGGTGTTCCTGCTGTTCAACTGGGTGGGCGGCGACCCCGCCTACATCCTGGCGGGCAAGATGTCCAATCCCCAGCAGATCGCCAACATCCGCGCGCAACTGGGCATCGACCAGCCCTACTACGTGCAGCTGTGGATCTTCATCAAGCAGATCGCCAGCTTCAATTTCGGCGCCAGCTGGAGCACCGGCGAGACCGTCGCGCATGTGCTGGAAACGCGCCTGGGTCCTTCCCTGACGGTGCTGGTGCCGCTCACCGTCATCGAGACCGTCATCGCCATCGGCCTGGCGCTGGGCATCGCCTATGTGCGCGGCTCGCTCACCGACCGCCTGGTGATGATCGCCTGCACCGTCGGCATGTCGATCAGCATCCTGGTCTACATCATCGTCTTCCAGTACTGGCTGGCCTACAAGATGGGGCTGTTTCCGGTCCAGGGCTGGAGCGACCATTTCGCCCAGAATCTGTTCCGCTACTCGGCCCTGCCGATCCTGATCGGGCTGGTGGTCAGCGTCGCGCCCGATCTGCGCCTGTTCCGCAGCTTCTTCCTCGACGAGATCAACCAGGACTACGTCCGCACCGCCCGCTCCAAGGGGCTGTCCGAGCCGCGCATCCTGTGGGTGCATGTGCTGCGCAACGCCGCCATCCCGATCGTCACCTACGTCATGGCCAATCTGCCCTCGCTCCTGATCGGCGAGTTCCTGATCGAGCGCTTCTTCTCGATCCCGGGCATCGGCCGCGAGGTGATCCTCGCGGTCGAGCGCTCCGACTTCCCGGTGATCAAGGCGATCACCGTCTATGTCGCCGCCGCCACCATGGTCTTCAATCTGCTCGCCGATCTGCTGTACAAGGCGATCGATCCGCGCGTGCAGCTCAAATGAACGAGTCCACCGTCCAGCGCTCGCCCGGCCTCTGGACACTGGCCTGGCGCCGCCTGCGCGCCGACCGGGTGGCGATGGTCGCGCTGGCCATCGTGGCGCTCTATCTGGTCTCGCTGCTGCTCTCGGCAACCGGCGTGATCGCCCAGCATTGGGACGCGGAGGTCGGCGTCAGCTACGCGCCGCCTTCCTTCCTCGGCGCGGAGACGGCGGCGCAGCGCGATGCTCCGCGCAGCGAGGTGCCGCCGGCGCCGCCCGCAGAGAACCCGCGCGATCCGCTCGGCCCGCTGCTGAAACAACTGCGCGCCGAGCGCGCCGCCGGCCAGGGCGGCATCGACTATTACGGCATCAAGGATCCGCTCGCCGGGGACATCGCGAAACTGCGCGCGAAGCTGCGCGCCGAGCCCGATGCCGGCGTGGTGAAGAAGCGCGCCACCCTGCCCTTCGGCGCCGACAAGTGGGGCCATGACATCGTCCAGAAGACCATCAAGGGCTCGGAGATATCGATCGTCGTCGGTCTCACCTCGGCGCTCTTGGCGACCTTGCTGGGCACGCTTTTCGGGGCAATCTCGGGTTACTACGGCGGCTGGGTGGACGACTGCTTCAACTGGTTCTACAGCGTATTCACCTCGGTGCCCTATCTGCTGCTGATCCTGGCGGTGGCCGCGGTGCTGCACCAGAGGGGCGTCTTGACCATCGTGCTGATCCTGGGACTCACCGGCTGGACCGGCGTCTATCGGCTGATCCGCGCCGAATACCTGAAGCACAAGAACCGCGAGTACGTGCTGGCCGCCGACGCGATCGGCGCGAGCCACGCCAGCCGGATGTTCCGCCACATCTTCCCCAACGTCAGCCACGTGGCCCTGGTGCAGTTGTCCATCCTCACCGTCGGCTTCATCAAGTCCGAGGTCATCCTGAGCTTCCTGGGCTTCGGCGTGCCGGTCGGCGTCGCCTCCTGGGGCAGCATGCTGAACGAGGCGCAGAACGAACTGATCCTGGGCAAGTGGTGGCAGCTCACCGCGGCGACGACGGCGATGGCGGTGCTGGTCACCGCCTTCTCGGTATTCACCGATGCGCTGCGCGACGCGCTGGATCCGAAACTCAAATGAGCGCCGAGATGGAAACCAATCCCTTGCTCGCGGTGCGCGACCTGCGCGTCTCCTTCCGCGCCGATAAACGCAGCCGTGAGTCCGGCTTCGATGCGGTCAAGGGCGTGAGCTTCGACATACCGGAGAACGCCACGGTCGCCCTGGTCGGCGAATCCGGCAGCGGCAAGTCGGTGACCTCGCTGGCGATCCTGGGCCTCTTGCCGCCGGAAAACGCCACGGTGCTCCCGGGCAGCCGGATTCTCTACGGCGGCCGCAATCTGGTCGGCCTGGCGCAGGACGAACTGCGCGAACTGCGCGGTCGCGATATTTCGATGATCTTCCAGGAGCCGATGAGTTCCTTGAACCCGGTGTTCACCGTCGGCTACCAGATCGCCGAGGTGCTGCGCCTGCATCTCAAGCTCTCGCCGCGCCAGGCCCAGGCCAGGGTGCTGGAGCTGTTGAACGAGGTGGGCATCCCCGATCCGCTCGCCAAGAGCCGGGCCCACCCCTTCCAGCTCTCCGGCGGGCAGCAGCAGCGGGTGATGATCGCCATGGCCATCGCCTGCAATCCGCACCTGCTGATCGCCGACGAGCCGACCACGGCGCTGGACGTCACGATCCAGAAGCAGATCCTGGAACTGCTGGCGGCGCTGCAGGACCGGCACCGGATGTCGGTGCTGTTCATCAGCCACGATCTGGCGGTGGTGGGCGAGATCGCCGACCGCGTGGTGGTGATGCGGAGCGGCGAGATCCGCGAGCAGGGCACAACCGACGCGGTGTTCCGCAACCCGCAGGACGCCTACACCCGGGCACTGCTGCAGTGCCGGCCGCCGCTCGAACACCGGCCCCGGCGCCTGGCGGTGATCGACGACTTCATGGGTAGCGACAAGCCGCCCGGCGCGCCGGGGGAGCGCGCGCGCGGACTCGCCGGCAACGAGCCGATCATTCTCGAAGTGCGGGGGCTGGGCAAGAGCTTCTATTCCCGCCAGGGCCTGTTCGGCCAACGCGAATTCAAGGCGGTGCAGGACGTGTCCTTCAAGCTCGCGCGCGGCAAGACGCTGGGGGTGGTCGGAGAATCCGGTTCGGGCAAGACCACGGTCGGGCTCACCCTGATGCGCCTGCACCAGGCGACCGCCGGCGTGGCGCTGTTCGAGGGGCGCGATCTGCTGGCGATGCCGAACGCCGAATTCAAGGCCTACAAGCGGCGCATCCAGATCATCTTCCAGAATCCCTACGCCTCATTGAACCCGCGCTTCACCGTCGGCCAGATCCTGACCGAACCGCTGGCGATCCACGGCATCGGCGCCAACGACGCCGAACGGGGCGCGCTGGTGCGCGAGCTGCTGGCGCGCGTGGAACTGCCCGAAGCCAGCTATCACCGCTACCCGCACGAGTTCTCCGGCGGCCAGCGCCAGCGCATCGCCATCGCCCGCTGCCTGACGATGAAGCCGGACATCCTGATCTGCGACGAATCGGTCTCGGCGCTCGACGTCTCGGTCCAGGCGCAGGTGCTGAACCTGCTGCAGGATCTGCAGGACCAGTTCGGCCTGTCCTACATCTTCATCTCGCACGACCTGGCGGTGGTGAAATACATGTCGGACCAAGTGATGGTGATGAACCAGGGCGAGGTGGTGGAATTCGCCAACTCCGACGACATCTACCTGCGCCCCCAGCACCCCTACACCCGGAAGCTGCTCGCCGCGGTGCCCAGAGCCGACCACCGGATACGCGGTTAGAGAGATTGCTTCGTCGCTCCGCTCCTCGCAATGACACGTCACTGCGAGGCCGCAGGCCGCGGCAGTCTAGGTCCCCTGGCCCAGGCGGATCACCCACAGGCGCGCCAGCGCCGCGGCGCCGTCGGTGCCCCGCACCGTCTTGAATTCGCGCAGCGCCTGCTGCTTCTGCCCGGCGAGCTGATAGGCGTAGCCCAGGTGCAGACGGGCATCGTCGGGGTGGCGGAAGCCGCCTTTCTTGATGCCCTGCGCCATCATCGCCAGGCCCTTGTCGAAGCGGCCGTGCAGCACATAGTTGAGGCCGGTGTTGACGAGCGGCGTGCCGTCCTTGTCGGCGGTCACCCGGGCGTCGTCCTGCCCCAGCGTCTGCCGGTCTTCGGCGAGATTCTTCAGCGTGAGCGCTCTCAGGCGCTGGTGGCGGGCGGCGTCCGGTCCGGTGCCGAGCAGGCCGGCGGCATAGCCGGCGTCGACGAACTTTTTCGCTTCCGCCGGGAAACCCGCCTGCAGCGCCAGTTGCGCCGCCTCCATGTAGTCTTCGGCGCCGCGCATGGTGCCGGTGGCGAGCTTCAGCCGGTCCGCATCGAGGCTCAGCCGGTCGGAAAAACCCGGCGCCGTGGTCACGCTATAGACCACGTTCAGCCAGTAGTCGTGCTTGGGATGGAAGGCCACCAGCATTTCCATGGCACGGGCGTAGCCGGCCTTGTCGTTGCTCTTCTGGTAACAGGTGGCCAGCATCTGCAATTCGATCTCGGACGGCGTCTTGCCCGCCTGCTGCTCGCCCTCGACATCGGCCAGAATCTCGCGGCCGGCGAGAGCAAAGTCATTGCCGAGGTAGAGCGCCTGGACGTAGATCGTGCGCAGCGCCGGATCCTTGCCGCCCGCCTTGAAGTAACGCGCGGCGAGCTCGGCGGCCTTGGCATACTGCCTGGCCGAATAATACTGGCCGGCGGCGACGGCTAAGAACTGCATCCGTTCCGTCACCGGCGCTGCGGGTGAAGCGGCGGTCGCCTCGAAATCGCGCGCGGCGGCCGCCGCGTCGCCCGCGGCCGCCTCGGCCTGGGCGCGCAGCCGCCCGACCATATAGGCCTCGAACGGCGTCTTGTTCTTGACCGCGTCCGCCTCGGCGATCTTGGCCAGCGCCGCCTTGGCCTTCCTGCCCTTCAACAGGTCCACCGCCGCCTGCAGCGGCTTGCCCACCTCCGGCCGCACGGTGGCGGATTTGACTTGACCCTGGGCCAGGACCGGCGCCGTGTAGCCAGCAGCGGCGAAGCCAATCACGCAAAGCAGCGCTGCAATGTTGCGAGTGAGCATCTTCCCAGCCTTATTCTTCAGTTGATGAACTGCTCGTTGCCGACCAGGCCGATCTTGGTCACGCCCAGGCGCTGCGCCTCGGCCATGACCATCGCCACCACCTTGTACTTGACCAGCTTGTTCGGGCGCAAGTGCACCTCCGGCTGGTCGGCCATCGCCGCCAATCCCCGCAACCGCGTCTTGAGATCGTCGCGCCCGTTCACCGTCTCGCCGTTCCACAGGATGGTGCCGTCGAAGTCGATGTCGATAGCCACCACTTGCGGCGGCACCGAGGACTGCTGCTGGTTGGCGGTGGGCATGTTGAGCTTCACCGCGTGGGTCTGGACCGGGATGGTGATGATCAGCATGATCAGGAGCACCAGCATCACGTCGATCAAGGGCGTGGTGTTGATGTCCACCATCACTTCCGGTTCGCCCGAACTGCTGGTGCTGCCGACATTCATAGCCATGCCTATCTCCTCAGCCGCCCCGCACCGGCGGCTCGATGATGAAGCCGACCTTTTCGATACCGGCGCGCTGGCAGGCGAAAACCACCTTGCCGATGAATTCGTAGCGGGCATTGCGGTCGCCGCGGATATGCACTTCCGGCTGCGGCACCTTGACCGCCGCCACCTTCAGTTTGGCCAGCAGCGTCGGCGCGTCGGGCACCAGCACCTCGTTCCAGAAAATATCGCCGTCCTTGTTGATGGCCAGCACGACGTTCTCCGGCTTGGTCACCGTCGGCTGATTCCGCTCCTTCGGCAACTGCACCGGCACCGTGTTTGCGACCACCGGAATGGTGATCAGGAAGATGATCAAGAGCACCAGCATCACGTCCACCAAGGGCGTGGTGTTGATCGCCGAGACGACCTCGTCCTCCGCATCGTCCTGGGCAAAGGCGAAGCTCATCTCAGCCGACCTTGGCCTGACTGTGGCCGCGCGAGAGCAGAACCATGTGCAGTTGGCCGCTGAAGTTGCGGACGTTCTCCATGGCCACCTTGTTACGCCGCACCAGCCAGTTGTAGCCGAGTACCGCGGGCACCGCCACGGCCAGACCCATCGCGGTCATGATCAGCGACTCGCCGACCGGGCCGGCGACCTTGTCGATCGACGCCTGGCCGGCGATGCCGATCGCGGTCAGCGCATGATAGATGCCCCACACCGTGCCGAACAGTCCGACGAAGGGCGCGGTCGAGCCCACCGTGGCGAGAAAGGCCAGGCCGTTTTGCAGGCGGTTACCGATGGTCTCGATCGCGCGCTGGATCGACATGCCGACCCAACTGTTGAAATCGATCTGCTCCAGCATCGAGCTCTCGTGATGTTCGCTCGCCTTACTGCCCTCTTCCGCGATGTAGCGGAAGGCGCTGTCCTCGTGCAGGGTCAGCACGCCGTCCGGAATCGAGCCCGCCTGCCAGAATTTCTTGCGCGCCTCATCGGCCTGCTTCAAGAGCTTGCTCTGCTCCAGGGCCTTCACCACGCCGATGTACCAGGTGCCCATCGACATGATGACCAGGATCAGGAGCGTGCCTCGAGCGACGAAGTCGCCCTGCCGCCACAGCGAGTCCAGGCCGTAGGGATTCTTCACCGACTCGGTTGCGGGCAAGGCCGCGGGCGGCTGCGGCGCGGTCACCGGGCTGACCACGGCGGAACTCGCCGGCAGCGCTTGCGACGCCGGGGCCGCCTGTGCCCAGGCGGCAGCGGGTAATACCGCGGAAATCGTCAAGACACAGAACAGACTGGCCAAGATGGCGCTGACCCTTAGCTTGAAACTCATGGTGTGATCATCCTGAAAAATTATTGGGCAACTGTAAGCGGCGAGGGCAAGCCCCTCACTCGATCTTCCACTCGTACTCCATGCGCGCCCACGACTTCTCGGGCTTGCCATCGACCGTGGCCGGTTTGAACTTGCACAGCCCGAGCGCCCTTCTGGCCGCCTCATCGAGGCGGCGATAGCCGGTCGAGCGCTCGATCTTGCTCTGCAACACCTTGCCGTCGACATCGATCAGGAAGGCCAGCCTGACCACGCCGGTCTCTTCCGCCCGCAGCGAGGCCGGCGGATATTCCGGCTTCTCGCAGTTCCGGGCATCGACCACCGCGGCGGTGGTGCGCACCGGCGCACGCCGGACGATCGGCGCTACCGGACCGGTGGGCTTGATGCTGGTCACCGCGGAAATCGTGTTCTGGGGAACCACCGGCGGCAATTGCACCTGCACTTCGGGCAAGGGAATGTAGGGCGGCGGCGGCGCCGCGAGACGGGGTGGTGGCGGCGGCGGCGGCTTGTCCGGAGGCGGCGGCTTGACCTCCTCGATGATCTTGGTTTCCAGCGGTTGCTGGGCCACTTCGACGATCTTGCGCGCCAGGCCATTGACCAGGGCATAGACCAGCAATGCGTGGAACAGCACGACAATGACGAGACCGGTCGCCCTTCTTCCGGAGTCTGCCGGTTGCGCGTAGCTCATCGGTCTCCCTCATGCCAGTGGATCTGAAAACGCCCCCGCCAGCGGTATGAAACCGGCTCCATAAGGGCGGCGCAAAGATTACCACAACAAGCCTGCAGGATTGCCACCCCCCCGGGAACCCCCCCGAATGCGTGGCGGAAATTGTTAAACAGTGCAGCAGCGGCTAACATGCCGGCTTGCGCGAGCGCGCAGCAGAATAACCGGAGCCTCACGATGAGCGCAATTTTCAAGCTCGGCGTCGCCGCCTTGCTGACCGCATTTGCCGGGTTCGCATCGGCCTCTAAAACCCTGGTCTATTGCTCGGAAGGCAGCCCGGAGGGATTCAATCCGGCCTTTTTCAGCACCGGCACCACCTACGATGCTTCCTCGGTGCCGATCTTCGATCGCCTGGTCGCCTTCGCACCCGGCACCACCAAGGTGGTGCCCTCGCTGGCGCAATCCTGGGAAGTATCCAAGGACGGCCTCGTCTACACCTTTCATTTACGCCACGGGGTCAAGTTCCAGAGCAATGCGCTGTTTACCCCGAGCCGGGACTTCGACGCCGACGACGTATTGTTCACCTTCCTGCGCCAGATGGACCCGAAGCAGCCGCTGCACCAACTGAGCGCCGGCCAGACCTTCGCCTACTGGCAGGACATGGGCATGGACAAGATCGTCGCCAGGATCGAGAAGCTCGGTCCATATACGGTGCGCTTCACGCTGCGCCACCCCGAGGCGCCCTTTCTCGCCGACCTGGCGATGGACTTCGCCTCGATCGATTCGGCCGAGTACTACGGCAAGATGCAAGCCCGCGGCACGCCCGGGATCGCCGACCAGCAGGTGATCGGCACCGGGCCGTTCCAGTTGGTCTCCTACCAGAAGGATGCGGTGATCCGCTACCAGGCCTTCGACCAGTATTGGCGCGGCCGGGCCAAGATCGATCACCTGATCTTCGCCATCACGCCCGATGCGGCGGTGCGCTACGCCAAGCTGAAGACCGGCGAATGCCAGGTGATGGCCTACCCCAAGCCCGCCGACATCGCGTCGATGCGTCACGATCCCAACATCGTGCTCTATTCGAAGGCGGGCCTGAACATCGGCTATATCGCCCTCAACGTCGAGAAGAAGCCGCTCGACCAGTTGCTGGTGCGCCAGGCCCTGGCACTGGCGACCAACCAGGATTCGATCCTGAAGCTGATCTATCAGGGCAACGCCCAGGCGGCGAAGAACCTGATCCCGCCGACCCTCTGGTCCTACAACGACCAGGTCCAGGCCACGCCCTATGATCCGGCCAGAGCCCGGGCGCTGCTCGCCAAGGCCGGGCTGCCCCAGGGTTTCGCCATCGACCTGTGGTACCTGCCGGTATCCCGCCCCTACAATCCCGACGGCAAGCGCATGGCCGAACTGATCCAGGCCGACTGGGCCACGATCGGCGTCCGGGCGCGCCTCATCACCTACGAGTGGGGCGAGTATCTGAAGCGCAGCAAGGACGGCGAGCAGCAGGCGATCATGTACGGCTGGTCGGGCGACAACGGCGACCCGGACAACTTCTTCACGCCGCTGGCCGGCTGCGCCGCGGTCAAGGGCGGCGGCAATGTCGCGCGCTGGTGCAACAAGGACTTCGAGCGCCTGATCCAGCGGGCCAAGGTGACCACCAACCAGGCGCAGCGCGCCAAGCTCTACGAGCGCGCCCAGGTGATCATGAAGCAACAACTGCCCCTGATCACCATCGCCCACAGCCTGGAGTTCACGCCGGTGAGGAAGGGAGTGGTGGGCTACACCATGGACGCCACCGCGCACCACAATTTCTACGGAGTCGACCTGGCGCCCTGACCCATGCTGGCCTACGTTCTGAAGCGGCTCGGAATGGTGATCCCGACCTTTCTCGGCATCACCTTGCTGTCCTTCTCGTTGATCCATCTGATCCCGGGCAATGCCGCCGAGGCACTCTCGGGCGAACGCGGCATGTCGCCGGAGCGCTACCGCCAGCTTGCCCACCAGCTCGGCCTGGATCGGCCGCTCAGTAGCCAATACTTCGACTACCTGGTGCACCTGCTGCACGGCGACTTCGGCCGCTCGATCAACACCCACGAAGCGGTAATGAAGGAATTCCTGACGCTGTTTCCGGCGACCGCGGAGCTCGCCCTGGGCGCGATCCTGCTGGCGCTGCTGCTCGGCCTGCCGGCCGGCATCCTGGCGGCGGTCAAACGCAACAGCTTCATCGATTACTCGGTGATGGGTGTGTCGCTGACCGGCTACTCGATGCCGATCTTCTGGTGGGCGCTGCTCCTGATCGAGCTATTTTCGGTCAAGCTCGGCTGGACTCCGGTGTCCGGACGGATCTCCATCGTCTATGATTTTCCCACGCCCACCGGCTTCATGCTGATCGATGCCTGGCGCTCGGGCCAAGCCGGCGCCTTCCGCTCGGCGTGCTCGCACCTGGTCCTGCCCGCGATCGCGCTGGGCACCATTCCACTGGCGGTGATCGCGCGCATGACGCGCTCGGCGATGCTCGAAGTGCTGCGCGAGGACTACATGCGCACCGCGCGGGCCAAGGGCCTGTCCTGGTTTTCGGTGGTCTGCGTGCATGCGCTGAGGAACGCCCTGATCCCGGTGATCACCGTGATCGGTCTGCAGGTCGGCACGCTCCTGACCGGCGCGATCCTGACCGAAACCATCTTCTCCTGGCCGGGCATCGGCAAGTGGCTGGTCGAGGCCATCCATCGCCGTGACTACCCGGTGGTGCAAGGCGGCATCCTGATCTCGGCGTGCATCGTGATCAGCGTCAATCTGGCGGTCGACCTGCTCTACGGCGTCGTCAATCCGCGCATCCGCCACGGCCGATGAGTTCCACCACGCCCTCGCCGCTCGCGGAACTGTGGCATCACTTCAGCCGCAATCGCGGCGCGCTGGCCGGCCTCGCCGTGGTGCTGCTGCTCGTCCTGCTGGCGCTGTTTCCCGGCTGGTTCGCGCCGCACTCGCCGATCGAGCAATTCCGCTCTGCGGCGCTCTCGCCGCCGGCCTGGCAGGAGGGCGGCAGCCGCAACTACCTGCTCGGCACCGACGCCGTCGGTCGCGACATCCTGTCGCGGCTGATATACGGCGCGAGGCTGTCCTTGATGATCGGCCTGATCGCGGTATCGCTGTCGCTGTCCATCGGCATCGTGCTCGGCCTGGTCTCGGGCTTTCTGCGCGGCTGGGTCGAGACCGCGATCATGCGCCTGATGGACATCCTGCTGGCGCTGCCCTCGCTGCTCCTGGCCATCGCGGTGGTGGCCATTCTCGGCCCGGGCCTCTTGAACGCCATGTTCGCCATCGCCGTGGTGATGGTGCCCCACTACGTGCGCCTGATGCGCGCCTCGGTGATCGGCGAACTGGGCAAAGATTACGTCGCCGCCTCGCGCATCGCCGGCGCCGGCACCCTGAGGCTGATGTTCGACACCGTGTTGCCCAATTGCACCGCCCCCTTGATCGTCCAGGCCACGCTGGGGTTTTCCAGCGCCATCCTCGACGCTGCAGCGCTGGGCTTCCTGGGCCTGGGCGCCCAGCCGCCCACCCCGGAGTGGGGCTCGATGCTCGCCTCGGCGCTGGAGTTCATCGCCAGCGCGTGGTGGGTGGTGACCTTCCCGGGACTGGCGATTCTGGTCTCGGTGCTGGCCTTCAACCTGATGGGCGACGGTCTGCGCGACGCCCTCGATCCGAAACTGAAAACTTAAATGGCGCTGCTGGAAATCGAGAATCTGAGCGTGGCCTTCGGCCGGCCGCAGGCGCCGCTGATCGCGGTCGAGGGCGTCGATCTGGCCATCGATGAGGGCGAGGTGGTCGGCGTCGTCGGCGAGTCCGGCTCGGGCAAGAGCGTCAGCTCTCTGGCGATCATGGGCCTGATCGATCCCCCGGGCAGGGTGAGCGCGCGGCGCATGGAACTGGCCGGCAGGAACCTCCTGACGATCTCCGCGCGCGAGCGCCGGTCTATGCTCGGCCGGGACGTGGCGATGATTTTCCAGGACCCGATGGCGAGCCTCAATCCCTGCTTCACCGTGGCGCATCAACTGATGGAGACGCTCGCGGTCCATGTCGGCGGCAGCGCGCGCGCACGCCGCGCGCGCGCGCTGGAACTGCTGCGCCAGGTGGACATGCCCGACCCCGAGCGGCGTCTAGACGCCTACCCGCACCAGCTCTCCGGGGGCATGAGCCAGCGCGTCATGGTGGCGATGGCCATCGCCTGCAACCCGCGCCTGCTGATCGCGGACGAGCCGACCACCGCGCTCGACGTCACCATCCAGGCGCAGATGCTCGATCTGCTGCTGGCGCTGCAAAAGCAGTGCGGCATGGCCCTGCTCTTGATCACCCACGATCTGGGCGTGGTCGCCCAGACGGCGCAGCGCGTGGTGGTGATGTACGCGGGGCAGGTGGTCGAGACCGGGACGCTGCCGCGGATCTTCGAGGCGCCGCGCCACCCCTACACCCAGGCCCTGCTCGCTGCCCTGCCCGAGAACAACGTCGGCAGGAAGCGCCTGCAGACCATCCCGGGAACGGTGCCGGGACAGTTCGACCGGCCGGCCGGCTGCCTGCTCCAGCCCCGCTGCGCATTCGCCGCCCCCCGCTGCGAGCGCGAGCGGCCGGCGCTCGCAGGCGAGCCCGGCAGACTGGTGCGCTGCCACTTCCCGCTCGGCGGCGAGACGCGATGAATAGCGTCGTGATCCCGCCGCTGCTCGAAGCCAGGAATCTGGTCAAGCACTACCCGGTGGCGCAAGGCCCGTTCAAAAAACCCGCGCTCGTCCGCGCCCTGGACGGCGTCTGCTTCGAGCTCGCAGCCGGCGAGTCGCTGGCGGTGGTCGGCGAATCGGGCTGCGGCAAGTCGACCCTGGCGCGCCAGGTCACGATGATCGAGGCGCCGACCGCCGGACAACTGTTGCTGGACGGAATCGACGTCGGATCTGCCACGCGGGCCGAGAAGCGGCGTCTGCGGCCGCTGGTGCAGATGGTGTTCCAGAATCCTTACGCCAGCCTCAACCCGCGCAAGCGGATCGGCGCGATCCTCGAAGAGCCGCTGGCGATCAACACAGGCCTCCATCGCGCCCAGCGCCGCGAGCGGGCGCTGACGATGATGGAGCGGGTCGGCCTGCGTCCGGAGCAGGCTGGACGCTATCCGCACATGTTCTCCGGCGGCCAGCGCCAGCGGGTGGCCATCGCCCGGGCGCTGATGCTCGATCCCCGCCTGGTGGTCGCGGACGAACCGGTCTCGGCCCTGGACGTATCGGTCCAGGCCCAGGTGCTGAACCTGATGATGGACCTGCAGGAGCAGACCGGCGTCGCTTATCTGTTCATCTCGCACAACCTGGCGGTGGTCGAACATATCGCCGACCGGGTGCTGGTCATGTACCTGGGCCGGGTGGTCGAGTCGGGTGCGAAACAAATGATTTTCGACCGGCCCCGGCACCCCTACACCCGCGCCCTGCTCGCCTCGACGCCGCGCCTAGACGCCGGGGCGCGGCAGTCGCCGCTCAGGGGCGAGCTGCCCTCGCCGCTGGCGCCGCCACCGGGCTGCGCCTTCCATCGTCGCTGCCCGTTCGCCGTCGATCGCTGCGCCCTCGAAGCGCCGGCACTGGCAGCTCATGACGGCCGTCTGGTGGCCTGCCACCGGGTCGGCGAGCTCGACTGACACCTACTACGTCACCAGATCGTCACGCGCGCATCCGGCGGCAGGTACATCTTGTCGCCCGGCTTGACGTCGAAGGCGGCATAGAAACCCGGCTGATTCTGCAGCGTGCCCTTGACGCGGAACTGCGGCGGCGAATGCGGATCGCTCTTGATGCGGACGATGGCCATTTCGTCCCGCATCTTGGTCCGCCATACCTGGGCAAAACCCATGAAGAAGCGCTGATCGCCGGTAAGCCCGTCGATCACCGGCGCCGGCTTGCCGGCCAGGGACAGATGGTAAGCCTTGTAGGCGATCGCGAGACCCGAGTTGTCGGCGATGTTTTCCCCCAGGGTCAAGGCGCCATTGACCGGATAGCCGGGAACCGGGCTGAAGGCGCCGTACTGCTTGACCAGGGCCGAGGTCTTGGCGGCGAATTTCTTGTGGTCCTGCGGGGTCCACCAGTCGTGCAGATTACCGGCGCCGTCGTACTGGCTGCCCTGATCGTCGAAGCCATGGCTGATCTCGTGGCCGATCACCGCACCGATGCCGCCGTAATTGACCGCGGGGTCGGCATGAACGTCGAAGAACGGCGGCTGCAGGATCGCCGCCGGGAACACCACCTCGTTCAGCTCCGGATTGTAGTAGGCATTGACCGTCTGCGGCGTCATGTCCCACTCGCTGCGATCGATCGGTCCACCGAGCTTGGCGGTCTCCCGCCGGTACTCGAAAACGGCGGCGCGGCGAACGTTGCCGACCAGGTCGTCGGGCGCAATGGCGAGCTTCGAATAGTCGCGCCACTTCGACGGATAGCCGATCTTGGTCATCAGCATGGCGAGCTTGGCCTGCGCCGCCTTCTTGGTCGCCGGGCTCATCCAGTCCAGGGTGTCTATGCTCTGCCGGTAGGCGGCGATCAGATTGGCGACCAGTTGCTCCATCCGCGCCTTGTTCTCGGGCGGGAAATACTCCCCGACGTAGAGCTTGCCCAGGCCCTCGCCGATCGCGTTGTCGATCAGCCGCACCGCCCGCTTCCAGCGCGGCTCCTCGCGGGGAATGCCGCTCAGCGCGGTGCCGTAGAAGGCGAAGTTCTCGGCGACGTAAGCGTGGTCGAGATCGGGCGCGTAATGGGAGAGCAGATGCCAGGTGAAGTAGGCGCGCCAGACCGGCAGCGGCGTCTTCTTCAGCACCTGGTTGAAGCCGGCGAGATAGCTGGGCTGGCTGACGATCAAATAGCTGATCCTGCCCTTCAAGCCGGCCGCGGCGAGATAAGAGGACCAGCCGTAGCCCGGCGTCAGGCGATCGAGCTTAGGCAGCGTCAGCTTGTTGTAGGTCTTCTGCGGGTCGCGGTTTTCCACCTTGGTCCACTGCACCCTGGCGAGTTCGGTCTCCAGCGCCACGATCCTTGCGGCATCACCGGTCGCAGCCTTGTCGCCGGCGAGCGCCAGCATCCTGCCGATATGCGCCTGGTACTGGACGCGCACCGCCTTCAGCTTGGCGTCGTCGTCCTTCAGGTAGTAGTCGCGGTCGGGAAGACCCAGGCCGTCCTGCCCCAAATCGACGATGTAACGGGTCGAGTCCCTGTTGTCCTGATGGATCTGGGGTGCGTAGGGCGCGGTCACGCCGATCTCGTTGAAGTACGCGATCAAGGCCGGAATCTGGCGTTTGGCTTTCAGCGCCCGAATCCTCCGCAGCTCAGCCGCGAGAGGCTTCAAGCCCAGGGTCTCCAGCCTGTCCTTGGCCATGAAGCTCTTGTACAGGTCAGCGATCTTCTGTTCGATCGAACCGGGCGCTTGCTTCTGCGCCGCCACCTTCTCGACGATGCCTCGCAGTTGCTTCGAGGTATCCTCGGCCACTTCGTAGAAGGCGCCCCAGCCCGACTTGTCGGCGGGAATCCGGGTCTTGGCGAGCCAGTTGCCATTGACGTAGCGGAAGAAGTCGTCCTGGGGGCGGACCTTGGCATCGACGTTCTGCATGTCGATGCCCGAGACCAGAGCAGGCGACGACGCGGCACCGGCAGCCACCGCCAGCGTTAGAAAGCAGGCGCCAAGTAGGGTTCGTTTCACGGCAGTTTCCTGAAGTTGATCGCTGGCGGAGCGTAGCAGAAAAAAAGCCGTGAGAGCGATCACGGCTTTTTGGCAGAAACAGGGTGCGCCGCAGCGCACCCGGTCAAACCATTACATGAACTTGTAGGTCGCGCTCAGGTAACCGAACATGCCATGCGCGTCGTAGTACGACGGATCGTAGCCCGACTGGAAATATTGATAGCCGGTGATCGCCTGGGGCGGAGTCCGGTTGAACATGTTCTTCAAACCGGCCCGCATCGTCAGGTTCTTGATCCCCGAGTATGAGCCTTGCACATCCCAGGTCGAGAACGCGCCGACGTGCAGCGCATCCGTCGCATTACAGGCATTGCAGTCAGCCCGCGAATTGTCCTGATAGCCGGACTGATAATTCTGCGTCAGGGTCAGGCCGTAGCCATGGAACTGCCAGTCGAACGCCAGTTGATGCCGCCAGCGGAAGATGATGCCGCCATTGATAGTGGCATTCAGCGGCAGGCCATTTGGATCGTTGGTCGCCGCAATGCTGTGCTGGACCGTCCCGTCCGGCAACTGCTCGTCGTACTTGGTGAGATAAGTCCCGTTCAGGTGCGTGCTGAAGACACCATAATTTGCGGTCCTCGCGATCAACCAGCGGAAGCCGAGATCGATGCCAGCAGTCTTCAGACCGCCGGCATTGATGTTGGTGGCCATGATGTTCGTGATGTTGCCAGCGGAGTCGCGCGTCACCAGACTGCTGTAGCTGCCGTTACCAGCGGCAGCCTGATCGACGGTCAGCTGCGGCGAGATCGTGGTCACGAGATTGTTGACGTTGATCTTCCAGTAGTCGATCGACACCGACACGTCCTTCACCGGATCGAGCACCAGACCGAGAGACGACTGTTCAGATTTCTCCGGCTTCAGGTTGGGATTGCCGCCCAGCGTCTGGTTGAACTGCCCTGAGGTACCGGTGACCGGATCCTTGAAGTTGGCGGTGGTGCCGTAGGTCTGCGGATTGTAGAGCTCGGGCAGGCTGGGCTCGCGGAATCCGGTGCCGTAGGAAGCGCGCGCCAGGATCCGCGAAGTCGGCTGGAAGCGGAAGCTGATCTTCGGATTGGTGGAAGTCACCTGCGGATAGTGGTCGTTGCGTACCGCAAGATCGGTTTCCAGCGTCTTCAGCAGCGGCACGTTCAATTCGCCGTACAGCGAGGTTGATTGGCGCGATGCATTCAAGGGCAGCAACTGGCCGCCATAGCCGGAAATGTCGCCCGACTGGTAAGCCGCGCTGGGCACCAAGTCCATGTTTTCGTTCTTGAACGAAGTGCCTAGCGCGTAGCTCGCCATGCCGCTTGGCATCTTGAACAGGTCGCCGGATATCTTGGCGTCGAGGGAATCGGTGGACAACGTCGAGCTGACCATCGGCCCGACATAATTGGTGCCATAAATCTGCGCAGCCAGCGAAGGCGTCTGATACTGGGTGAAGGGATCGAACGCGTTGTTGTTGCTCAACAGCTGGACCAGCGCGAGTTGAGACTGATAGCCCTGCTGGGTGCTCTCGGTGACCGAACTGGAGTTGTGATTGTAGGCGACGTCGTAATCCTGGTTCTTGAACAAGCCGCGCAGACCCATGACCAGATGCGACAGATCCGAGTCATCGGTATGGATCCGGCCACCGCCGTCGAACGCCCGGTAGCTGACGGTAATCGGCTGTCCGAGTGCCGACGGTTTGTTGGCGGCGATGAAGGCAGAGGGATAATACGGGCTGGTCGGCGACATGATGATCGCCGGATAGACATTCGCCGTCACGAATTTCAGGTCGGGCGCCAGGAAAGCGACGCTGTAGGGCGAGGGCTGCTCCGAGGTGACGGTCTTCTGATGCGAATGAAAGCCCTCGACAAAGAACTCGTTGTTATCGGTCAGCTTGAAGCGGAAGCTGCCGCTCAGGTTTTCGCGCTTGATGTCCGGAATCAGTTCGGCCACGGGAGCGGGGTTGTAGCGGCATGAACCAAGATTGGCGTCGTAGGCGCTGCCGTTAGCCGCGCAGTTGTTCGGCGACAGGGGATTGCCGAAGGGCCCGCCGATCCCGCTGCCCTGGCTAGCCAGGGTATGCGGAACGGTGCCCTGGGCGTTGGGCGTGGTGGTCGGATCGAAGGTTCTGATGGCGCCGCTCGGCGTCGCGCTGAAATCGCGATAGCCGTCATTGGTCCAGGAATTTCCGGCGTAACTACGCTGCGAACCATAGATCGGCGAATCGTGGCCGACGTCGGCGGAGAGGGTGAGATTGTAACGATCCTGCGCGAGATTGCCCCAGCCTGCGATCACGCTGGCTTTGTTGGATTCGCCGCCGCCATCCTTGGTGGTGCCGGCGTAGGCGGTGCCTTCCACGCCCGAGAAATTCTGCCGGGTGATGAAGTTGATCACGCCGCCGATCGCGTCCGAACCATACACGGCGGAGGCACCGTCCAGCAGGACATCGACATGGTCGATAGCCGCAATCGGAATCGAATTGATATCCACCGCGGTGCCATCGGTCGCATAGTTCGCCAGGCGACGCCCATTGACCAGCACCAGGGTCTTGTTCTCGCCCAGACCGCGCAAGCTGGCTGCCGATAAGCCGTAAGTCGAAAGACCGATACCCTGGGCAGCAACAAAGCCGCCGGCAACCGAGTTCGAAGTCAATGTCGAGAGCAACTCTTCAGCGGATGTGACGCCAAGTTTTTCGATGTCTGCCCGGGTAACCGTCTGCACCGGCAGCGCACCTTCGATTTGGGCACGCTTGATCGACGAGCCGGTGATCTCAACGCGCTGGACCGGGTCGTCGGCCATCGCCGCCTTGGCGCTCACGGTAAGAGCGCCGGCTGCCAACGCGTAACCGATCAGGACGTGCAACCGCTTTTGCTTGATCTTGAAATCCATCGAAACTCCCCCCTGGCAATAATTGGGAAATCCGCGCACGCACCGAGCAGTCTCGCCGCGGATCGTTACCTTCAGTACTCACCCGGCGGCCCGGCGGGCACAGGCAAAAGCCCGTCCGTTGCTCAAGCCACCGCGTCCATACTTGTGACTTGTATTAGACGATAGATGTAAGCAAAAGGTAACAATTCGTGGCTGATTTTCGGGGGGGGTGTCGGGGGGGTATGGCTCTGAAACACCCGTGGCTCAAGGCCGGCCGGAGATCACCGGTTATGACGCCGCGCCCGCCAGGATGGCAACGCGGTCGGCCGAAGGCGCCGATACCCCGCGGGTGTTTCCGGATGTTGCTGATTCTTTACAAGCGATTTCTGCGCTTCAGCCGCCCGCCAGCCGCGCGGCCGCTTCCCTTTTCCGCAGGGCGGTGCGCAGGGCGAAGAACAGCTGGACCAGGATCAGCAGCGCGCACGCCGCCATGAAGCCGGCGCTGATCGGGCGCTTGACGAACACCAGCAGATCGCCCCGGGAGAGCA
>MLJW01000321.1_pt1 | contig 27477 bp, 19 predicted proteins | sample 888231 | NCBI WGS metagenome assembly MLJW01 (sample SAMN05788063, study PRJNA343431) | mine drainage metagenome | isolation source: sample collected from the inflow into an acid mine drainage treatment plant... | place: Germany: Lusatia, lignite mining district
GCACCGGCGAGCGCAGCTGGACTCCGCTGGGTCAGCTGGCCGCGTTGCGCATGGTGCAGACACCGAACCAGATCCGCCACATCGCCGGAGCACGCGCGCTCGACATCCTCGCCACGCCGACCGGCCCGCTGGGCAGCACCGAGCTGCAGGCGCGCGACGCACTGGCCGGCCTGCAACTGCCGCCGGGCTACCGCATCGAGTTCGGCGGCCTTGCCGCCGAACTCGAACGCGCCGCCGCCGGCGTGCTGCTGGCGGCGCTGGCCGCGTTCGCGATCATGCTCGGCATCCTGCTGCTGCAGTTCGACGGGTTGCTGATTCCCGGCTTGCTGCTGCTGGAGATTCCGCTGGCGCTGACCGGCGGCGCGGTCGCGCTGCTGCTCAGCGGCGTCGGCCTCAACGCCACCGGCATGATCGGCTTCCTGACGCTGGTGGGCATAGGCTTGCGCCACTCGATCGTGTTGCTCGACCGAGCGCGCGCCAACGAGAACGCCGGCATGCCGCTCGACGCGGCGGTGCGCGAAGCGATCCAGCTGCGCTTCCGGCCCATCGTGCTGACCGCGGCGACCGCGATGCTGGGCATGCTGCCCACCGCGCTGGGCCTGGGCCAGGGCGCGGCGCCCGAACAGGGGCTGGCCGTGGTCATCCTCGGCGGGCTGCTGTGGAGCGCGCTGCGCAGCACCAACCTGATTCCGGCGCTGTACCTGCACTGGCGCGGCCGGCAGCTGACGCGTCGGCGCGGCGTCGGCGCCGGGAGCTGAGCGCCGACGGCCACGCCCTCACCCCGGCGCGCGCAGCCAGGCGACCAGAGGCGGCGACAGCACCAGCAGCAGCAGCCCGAACAGCAGGTCATTGCCGCTGGCCGGGTTGAAATCCTGCAGCGCCCGGGACCACGAGCGGCGCAGCAGCAGCCGCCCCATCGCCAGGTCGAACGCGGCCATGAACAGCGCCAGCCACAGCCCGAGCGCGAACGGCTGCGCGAGCCCGGCGAGGCCGATTCCCGGAACCAGCAGCCAGCACACGCCGAAGGCCAGCGCCGAGCCCGAGACGATGCTGAGCTTGAGCGCACGCGCCTTGCCGACCCGCGGCGCCAGTACGACGGTACGCGCGATCCCGTGGAGCGTCTCGACGCCCGCCAGCACCACGCACAGCGAGATGATGCGAATGAAGCTGTCGATGCTCATGCCGAGGCCCTCGCTGGGTCCACCACCACGTCCGGCGGCGGCTGTGCGCAGGCTAACGCGCACGGGCGCCGAGGTGCGCGTCGGCGCGACGCTCGATGGCCGGCGCGATCAATCCGGCGCGTGCTGCGATCGCCGCGCATGCGTATCCAGATGTCTCGCCGATCAGCCATGCGCCAAACGGGCGCGATAATCCAGGGGCATGCGGTTTGCAGCAGGAAAGCTGGGATGACAGAGTTTGAACGAGGTGCGCACGGCGCCGATCAATGCGGGCGAGGCGACAGCGTGTGCTCGATCTGCGGCCACGGCGTGCACGCCGAACTGGCGTTCTCGTTCGCCTACCAGCCCATCGTCGATTGGCCGGCCGGACGCATCTTCGCCCATGAAGCACTGGTGCGCGGAGTCGACGGCGCCGGTGCCGCGAGCGTGCTGTCGCAGGTCGACGACCGCAACCGCTGCAACTTCGACCAGTCGTGCCGCACGCGCGCGATCGAGCAGGCCTGCGATCTCGGGCTGACCGCGCGCGGCGAGAAGCTGTCGATCAATTTCCTGCCGCACGCGGTGTATCGGCCCGAGATCTGCATCCAGACCACGCTGGCCATCGCCAGCCGACGCCGACTCGCGCTCGACGACGTGATCTTCGAAGTCACCGAAGGCGAGCGCGTCGAGGACGGGCCATGGTTCGCCGAAATCCTCACCGAGTACAAGCGGTGCGGTTTCCTGACCGCGATCGACGACTTCGGCGCCGGCTACGCCGGCCTGCGCCTGCTGGCCGACTTCCAGCCCGACCTGATCAAGATCGACATGGACCTGGTGCGCGGCGTCGACACGCAGCCGGCGCGGCAGGCGATCGCGCGCGCGGTGATCCGCGTGGCCGAGGAACTGCGCATCGACGTGATCGCCGAAGGCATCGAAACCGCCGGCGAGCGCGACTTCTTCGTGCACCAAGGCGTGCGCCTGTTCCAGGGCTATCTGTTCGCGCGACCGCTGTTCGGCCGCCTGGCCGACGCGCCAGGCTGCGCCGGCCGCTGACGCGGCGCCGCTCAACGCGTGGTGCGCCGCGTGCGGCCGGCGGCGCCGGACGCCAGGTAGGTGGACACCACCACGCTCAGCCAATCCATGAACGCTTCGGCATGAGCCGCGCGGTGGCGCTGCGCCGGATACAGCAGCGACACCGGCAGCGGCGCCGGCGCGTACTCGGGCAGCACGCTGAGCAGTTGCCCGCTGTCGAGCAGCGGGCGCAGGTGCAGCTCGGGGGCCTGGATCAAGCCCAGCCCGGCCAGGCACGCGCACTGGTACGCGTCGGTGCTGTTGACCGTCACCGCGACGCGCATCGGACGCTGCTTGGGCTCGCCGTGCTCGACGTAATCCCACGCCGCGCCGTGGCGCGCCAGGCCAGCCGCGTAATGCACGATCCGGTGCCCGCCGAGTTCGTCCAGCGAGGTCGGCACGCCGTATCGACCCAGGTACTGCGGACTGCCGACGTTGACCATGCGCAGCGATCCGAGCCGGCGCGCCACCAGGTCCAGATCGGCGAGGTGGCCGACGCGCACGACGCAGTCGAACCCCTCGCGCACCGGATCGACCAGCCGATCGGTCGTGCCGACGTCGATCTCGACCCTGGGGTGATCGCGCAGGAACTCGGGCAGGCGCGGGATCACCAGCGCGCGCGCCAGGCCGATCGGCAGGTCCACGCGCAGGCGTCCGACCAGCATGCCGGGTGAGCGCTTGAACATCGTCTGCAGACGCTCGGCGTCGGCCAGCAACTCGCGGCTGCGCTCGACAAAGCGCTCCCCCTCGGCGCTCAGCCGCACACGGCGGGTCGTGCGCTGCAGCAGCGTGGCCTGGACCGCCGCTTCAAGCTCGCGAACGGCCGTCGACACGCGCGCCTTGGACAGCCCGAGCTGCTCGGCGGCGAGGGTGAAGCTGGAGCATTCGGCTACACGGATGAAGATCGCCAGTTCGTCGAAATGCAGCGGCTTATTGTTCATTTTTTCAAAACAATGTTCTCGGAGTCGACCACTTTATGACGCAATCCCGAACCGATAAAGTTCCGTCATCAACTTCCATCCAAGCCACGGAGCCCGTCCCATGAAGCAGAACACTTCGCGCATCGCGCTGATCACCGGCGCCAGCCGCGGCCTTGGCCGCAGCGTCGCCATGCACCTGGCCACGCAAGACGTCGGCATCGTCGCCACTTATCTCGAGCAGTCGGCCGCCGCCGAAGAACTGGTCGGAGGCATCAAGGCGCGCGGTGGTCGCGCGGTCGCGCTGCAACTCGACGTCGGCGACACCCCCTCGTTCGGCGCGTTCGCGCAGCGCCTCGAGCGGGCGCTGGCCGACACCTGGCAGCGCGACCGCTTCGATTTCCTGGTCAACAATGCCGGCCATGGCGTGCACGCCGCGTTCGCGCAGACCACCGAGGCCGATTTCGACCGGCTCATGCGCGTGCACCTGAAGGGGCCGTTCTTCCTGACGCAGGCGATGCTGCCGTTGCTGGCCGACGGCGGCCGCATCGTCAACTTCTCCAGCGGGCTGGCGCGCTTCACCTTCCCCGGCTACGCGGCCTACGCGACGATGAAGGGCGGGCTCGAAGTCATGAGCCGCTACATGGCCCGTGAGCTGGCGGCGCGCGCGATCACCGTCAACGTCATCGCCCCGGGCGCGATCGAGACCGACTTCGGCGGCGGTGCGGTGCGCGACAACGCGCAGCTCAACGCCCAGCTCGCCGCGGCCACCGCGCTCGGTCGCGTCGGGCTGCCCGACGATGTCGGCGCGGCGGTGGCCGCGCTGCTCGGCGACGGCAACCGTTGGGTCACCGGCCAGCGCATCGAGGTCTCGGGCGGCATGATGCTGTGACGCTGCGATGCTGTGATGCGCCCGCGCGCCTCGGCGGGGGGCCCATGTCCCTGGCGCGAGCAGGCTGCTGAAGTACCGGCGGGGGTCGCGTTGGTGCAGGATCGGGTCGATGCGTGTGCGCCGGCGCGCAGCGCCTAGTGCCAGGCGTAGCTGACGCCGAGCCAGGCCCCGCGCGGAGCGCCGGGAGCGACGAAGCGGGTGTTGCGCCAGGCGTTCGGATCTCGGCTGTAGCTGCGGTCCGGACCGGTGAACGCATTCTGGCCGAGCTGGCCGAAATCAGCGTAGACGCGGTTGAACAGGTTGTCGATCGACAGGTCGACGCGCCAATGCCGGTCCACGCGATAACGCGCGCCGACGTTGACCACCGCGAAGCCGCCGACGCTGCCGTGCACGTCGCGGTTGTTCTCGTCGCCTTGCGCGTAGCGGTCGCTGCACGCCGTCAGCTGGGCGCGCAGCGCCCAGCGTCCGGTCGGCGTGTAGCGCACCGACAGCGCAGCGCTCCACAGCGGGATGTTCGGCAGGCGATCGCCGGGCCGCACCTGGATGTTGCCGTTGGCGTCGGCACTGGAGTTGCTTGCGCTCTGCTCCAGAAAGGCCGACTCGTAAGTGGCCAGCGTGTGGCTCAGCGACGCCGACCACTGCCAATGCCTGCTGCCGCCGAGCAGGTCGACCGTCGCCGTGCGAAACAGCTCCTGCGGCACGTTGGCGAAATACCCCTGGGTCATGCCTGAGAGGCTGATGAACTGGATCGCATTGTCCAGCGCCGTATGCGTGTACGAGGCGCGCACGCGCAGGCCGGGAAGGTGCCAGACCGCTCCGACCCGCACAGTGTGCGCGGTCTCCGCGGCCAGCGACGGGTCGGCCACCAGCACGTTGGGCAGCGTGCAAGGCGCCGCCGGACTGGCGCAGGTCAGCTCGACCGGCATCGGCACCCGCATGCCCTGCGCGTAGCGCAGCTCGTAGGAAGCGCGGCGCGTCGGATGCACGTCGACGCCGACGCTGGGGTTGAAGCGCGAGAAGCCGTGGCTGCCGCCCAGCGCTCCGCCCAGGTGGTCGCTCATGTCCACGGTGGCATCTTCGTAGCGCCCGCCGGCGTCGACGTCCAGCCAGCGCGCGGGCGAGAGCTTCTCGGTGAGGTAGACGCCGCGGTAGACGTTGCGTACCCCGAGGTCGACCGGCTGCTGGTCAAAGGGGCCCAAGCCCACCGTGTAGCGCTGGGGCGTGAAGCCGGCCGCCTGCTGCGCCTGGGTGTATCCCACGGTCTGGCGGTCTTCGTCGATGCCGGCCGTCACGACGTTGGGCATTGCGGCCAGCGGCGTGTCGTTGCGCACCGCCAGGGTCACGCCGCGTGCCTGCTGGTGCAAGGCGTTGGCCACGTTGCTGGCCAAGGGGTTGGACAGGGTCGGCGTGGTGCCGTCGTAGCTGCCGTTGACGTTGCTGTTGAAACCCGACTGGTCGCTGTTGCGCAGGTACACGCGCCCGGTGACCTGCCAGTGCGGCGACAGCACCTGCATGTCGCCGATGTTGAAGAAGTTCAGCCGGTTGTCGATCCAGTCGGGCGCCGTGTAGACGTCGGCCGGGGTGTTCATCCACTCGGCAGGCAGGGTCTGCGATCCCGACAGATGGCTTTGCGCGAAGGTGTAGCTCATGTCCAGGCGGTTGCCGTCGGCGTCTCGCGTGGCCTTCGCGAACAGCGTGCGGTTGCTGCTCGGGTTGTAGGGCGCGTAGCCGTTCTCGTGCTGATTGCGCGCCGCCACGAAACAGCTCCAGTCGCCGCGGCTGCCGCCGACACGCGCGTTCTCGGCGGTGCGGCCGAAGCTGCCCGCTTCCACGCCCACTTCGCCGCCCGGGTCGTGGCGTCCGTCGCGGGTCTGCATGAGCACCGCCGCGCCCAGCGTATTGAGGCCGAACACCGGGTCGGCGTAGGGCACCAGCGTGATCGAGCGGATCGCGTTGCTCGGCAGCATGTCCCAGTTCACGGTGTCGCCGAAGGGCTCGTTCACCCGCACACCGTCCTGCAACACCGAAAGCCCCTGCGGCGTGCCCAGCAGCGGCGACGCGGCGAAGCCGTCGAAGTGCAGGGACGGCTGCATCGCATTGCCCTGCTCGTGGCTCAGCACCACCCCGGGCAGATGCTGGGCCAGCGCGTCGGGCAGCAGCGTCGCCGGCTGTTCGCGCAGCGTGCGGCCGGGCATGTCATAGGCCTGCGGCGGCGGCGCCCGGAACCCCTGGACCGCCGCGAGCCGAACGATCACCGCGGGCAGTTGCGGCGCCGCGGCGGCCGATGCCCGGGTTGCGGGCGGCGCCGCGGATTTGGCCGGCAGCGTCGCGGCATGCGCGCCGACGGCCGCCGCGAGCAGCCCGGCGGCGGCGGCGCCGAACCGCGCCGCAACGGCGATGCGTGGCATCTCAGAAGCCTCGCGTCAGCTCGACTCCGATGCCGGCGTTGCGCCCCGGCGCGGCCTCGTAATAGCGGCCATTCGAATCGGCGATGACGACCGCGCCGACATAGTGGCGGTCGAGCACGTTGTCGACCCGCAGGTACTCGTGCAGGGTCCAGCGGCCCTTGTGCTGGCGAGTACCCAGCGACGCGTTGAGCACGCCCCAGCCTTGCGCCGCGGCGCTGTTGTTCGCATCGACGAAGACCTGGCTGCGCAGCTGCCAGTCGAGCGTGGCGTGGAAGCCGCGCAGCGCCCGCGGCCGCCAGCTCAGCCGGCTGTCGAGCTGCTGCCTGGGTACTCCGGGCATGGTGCGGCCGTCGTACGGTCCGCCGACGAAATGCACGTCGATCAGGCTGTAGGCGAGCCGCGCGCGCAGATCGTGCGGCAGCCGCGCGCGCACGCCCAGGTCGACGCCCCAGCGCCGCGTGTTGCCGGCGTTGACATAGCTGGTGCGCCCGCCGTTCGACTGGTAGACAACGATCTGGTTGTCGGTGTCGACGTGGTACAGCGCGGCGTCGACGCGAAGCACGCCGGCGCGACCGCGCCAGCCGACCTCGGCGCTGCGCAGGTGCATGGGCTGCAGCGCGAAATTGAGCCCGGGCTGGCCGTCGGGGCGGTACGCCAGCTGGTACGCGGTCGGCGTGACGAAGCCGTGGCCGTAGTCGGCGTAGACGCTGTCGTCGGGGTTCAGGTGCCACAGCACGCCGACCACCGGGTCGGTGCTGGCGTAGCTCGCCGCGCCGCTGCTGCCGGCGTCGAACGGCGCGTCGAGCGCGGTGCTCGAATGGAAGCGCACCTGGTCGTGGCGTAGGCCTCCGCTGAGCTCGACGCCGGCGCCGAGCTGCCAGTGCGCCTGCACGAACTGGGCGAAATTGTCGACGGTGTTGTACTGGTCGTTGCGCAGCCCGGTCTGGGTGCCGAAGTCGTTGACCCACCCCTTGCGCCACTCGTTCTCGCGGCCGTAGTCGACACCGGCGGCGAGCCGGTAGGCGTGCGCGGCGAGCTCGCCGGCGTGGGTGAACTGCGCGCGGGTGCCGCCGAAGGCATCGCGCAGGTCGACCACGCCGCCGGCCGAGTAGCCGAAATTGCCGCTGAACGGCAGGAACTGCACGACCCGCCGCGTGCCGTCGTACAGCGCCAGCTGCATCGCGTCGGCCGCATCGAAGCGGTGCCCCCACGACACGCCGAGCTGGCGGTTGCGCGCGGTCTTGCGCGCGTCGTAGGCCAGAATCGCCGGGTCGACGCCGCCGGGATCGTGCTGCAGTTCGTCGCGGGTCAGGCCGGCCGGATCCTGCGCGTTCTGGTTCAGCGCGTTGAGCACGACGCTGTAGCGGTCGTTGCCGCCGTCGTCACGCCGCAGCACCGCGTTGAGCTGCCGCCGCGTGGCCTGGCTGTGCTGACGCCAGCCGCCGGTACGCAGATCGGTCAACCCGGCCACGCCGCTCCAGGCGCCGCTGCGCGCGCCACCGCTGAGCACGGTCTGCCGCGTTCCCCAGGCGCCCAGCCAGTTGCTCAGCGTCGCCTCGGGGCGGCGCGGCGCGTCGCGCGTCCAGGCTTCGAGCACGCCCCCGGCAGCGTTGCCGTACAGCGCGACGAACGGACCCTTGATGACCTTGACGCCGCCGAGCATCGGCATGTCGATGACCTGCGACTGGGCCTGGCCGTCGGGCATGGTCAACGGGATGCCGTCGAGCACCAGACGCAGGTCCTGCACGCCGAACGGCGCGTCGGCGCCGAAGCCGCGAATCGACATTTGCATGTCCTGCGCGTAATCCTGCCGGTTGTTGACGATCAAGCCCGGAACCTGGTTCAGCGTTTCCGACAGATTGATGCGCGGCTGGTCTTCGGTCAATGCGCGGCGGCCTAGCACCGAGATCGCCGACGGCAGCGCGCCGTGGCCGTAACTCAGGCCTTGCACGACGACGCCGGGCAGCGCGCGCGGCGCCGACGCCGCGGCCGTCGGCGCGGTGGCGCCGGTCGCGGCAGCGGCGGGAGCGGCCGCCGCGACCAGCAGCGCAAGCAGTGGGCGACGTGCGGTGCTCATTGGACGAAGGAGTCGAACGGCGACGTATCGTTGGGCGCGGCCCGCGCGGTCAACGGCTTGCCCGACGGCGCGTAGCCGTTGGCGTGCAGCAGGAAGGCCATCACGTCGAGGTATTGGTCAGGCTTGAGCTGCCCCGGCTTGTCGGCCGGCATGTTCGTCGTCACGTACTGGTAGATGCCGCCGACGGTCATCGTCGAATTGCTGGCCGGCGCGAAACCTGCGCCCACCAGCGCCGGTGCGGTGCGGCCCTCGAGCTTGGCGCCGTGACAGCGCGCGCACTCGGCCGCGTACACCTTGCGCCCCGGCCCGACCTGCGCGGCGGAGAACTGCGCGGTCGGAGTCGCGGCGACGCGAACGAAGCCCCATCCCGCCTGGCGGTGGAACGCGGTGCGCATCGGCCTGGCCGCGGCCTCGGCGCGGTCGGCGGTACCCCGCGGCGCGGCCGCCGCGGTCAGGCGCTGCAGTTCGCCGCTGCGGCGCAACGCGTCGATCGCGTGCGACAGGCGGCCGAGCAGCGCGCTCTCGCGCGTCGCACCGACAAAGCGCAACTGCCAGGTCGAGAAACGCGAATGCGTCGCCTGCTGCGCGAAGTGCACGCCGGGGTGCGCACGCTGGTAGGCCTGCAGGCTCGGCGCCCACGCGATGCCGTGCGGCACGCGACGGTCGACCACCGCGCGGATCACCGCGTCGGGTGTGTTCTCGACGTCGAAATCGGGCACCTTGGCCTCGGCCGCGATCAACTGCGCCGGCGTGCGGTAGGCGACGGCAACGGCGCCGCCGGCGGCGGCGCCGGGCAGCCCGAACTCGACGAAGTTCGTCGCCGCGTAGGGTTGCGACGCGACCAGCCCCGCGCCCGGGCTCGCGCCGGCGGCGGTCGGGATGCCGGCGAACACGTCGCAGTTCGACGCCAGCAGCTTCGCCAGCCGCGGCTGCGCCAGCGCGCCGTCGCCAAGCGCGCTGCCGAGGTCGACTTCACGATAGGACAGCGCCAGGCGGCCGAACGCGGCTTTCGCGACTGCGGTGTCGACGCCGCGGGTCGGGCTGTGCGGGAATACGCACAGACGCACTTCGTGACTGTGCGCGGACGTGGCGGCGAACGCGACGGCGCCCGCCAGGATGAGATTGCGGTACTTCATGGGGAACCTGCCTGGGTGAAGAATGCGTGGGGTACGGCGGCGTTCGCGGGCCCTGCCGACCGGCGCGCGCGGCGCGCCGGTCGGTCGGTGCAGCGGCCCGCAAGCCGCCGGCGCGATCAGAGCGCGAACACGTACAGCGTGCCGCCGCGCGGAACGTCCTTGGTCATCGTGGCCATCGGTCCGCCCCAGATCGGATTGGCGCCGCCGTAGCCGGCCAGGATCGCGACATACTCCTTGCCGCCGGCTTCGAACACCGCCGGCTGGGCGATGATTCCGCTGGCCAGTTGCGGGCTCTTCCACAGCACCTTGCCGGTCTTCGTGTCGAAGGCGTACAGATGGCCCTTGAGCGAACCCGAGAAGGCGATGCCGCCTGCGGTCGCGGTCACGCCGCCGTTCCACGGCATCTTGCTCCAGTGGCCCCAGACCCTCTTGCCGGTGTCGACGTCGATCGCCTGCACTTCGCCGTAACCCTTGCTGCCCGGCTCGGGAACGATGCCGAAGCCCTCGCCCAGGTAGGGCAGGCCCTGCATGTAGCTGACCTTGGTGCCGTTGTAGCTGCCGCAGGCGTGCAGCGTCGGCACCACGGCGATGTGCGTCGCCGGGTCGTACGCCATCGACCACCAGTTCTTGCCGCCGAGGAACTCGGGGCAGGTCTTGATCGTCTTGCCCACCGTCGGATACTTCTTCGGGTTGTTGATCGAGTTGCCGTCCTTGTCGTAGCCGAGCACTGAGGTCGCCTTGACGAAGGGCTTGGCGTAGATCAGCTTGCCGGTGTCGCGGTCGACCGCGATGAAGTAGCCGTTGCGGTCGGCGTGGATCAGCGCGTCATAGTCCTTGCCCTTGTACTTGATGCGCGCCTGGATCGCGGTGTTGACGCCGTCGTAGTCCCACGAGTCGTGCTGGGTGTACTGGAAGGCCCAGTTGATGGCGCCGCTGCCGGCGTTCATCGCGAGCACCGAGTCGCTGTACAGGTTCTTGCCCGGACGCAGCTCGGCAAGCCACGGGCCGGGGTTGCCGACGCCCCAGTACAGCTCCTTCTTCACCGGGTCGTAGGTGCCGGTGATCCAGGACGCGCCGCCGCCGTGCTGGTACATGCCCTTGGGCCAGGTGTCGCCACCCTTCTCGTCCGGTGACGGAATCGTGTAGCGCTTCCAGACCTGGTCGCCGGTCTTCGCGCTGAGCGCCTCGATGAAACCGCGCGCGCCGTACTCACCGCCCGAGTTGCCGACGACGATGTTGCCGTCGACCGCGAGCGGCGCCAGCGAGAACGCGTAGCCGATACCCGGGTCGACCAGCTGCCGGCGCCAGTTGACCTTGCCGGTCTGCGCGTCGAGCGAAACGACGTCACCGTCGAGCATCGCCTCGAACACGTCGTTGCCGTACACCGCGACGCCACGGTTGACGACGTCGCAGCACACCGTCTTGAAGGCGATGGCCTTCAGCGCCGGGTCGTAGTTCCACAGTTCCTTGCCCGAAGTCGCGTCGAAGGCGTAGACGTGGTCCTTGGGCGTCGACACGAACATATAGTGGCCGTTGACGATGCGCGTGGCCTCGAAGCCCTGCGTCAGATCGGCCGGGAACTTGTACGACCACGCCAGCTTCAGGTCCTTCGCGTTCGACGTGTCGATCTGCTTGGCCGGCGAGTAGCTGCGGCCCTCGTAGCCGTGGTAGTAGGTCAACCAGTTGGTGCTGTGCGCGGCGTCGTCCAGGCGGGCCTGGGTCACTGCCGGGTAGTCGGCGGCCAGCGCGCTGCTGGCCAGCAGCAGGCCCAGCGCAGCGACCGCGGCGTGACGACCGTGTCGCGCGTTTCGGCGGGAATGCTTCATCGTTGTCTCCTTTTCATAGGTATGCGTGCAGTCTTCTTGGTTTGCGTCGCCTGTCGTTCGGCGACTGCTGGGTCTTTTCAGAGAGTGAGCAAGGAATCGGGGTCGATCGGCCTCCTCGAACTGGGGGATGGAACGGAGCTGCGCCACGGCCGCCGGCCGGCAGCCGCCACGCAGCGTCGAGCCGGCCGGGGGTTTCCCCCGACCGCTCGACGCTTCAGAAGAAACCCAGCTTGTTTTCGCTGTAGCTGACCAGCAGGTTCTTGGTCTGCTGGTAGTGGTCGAGCATCATCTTGTGGGTTTCACGTCCGATGCCCGACTGCTTGTAGCCACCGAACGCCGCGTGCGCCGGGTAGGCGTGGTAGCAGTTGGTCCACACGCGACCGGCCTGGATGCCGCGGCCCATGCGGAACGCGGTGTTCATGTCGCGCGTCCACACCCCCGAGCCCAGCCCGTACAGCGTGTCGTTGGCGATTTCCAGCGCTTCGGCCTCGTCCTTGAAGGTCGTCACCGACACCACCGGGCCGAAGATCTCCTCCTGGAAGATGCGCATCTTGTTGTTGCCGAGGAAAACCGTCGGCTGCACGTAGTAGCCGCCGGCCAGATCACCGCCGTGCTCGCCGCGCGCACCACCGGCGAGCACCTTGGCGCCCTCCTGGCGACCGATGTCGAGGTAGGACAGGATCTTCTCCATCTGCTCGTTGCTCGCCTGCGCGCCGATCATCGTCTGCGGATCCAGCGGGTTGCCCTGCTTGATCGCCGCCACGCGCTTGAGCACGCGCTCCATGAAACGGTCGTAGATCGACTCCTGGATCAGCGCGCGCGACGGACAGGTGCAGACCTCGCCCTGGTTCAGCGCGAACATCACGAAGCCCTCGACCGCCTTGTCGAGGAAGCTGTCGTCCTTGGCCATCACGTCCTCGAAGAACACGTTGGGCGACTTGCCGCCGAGCTCGAGCGTGACCGGAATGATGTTCTGGCTGGCGTACTGCATGATCAGGCGCCCGGTCGTCGTCTCGCCGGTGAAGGCGATCTTGGCGATGCGCTTGTTCGACGCCAGCGGCTTGCCCGCCTCCAGCCCGAAGCCGTTGACGATGTTGAGCACGCCGGGGGGAAGCAGATCCTCGATCATCTCCATCAGCACCAGGATGCTGACCGGGGTCTGCTCGGCCGGCTTGAGCACGACGCAGTTGCCCGCGGCCAGCGCCGGCGCGACCTTCCACGTCGCCATCAGGATCGGGAAGTTCCACGGAATGATCTGGCCGACCACGCCCAGCGGCTCGTGGAAGTGGTAGGCGTAGGTCTCGTGGTCGATCTCGGCCACCGTGCCTTCCTGCGCGCGGATGCAGCCGGCGAAATAGCGGAAATGGTCGATCGCCAGCGGAATGTCGGCCGCCGTCGTCTCGCGGATCGGCTTGCCGTTGTCCCAGGTCTCGGCCGCCGCCAGCGTCGCCAGGTTCGCTTCCATGCGGTCGGCGATGCGGTTCAGGATGCCGGCGCGCTCGGCCGGCGACGTGCGCCCCCACGCCGCCTTGGCCGCGTGCGCGGCGTCCAGCGCGCGCTCGATGTCCTCGGCGTTCGACCGCGGCACTTCGCAGAAAACCTTGCCCGTCACTGGCGTGACGTTGTCGAAATACTGGCCGCTGGCCGGCTCGACCCATTTGCCGCCGATGAAATTGCCGTAGCGCTTCTTGAACGCCACCGGGGTACCGAATTTGCCGGGTTCGAGCATGTCCATCAAAGTCTCCTTGCAGTTGTTGCGCATCGAAAGATCGTGTCGCGAGCTGCGTGATCGCAGCCGTCCTGTGTCCATACACGATCCGTGCCAAGCCCAGCGGGCCGCCGACGCAGCAAAATTTCGCTTCCGGATCAATCGCTTGCGCGACCTGTTCGGGTTTCACCGGAGCGATCCGGGTGTCTGCCGGCAGTCGCGATGCGACAGCGTGAGTGTCGCAATACGCGACAGTCGACAAGCCTGCGACACGGTGCGACACTGGCCCGACGATTGATCGGAGCGGCCGCCCGAGCCGCCAGGAGACAAGCCGTGAATACAGCCAGGACCGCCGAACTCGGCGCGGCCGGCGCCGACCAGCTGCAACGGGCGCGCCGGCTGTTCTTCGAGCGCGGCGACGACCCGGGAGCCCTCGTTCCCGACCCTATCCGGCGCAGCTGGAAGCGCTGCATCGCCGCGGCCGGCCCGCTCGACGACGCCGCCGAGCCGCTGCCGCGCGACGCGCTGTTCTCGCGCCGCGACGCCCAGGGCCGGCTGCGTCACCACGCGCTGCCCGAACTCGAGGCGCTGGCCGAGGCGCTGGTGCCGTCGCGCGTCATCGTGCTGCTGGCCGACCCCGAAGGCATGATCCTCGATGCCGCCGGCTCCGACGCGTTCATGAACAAGGCTCAACGCGTCGCGCTGATGCCCGGAGTCGACTGGTCCGAGCGCAGCCGCGGCACCAACGCGATCGGCACTGCGCTGACCGAGGGCTGCGCGGTGACGGTCGTCGGCCCGCAGCACTACCTCGAACGCAATGCAGCGCTGGGCTGTACCGGCACGCCGCTGCTGGCCCCCGACGGCAGCGTGATGGGCGTGCTCGACGTATCGGGCGATCCGCGCTGCATCCAGCCACACACGATTGGCCTGGTGCGAATGGCCGGGCAGATGATCGAGCACCGCATTGCGCTCGACCTGCGCTCGCCGGGCACCGAGATCCTGCGCTTCGCGCACGAGCCGGCGCTGCTCGGCAGCCACCGCGAAGCGCTGCTGTGGCTGCGCGACGGCGTCGTCGTCGGCGCCAACCGCGCCGCGCTGCGCGTGCTCGGCATGACGCTGGACCAGCTGCGCGAGCGCTACGTCGACGATCTGTTCGCGACCTTGCCGACGAGTTCCGGCGACTCCAGCCTGCAGCTGCGTGCCCATCTGCTGCAACCCGGACGCCACGCCAGCTGGAGTGCACGCTGGGTGCCGGCGCCGGGAGCGCTGGCGAGCCCGGCAACACGCCCAGCGGCGGCGACGCCGGCCGCAGCCGACGCAGCCAGACCCGACGCGCCGCCCGCGACGCCACCGTGCGCGACGCCGGCCGCAGCCAGCGACGCGGCGCCGGGCGTGCCACCCATCATCGGCGACGCCGCGCGCGACGCCCAGCTGGCGCGCGCGGTGCGTGTGCTCGACTCGAACATCCCGATCCTGGTCACCGGCGAGTCCGGGGTCGGCAAGGAGGTATTCGCGCGCCAGGTGCACCGCGCCAGTCTGCGCGCCGCCGGCCCCTTCGTCGCGGTCAACTGCGCCGCCGTGCCCGAAGGGCTGATTGAGGCCGAGCTGTTCGGCTACGAGGAAGGCGCGTTCACCGGGGCACGCCGGCGCGGCCAGGCCGGGCTGGTGCGCGAGGCCGACGGCGGCGTGCTGTTCCTCGACGAAATCGGCGACATGCCGCTGTCGCTGCAGGCGCGGCTGCTGCGCGTGCTGCAGGACCGCGAAGTCAAGCCGCTGGGCGGCGGGCGCGCGCAGGCGGTCGATTTCGCGCTGATCTGCGCGACCCACCGCAAGCTCGGCGAGATGGCCGCCGACGGCACCTTCCGCACCGACCTGTACTACCGGCTGCAGCACTTCACGGTCGAGCTGCCTGCGCTGCGCACGCTGCCCGACCGCCACGCGCGCATCGACGAGCTGCTTCGCGACATGCTGCTGCGTCGCGGCTTGCGCCTGAGCCCGCAGGCACGCGACGCGCTGCTCGCGCACGACTGGCCCGGCAACTGGCGCCAGCTGGTCGCGGTATGCCAGACGCTGGTCGCGCTGGCCGCGTCCGACGGCCGCATCGAGCATGCCGACCTGCCGGCCGAGCTGCGCCGCGGCAGCGCCCCGTTCGACGACGCGGTGGTGCACGAGCCGGCCGCGGCCGACCTGCGCAGCCTGACCGCGTCGGCGATCGACGCCGCGCTGCGCGCCTGCGGCGGCAACGTCAGCCGCGCCGCGCGGCTGCTCGGCGTGCACCGCAGCACGCTGTACCGTCACACCCCGCGCGGGCCGGAGCGCTGAGCGCCGCGGCCCGCCGTGCTCAGCGCGTGATGCGCGCGGCCAGTTCGTGCGCCAGGTCGAGCCGGCGCTGGGCGGCGTCGAGGCCGTCGATGAAGCGCCGCGGAATGCCGTGCACGCCGACCAGCGCGCCGACCAGCGCGCCGGTGAGCATCGCGCGCGCCTGGTTCTGCCCGCCGCCGTTGACCGCGTGCAGCACCGCGGACTCGAAGTCGTCGGCGAAGCGCGCGGCCAGGTAGTAGGCGGCCGGGAACTGGTGGTAGACCGCGCACGGCATGCCGTAGACCAGCGAAGCCTTCCACGCCGGCTCGACGCGAACCCCGGGGTCGAGCGCGGCGCGCGCGATGTTCGACGGCGTCAGCAAAGCGTCGGGCGACGCGAACGCGCCCGGCGTCGGCTTTTCCGCGCCGGGCGCGACACCGTCCTCGCCGTCGCGCGTGACGGTGTGGAAGGGCAGTTCGCCGCTGCGCACCAGCGCCATCAGTCGGCCCGACAGCTGCGCGTCGAGGCGCTGGCCGTCGACCAGCTGGCCGAGCACCGCGCCAAACGCCACCGTCATCGCCGCGACGGTCGGGTCGACCTGCGTCAGCACGGTGTTGGCGTTCAGCGCGCGCGCCAGCTGCGCCGGCTGCCGCGCGTAGCGCACCGCGATGGCCAGGCCGCGCTCGGCGGCCTCGGTGTTGTCGGCCAACCCGCCGACCTCGCCCCACGGCCGGCGCTGCTGCACGCGCGCGCGCCACGCTTCGCGCATCGACTGGCTGGTATAGCCGCCGGGGCCGTTCAGCGGCGTGCCGTCGATGTGCGCGAACAGTTCGTCGTCGATGCGGCGGCAGAAGTCGGCTTCGTCGTAGCCGCCGCACTCGACCAGCGAGCGCAGCGTCAGCTCGAGCAACCAGCCAGCTTGCGACGACTCGCCGGCGCGCAGCCCGGCGTGGTAGCGCCCGGGGCGAGGCGCGGTGTAGTCGTCGATCCAGTCGCCGTAGTCGGCGCGCAGCGCGTCGAGGTCGTAGTACCAGTGCGGCCCCAGCGCGAGCGCGTCGCCGATGAAGGCGCCGAGCAGCGCACCGACCGCGCGGTCGTGCAAGGTTGGCATCGCGTTTCCTCCTTCGTCAATCGGCGCGCCGGCGCCACAGCGTGACTTCGGACACCGTGTGCTGGAACTTGCGCCGCGTCTCGCGCAGCACGAAGGGCACGTCGCGCGCGGCACCGACCGGCTCGAAATGCGGCAGCAGCAGCTCCTTGAGCCCGTCGAGCGTCGTGAAATTCTCGCCGTCGCGCTTGAAGCCGCCGATCCAGTCGGCGCGCGCGGTGTAGTCTTCCAGCCAGGTGTAAGGCGACGCGATCAGCAGCAACCCGCCGGCGTTGATGCGCCGGTGCACGCCGCGCAGGAACTGCGCCGGTGCGTACAGCCGGTCGATCAGGTTGGCGGCGACGACGAGGTCGTAGCCGCTGAATCGATCCTTGAGGTTGCAGGCGTCGCCCTGCACGAACTCGACGCGCGACGCCGCGCCGTCCAGCCCCAGCGCGACCAGCGTGCGCTCGTGGTAGGAGACCAGTTCGCCTTCGTCGACCAGCGTGTAACGGATGCTCCCGTGCGCGGCCAGCTGGCTGCCGACGCCGATGAAACGCGCCGAGAAGTCGATCCCGGTGACGTGCTCGAAGCGCCGCGCCAGCTCGAAACTGGTGCGCCCGGTGGCGCAGCCGAGGTCGAGCGCGCGGCGCAGCGGCCGCTCGCCACAGGCCTCGAGCGCGATGCGCGCGAGCTCGGCGGGGAAGTTGGGCACGCCGAAGTGCTCGTCGCCCCAATGAAACTCGCAGTATTCGGCGACCGCGCGGTCGGTTTCGTAGAACGCGCTCGGCGGCTGCGGCGCGCGCTCGCCGACGACGTAGCGCAAACCGGCGTGCTGGAAGAAATGGCGACGGAACGCGTAGCGCGACCCCGGCAGCGCCTCGTTGCCGCACGAGATCCACGAACCGCCCTTGATCAGGTCGTGACGCTCGTCGAAGGTCGGCGTCGTGAAATCGTCGTAGATCGGGTGGACGTCGAAACCGGCGAACGGGTAGGTCGGCGTATCGGTCCATTGCCAGACGTTGCCGATCACGTCGAACCAGGCGCCGTGGGCAAAACGCGTCACCGGACACGACGAGGCCCAGTGGTCGAGCTCGAGGTTGGCCGCCGCCGGCTGCGGCTGCGGCGCGTCGCCGATGCCGGCGGCCTGGCGCAGCGCCTGCCACTCGTCCTCGGTCGGCAGTCGCACCGCTTCGCCGCTGCGGCGAGCGGCCCAGGCGCAGAACGCGCGCGCCTCATGCGCGTTGGTCTCCACCGGCCAGTCCCACGGCATGGGCACTTCCTCGCACATCAGGCGCAGCGCCCAGCCCTGCTCGCCGCGCACCCAGAAGGTCGGGTGCTCGGCGCCGGCGAAGCGCCGCCACGCCAGCCCCTCGTCGCTCCACAGGCTGTCGTCGCGGTAGCCGCCGTCGTCGACGAAGTCGAGGAACTCGCCGTTGCTGACCAGATGGCGCGACGCACGGAACGCCGGCACGTCGACTTCGCGGCGGCCGAACTCGTTGTCCCAGCCGTAGTACGGCGGCGCGGCACGGTCACGGCCGAGCACGACGCGCTGCGCCGGAACCTCGACCAGCGCATTGGCCGGCGCCTCGCCGCTGTCGCGGCACGGCGCCCACGCCGGGTGCGGCCGCACGTAGGCCAGCCGGTGCTGGCGGATCAGCACCGACGAGGTCTCCAGGTGGATACGCTCGTGCTCGATGCCCATCACGATCACCCACCACGGGCTGTCCCAACCGATGTCGCCGCTCAGCGGCAGCGTGTCGATCAAGCCGCCGACGAGCTCGCGCACGCGCGCCCGGTACGCGCGCACCGCGTCGACCGACGGCCAGTCGTAGTGCGCGTCGTTGAGGTCGTCCCAGCTCATCTCGTCGACGCCGATCGCGAACATCGACTCCAGGCGCGGGTCGAGACGTTGCGCGACAACCCCGGCCAGCACCAGCTTGTTGACGAAGAAGGTCGCGGTGTGGCCGAAGTAGAAGATCAGCGGATGGCGCAATTCGATCGGCTTGACGCAGTACGCCTCGTCGCTGCGCAACACTTCGAACAGCTGTTCATAGCGGTCGAACGTGGCGTGGAAGGCGTCGCGGATGCCGCGCCGCAGCTCCTCCGGCTCGCCGCCGGCCAGCCGCGGCGTACGCAGATTCGGGCCCTGATGCATCGCGCTGCTCCCTGTTCGCGTTCTTGTCGATCGGGGCCATTATTTCAGCGATCGGCGGCTGACGTCGGGCGGCGACCAGTGTGCGATGGCGCGGGCGCGCCGGCAACTCGCACCGCCCCATGTTCAGCTACATCTCGTAACGATCGTATTTGAACTCGCCGGCGTGCGTCGAGTCACAAGTCGGATGCTCCAACGCGCGCGGCGTGAAATGCGGAATTGCGGCCCGTATCGCCTCATTGATCTGCACATCAGCTCGCCTCGGCGCGCATTGGATCATCGCTGCACGATCGCATTGGACGCTCGTGCAGCGCTTTTCACCTACAGGAGATTGTCATGTACCCATCGTCACCAAGCGCAAATGCCAGCACTCCGGCAACAGCCGCACCGAGCTACGTGAGGTTCTCGACTCGAAGCCGCGAGCGTGACTTCAGCGCACTCTTCGGTTTGGCATTTTAATTCTTGAGCCGAGCTCGCGGCGCTAATCGATGGCTATCAAATGTTGGCGCCGCGAGCTGCCTTGATTTTTGGCTGCACGGTCAAAAAGCGAAGATTATTTTCGGTGCGAGATCATGAAAAAAGATGACGCATTTGCCCTTCAGATTTATCTTGATCTGAGCCACCCTGCTGATCACGCCCCATTACACGTCTGGCGACCGTGGTTATCTTGGCTGAAGATGCGCGGCGAGCGGCCATTGATGTCGTCGAACCTTCAGCGTTTACTTCCACCAGGGTTCCGGAGCTCGCTAGCCCGCGAACATCCAGCATACATTGTATGCGATTCACGATCCTGGCGAAGTTCAGAAAGCTCATGTCAGCGCGAATTGGGCTTTTCTTCAAGAGTGCGTTTGGAATTATGCCACGCTAGCTTGCGAGCTACGGTATGCGACATTGAGCACCCTGCTTGCACTCGGATTTTTCGAGAAGGCTCGCGACATCCAATGCCCGCCATCCGACGATCAAATTCGAACTGACCACACACAGGCCTCGATCGGTTGCGCTATTGCTGCGGCAACCGTTGCACTTGCCTCACAATATGACAAGCAACTTGACCTCTCGCCTCTAGAGCGGATTGCATCGCTTGCCCCCGTCGGCTCACAACCACGATTCGAAGCCAGCATTGAGCTCGTTGTGCAGTGCGCAAAACACACGAATGACCTGCTGAACGCTCGGCGTTGGCGTATAAACGCTAGGAAATCGCTCGATGAGATCCGTGGAGAAAGATTAAATACCTTTGAGATGGCGTTGCTCGAGAGTCGATTTTATCGCAGCGCAGCATTCGTCCCATTCATGGAAGGGGATCGCGATGGTGTTGTTCGAGAAATGGAACTCTGTGAATACCATGCCAGGCTAGCTCTCGGCAAGACTTTTGACGAACGCATACTCGAACGTGAGAACCTCGTTCCCATGCTGCAAAGTCGCGCGAAGGAAGCACGCTGGCTTGGAGATCTCGCACTTGCAAAGACGAGACTCCAATTGGCCGTCAATGCGGATCCGCGTGATTCGATTCGATGGGCAGAACTCGGCGAAATCGAGTTGGACACTGGAAATCCTGAAGCTGCGCACAGCTGTTACCTGATTGCAGCCACCCACTCGCCACCTGGAAGCTGTCTCGCCTGGCACATGGCTGGTGAAGCTGCATATCTTTGCGGCGATTTGGAACTGGCATGCGCGCACTACTACGAAGCTTTGAAAATTGATCCAATGTGCACTTCTGCTGCCCAGCGGCTCCGGCAATTTGCGCCCAAATCGCCGCGCACGCAGTCATTCCTACCACTTGCGCAGGCTCTGGAGGCGCGGCAACAGCAGACCAGCGAGACCGATTGATGAAGAAATATTTTCCTTATGGCGCCACATCCTTTCAACACAATTGAATCCATTTGGCGAATTTCGCCGCTGCTATTCGCAAGGCTGCTCTCCGCCGCTGGAACCTTGATGGTCGAGCCCTACCTGGTGCTGCGACTGAGCCGTGAGTTCGGTCTTTCCGCGGCAAGCTCGGTGGCGCTCGCCGGAGCCGTCGTGGTCGGCGGCCGGCTGTTCGCGCAGCCCTTTGGCCGGCTGGCCGACCGATGGCCCGATTTGCGGCTCGCGCGGGGTGCGACGGTCGTTGCCGCGTCGAGCTGCGCGCTGCTCGCGACACGCGGCGACTGGCGCATCGCGTTGCTGGCTTGCGCCGGCCTTTGCCTGGCAGGTGCGGCGTTCTGGGTCGTGCTTCGTGCCCAATTGCTGCGCGGCGTGGGCGAACATGAAGCGACGTTGTGCTTCTCGTTGCTCAGTGCGTCGTTCAATCTGGGCACCTTCGCCGGCGGCGCGATTGCCGGCGTGATGCTGGCTCGCGATACCCCAGCGTACCTGCTCCCCATCGCGTGCGCGCTGCACATCGCGGCAGGGGTCGCCTTGAGCCTGCACACCGTCACGACCTTGCCCCTTCAGCCGACGGGCCGCGGTGGACCGGCCGTGGAGCATGAAGCGAGCGGCCCCGGCGTGAGCCCCCGAATGCCGCTTCGGCCCTTCCTCTGGAGTTCGGCATTGGTCGGCTACCTGACGACGACCGTGATCCTGGTTTTGGCGATCGACTGCGTGAGGCGCTTGCACGAGAGCGCTTACACCGCCGTGTTCTTCTGCACCCAAGCCGTCGCGCTGGGGGCCCTGCTGCCGCTCGCGGGCAATGCGATGCGCGCGTTCACGCCGCGGCGCCTGGCCAGCGCATATTTTTGCGGCGTGCTGGCCGCAGCAGTGGGCTGCGCGGCATTCGGAGCGATTCCGTCCAACCGCTCAGGGCTTGCCGTCGCCGTGCTCGCGGTGGGATTTGCCCTCAGTCAGCTACTGGCGATGCCCAGCCTCGACCCCTTGCTCGGTCGCGTCGTCGTGCGGCAGCAGGTCGGCCAGGCGCTTGGCGCCACCACCACAGCGATGGGATGGGGGAGTCTGGTCGCCTGCGCAATCGACGCGCTCGCGCTCGAGTGCCTTCCGGTCACGCTTTACGGTTGGATCTGGCTGCTGCCTGGCACCGCCGGCGCGGTCGTCGGCGCCACGGCGATGCGCTCGACGCTGCGGTGCCTCGACAACTCACCGGCACCGCCGCGCGCTGCGGCGCCGCGCTAAGCTGACGTGCCGCGACGGCGCTTCGGCAGCAGCTCCGGGCCTGGAGTCTCGTGCAGCACCGGCAGCGCGATCAGCATCGCGACCGGCGGGATCGCGAACAGTAGCGGACTGGCGCGGCTCGCCTCGACGTGGCGCAGCACGTGGCTCCAGGCGACATAGGCCACCGCGCTGGGGAAGATGCCCAGCGCGACGATCGCCAAGTCGGAGCTCGTGGACGCGTGCGCCAAGCGACCGCCAAGCCCCTGCCAGCCGAATGGAATCAGCATCAACGTGCCGGCCCAGATCGTGTAGCAGGACACGCTCACTGCGTCCATGCGCCAGGCGGCTCGCCGCTGCAGCGTGAAATACACGCCCCAGCTCGACGCCGCCAGCAGGACCAGCGCGCCGCCGAACCACGAGGCGGAGAGCTCGCTCGCTCCACCGATGATCACGCCGGCGCCGCCGAGACCGAGCAGCACGCAGCCCCAGTGTCTTGGGCTGACGACCTCGCCCAACACCGGCCTGGCCAGCAGCACGGTGAAGATCGGTGCCGTTTGCGCCAGACAGCTGGCCGCCCCGGCGCTGACCCATTGCTGCCCCTGGTTCAGCGCCAGGTGGTGCGCGGCGACGCCGAACCAGGCCAGGCTCGCAATCCATCCGAGGTCGCCGGCGCGGACTCGCGCCACGCCCTTCGCCGACGCAACGCCAAAAAACATCAACGAGGCAACGACGAGACGCAGCAGCGCAACCTGGCTGGGCGTATAGCTGAGCAGCGCGATGCGGATGCCTGTGGGCGCGTAGGCCCAGCAAGCGATCGCCAGCAGCGCCGCGACGCAGATCCCGCCGCCGGCTTGGCGCGGTGCGCTCGAGACAATGCTGCGCATGTCATCGATCCATCGGATAGGCCCTGATCGCCGCTTGCGTTCGATGCGCCGCGGCCACGCAAGCGGTCGGCGTGCCGGTGCCACGGCGGCCGACGACGCTGCGACTTAGACGCGCCGTACCGGCCGGAAATTCCCGCTGGCGCGGCCGCGCGCGCCGGCCTGCCGCCTCACTGCTGCGCCTGCGGATACCACTGCGGCGGCGGCAAGTCGGCGAACACGCGGCGCACGCCGGCGCCCCAGCGCTCGGACAGCTCGCGCCAGTAGGCGTCGTGCTCGTCGATGCGGTAGCGCAGGTCGGCGGCGAGGCGCTCGCGCGGCAGCAGCAGCAGGTCGATCGGCAAGCCGACGCTGACGTTGCTGCGTATCGTCGAGTCGAAGCTGACCAGCACGCACTTGGTCGCGTCGAGCAGGCTGACTTCGGGGCGGATCACGCGGTCGAGAATCGGCTTGCCGTACTTGACTTCGCCGGTCTGCAGGAAGGGCGTCTCGGCGGTGGCCTCGATCGAGTTGCCTTCCGAATAGACCAGGAACAGCCGCTGGCGCTCGCCGCGGATCTGCCCGCCGAGCAGGAACGACGCGCTGGCGTCGATGCCGCCAGCCTTCAGGTAGGGCTCGTCGCGCGCGCGCACCTCGCGCATCGCGTCGCCGAGCAGCAGCGCGACGTCGGCCAGGCTGGGCACGCTGGTCCAGGTCTGCGCGTCGCGCCGGCGCACCGCGCGGTGCAGGTGCTCGATCGCGCCCTGGGTGACGCTGAGGTTGCCCGACGACAGCAGCGCGATCACGCGCTCGCCGGGCTGCTCGAGCACGTGCAGCTTGCTGAAGCGGCCGACGTTGTCGACACCGGCATGGGTGCGCGTGTCGGCGGCGAACACCAGCCCGGCGTTGAGCTTGACCGCGCAGCAATAGGTCATCGCCCGGCTTCAGGCGGCGCGCCGCAGCGGCAGCGGCGCGACGAAGAAGCGGCGCTCGATCGCCGCCGCGGCCGCCGCGATCTCGGCCTGGCGCGCCGCGCCGAACGCGAACATCGCGTCGACCTGCGCGCCGGGCTCGCCGTAGCTGACGCCGGCCAGCGCGCGGCCGAGCTGGCGCGCGGCGGCTTCGTGCGGCGCCACCTGCAGCGCCGCGAGCGCGTGTTGCGCCTGTTCCAGGCAGTACGCCGCCGAGCGCGGAAAGTCGCCGCGGCGCAGCAGCATTTCCGTCACGCCGGCGCGATCGGGCTCGCCCTGCAGCCGGCGCAGCGGCATCAAGGCCGATGCGGCCTCGAGCAGCGCGACGCGATGGAAGGCGGCGCGCGCGCTTTCCGGGCCGTCGCGCAGCAGCACGAACTCGGGGTCGGCCTGCGTCGTCCACAAGCGCAGCGACGCGTCGGCGCGCTCGATGAAAATACCCAGTCGCAGGAAGTGCCACGACTCGTTGCGCGACAGCGTCGCGAAGGTCACGCCGCGGAAGCGGTCGGCGAAGCGCATCACCGACGCGACGACGCGCGCCAGCGCGCCGCCGTCGAGTTGCCCCGGGTCGAGTCCGCGCAGCCGCGCCAGCATGGTCTGCAGCGGTGCCACGACTTCGGACGGCACCACCGAGCGCTGGTTGCGCGCGGCGTCGCGCGCCAGCTGCACGCTGGCCAGCACCGACGCCGGGTTGTGCGCGTCGAGCACGCAGCGCCGCACCAGCTCGGCCTGCGACGCGTCGTCGCCGGCAACTCCGGGTGGGATCGCGCCGGTGGCCAGCAGCGGCAGCGCCCAGACACGGACGCCGTCGCGCCCGGGCAGCTCGGCCAGCCGGCGGGCGAGATCGAGCAGGCGCGCCATCGCCTCGGCGCGCTCGACGGCGCGGCCCATCCAGAACAGGTCGGAAGCGGTGCGGCACAGCATGATCGCGTTCTCCTTCGTCAGTCCTGCAAGACCCAGGTGTCCTTGGTACCGCCGCCCTGGCTGCTGTTGACCACCAGCGAGCCTTCGCGCAGCGCCACGCGGGTCAGCCCGCCGGGGACCATGCGGATCTGTTCGCCGTGCAGCACATAGGGACGCAGATCGACGTGGCGCGGCGCCAGCCCCTGCTCGACCAGCGTCGGGCAGGTCGACAGCGCCAGCGTCGGCTGCGCGATGTAGCGCTCCGGATGCGCGCGTATGCGCGCGGCGAACTCGTCGAGCTCGGCGCGGCTGGCCAGCGGCCCGATCAGCATGCCGTAGCCGCCTGCGCCCTGCGCCTCCTTGACGACGAGCTCGTCGAGGTTGGCGAGCACGTGGTCGGCCTGCGCCGGGTCGGCCAGCACCCAGGTCGGCACGTTGGCCAGCAGCGGCTCCTCGTCGAGGTAGTAGCGGATCATCGCCGGCACGTAGGGGTAGACGGATTTGTCGTCGGCGACTCCGGTGCCGGGTGCGTTGGCCAACGCGACGTGGCCGGCGCGGATCGCGTCGAACAAGCCCGGCACGCCGAGCATCGAGTCGGCGCGGAACGCCAGCGGGTCGAGAAAGTCGTCGTCGACGCGGCGATAGATCACGTCGACCCGCTGCGGCCCGTTGATCGTCTTCATGTAGACAAAACCCCCGTCGACGAACAGGTCCTGCCCCTCGACGAGCTCGGCGCCCAGGCTCTGCGCCAGGAAGGCGTGCTCGAAATAGGCGCTGTTGAACGGCCCCGGGGTCAGCACCGCGAGGCTGGGCGAGTCGACGTCGGGCGGCGCCAGCTCGCGCAGCGTGCGCGCGAGCAGCTCGGGATAGTGGGCGATCGGCGCGACGCGGTAACGCTGGAACAGCTCGGGCGCCAGCCAGCCGAGGATGCGGCGGTTCTCGAGCATGTAGCTCACGCCCGACGGCACGCGCAGATTGTCCTCGAGCACGTGGAATTCGCGCTCGCCGGTGCGCACCAGGTCGATGCCGCAGATCGCCGCGTAAGCGCCATGCGCGACGGCCACGCCGCGCATGGCGCCGCGGTACTGGGCGTTGCCGAGGATCGCGGCGGCCGGCACGACCTTGTCGTGCAGGATGCGCTGCGCGCCGTAGACGTCGGCAAGGAACAGATTCAGCGCGCGCACGCGCTGGGCCAGCCCGCGCTGCAGCGCGTCCCACTCGGCGGCGGTGACGATGCGCGGCACGACGTCGAAGGGGATCGAGCGCTCGGCGCCATCGCCGTCGCCGGACACCGCGAAGGTGATGCCGTCACGGTGGAAGGCCAGCGCGGCCTCGCGCTGGCGTTCATGCAGCGCGTCGCCGCCGATCTCAGCCAGCCAATCGTGCAGCGCGCGCCAGGCGCGGCGCGGCGCGCCGGCGGCGTCACCGCTTTCGCTGTAGGGAATGCTCACCGCGGGCTCGACGCTCGTGTCCATGGTCGAGCTCACGCAAGCCGCGTGCCAGCGCGTGGCGCAGGGTGCGCCCCGCGGCGGTGCACGGCGGCCGCGGCGGTGCACCAGCGCGCGCCAGGGCCGCGTTAAGCTGGTGCGAAGCCGGTCCGCGGCCGGCGAATAACCCTACAAGCCACATTAGTTCTAATGCGAACTAATAATCCATCCATCTCAGTCGTCGCATGTCCGCCACCTTGACCGTTGATCGATCCTTCCTGCCGCTGATCCGCGAGCTCGTCCGCACCTATCAGGCGTTCGAGCGCTATTCGGCCGCGCACGTCGAGCAGCTCGGACTGACCCCGGCGCAGTTCGACGTCGTCGCGACGCTGGGCAACACCGAAGGCATGAACGCCAAGCAGCTCGGCGAGCGCACGCTGATCACCAAGGGCACGCTGACCGGCGTCGTCGACCGGCTGCTGCTCAAGGGGCTGGTCATGCGCCTGCCCGACCCGCGCGACGGCCGGGCGCAGATCGTGCGCCTGACCCAGCTCGGGCAGGAAACCTTCGAACGCGTGTTCCCGGCGCACGGCGCCCACCTGGCGCGCGTGTTCGCGTCGCTGCCGCAGCCGCAGCGCGACGCGCTCGAGCAACAGCTGCGCGCCTTGCGCGCAGCCTTCGACAAGGAAACGACATGAACGCAAGGACACGCTACACCTGGCCGGCGATCGCGCTGCACTGGGCGATCGCGCTGCTGATCTTCGGACTGTTCCCGCTGGGCCTGTACATGAGCTCGCTGGCGCTGTCGATCCTGAAGATCAAGCTTTTCGCGTGGCACAAGTGGTTCGGCCTGACCGTGCTGCTGCTCGCCGTGTTGCGCCTGGGATGGCGCGCCGGGCATCGGCCGCCGGCGCTGCCCGACACCATCCCGCGCTGGCAGCAGGCCGCGGCCGGCGCGCTGCACGCGCTGCTGTATCTGCTGATTTTCGCGATCCCGCTGAGCGGCTGGGCACTGAGCTCGGCAGCCGGCGTGCAGGTCGTCTGGTGGGGCGTGCTGCCGCTGCCCGAACTGCTGCCCAAGGACGCCGCGCTGGCGCATGCGCTGCGCGAAGTCCATGAGAGCCTGAACTTCCTGATGGCAGCGCTCGTCGCGATGCACGTCGGCGCTGCGCTGAAACATCAGTTCGTCGACCGCGACGGTGTGCTGCAACGCATGCTGCCGATTTCCCGCAAGGATTCCCGATGAAAACACTTCAACTCGCTGCGGCGCTGGCCGCCAGCGTCGCGCTCGCCAGTGCCGCGTCCGCGGCGCCCTACACCCGGGTGCTGCCGGCGTCGACGATCGCTTTCTCGGCCACGCAAATGGGCGTGACGATGCCGGGCCATTTCACGAAATTCAGCGCCAGCGTCGCGTTCGACCCGGCCAATGCCGCGTCCGACAAGCTCTCGATCGACGTCGATGCGGCCAGCGCCGACGCCGGCAGCAGCCAGACCCGC